>ERZ791682.302-NODE-302-length-34247-cov-3.44209_pt1 | contig 34247 bp, 29 predicted proteins | sample MGYA00509958_ERZ791682 | MGnify/ENA primary metagenome ERZ791682 (study PRJEB30046, sample SAMN00715194) | human gut metagenome | study: EMG produced TPA metagenomics assembly of the A metagenome-wide association study of gut microbiota in type 2...
ATCTGCTCTGCCGCTATCCCGGCATCTGCTATCGCCTTTTTCGCGGCTTGTGCCGCAAGCGCTGATGCAGTCTGACCTTCCTGTGCGATATGACGGCTTCGGATTCCGGTTCTGGTGCGAATCCACTCATCACTGGTATCCAAAAATGTTGAAAGTTCTGCATTGTCAAGCACCCTTGACGGAACAGCACTTCCCGTTCCTATTATTTTCGTATTCATATCTGCCTCTGTGCCGCGTTTTCTTTTTCCCGGAAAATGACCCGCAGCTTTGACATTTTCCTTCTTTAAAATTCTGTTTCGTTTCTTCAGATTTTCATTTTGAACATCTTACTTTTTGATAATCAAAATATTAATCTAAAAATTTAAGAGCCAAACGAAATCCGTAAAAGCTTTTTGTTTGACTCTCAAACTAGTTGTTACTATACAGGAAAACTTTTCCTTTGTCAATAGTATTTTGATATTCAAATTATTTTTTAGAAATTAAAATCAATTTTAATTCCCTTTAAGTCTTCTGCCAGCAGATTATTATCCTCAAGAATATTGTGGATATTCTGTTGTGCAGCTTCGACATTGTTTGTTGTCTTGCGCTGGAGGGATAAATCCTGCTGGGCACTGTCTGCCTCCGCCTGACCCTTGATGAGTTCTTCCTGCTCTTTCCTCTCCTGCTTTGCCTCATCAATGCGCTCCTGCTGTTCGTCACGCTTCTCTTTCTGCTCCTCGGCTTTCTTCTGCGCTTCTTCCTGCTCTTTGTCGATATGCTCTTTTCCGTCCTGAATGAGCAGCCCCATGATTTCTTTGTTGGAAGCTTCCAAAATATCATCTGCTGCACTGCCTGCTTTTAACATATCCTGTGACTTTGCCTGATCGGTCTTTGCCTTTGCGATTGTATCTGTCAGCTCAATCAGCTTATCCTTCGCATTGGAAGCAGTTACTTTCATTGAACCGGCAATCTGGTTTAACCGGAGTGCCTTTTCCTGATATTCTGTACGCGGAAGATTCTGCAATTCCTTTAACCGGTCAACGTCTTCCTTTGTAAAGCTTTCATCATGTGAGCCGTTCTTATAATTCTGGAATTTTTCGAGTAATTCCAAATCCTTCTGCTCCTGTGAATCATCAGCTACACCGTATTGCTCCTGAAGCTCCTTTTTGCTCTTTTCAAAGGTTTTCTCATGCTCTTTGGCTTCCTGCATCTGCTCTACATAGTCTGCTTTCTGCTGTTCCATATCTTTTATGCTCTGGGAAGCCAATTCATCCCTGCCCCACGCATCTGTAATCAGTTTCATTGCCTGACGTCTTGCGGTCTGCTTTTTCTGCTCAATCTGATTTCCCTGTCCGAGCATTAAATCGCCAGCAAATACAGTGCTTCTCGTCTTGGTATCCTGTGTTTTGTTTCGTCCCGCTGTTGTACCGCTCATCTGGATTCCGGTATTGTCCTGATTCATCTTAATCGTTATAGACATTTTTCAACTCCTTTTACTTTCCCCCTTAGCTTTTGTTTAAATGTTAAATACTGATATCGACACTCACACCTGCGAAAGCCGCTGTTTTTCCTGTCATCTTTACCGTGCCTGTATGACCGCTGTTACCGCTGTCTGCAATCACCGTGACTGTTCCGGCTTTTGTTTTTTCTTCCTGTGCTTCTGTATCCGACCCGTCTGCCGCGTTCTGCTTTGGTGCTTCAAGTACGGTTCCGTTTGCCGCGATTGCCTGACGGATTGTTTCTAACGGATCTTCATCGTCTGTCGTTACCTCTCCCTTTGTCCTGCTGTTATCCTCTGAGGATATGGTATCGGTGCTGTTATCGGTCTTTTTGGATTTTGTATCTTCATCTTCATCCGGCAGAATTGCATACTGGGCTGATTCCACAAATTCCTGATGTTCTTCCTGTATGCCCATTACTTCCCGCAGCAGCTTTTTTAACATTGCACATTTCTGGTCTTTTGGAATATAAGGACTGGAGGCAATGCTTTTGCAAGAAGACAAAAACTCGCCCATTTTGGCTGTCTTAACACGTTCCACTTCTTCCTTTGAGCGGCAGTTTCTAAGCTGCCTTTTATAGTTTTCGCGCTCTCTTTGTTCTTCCTCGTAATCCTTTAAAGCCTGCGGATTATGCTTTTTTAAATATTCGATTTCCTCAGCGTTTAATCTGCTGCCCGAAGCCAGCTTAATGTCGATTGCCGCCGGTTTCTGACCTTCACGGATATCGTCTGCCTGCGACTGATACATCTGCAATTCACGTTGTTCAGAGGTCAGCTCGCTTGTCTTTCCGGCATTGATATCATTTTTCTTTTTCTGCCACTGGTTCTGCATTGCCGACAGCGCCACCATGCTTTGAATTGTCCCTGTTCCCATATGCCGCTCCTAACCGCAGAAGTCGATGTTCTGTCCAACCTTCTTTTCGGCTTCCGTAAGAACCGTATCGCTTTTTGCCAGCTGCATATAATCCTGTATCTTTTGCAGCAATTCTTCTACGGAAGATGCCGTAATCGTCACTGTACCGTTGTCCGTACCCGTCTTATCAGCCGCATCTGCTTTTTCCGCCTTTTCACTCCTTGCTTCTTCAAGCTTTTCTTTCTGGTGCTTTTTTTCGGCTTTCTTTTCGGCAGCTTTTTTCTCTGCCTTTTTCTCTGCTGCTTTCTTTTCTATGCGTTCCCGCTGTGCCGCAGAGGATTCTTCCAATACCGCAAAATAAGTTGCCGTTCCGCCGTCATTGACCTGCATGCCGAATCCCTTGACGTTGGCACCGCTGGATTGCAGACTGCTCTTTAACTGGGAAATACCGCTTGCCGCATTTGCAATAATGGCTTCATACTGCTTGCGGTAATTCTCATCTTCTGCCATCCGCTCTACTTTGTCTTCGTCAATTAAGACAACCATTTTGCTGGCATTGGCATAACTGGAAGCCTGCGCCTTTGCCTGCTCCTTCTTGTCTTCACTGACAAGAATAAAATCCATGTTGGAATATTTTTTCTTTAAAGATTCATAATAATCCGCCGCTTTTTTACTGAGCTTCGGACTGCCTATGGTTTTTCCTGAAACACTGCCGCTCTTTTCATTTTGTGTCTGCTCTGTCTTCTTTTTTGCTTCCACTGCGGCAGCACTTGTAGATGCTGCGTTTTCTACTACGCCGGTATAACTTGATATCATATTCATTTCCTCCCTGACTACTGCTAAATACACCGGTCAAAATCCGTTTCGACCGTTTTTCCTTTTGTTTAATAGATATATCGGAAGAAATTGTAAATGATTTAATTTTTTAGTTCTCTTTTCTGTCACGACTGCTCCTTATTCCCTTTATCCCATTTTTACATCTGCCCTATCTGACTTTTTAACTTAGCAATAACTTTAATCAAATAAATATGTGATCTCATTACCATATTTATTAATGACTGTCTTTTTTTCTGCATCTGAAAATGCAGAGAGTATATTCACCCCCAGCTCCTGATGCAAAAGGGAAAAGAAATTTATAAACCGTTCTGGAGCCGTACTGCTTTCTGTTTCATTGAAAGAATCGTGTGCATTTGAAAAAACAGCCTGTAAACTGTTCCAGTAATCCGGCTGTACCTCCCGCAGTCTGCATATCAAAAGGTATAAGAAAGTGTAAATGCCGTTTTTTAAGGTATTGCCGGCCGAATATTTTAAATATGCATCTGCTCCTTTTTCACTGCTATCCTGAAAGGATAATCCGTTGTTCTCCATTACATAAAGCATTTTTAAATTTGCAAAAAGCTCAGAATCAAAATTCCATGTATTCCCGATGTGTGAACCTTCAATCCCGTCAAATGTATGGCTCATTTCATGGATATATTTCCATATACATACACTTTTATCTGTAGACAAATCTTTTGTAAGATTGGTGCTGTTCATAAAAATCGGATTGCCTGCCAGACCATAATAGTCTATTTGTTCTGTAAAATCAAAAATTGTCTTTCCGTCATACGGCTGCCGTTCACCGGTTAATTGATACAGCTGCTGCCTGTAAAGCTGTAAGTCCTCTGACCACTCAGAAAGTTTGTCTGTTTCTTCTTTGGAAAAATCATCTGAATTTATAATAAATTCAACCGTTTTATCCGGGCTTGTCACAAGCTTATATTCTTTTGACTTACTGACCGGGATGACTTTTATGGAAGAATATCCGATAAAACCGCTGACATTTTCTTTATACTGCATTGTCACCGAAAAATGAAGCTGCCGGTTCTGCGGATACACGACCCTTTTCATTACCGAATCGTCCGCGTTATATTTTGCCGCCGTCTGCGCTGTATTCATTGCCACATTCTCATCTTTAATTTCCCTGTATTCCGGCAGCTGTGAATCACGGACTGTCAATTCTATGATATAGGGTTCATCTGTAGACACCTCTGCTGTAAACGCTGTATCTATGACCGCCGTATCTGTAAATGAAACACTACATTTCTTCTTATCCTGTTCAACCGTATACGTATCCACAGAATGATTTCTGCTGTCTGCTGCTGAAACACCGGTTATTTTACATTCATTTGATGTACCATGAAAAAGGACCGGTAAAGCCATACATAAAACCGCAATTACTGCAATACCGCATACAATGAGTTTTGACCGCTTATTCATTTTCGCCCGCCTTTTTCATAAATACCAGCATCATAATTCCAAAAAAAGCAAAGAAAACAGCACCCGCTTTTGCAGTTTGTATTTTAAATTCATCTCTGACTTGGTTGGGATTTAAAGAAGAATAATAGATGGTTTTATGGCTTCCGATTTTAGGTTGAAATAAGACGTACGTTCTATATTGACATGTGTATTCCTGCTGATTGACCTGATATTGATACACTTTATATCTGATTATATCTGTCTTAGAATTATTTTGTAAACCCAAATCTATACTCCTGTCAATTGATACCAGGGTTCCATCTGCCTTGGAATAATCTGCTGTGGCACGAATTTCCGATACGCAGTCTGCGATACAGATTGCAACCGCCAGCACACAGATTGAAAATATTATTTTAAGTGTTTTTTTATCTACCGATACTGTCATGCATACTCCCTCCAATTATATTTTAAAAAACAATCAGGAAAAATGAGCCGTTGCAGCCCATTTTTCCCATAAGTAACTACGAACTAGTTTGAATAGCTCATTGCATTAACCGGTGTTAATGCATCCGTTGCCGGATCATAGTCAAATACATGCCACCATGTACCACCTTCATTTGGTACATTAAATGTAAAGTAGCATACATTTCCTGCATACACCTGAACCTTTGCGCCGGATGCAGCCATTGCCGTACTGCTTGATGAATATCCGTTGGTGAAATCATGAACATAGTAACTATATTTCATGTCATCATTTAATTCATAAATCGTTGTTGTTTCCGGACCGTAGCTTGTTGTATCATCAACATCCAGTTTTGCAATTGCTGTTGAACCTTCATAGTAATTCTTTGCCCAGTAACAGGTATGGAATACACTGGAATCTGTCAGCTTATCTTTTCCGTATAAGTGTGAATCCAGATCCCATGGGTATTCGCCCCATGTTAATACAATTCTTAAATTGTCGGTATCAATTGAACTGTTCTCCGGTGACAATGTCACATTATATGTCTTTGTTTCATCTAAAACAACCGCAATATTAATGTGGTTTGTGATGTAGTTTTCCTTGATAATCTCTAATGTATAGTTACCAGGGTTTAAAGACAATTCGTAAGTTGAAGCATCAAATGTACCTGTTTCAAGAACTGCTCCGGTTGTATTGTTCCAGTCTTTGCGGATATTGTATGTCATATCCTGAATCGGTAAACCGGTAAGCGCATCTTTTAATTCACCGGTAACTGTTCCGACACCGTCTTCACCGTTTCTGCCGATCATTAACAGGGTTTCATTGTATACCGTTGCATTTTCAGTGATTTCTACCTGCATATCATACTTCTTATAACCTGTTGCAGCGATTTCAATACTGTATGTTCCTGCTGTTAAATTATCAACTGAATAATTACCTGTTTCATCTGTATAAATGGTTCTGACTAAGTTCTCACCAAGTGTTTCACCGCTGTATATACGGATTCTGGCACCTGCTATCGGTTCATTTCCGTCGGCTGATGCGATAAGACCTTTCAGTTCTCCTGTTCCAAATGTACATTCCGGTACAACGCGGCCGTTTTCCACATGGTATTTTGCTTTAAACGGATTATTTGAATCATTGTCTAAGTGTTGGAATTCTAATGTGTAATGGCATACATCTTTTAAGAATTTACCAACAACTGTTTCCTGATCAATTCCCGATTTTGCATATGCATATAAGGTCAGATCTCCACAGTATAAAGTATCCGTTGCAAGAATGTGCGGTGTAAATGAACCGTTAAAACCGATACCGGCTTCTCCTGCATATCCTGCTAAATCAATCAGGTTGAACGCACAAAGAACACCTGATAAACCAAGACCGGCTATTCCGCTTGCCTTGATTTCGATGAAATCTAATGAATCATAAAAATCAAAGATTGCGCGGGAAGCTCCGTTCTTATACTGGTATCCCTGTGTGCTGTTAATGGTGTATGTAATGCTTGCTGTACCCTTTGCTGATACATTGCAGAAGAATACAATATCAAATGAAAGTCCTGTCGCACCGATACGGATTGGCAGACGTCCGATTTCGATTCTTCCTGATTCAAAACGGGTTGCGCCGTTGCTGTTGGTTAATTCATAGCCTGATTCTGCAAGTGTCAGTTCTAACTGACTGGCAATCTTAATCTTTTCTGATATTGATAATGTAAATTCATCAACATCAACACCTCTCCAGCCGACATTTGCCTTTGCAATACAGGTTATGTCCGGGATTTCAACTTCAACAGAACCGGAAACCTTCAGATTATCTGTAATTTCCTTTTCTGCAATTGTAAATTCCAGTGTTCCCGGTATCTGTGTACTTCCGCCTGCATTGATAGAAAGCGGATACAAGCCGGAATCATCTGCTGTAATTGAACCATTGCTGTTATATTCGCAGGTTACGCCTTCTGCTGCCACAAAACTGTCAACCACCGGCAAACCAAGCTCTGCAAGGTCTAATTTTGAATAAATCTCTGCCAGTTCAGGAACTGTGCAGACTAATTTTACCGAATCGCCGGACTGGCTGATTTGTGCAACTTTTAACATTAAACCGGTTGCATATTCAGTACTCTCCGGTAAACGGATGACATCATCGACTTTTATGCCGTCTGTTGTCTTCTTGTTTGGCAGTGTTACTTCGTAAACATCACCATTTTTTACAACGGAATAATCCGCTGCCTGATCTGCTGCCACATTTACAACAGAATCCAGAATTTCTGAATGGTCATAAGTCTGGTCTTTGCTCAGCTTGATGGAATCATTCAAATCATCAATTGCATAGAAAATACTCTTTACATCCGCCCCGGTAATGGTTTTCTGCGGATAGAATGTGTTATCTGTTAAGTATAAGAAGTTATTTACAAGTGCAATTTTAATTTCATCTTTATACTTCACCTGATTTGCATCAGACCAGTCATCCATTGCAATTGTATTCTCGCCGTTAAAGCCCATTGCATGAACCGCCGTGTAAGCTGCAAATTCTCTTGTACACGGTTCATCCGGGTAAAACAGAGGAATATCCTGCTCTAAATCTTCAACATCAGGAACCGGTAAAAATCCGTATGCATTCGCTGTTTCTACTGCTGTTCCCGTTGCTGAGTTTAAGCTGTCTAAATAGTAATAATCAATCTGATCTGCTGACATCAGCGGAGCATTTAATTTATCCAGAAGAAGTGTAACCCATTCACCTCTTGTATAGGTCTTGCTTTCATCAAATACAGTATTTGTGTCCTCATTAACTGCATTAAAACGAATCTGTGCATTTAATTCCAGTTCATTGCCATCAACTGTAATCGTCCGGTTAAGATTCATCGTGGATTCTGCAACGGTGTCTGCTTTGGCGTTTACCGCTGATAAATCCAGCATTGAGAATACCATGAAAAAGCAGAAGAAAACAGATAATACCTTTCTGAGCTTTTTATTCTTTACAGCACCAGCTGCCAGGACAGAACCGCTCAGTATAAATAACACCATGAATAATACATACATATGGCTGTCAAATGTATTGGCTGCTGTGCCATTTTTGAGTGTCACATCTACATTTTCAACTGTTTCCGTATTCTGGGCCGGCTGGGAATTGTCCGGAGCCGGAGTCACTGTTACAACATTTGACTTCTTAATCTGACCGGTTAATTTCACCGTATCACCGTGTGCAACGGATTCAAATGCAGCTTCATTTTTTGAACCGTTTGTCAGTTCATATTTTTCCGGAATATCGTATTGAATATGAACATTTTTCAAAACATTTGTTCCATTATTTGTTACTGTAACTGTTGTTGTAATGGTTTCGTCTGCTTCATAGCTGGTTTTATCCGTCACTAAATTCGCAACAACACCCTGCTGGTTCTGGCTGACCGCAAAAACAGGCATTGCAAAAAAAGAAACCAGGAATACAGACAGTAACAAAAGCCTTAATGCTTTCGCTTCTTTTAGTACCTTTTTCATCTTTCCTCCTAATAGTTTATCAATTTTATTACTATTTTATAGTATCATAATAAATTATTAATATCAATTTAATATATGTACAAAATTTTATACATTGTGAAAAGTAAGCTTTTTTAACAGTTCAACAATCATCAGCAGCGTTAGAATATATACACTCATAACAGAATTTATTAACAATGTGTTAGTATGGCTACTTCAAGTATTACTCATAATTTTGTCGTATCCAATCCAAATAGCGTAAAGCGTTTTGTCGCAGCAATTGACGAAGCTGACCGTGACCGCACACCAAAGCAGACACTTCCCGGACGTCAGTTAACGAACCCACAGGAAATCTTAGCTTTAATGTCAAAAAGGAAGAAAAAACATGTCTGATAAATATTTTACCGTTAATATTCGGGCATATTTGGATAAAGACGAACCGACATATATCGGAGAGGAAAGTCTTTACGACTTACTCTCCGATTTTTCTTGTCCCAAAAATCCCGATGTGGAATACTTTTTATTACATAATGCGATTGAGTTTACCAAAAAAGATCAATCTATCACTTATCTGGTATTTGATGCTGAAGATGCTTCACTGGTTGGTTATTTTTCACTTACAGTAAAACCAATCTCTGCCAGTGCTTCAAATATCAGCAAGACAATGGCAAAAAAGCTGTCCCGTGTCAGTATTTTGGATGAAGAAACACAATCCTATACCACCGCAGCTTACCTGATTGCCCAGTTGGGAAAGAACTATTCTCTTCCAAAGGAAAAACGAATTCCTGAAAATATTCTACTGGGATTTGCACTGGAAACCATATCCAGTCTCAAATATTCCGTAGGCGGCGTTATGGAGTTTCTTGAATGCGAAGATAATGAATTTCTTCTGAGCTTTTATACGCAGAATCATTTCAAGCCATTTGATACTCGTATTACCGCTTCTCAGAAAAATCTGACTCCCTTATATAAACCAGCCAATTCAAGACTGCTGTTTCTTGCAAGACCTAGTTCATTACATATTACTTGCTATCCCTGATACCTTATTCTTTCTACCAGCGTTTCCTTTTTCAGATTACTGCTTAAAACGCAGGAAAGTACAATCTGCAACAGACCGACCAAAAAAATCATAATAAAAATTGGTACGATTGGAACATGATAGATATTCATTCCAAATATTCCATTATGTTTTGCATAGGAAAAAAGTGCATAGCCGAGCGGCAGACCAATGATCAAAGCTACGCATATGGTACCAACCGTAAACATCAGTCCCTGTAACTGCAGGCATAAATTTAATTGTTTATTTGTCATACCCACAGCCTGTAATATACCATATTCCTGCTTTTTTGTCGTAATATTCATGATCATGGTATTCGCCATATTCATAAACCCGATGAGTCCTACAATAGCCATAAACAGATAACAGCCAAGCTTCATCATGCTGCTTGCAAATTCGGCAGAGTGTAACTGCGCATGATAAGTATCCATTTTTATATGCGAAGTATTAGAAATCAAAGTATTCAGACTTTGTTCTACAGATGCCACATCTTTTTTATCACAGTCCACCCACAGATAGCCATAGGCTGTTCCTCTCGGATTCATGGAACGATATACACCTTCCGGAATGACAAGATAAGTGTCCGCACTTACAAAAGATCCTGCAATCTTTCCCTGATAGGTATAGGTTCCACTTCCATTCTCAAAGTCAAATGCAATGGATTCACCCGGAGCATATCCATCTTGTTCCATCCACGTTGACCAGCCAAAGAAAATATCACCATTCTTTACCGCCTGATCATAGTCCATAGAGCCAATATCCCCTTCTTGGCGCATAAAATCAAAATCATTTTTACTCACAATATCAGCCGGAAATCTTGTTCCGTTCAGATTTACAGAGACAATCTCTCTCGTCATGACATCTGTCACTCCTGGAATGCTTTTGATTTCTTCAATCAGCGAATCATTCAATGGATTATCCGTCAGAATCGTATCCAGATTATTCTCCGGATATCTTTCATCATACTCAGCAGAATAGTCAAGCTGCAGTTCAAATTGTCCATGATTAACGGAAAGACGTGCTTCATGCTCCGTGTCAATATTTCCCACATAATTAGAGATAATCACAAACAATACGCAAGAAAAACCCATTGTGAGGATAGTACCAATAGTTCTTTTGGGATTACCCGTTACATTTGCCATTGCCATAGAAAACACGGTGATATTTTTTCTGCCATTTCGTTTTCCTTTTTTTTGTGTTTCTGCATTTTCTAAATACCGTGTTGCTTCGATAGGTGAAATCCGTGAAACAATTTTCATTGGTTTACGCAGTGCCAAAGCAACGGTAAGAAATGATACGAAAATACAGAGAAGCATAACAGGCAGGGAAAACAGAGGCACCTGCTGATTTTGAACTCCCATAGAGCCAGTTCCGGTTGATACAAAGTTTCCCTGTTCTACCAGCCAGTTAAAACCGCATTTTGCAATCAGAAAGCCAAAAAGCAATCCAACTGGTATTGAAAAAAATGTCAAAAAAATGCCCTCTCTGAAGATCAGTTGTTTCATCTGCTTTTTTGTCGCTCCCAGAGCCTTGATTTTTCCATACTCCTGTATCTTGTTGGCAATACCGACCTGAAAAATATTATAAATGACCACAACAGAGAAAAGTACAATTGCAAGAATCAAAACCCCGCATACCGCAATCGTTTCATAACTCGGCTGCAAGACCCATTGCAAATAGAGATCATTGACTATAACGTTTTTTTCTTCGATCCCACAAGCTGCTGCAATCTGCTTTATAACCGAATCAATATTATTCATAGATACATTTGCAGAATCATTTAAAGTAAAATAAATATTATACTGTCTGTCATTCTCTACGACGTGCTCATCATAAAACTCCTGTGACCCGAAAGCAACATAAGATGCCTCGATGGTATACTCATCCCGGTCATATAGGATTCCGCTGACAACAAATTCTTCCGGCTTATATTCTGACTGCATCCCTGCGCGGTAATCCAGTGTAACCGTATCTCCGACCTTTACATCACCATACCCCATTGCACGAAAAAATGCTCTTCCTGCGGCAATTTCCTGCATTTTTTCCGGATACTTTCCTTCCTTCAACTCATATTCTTTATTATAAGGAAGCATTTTTCTTGCAGTCTCATCCATGCAGACAAAACCACCGTTTTCGTTGCCTTTTATGATACCTTCGGTGCACATAGTGCCTGTAGCATCTATTTCCGCACGGCGGTTTACTTCTTTTAACTGCGATCCGTCTGCTGCGACAAACAAACCATAATTGCTTCCATATGAGCCTGCCGCCTGACTTTTCTGTAAACGGATCATTCCATTTCCCACAGTACTGATAATCACAAGCAGCATCGTAGTCAGACATATGGACATCATAATCAGTATACTTCTTGTCTTGTTCTTTTTGTCATTGCTATATGCAATCCTGCTTATTGTATTCATCTGAAATCCACCACCTGTCCGTCCTCAATCACCAGAATACGGTCAGCGACCTGTGCAATTTCGTCATCATGGGTAATCATTACAATTGTCTGTCCATATTTTTTTGCTGTCATCTTAAGCAGGGCGATTACCTCATCACTGGTCTTAGAATCAAGATTTCCTGTCGGCTCATCTGCAAATATAATTTCCGGACGATTCACCAGTGCTCTTGCAATTGCTACTCTCTGCTGCTGTCCTCCGGATAACTGATTTGGCAGATTGTAAATCCTCTTTTCAATCCCCAAAGTTGCAATAATATCATTTACATACGCTTCATCCACTTTTCTTCCATCCAGCCCCAGTGGCAGTACAATATTTTCCCAGACATTAACAGATGAAACCAGATTAAATGCCTGAAAAACAAATCCGATTTTTCTTCTGCGGAAAACAGCAAGGGCATCTTCCTTCATCCTGTATAAATCTTTCCCGGCTAAAGTAACACTGCCTTTTGTAGGGGTGTCAAGCCCTCCAAGCATATGAAGTAATGTACTTTTACCGGAACCTGACTTTCCAACAATTGCGACAAATTCTCCCTGCTCAATCTGAATGTCCACCTGATTGACCGCTTTGACCTGATTCTCACCCGCGCCATAAAATTTACAAAGCTGCTTGGTTTCTAATATCACACTCATGTGTTGCCTCCTTTTTAATTCTGTAAAGTGTACCTTTTCAACCTACATCCAAATTGTATCAGGATAATCTTTCATTTCACTTTCAAAAAACGAGCAGAAGTCTTACAGAATTGTAAGATTTCTGCTCACTTAAAATTTAACCAACATATGGTAATTGAATCACAAACGTGCTTCCTTTTTTCTTTTTGCCGGAGGTTACCGTAATCGTACCTGCGTGTTTTTCGATAATTTCTCTCGATAGAAAAAGTCCGATTCCTGTACCACTCTTTTCCATGACCTTCCTGGAACTTCCTCTGTAAAATCGTTGAAAAATTTTGTGATACTCATTCTGCGGAATACCAATTCCCTGATCCTCAATTTCCATTCTTACAAGATCGTTTCTTTTTTGTAACCGGATAAATATTTTTGAACCACACGGACTGTACTTGACCGCATTATCTAAAACGTTGATCACAGCTTCACCAAGCCACCTTTTATCCTGCATAATCGTGCATGTTTCCAGCTCTTTTTTATAGTCAAAAACGAATTCAATTTCTTTCTCATCCGCTTTAGGATAAGTGCGGTTCACAGCAGATATGACAGTATCCATAAGCGGAAGTTTTTTCTTATTAATCTGAATCAGTCCAGTTTCCATCTTAGATATTTCAAGAAGCGACTGCAATAATGTCTCCAGTCCATCCAGAGCACTCCGACAACGGATACGAAACTCCTCCTGTTCTGTGGCACTTAAGTCATTCTGCATCAGCACACTAAAACATGTATCCAAAGCTGCAACCGGTGTCTTTAACTGGTGAGAAATATCAGAAACCATTTCTTTCGTGTTCTCCTTTTCTGCCCTTGCTTCTTCCTTTATCAACTGAATATGATGTCCGATTGCTTCAAGCTGGTCATTCAATTTTTCCAGTTCTGCATGATTTTCCGTTTTCAGTAAATCATCAAATTTATTTTCACGGAATCTGATCAGAATTTCTTCCAACTGGTCTAAAATTTTCTGATGACACGCATCTTCTTTTTTCTTCCAATAAAGTAAAAAAGTCAAAAGAAGCACGCATATCACAGTGCTTACAGCACAGGTCACCATAACCTGATGCCGGAATTGCGAATAAAATGCATTCCCTTTATTCCCCCAGTATCCATATTGCTCCAATAATCGCCTTCCCTGTTCGTTCGTTTCAATATCCTTATCCTTAAGCAATTCCGAAACAGCATCCAGCCCGGAAAATTCTTCCTTTGCAGCAATCTTTGTCATAAGATTCATTTTATATTTATAATCTTCATAAAACACATACGTGGTAAAGCAATTTAATATTGCAAACAATAATATGACAGGTAATACCAAGGAGAGCACTACTGTAATCTTCTTGCAATATCTCTTTGTCACTGCCTTACCTCCTGATTCCATATATACCCAAGACCTCTGATATTCTTTATATAGACCGGTGCAGCCGGATTGTCTTCGATTTTCTCACGGAGTCTTCTGATATTGACAGCGATTGTATTTTCATCCACAAAATCCCCTTCCAGATCAAACACATTTTCCAATATTTGTGTTTTTGAAAGAATCTGTTTCGGATTCTGAAGAAAAAAAGTCAGCATTTTCAACTCCGTTTTTGTCAGACTGATTTCACGACTCTTTATCAGGACTTTCATTTCTCCTGCGATAAATACGATATCTCCCGAAATCATCTTTCCGACTTCCGTTTTCTCCTGTCTGCGGCGGAAATGTGCTTCTATTTTCAAAAGAAGTACCGAAAGACTAAACGGCTTTGTAATATAATCATCTGCCCCTGCTTCATATCCCATGACCTGATCCATCTCCTGATCTAGTGCTGTAAGACAAATAATGTATGTATTATAATTGCATCTCATCCACCTTACAAATTCCAGTCCATTCCCATCCGGAAGATTCACATCACAAATGGTAACATCCACATTATTATCACTTGCAATTCTTTTCGCTTTTTTCACTGATTCTGCTGAAAAAACCTCATATCCGGATTTTTTCAGTGAGAATGTAATTCCACGATTTAAATTTTCATCATCTTCAACCACGAGTATACCTGGCATAGCATATGCACCTCTCTTTATTAACTATTCATCTTAAAATGCTCCAATGCCTCCACAATTGCTCTCTCTTTATCTTCCGGACACTGCGGCTGCCTGCTAAATTCCACATTTTCTCTTTACCTGTGAGATATACAGATTGGAAACCTTCATGCCGGCATTATGTTCAGCCACATACTTCTTTATCTCATCATATGTTGCCTTAGTCAGTTCTGCCCTTGTTTCTTCCACTTCATCTATTCTATCATATTGAGCATCCAATCGTCTCTGTAAATCTGATATTTTTTTATCGTAATAAGTGTCCGTAACATCCAGATTATCCATCTGCTGTTCAAGGCGGTTTTTTATTGTCTCTGCCTGATGAAGACTTGCATTTAATACAGATAACTGTTTTTTCAGGTCCGTTGTGTCAACAGCCGCTCCATAACAATCCCAGCTGTTCTACCCCATAGGTGCTGTTTTCATCTTCATCTGTTTTATACCCTCTCGATATCCTGTTAATTCTGTCCGTAATATGCATTTGCACCATGCTTACGGAAATAATGCTTATCCTGTAATTCCTGCGGGGCAGATGCTACCTGCGGATGAATCAGTTCGGTTCGATATGCCATCTTGGCAACCTCTTCAAGAACCACCGCATTGTGGACGGCCTCCTTTGCATCCTTGCCCCAGGAAAAAGGACCATGATTCTTGCACAACACTGCAGGAACTGCCATTACATCCTTCTTCATGCGTTTAAATTCCGAAACAATCAGGTGTCCGGTATTTTCTTCGTAAGCAGAGTTAATCTCTTCCTTCGTCAGACATCTCACACAGGGGATTTCTCCGTAGAAATAATCCGCATGAGTCGTACCATAACAGGGAATACTTCTTCCGGTCTGTGCCCAGCTCGTTGCATAGGAAGAATGGGTATGTACAATTCCACCTATTTCCGGAAACGCCTTATACAGCTCCAGATGGGTCGGTGTATCGGAGGATGGCTTATACCTTCCTTCCACACGATTTCCTTCAAGATCCATTACCACCATATCTTCCGGCTTCATAATTTCATAATCCACACCACTTGGCTTAATCACAAAATATCCGGTTTCACGGTCAATAGCACTCACATTACCCCAGGTAAATGTTACCAGACCATATTTCGGAAGAAGCATATTTGCTTCGTATACCTTCTTTTTTAATTCTTCTAACATGACAGAACCTTCCTTCCAAATATTTATCTCTTACTTTAAGATATTTATCTTATAGTTATTCTTAAATCTTTATCAACATTTACATGTTTTTAAAATATGTCTACAGTGCCTCAACAGCAGCCTTCTCAGCCGGGAGATTCTTCATATACTTCTCCATGAACTTCTCAAAGCCCTCGACATCCTCTGCCATAGGATCCATCTTAACACCCTTGTTTCCGGCAAAAATCTCCTCATTCAAGAACTCGCCAAGGCTCTGGCCGTCCTTCTTCTTAGCAAGGAATGCAGCCAGAACAGCAATACCCCAGGCACCGCCCTCACCGGCTGTTTCCATAACCGATACCGGTGCATTCATAGCTGCTGCCGCAATTCTCTGTCCGACACCTTTTGTTTTGAAATAGCCGCCATGTCCAAATAACTGGTCTACCTGGACACCCTCTTCCTTCAGCATCAGATCCATACCGGATTTTAAAGCTGCAAGTGCAGAATACAGATGCATTCTCATGGTATTCGCCAGTGTAAACTTACTCTCGGTATCACGTACAAACAACGGTGCACCGGCATCAAAACCGGTAACCGGCTCTCCGGAAAAGTAATTATAGGAAATCATTCCGCCACAGTCCGGATCACCCTTTAATGCAACACTGTAAAGCTTTGTAAACAGATCATTCATATCAAAGGTTAAACCATACATTTCACCGAATTCCCTGAACAGATTCACCCACGCATTGATATCTGAAGTACAATTATTACAGTGTACCATACCAACCAGCGCGCCATCCGGCGTAGTTACAAGGTCGATCTGCGGATATACCTTGGAAAGCTCCTTTTCCAGAACTACCATGGCAAATATGGAGGTTCCTGCAGAGATATTACCGGTTCGTTTCGCAACGCTGTTCGTTGCGACCATACCGGTTCCTGCATCACCCTCCGGGGGACAGAGCGGAATGCCTGCCTGCAGATCCCCACTCGGATCAAGAAGGGAAGCTCCTTCTTCGGTCAGCACACCTGCTTCCTCTCCTGCTGCTAACACCCTCGGAAGAATATCACGGAGATTCCAACGATAATTCTGATCCGCAACCAGCTTATCAAACTTCTGAATCATCGCCTGATCATAATCCCCGGTGTGAATGTCAATCGGGAACATTCCCGATGCATCACCGACTCCAAGTACCTTTCTTCCGGTCAGTCTCCAATGAACATAGCCTGCCAGTGTTGTAAAGAAATCCACATAAGGAACATGCTCTTCCCCGTTCAGGATTGCCTGATAAAGATGTGCAATGCTCCATCTCTGCGGAATGTTATAGTTAAATTCTGCAGTAAGCTTTGAAGCTGCTTCCTCTGTAATCGTATTTCTCCAGGTACGGAACGGAACCAGAATGGTATCATTCTCATCAAACGCCAGATAACCATGCATCATCGCAGAGAATCCGATGGCATCTAAGTGCTTTAAGGTAACACCGTACTCCTTCTTCACATTCTCCTTAAGATCCTTGTAACAATCCTGTAAGCCATCCCAGATATCGTTCAGAGAATAGGTCCAGACACCATCTTCATAACGGTTTTCCCAGCTGTGTCCACCGGATGCCAATACATTTCCTGACTTATCCACCAGAACGGCTTTAATTCTGGTAGACCCAAACTCAATACCTACGTAACCCTTTCCCTCAATAATTAATTGTGCTGCGTCCATTGTAATACCTCCTTGTAATTTTGACACAAATGCCTGCTTCGCAGTCGCTTGTTTTTCTTAGCGCTTACTTATAGAATACCTCGCCATGGTTCTATGTCAAGATTTAGTACAAGTTAAAATGAGAAATTTTTCCCCATTTTAACCCGCCAGAAGCTCAGCCTCAGTGTGTGTTCTTTCATATACTCGTTCGAATTCATTTGGTGACATATAGTTACAATGGCTATGAATTCGTTTCGTATTGTAGAAAGCTTCCAGATATTCGAAAATCAAACGGTATGCCTGCTTGTAATCGCGAATTTTAAAGCGGTTGAGCCATTCACGTTTGATAATTGAATGGAAGGATTCAATGCATGCATTATCCCACGGAAACGCTTTCTTTGAGTAACTACGCTGCATATTTTCTGTTGCTTTTTTATATTCCGTTGCAACATACTGACTGCCATGATCTGAGTGAATGATTAATGGCTGGTCGATATTTCGGCGAGCTTTGGCTTTGTTTATTGTATCAATCACGCAGGATACTTCCAATGTTTCTGAAAGTGTCCAGGCTATGATTTTTCTGGAAAATAAATCCATAATACTGGTCAGATAGACAAATCCGTCTATTGTCCAGATGTAAGTGATATCCGAACACCAGACGGTGTTCGGGCGGTCAGGATTAAACTGCTCATCAAGGATATTTTGTAATTCAGTGCTGAAATCAGAATCTTTAGTGGTGATTGTCCATGGTTTGCTCCACTGGGCACGGATTCCCATTTGGCGCATATATGTACCAACGGTTCTTTCCGAAATGACTTCACCTGTTTTACGCAATTCTACAGTGATTTTTGGAGCACCGTAGTTCTGCTTGGAATCATCATAAATATCCTGTATTTTTTCTTTTACAGATTCACGGCGTTTTTCTGTATCAGAAGGCACGCGGTGGAACCATGCATGATATCCTGAACGTGAGACACCTAAAAATTTCAACATTCCGGAGACGGAAACCCGGCGTCCAGCCTTTTTGGCAGCTTCCGTCTTTTCAGATACTTTGAGATAAATGACTTCCGTCATTTTCCCAGAATGTTGATTGCTTTTTTTAATACATCAAGAGCATCTTGGGCATCACGTAATTCACGTCTGAGACGGGCGATTTCCTTCTGCTCATCGGATGCGTAATTACCAGAACCCCGAGCAAGAATATCACCTGATTCCCGGAAGTCTTTCAGCCACTTTGTTAGTGTGCTGTATCCGATGCCAAGATTTTCAGCACATCCACGTACACCGAGATCTTTATGATCTTGATAATACTGGATTGCATCAAGTTTAAATTGTTTGTCATGTTGCGTTGCCATATGAGCTCCTCCTTCAGCATATCTCTATTGTACCATGCTTATGTGTATTTGGAATTTCTCATTTTGGCTTGTACTATTTATATTCTAGCACCAAGCCTTTTTAGAATCTATACCTTCACGCTGTCGTTTCTCTTTCTTCTCAATCTCTGCCTGAGCCATAGCTGCATATAGTTCTATAAGCATATTATTGATGGTTTCCATCAGCATACGAGCCATAGCATTATCCAGCTTTGATAAATCCATAAGTGTAGTTGGAAGTTCCAGTATCTTTACACGGATGCCATTATCCCTGTAATACTGCAACTCCTTTAATGTCTCCTGCTTATTTCTACCAAGCCTGTCTACCTCAGTAATAATCAACTCGTCACCTACTCTTAATACATCCTCTTTTAATACCTGATATCTTGGACGATTAAAATTCTTTCCTGTCTGCTGGTCAGTAAATATCTTTTCCAGTTCCAGATTGTTCTGCTCACAATAAGCTGTAATCTCCTTGATGCCTCTGTCTAAATGCTGTTCTCTTGTACTTGTTCTGTGATAACCATATCTCTTCATAATTATTTGCTCCTTCCTTAGTCCTGAAATGTGTACTTTTTGAAACTACAAAAAAAGGACTGCTAAACAGTCCCGAAATGTATGGATATTCCTTTACGGAACGTCCCAGTATTTGTGTATGCTTTTTGGCACCACCTCCTTAAAAATGGGTATAAAAAAAGAAGGTATTTTCAACCTCCTTCTCTGACTACTTATGACTATAAGAAATGACACCACCTCAGACCTTGATTTATCGTCATGGGCGAAGCGGTGTCATTACTTTTAAGTTATAGCCCTAAATAAAATCATATATCATCTTCTTAGTCAAATGAATAAAAAATAAAATTGCAAAATGACTTATCATCAGGCTGATAAAAAGATTATTTGTCGTTATAACCTCTAAATGTAATCCTATTCCTGAAATAATTCCAGTTAGTAAAAATGCAATAATTAACGGAATAAAATACGACTTCAAATTCTTTACACATCTAATAAATTCTTTAAGCGTAGAATCAAAATAAATAAATCTTCCAAGAACCAATCCTATATAGCACAATAAAAATTCATCATATTCTGCCGTCTTAAAATATATCTTAAGAAACGAGAATAACATAATTATACTACAACTACTTATCAGTCTTATGTTTCCTTTGTCTTCTTCCTTAATCATATCTTGTTTCAATTTTTCATCTAAAAAATCATTCAGCAATATTGCAATTATGATTAATACAAGCATAATAATTCCTAAATACTTTTCTAGAAATAGTAAGTTTTTTGCCAACCAATAGTAAACATACATTATTACAATAATACATGTATTGCATATAATTATTTCAAAAACCATCTGAGATATTTCATAAGGTCGATTCACATATTCTTTTACTATCGCATCCATTTCTTCCATTGTAGTATTTTCATCAACTTTTCTTCTTTCATACAGAATAATTCTTGTAACAATAAAAATGACTACAATAATAGATAGCAATATAAAAATTGATATTACTGCCCAAGAAAAAAATGCCTCATTTTCCATCAATTGCATAATTTCATTCACCATTAGTTCCTTAACCTTTTCATTTGAATAGTTTTTGTTTTACATATTTATCAGTCCATAAAACCTCAACGCATCCTTAATATAACCCACCTTCTCCTGTGGACACTGCTTCACCTCTGGATTCTTTTTCTTGGACTTATTATAATTCTCCCCCATGTCCAGACCACACATCCGCTTTACCTGTGCAATATAAGAAGTATGCACATTCACACCATACTTTTCCTTCACATATTCCTTAATCTTTGAATAAGTAGCCTTTTCCTCTGGTGTATAATTACTCTCTTCATCAGGCTCCATTGTAACCTCAATCTTAGGTGTATCTTTTTTGAGGGATAATTTGACAACCGTCTCTACATGTACAGTATTCGGAAACATATCCACGCAACAGCTCTTTACAACCTTATATCCTCTCTGCTGCAACACCGCCAGATCTCTTGCCAGTGAAGTCGGTTTGCAGGAAATGTAGACCATGCTGTCCACACCGTAATCAATAATCTTCTCCAGTGCTTTCGGATGGATGCCGTCACGCGGCGGGTCTAACATGATAAAGTCCGGGCGGTCTGTGATATGATCGAGTGCCTTTAACACATCATCTGCGATAAATTCACAGTTGTCCAGTCCATTTCTTTCTGCATTTTCTGTGGCTGCTGCCACGGCTTCTTCCACGATTTCAACACCGATAACCTTTTTGGCAACCGGCGCAAGAATCTGGGCAATTGTTCCCGTTCCGCTGTATAAGTCAAAGACTACCTTATCCTTTGTCGTACCGACATACTCACGTGCCTTGGAATACAGCACCTCTGCTCCGAGTGAATTGGTCTGGAAAAATGAAAATGCCGTAATTTTAAAAGTCAGTCCGAGCAGTTCTTCTTCAATGTAATCCCTGACGTAAAGTACCATTGTACCTTCATTTTTGACAACATCGGCAACACTGTCATTGCGCGTATGTAAAAATCCTGTCAATGTGCCCGAAAGCGGCAGTTCCCGCAAAATGTCCGCCAGTTCTGCCATATCAAAATCCAGTTGTGTCGTTGTCACGATATCCACCAGAATCTGCTGTGTCTTTACAGCTTTGCGCACCAGCAGGTGGCGCAGATAACCTTCATGGGTCATTTTATGGTAATACGGAAGTTCTTTTTGCTTACAATACTCAAGCACCGCCGTTAAAATTTTATGATAATCTTCATCAACGATTTTACAGCCGTCCACCGTCACAATGTCATACATGCTGTTGCGCTTATGCAGACCTAATGCCAGTTCGCCGCCCTTTACTTCATCACCGAATGAAAATTCCATTTTATTGCGGTACGCTTCCTGACACGGGCTTCCGATAATGCCTTCAAAGTTTAATTCCCCGTCAACCGCTTCCGACAGCAGTTTATGAACCTGTGCTTCTTTCATCTTTAACTGTTCTTCATACTGCACACTCTGGTAGACACAGCCGCCGCATGTTCCGAAATGCTTACATCTGTCTGCCGTTTCTGACGGTGCATTTTCAAGCACCTGAAGCAGTCTGCCTTCACATTTGCCGCCGCGCTTTTTATTGACCATAAACCGGACCTTCTGTCCCGGAATTGAATTTTTTACAATAACCTTTTGTCCGTTATCTTCAGGATTTTCCGACTCTGTAAATACCACCGCCTTATTGGGAAAATCCACATGCTGTACGCGTCCTGTATATGTTTCGCCTTTTTTCATGAATACCTCGCTCTTGCTTTCTTTTTATTTTCCTGTTCTGCCATAATCATAAATTTTCTTAAAAAATACCACTGACTGATACTCCAGCCAGTGGCATCCTTGTAAACTTTTTCACTTACGATTGGATTAGTCTTCATCCTCGAAGTCATCTTCCTCAAAATCGTCGTCTTCAAAATCATCATCGTCAAAGTCTTCCAGATAATCCGGTGTGAAATATCTGTAAACCGCATAAGCAATCGCTGCGACTGCCGCAACTGCACCGATAACTGCAAGCACTGCAATCACGCAGTTGCTCTTTTTCTTTTCTTCTTCGGCTTCTTTTTTGTTTAAAAGCTCATTGAGTCTGCTTGCTGCAATAAGTTCTTCTAATTTATCCTCAATCTTATCTCTGCTCATCATCATAGCCCCTTTCTTTTCACGTATATTCTATTGTCATTATAGCATATGCCTGCCCGATTTACTACTGTTTTTTTAATTTTGCAAACCCTGCAAGCATTTTTTTTGTGCCAAATTCTTCAAACTGGACTGTCACCATATAATCACGCATACCGTCTTCGATAGCAAGCACCTGTCCGGTTCCGAATTTGACATGGGAAACGGTATCGCCGACCTGATAGCCAAGCCCTGTCCCGCCTGCTGCCTGTCCTGACGGCTTGACTGCCCCCGTCGCTTTCTTTGATGGCATGCTATAGGACGTTGCGGTTTTTGCCGGCTTTTTTAAATCAAATATGTCCATCGGAAATTCTTTCCCAAAACCGACTTTTTTATTCGGCTGTGCAAAGTTTCCTGTACCGTAATTAGTCGGTGTCCTGCCGTAATTTGTGGCATAGGTACTGCCGATGCCTTTCTGTCCGCTGATTGCAACCTTTTTATTACCCTGACCGTAAGTGGTTGTTCCGCTTCCGTAGCGGGACAGTGCCGCTTTGGCATTGGCACGGAAGTCAAACCGTCCCTGTGATTCCCCGCTGTCTTCTCCGCCAAAGGAAAGGGCACTTTTCTTACTGCCGTAACTGTGATTTTCAACCTCTAAAAGATTTTCAGGAATCTCCTTTACAAAACGCGACACCTTATTCATCTGTGTTTCGCCGTGAATCATACGCGTCTTTGCCGCACTGATATTAAGTTCCTTCTGTGCTCTTGTAATGCCGACATAACACAAACGGCGTTCTTCCTCGACTTCTGTCGGGTCATCGGACATAATCGTCATGTAGCTTGGGAACAGTCCGTCTTCCAGTCCTGTCATGTATACAATCGGAAATTCCAGACCCTTTGCGCTGTGCAGTGTCATTAACATGACCTGATTGCCGTCCTGATCCAGATTATCAATATCTGCAATCAGTGCCACCTCCTCAAGGAATCCACTGAGTGTCGGAGCTGCCTGCGGATTTTCTCCATCCGTCTGCATTTCTGAAAAATCGCCTTCCGTCTGTTCCTCATAGCTTACGATTTTATTCATAAATTCATCAATATTTTCCTGGCGTGCTTCAACTTCTTCTTTGGTTTCATTTTCCGCAAGTGCTTCCATATACCTCGTATCTTCAAGGATTGTTTCTGTCAGCTCGCGGATAGACAAAAATTGCTTCTTTGCCTGAAATCCCAGAATCAGTGTCACAAAGGATTCAATCTTTGAAAGTCCCCTGCCGATATTCGGAATTTCTGCGGCATTGCACAAGGCATCCCAGAACGTCATATCGTTGGCATCGGCAAACTCCTGTACACGTTCCAGTGTTGTCGCTCCGATTCCGCGCCGCGGCACATTGATAATTCTTTTCACCGCCTGTCCGTCCATACCGTTATCTATTGTCTTTAAATACGCAAGAATATCTTTGATTTCTTTTCGCTGATAGAAATTAATGCCGCCGTAAATGCGGTATGGCACATTTCTGACTATCAGTTTTTCTTCCAGCAGTCGGGACTGTGCATTAGTACGGTAAAGAACCGCAATATCATTATAATTCCAGCCGTCCCGCACACAGGCACAGATATTTTCCACCACACCTTCCGCTTCTTTATAAGCATCTTCATAAATGCGGAAATGAATCTTATCCCCTTTGCCGTTTTCCGTCCACAGCTTTTTAGACTTTCTTCCGATATTATGCGCAATCACCTCATTTGCCGCAGAAAGAATGGTCTGTGTCGAACGGTAGTTCTGTTCCAGTTTAATCACCTTTGCACCTGGAAATGTATTTTCAAAATTTAAAATATTGCCGATATTCGCCCCTCTGAATTTGTAAATGGACTGGTCATCATCACCGACCACACACAAATTGCCGTATTTTTGTGCCAGCTTGCTAATCAGACGGAACTGTGATGTATTCGTATCCTGATACTCATCGACCATAATATAACGGAAACGCTCCTGATACGCTTCCAACACTTCCTCATCACGGTTTAACAGTTCAACCGTCTTAAATATCAAATCGTCAAAATCCAGCGCATTATTTGCCTTAAGTGTCTTCTGATACTCTCTGTATACACCGGCAATTCTTTTGGCATTGTAATCGCCCCCGGCATTTGCTTCCATTTCATCCGGCGAAATCATTTCATCTTTGGCAGATGAAATTGCACTCATAATTGTGCGCTCTTTCAGCATTTTTGTATCGATGTTTAATTTTTTACAGGCATCCCGGATTACGCTTTTCTGGTCGTCCGTATCATAAATCGTAAAATTGGTCTGATACCCGATTCTGTCTATGTAACGACGAAGAATCCGCACACAGGTCGAATGGAAGGTACTTACCCACACCTGACTGCCGCTATCCGTTACCTTTTCCACACGTTCACGCATTTCTGCGGCGGCTTTGTTGGTAAATGTAATTGCTAAAATATTATATGGACTGATTCCACATTCATCAATCAGATATGCAATGCGGTTTGTCAAAACACGTGTTTTTCCCGAACCTGCCCCGGCAATAATTAACACCGGCCCCTCTGTCTGTTTTACCGCCCTTTTCTGGCAGTCATTTAATCCATCTAAATTCAAACCGTTCCTCCATTCCTGCGTGTATACAGTTTCTTTATGACTATCCTGCCCAAAGATGTACACACTGCATACGCACTGTTTCAAGTATGTGTCATTATAAACAAAAAAGAGCTGTCATGCAAGTATTCCAAAAATACTTTTATGCATAACAGCTCTTTTTATATCACCCTTATCAAGAGCTTTACCCGTCTGACTGCACAGTTGCCCGCTTTCGCGAAAATAAAACAGCCGCCGCCGGATTTTTATACTAATTTATGTCCGCAGTTGGAACAGAATTTTGCACCGTTTGTCGGTGAACCACACTCCGGACAGAACTTCGGTGCACTGCCTGACGTACTGCTTTGTGCCGCACCTGTACTCTGTGGCGCGCTGCTCATGCTGTTCATGCTGTCCATCATCTGTCTGCCCATCTGTAATCCCATCTGCATATTCATCATATCCACACCGATGTTAGAGGACTTACCATTGCTCATGTTGTCCGCCATTGCCATCTGTGCATACTTATTCATGTCGCCCACCATAGACTGGGATGCTGCTTTGTTCTGCATCTTCTGTACTTCTTCCGGATACGAAAAGCTTGAAATGTTAAAGTCGGTAATGGTCAGTCCAATCTTAATCATCTGCATATCAAGGTCTTCTTTAATCCCTGCTGAGATATCATACGCATTGGCTTGAAGATTAAACATATCCTTGCCTTCTTTAGAAATCCACTTCATCAGAAGCTGGTCTAAAACAGCAACAACACGTTCCCTGACATCGTCAACCGTGTACATCTGCTTCACACCCGCCACTTTATCAATTAATGCAAGATAGTCATCGACCTTAATGTTAAATGTACCAAACGCACGGATTGGCATACCGCCCGGAAGTGACGGTGCCGGAATGGCTATCGGATTTTTTGTGCCCCATTTTACGGTAAATTCCTTTGTATTCACAAAAAGAACTTCTGCACGCACACCGCTGTTAAATCCGAACTTAAAGCCTTTTAAAGTTGACAGAAACGGAATGATATCGGATTCAATATCAAAGCTTCCTTCATCCTTAAAAATACCTTCTATCTTACCATTGTACATAAAAATGGCATCCTGTCCTGCACGGATAATCAGGCGGCTTCCTTTTTTAATCTCACGGTTCGTCCATTTCCAGAAAATACAGTCATCTCTGTATTCTTCCCATTCTACAACATTTGCAAGCTGTTTTCCAAATAACCCCATGACTTTTCTCCATTCTGCTGTTATTTATATTATAAGCCCATCTTTGCCTTTAATGCTGCCAGTTCATCATCTACTGCCGCATCCTGTGGTGCTGAATCATACTTTGCTGCAAGATTGTCAATATCAGAATCTTCGAGTGACTGGTTTAACTCTGCCATTGCATTGGCTTCATCTAACATCTTATTGGCTTTTGCTTCCATCTTGCTAAAAGCTGCCATGCTGTTGTTTGCACCTGTCACACTTGAACCGATGCTGTTTAAACGTTCCTGTGCCTTAGCTGTCGCAACTTTTGCCTTGATTGCTGCCTTTCTTGATTCTAAGGATTCAATATCCTTTACAAGCTTATCATGCATCTGGCGCATCTTTGCCGCATTGGCTGCTGCCGCTTCATAAGACTGCTGTAATGCTGTCTGTGTAGATACCAGCTGCTGCTTCTTTTCAAGAAACTTACGTGCATCTGCTTCATTCCCTGCTGTCAGTGCCTTTTCAGCATATGACTGCATTTTATTAACCTGCTCTGTACATTCGTCAAGTTCTCTCTTGGCTCTTGTTTCCTCTGCCATAACAGAAGCTGTTTCTGCCTTTACCTTACCCAGATCACTTTCAAGGTTACGCATGTACTGGTCAATCATCTTTTCCGGATCTTCGCATTTGTCCAGTAAAGCATTGATGTTCGCAGACATAATATCCTTAAATCTTGTTAAAATTCCCATAGTAAATATCCTCCATTCTACCCATTGGTACACAATTATTACCGGGCACTTATCTATCTGCCCCATGAATTACAGTATATTATATTTCCCCTATTTTGTCACGCAATATTGCATAAATTTCATTAATTTTATAACAATTTTTCAAACAATTACAGGTGTTTTATATCCGCCCCTTGCTATCTAGTTTTAAATACTATATAATGTCATATAGTTACTGTTATGTGAATGGAGATGACAAGTTATGAATACTGAATATACACAATTTGTTGCTACGCTGTTAAAGCGGCTGGCGAAGTTAAATTATATCAAGCCGGGCGAGGTGCCGAATATCGACCTCTATATGGATCAGGTCACAACTTTTATGGACGAGCATTTAAGCGACTGCAAACGCCGTGAGGACGATAAGATTCTGACAAAGACGATGATTAACAATTACACGAAGAATAATCTTTTACCGCCGCCGGTAAAAAAGAAATATTCCAAGGAGCATTTATATGTCCTGACATTTATTTATTACTTTAAAAATCTGCTCTCTATCAGTGATATACAGACCCTGTTAAATCCGCTGACCGAGCAGTTTTTTGAAGGAAATGAAACCGGCAGCTTAGACGACATCTACAAGCAGATTTATAATCTGTGCAAGGGAGAGATTTCCGGCATTTCAAAAGATGTCCTTGAAAAAGCGCATCTTTCGGAGGAAGCCTTTTCTACCGTTGAAGATACGGACAGCCGCGAATTTTTACAGTTCTTTTCTTTGGTATCTTTACTGAGTTTTGATGTTTATATGAAGAAAAATATTATTGAAAGTCTGATTGACGACTTTGCTTCGCGCAGCCAGCAGGAAGTGCCGCACACGAAATCTGAGCGCAAGGCGGAAAAGGCAGAACGCAAAGCCGAAAAAGCCGAGCAGAAAAGCCGCAGAAATGAAAAATAAAATTTAAAAATATAAAGCATGGAAAGAAAGCCGCTTTTAATCATGCAGAATTTTTACGGAACAACCAAAAACGGAATGTGATAAGTTTTGTGCTTCTTCACATTCCGTTTTTATAGCCTTGCCGGAGATTGACGTTCAAGCCCCTCTCCGGGCAGAATATGTATCTGTTCCGTAATGTTTTATTCCTGCTGTCCTTCTCCGCCTTCCGGAATCTGTAACCGCTCAAATACCTTTTCATAACCGTCGCTGCCGTAATTTAACGAGCGGTTTACACGGCTGATGGTTGCTGTAGAAGCGCCTGTCTTTTCCGCAATGTCCAGATAAGTCTTTTTTTCACGCAGCATCTTTGCCACCTCAAAACGCTGTGAAAGTGACAGCAATTCATTAATTGTACAGAGGTCTTCAAAAAATGCAGCACACTCCTCTTTATTCTCAAGACTTAAAATTGCATCAAATAACTGCTCTACCGCAGGTGTTTTTAATTTACTATTCATAACTGCCCCTTTTCTGTGCTGATAAACTCGCATCAGCATTTTTTCAAAAGTTCTAAACAATACCGATATTTTAACACATTAGCACGTTATAGTAAAGCAGTAAATCTGTCCAAATCCAAATTTGCAATCAGTTGATCCGGAAAATGCACTTCTTTTAACAGCTCTTCCGCATACGAAAAATTGCAGATATCCTCTTCGACATGGGCATCACTGCCAAGTGTTATCATGACACCGTGTTCCATACACAGCTTTAACATACAGAGGTCATTTTCCCGTGCGCCGCTGCGCGGTCCGTCAGGTTTTAATGATGTATTGTTTAATTCGAGAAACTTGTTGTTTTGCTTTGCCGCACGCACCACCGTTTCAAAGTCCACCGGATACCGGCTGTCATCCGGGTGCCCTATGATGTCAACCAGCGGATTTTCAAGAACCTGCACCAGTGCCTGCGTATTCTGCTCCTTTGTACCGGGGCAGATACATGGAATATGAAAGCTTGCAATAACGATGTCCATTTTTTCAAGCAGTGTGTCCGGCATATCCAGTGTTCCGTCATAGTCCATAATATTGGCTTCACAGCCAAACAGACGGCGCACGCCGAATTTTTCCCGCGGCAGGACCTTAAAGTTGCTGAAATACAGTTTGCCGCAGCTGCCCGGCATTTTCGGCGTATGCTCCGTAAACGCAATAGCAGGCAGCCCGATTTGTGCTGCCTTTCTTGTCATTTCATCTATTGTGTTATAAGCGTGTCCGCTTGCAATCGTATGTGTATGTGTATCAATTAAGTATTTCATTTTAATCTCCGTTCCACAGACATTTTATTTGCACTCCGGCAGATTCACCGATAGTTCCCTGCGCGTATGGTCTACAGAAATTGCTTTATCTGAAAGATTAAAGTACGCAAAGGAATATGTATTGGATACATCTCCAAGAGAGTCGTCCCACGACAAATCTACATTATAATACTTTCCGTCAATATAGACAATATTCCATGCGTGATAACCGCCGTTAGCATATCCGGTGCAGAAATAACACGGAATATTTAACTGCTGCATAATATACTGAAATGCCCTCGAATATCCGGCACACACCGAGCTTCCGTTAATGAATACGCTGTATGCACTCTGGTTCATGTCTGAATTTTCATCATAGACACACATATTCTGAAGGGCTTTATAAACATACTGTTCCTTGTCAAGGTCGGTCGTGAGCGAACTGGCGCCGTTAATCACCTTCGCCGCCGCATTTAAAAACTTCTGTCTGGCAGACTGCAGTGTCTGTGCCGTTTCATTGTATTTTAACATCACGGAAATGACCGCTCCCTTGCTGGTGTACCCGTAGCTGTAGCCGGTATCCAGCCAGAACAGCTCGGGGTGATCGTTAAAGACCGCATTCATGACATTTTTAATACTGCTCTGGTCAAGCTGACGGCACAGTGTCACACTTTCCTTTAATTCCAGTGCTGCCCCGTACACCTGGTCATAAACTTCCTTCTGTGTATCCGAAAGCATGGCTCTGTACGGATACATATTTTCCGGAAAATCATAAGATGCCGCCGGTGTCGTATCCGTCTGCTGGGATTTGCTGTCTTCCACAAGCTGTCCGGTTCCCTGTACCGGCTGATAATCAGACTTTACCGTATCATTCGTTTTTTCACTTCCGGCTCCGCCGGCGATCTCTGCTTCTACCGTCGCTAAGACATCTCCGAGATTGGTTATGGTTTCCTTTGTAAGACTCTGACCGCCTGCTGATGTATTGACTGCATTTTCAATACCGGCTGAATATTCCTGCGCAATAAAATATGTCCCGCCAACCAGTATTAAAATGAGTATTGAGGCTCTTAAAAATTTGTAAACGTTCCTCATGACTGCTTCCTTTATTCCTAATAATTCCGTGCGTATCGCAAATACTTTATTATTCTGTACGCAGTGCTACTACCGGATCTTTTTTCGCTGCCATCTTCGCCGGAACAAATCCGGCAATCAGTGTCAGCACCATACTTATTATAACAAGGATTACGGCACCTGCAACAGGAAGTTTTGCAACTCCTGCAATTGTTGTCACATTTTCAATAATCCGGTTCGCCGGAATGCACAAAATCAGTGTAATCACAATACCCAGTGCACCGGATACAAAGCCTTCAATCAGTGTTTCGGCGTTAAATACGCGGGAAACATCTTTCTTTGACGCACCGATACTTCTTAAAATACCGATTTCCTTTGTTCTTTCAAGTACGGAAATATACGTAATAATACCTATCATAATAGAAGAAACAACGAGTGAAATCGCAACAAACGCAATCAGTACCGCTGAAATCGCCGTAATAATCGTGCTGACGGAAGACATCATAATGCCAACATAATCGGTATAATTAATCACATCTTCATCTCTGCCCTCATCAGTTGCTTTCTTATTATAATCGCTGATAATATCTTCCAGTTTTTCCTTGGCCTCAAAGCTTGCAGCATATAAATCAATTTCTGACGGGTTGTCTTCGTTTGTAATGCCTAACTTTTCTTTGTTGCCCTCAAATGTGGCTTCTGTTGTCTGTGCCTTTAAAGACTGCGAAAACTGCTGCAAAATCTGTTCTTCTGTCATCTGGCTCATGTAAGCCTGCATCTGTGCCTGTTCCTGCTCTGAAAGCGTTGCAACATATGCATTGACATCATCCATTGTAATCGGTGTATCCTTGTCATTGTCAAACGGGATTCCCGTAAAAATATCGGTTGTTTCATCGGCAAGCTGAGCTTTTGCCACTTCACTGTCGTTGACACCCTGCATCAGATACTGCATCAGTTCCTTTGTATAACCTACACCGCTCCGGATTGCCGTGTTGACCGCATCTTCTTTCTGACGGATAATACCGCACACCTGAATCTGTGTGCCGTTGTCTACTACATTTTTCATATACGTTTCATCTTCACGCATATCTTCCCAGATGTCTTTTTCTGCGTTGTACCGGTAATAATCGGTTGGCAGAATCATCTGGAATTTCTTATCTAGAATTTCATCATAAGTATACTCTGTTTCCTCGGTGTCATAGGTTTCGCCTGTCATCATGCGCTTATACATCGCCGTTACCTCGTCAGGGTCTTTAAAGCCCAGTGAATACAGGGTATAATCATCAATTTCGTTGTTCTCATCAACAACTAACACCACTTCGTTGTACTGCTGCGGCCATCTTCCCGCTACCATATCATACTGGGAATCCAGTAAATCCTGATTGCCCGGCAGCTGGTTCCATACATCTGCATTGGTATACATCGCACTCATGCTGCCCTGTGAAGTGTTCGTACCGTAAATCGTATTCATAATAGTGCTTGGATTTAGCTGTGTCACACCGTCGCTTGTGTCTGTATCGTAAATATTGATATCAACATTGTAGCTGTACCGGATATCACTTGCATATGTTGAAATCTCATCTTTATTATCATCTATATACTTTTTAAAGGATTTTAAATTATTATTTTTCACATCGGAAATCATGGTATTCATCATTTCCGACATAATCATATTACTGTACACTTTATCCTTGTCATGGTCAACAGAATCCTTATCAGACCCGGTCATCATTTCAATCATGCTGCTGATATCCATGGTCTGGGACTGTAACTGGACCGGATAACTCGACAGTGTATCGCGCTGTACCCTGTCAATATAGTCCTGAATACCATTTGAAATGGAAAGAATCAACGCAATGCCAATAATACCGATACTTCCGGCAAATGCGGTAAGCAGGGTACGGGTCTTTTTGGTCATCAGGTTATTCATACTAAGAGAAAGCGCTGTAAAAAAGGACATCGATGTCTTTGCTTTCTTTTTCTTCTTTCCTGTCTGTGCATCTGAAAGCTTTTGCTCCTTTTCCTGTATATCCGCTTTCATCTGTTCTTCACTGTAAGCATCGGTATCGTCTGTAATCTGTCCGTCTAAAAGGCGGATAATTCTTGTTGAATACTGCTCTGCCAGTTCAGGATTATGCGTAACCATAATAATCAGACGGTCTTTGGCAATTTCTTTTAAAATCTCCATAATCTGTACGCTGGTTTCTGTATCCAATGCGCCTGTCGGCTCGTCTGCCAGTAAAATATCCGGGTCATTTACCAATGCTCTTGCAATCGCAACACGCTGCATCTGTCCACCGGACATCTGATTGGGTTTCTTGTGAATCTGTTCCTTTAAGCCTACTTTTTCCAGTGCTTCTATTGCGCGCTTTCTGCGCTCTGACTTGGATACACCGGATAAAGTCAGTGCCAGTTCGACATTGGCAAGCACGGTCTGGTGCGGTATCAGGTTATAACTCTGGAAGACAAATCCAATCGAATTATTGCGGTATGCATCCCAGTCACGGTCCTTGAATTTCTTCGTAGAACGTCCGTTAATCTTTAAATCACCGCTTGTATACTGGTCAAGCCCCCCGATGATATTTAACATAGTTGTTTTTCCGCAGCCGGACTGTCCCAGAATTGATACAAATTCGCTGTCGCGGAAACGCAGATTAATTCCCTTCAATGCCGTTACCCTGGTATCTCCGGAAATATAATCCTTTACGATGTTGTTTAATTCAAGCATCTTTTTTCCTCTCTTTACGTTTTTTCGGTTTATTTTGATTTTCTAACAACTTACTTTTTCATTATTTCACGTTTCTGCTGAAATGTCTATGCTTCTGCCTGAATAATGCTTAATTTTATTATTTTTTATGAATTTCCTCTTAAAACAGGAGATATTTTACTGTAATATTTTATTATGTATCGTGATATAAATAATACCATGTTTAAAAGTTCCAAACCCACATGTGCCTGTCCGCCGGTGAAAAAAAAATCGAACCCCGCCCCATAAAGCATAAAAGTGGTTTGACGCTTGCATTTTTGCGGTCTGCATTTTATACTGATACCAGCATAAATGATTGGAATAACGATTAGATTGTAACAGGAGATTTGCATTGAATAATAAGAAAAAGTTAAAACAATTCATGATTTGTCTGTGCTGTATATTTTGCAGTACCGCATTAACCATTCCCTATCTGTCCTACGCAACCACACAGGACGATTTAGACAATGCCAACCGGGAACTGGAAAGCTTAAAAGCACAGCAGGCGAGCCTGTCTTCTGATTTATCTGAAATTGACAGCCAGCTCCAGAGCGCCGGAAGCCGTTTATCTTCTATCGAAGAACAGATTGATGACAAGCAGGCAGATGTGGATGCTTTAAATGAAGAACTGCTCACTCTGTCACAGACGATGGACGAACAGTATGATTCCATGAAACTGCGTATCCGGTATATGTATGAGCGCAGCAGCTCAGATGTGATTGAACTGCTGTTAACTTCCCAAAGTATGAGTGAACTTTTATTAAAAAGCGAATACATTTACCAGCTGTCACAATATGACCGTGATATGTTAGATGAAATGGAAGCCAATTATGAACGGCAGCAGGCAGCAAAAGAGCAGCTGGATACGGAGGTTGCCGAGTTATCGTCCTTGCGTGAAGAAGCTTTAAGCGAACAGGAAAATTTAAAAGCACTGCTTGCAAAAACCCAGCAGGATTTTGATACGTCTTCCAACAACGTATCCGAGGCCGAAGCTGCCGCACTTGCCTATGAAAAGAAGCTTGAAGAAGAAAAGCTGGCACAGGAACGCGCAGAAGCCGAGGCTGCAAGCCGCGCGGCTGCCGCCGCAGGGAATAATAATTCCGGCCGCGGTGACT
>ERZ791682.304-NODE-304-length-34116-cov-2.8611_pt1 | contig 34116 bp, 29 predicted proteins | sample MGYA00509958_ERZ791682 | MGnify/ENA primary metagenome ERZ791682 (study PRJEB30046, sample SAMN00715194) | human gut metagenome | study: EMG produced TPA metagenomics assembly of the A metagenome-wide association study of gut microbiota in type 2...
GGTATTATGACAAAGAAATTATTACTGCTATTGCAGATAAACATGATATGGATAAAAACTATGTGTCTGAAATATTAGATAATAAAAGATGGCAAACTATTCCCTTAACTTTTTGTTGTTCCTTTACAATGGTGAATATAATGCAATCTATCAAAGTTGATCTATTAGTAGAGCAAACACAAGTAATCAAAGAAATTGCAAAAGCTGGAAAAAATTGTGTTATTGTTGGGCGAAATGCGGATGAATTACTTAAGGATTATCACCCTTTTAATATTTTTATCTGTGCTGATATGAAATCAAAAATTCGCCGTTGTATAGAACGAGCTACAAAGAATGAAAATTTATCTAGAAAAGAAATGGAAGAAAAAATTCGTAGCATTGATAAAAACCGTGCTGAAGTTCGTGAAATTATTACCCACAAAAGTTGGGGACTCCATACTTCCTATCACCTTATTGTAAATGCTTCCAATTGGAACTTAAAAGAATTAACATCAGCAATTGCAGTATTTACAGAAAGCTGGTTTAGGAGGTTAAAACAATGATTCAGCTCTCAGATCATTTTAATTATAAAAGACTTTTACATTTTACCTTTCCTACCATCATCATGTTAATTATCAGCTCTATCTATGGTGTGGTTGATGGTTACTTTGTATCAAACTTTATAGGTAAAATACCCTTTACTGCAATTAACTTTGTTATGCCTTTTCTTTTGATATTAGGATGTACAGGAAATCTATTTGGAACAGGTGGTGGAGCATTGATTGCTAAAACAATGGGTGAAGGCAAACGAGAAAAAGCCAGTAAACAGTTTTCTTTATTAATCTATACATCTGCAATATTCGGTATTATTCTAGCTGTATTTGGTATTATAGTACTACGCTGGATCATATCTGTATTAGGTGCAGAGGGCCAGCTATTAGAAGATAGTATCACCTATGGACAAGTGGTTTTACTTGCTATCCCTGCATATATTCTACAATGTGAGTTTCAATGTCTGTTTGCTACAGCAGAAAAACCAAAACTTGGCTTATATGTTGCAATTGGAGCAGGAATAACAAACATTATACTTGATTTCCTATTTATTGTTGTATTTAAATGGGGACTAGTAGGTGCAGCTGCAGCTACTGCAATTGGCCAATTTATTGGTGGTATTGTTCCTGTAATTTATTTTGTTCGTCCCAATGGTAGTCTACTCCGACTTACTAAAACAAATTTTGATGGTATAGCTTTATTGAAAACTATTTCAAATGGGTCTTCTGAATTATTGACCAATATTTCTACCTCTGTTGTTAGTATGCTTTATAATGTACAATTATTAAAATATGCAGGAGAAGATGGCATTGCAGCTTATGGGGTTTTATTATATGTTGCGTTACTGTTTCAAGCAGTGTTTATTGGTTATTCTGTGGGAACAGCTCCTATTATAAGTTATCATTATGGGGCAAAAGATTATGGTGAATTAAAAAATTTACGTAAAAAAAGCCTTATCATTATAATGGGATTTGCTATCTCTATGTTTGGAATAGGAGAACTGCTTTCAAAACCTATTGTAATGATATTTGTAGGTTATGACCATGGACTGATGCATATGACACAGTATGCTTTTATGATTTATTCTTTTTCATTCCTATTTTCTGGATTTGGAATTTGGGGTTCCAGTTTTTTCACTGCACTAAATAATGGATTAGTCTCTGCTCTCATTGCTTTTATACGTATTTTGGTATTTCAGGTTGTAGCTGTGCTTGTCTTTCCATTAATTTGGCAGTTAGATGGTATTTGGTTTTCTATTGTTGGGGCAGAAATTATGGCGACAATTGTTACAGTCTTGTTTCTGATTTATAAACAGAAAAAATATCATTATTAAAAATTGAGGTGTAAATATGAATTTATTAATTAAAAATGTTGCTTCTGATTTTAAAGATATGAAAATACTTGAAAGTTTAAATAATGAGGCATTCCCAAAAGAAGAACGTATGGAACTTCATGAAATGATACAGTTAATTTCCCAAAATACAATTGAAGTAACTGCTGTTTATGATAATGATACTTTTATTGGTTTTTATGTTCTATCTATTCAAAGATCTACTGCTTATATACTTTTTTTTGCAATAGAGGGTTCTAAACGCAGATTGGGCTATGGAAGTAAGGTATTGGCATTGATGAAAAAACAGTATGTCAATTGTCAGATTGTTTTAGATATGGAGATTATTGATAAAGAAGCAGAAAATATTGAACAAAGGAAATCTCGTAAAAAATTTTATCTTCATAATGGTTATTATGAAACAGGCTTCTTTCTAAACTATAACAATTTAATAATGGAAGTATTGTGTACTGATGTAAAATTAGATATAAATAACTTTCAGGCACTATTAAATAACCTGAAATTAAAAAAAATATCATTTGTATTAACTAAAATGGATTTAAAATAAAAAGAAATGATATTAAAGTTAAAAAAACTAATAGTAAAATAAATTAGTCAAAAAAGTTATGATTCCCTCCATTACCTATGTCAATCAGCTACCTTAAATAAAAAAATGGTATATGTTTGGATATAAAGATAAGACAATATCCAATAGAAAAATCTAAATTACAGTAAAATAAACTGGGAATATAAGAACTGATTGAAATATGAAAAAATATATACTAACAAATATGATTTTGGAAGAAAAGTGTGCTTTATAAATCTTTAAGAAGAAACTATTTATAAAATATTAGATATTTTTCTATTAATATCATTAGATGAAGAAATTTTGAAATTACATTATTAAAAAATAAAGATATTTGGATGAATTGACCTCCCACTTAAAATACTAAATGACAGAAAATTTTTTCAGAAATTTAAGATAAAAATCTACCAATACAATAAATTACTCTATATAAAATAGAAGGTTATTTAGAGAATAAAAAACAATTTCAGAAGTATTTCCAAAAGATATTTATAAAATATATATTAAATAAATTATTTAAAATTATTGATTAGGAGGTCTAATATGCTACAAAAAATTATACAGCGTAAATGCTTTATCATAAATATTGCTTATATTATTGTTATTGTCATACTCATATTACTGACAATTTTTACAGCAAAATTATTTATGCCTTTTTGGATTGCTCTATTTATTTCTACTATATTGCAACCAATTATACATTTATTAAAAGAAAAATTAGGACTAAAAAAGAAAGGATTATCCACAATCATACTATTTCTTTTTTATTTATCACTAGGGAGTGGTTTCATATTTGGTATGATAGAAATTACAAATTTACTAGAAGATATTTTTCAAAGTTTCCCTCATTATTATAAAAATACTATTGCACCAGTACTTAACTCTTTAGGTAATTATATTATCCAGATATGTTCTTTCATACCAAATGAATTTCATCCAAATATGGCAGAGTTACAAATGAGTATAGTATCATGGGTAGAAAACTTAGTATTTTCAATTTCACAATATGGTCTTATTTTTTTAGGTAGTATGGCTAACCAGTTAACTTCTAGCTTTTTATCTATTTTAATGACTATACTACTTTCATATTTTATAGTGATTCAGTATGACATTGTAGTTTCTTTTTTGAAATACCAATTACCTAATAAGGTTCATACATTTTACATAGAGATAAGTCCCTTATTAAAAAACTCTGTAATAAAATACCTTAAGGCATCTTTAATCTTAATTTTTATTACATTCATTGAACTGGCAATAGGACTTAGTATTATAAAAGTAAATAATCCAATTGGAATTGCTTTAGGAATTGCATTATTTGATGCTCTACCTGTTTTGGGAACTGGTGGTATTATGATACCATGGGCAGTTATTGAACTACTAAACAAAAACTATTTTTTAGCTAGTGGACTTTTCATCCTTTATATTGTAATTACTATCATACGTAGGGTATTAGAAGCAAAAATTTTAAGTATACAGCTTAATATTAATCCTATTGTTGTATTACTTGCTGTTTTAATTGGGTATGAGCTGTTAGGAGTTTTAGGAATGATTTCATTTCCAATTATTAGCTATATTTTAACAATACTCCATGATACCAAAAAAATTAAATTATATAATAATCTTCCTAAATAAACATATGAGCCTGATAGTTAAAACTTATTTATGACTATCAGCTTATTATTTTTTATAAGTGAATATTGAAAAAATATTATTTTCCTTTTTAAAGGATAATTTTTCATTCCCTAGATTTTTACTAGACATTGTCAAACAGATTATTTCCAAAATATGGTATCTAAAAAATATTAACATAAAAACCTATTTATTAAATTTATATATTTTAAACTATATTCCATAATTTTTTCTCCACTACTCTTTAAAGTTAAAATTTATATATTTTATTTTGTTGTTTTCTTTTAACTTTAGCTATATAATATTCTAAAGAGGTGAGCCTATGATATTAAGAAAATATAAGTCTGATGACTGCCTTAATTTACTTAAACTTTTCTATGATACAGTCAGAACTGTAAACAAAAAGGACTACAATGATAAACAGCTTTCTGTATGGGCTCCTGATAATTATATTGAAGAAAAATATGATATCTGGCAAAAATCTCTTTCTGAAAATTTTACTGTTGTAGCTGAAATAAATGGAGAAATTGTAGGTTTTGGAGATATAGAAAAAACTGGTTATCTTAATAGATTATTTATACACAAAGACTATCAGCACAAGGGAATCGCCTCAGCTATAGTTAAAAAACTGGAAGAATATGCAGATAAAATATGTATATGCACAATAATAACAGAAGCTTCAATCACAGCAAAGCCCTTTTTTGAAAGGTTGGGATATACTTTAATAAAAGAACAGCAAGTAGAAAGAAAAGGAATTTTTCTTACTAACTATGTCATGGAAAAATATATATTAAGATAAAATTTTATATAAGAAATTAAACTTAAGTATATCATTTCTATTTTAAATTATATCATAAAATAATATGTATATAGTCAATAATAATTTTTGCTGAGGGATATCACACAAGGAGTTGATATGATTAGAAAAGCTAAGAATAATGATATAGAAATCATTTCTAAAATCTATATAGACAGCCGAAGAAGAACTTACAAAAATATTCTTCCAGATGATTATCTCAATTCACTAACTTATAGTCAGGCAGAAAAAAAATGGGAAGAGTATTTAAAAAATGACAATAATGTCATTTTTGTTCATTTAGATGATGCAGGAGCTATTACATCTCTTGCAGCAAGCAAACCTTACAGACATCTTAAAAATTGTCTTTATTTAGATTCGCTTCACGTATCTCCTGAATTTCAAAGTAAAGGAGTTGGAAAATCTCTGATCTTAAAAACTGCTGCTTTTGCTTTGGAAAATAATTATGACAGTATGACTATCTCTATTCTTAGAGGAAATAACAGAGCTGAAAAGATTTATCAATATTTAGGAGCTGTATATCTCAATGATTTTATTAATTATTTTGACAATACTTCTGCTATGTCCACAATATTTATTTGGAAAGATTTACAAAAGTTAATAAGCAAGCACAGCAAATAATATAAAATAAAGTTTTTAATAAATTTTTATCCATAAAAGTTAAAAGGATTGATTTCTGCATTGTACAGAAGTCAATCCTTATTAATTTATATAGTGCTTTATTCACTATACCTTTAGCTCATCTTATTACTTACCTAGAATAGAAACCATAATTTGTGGTAATATAACAAGTCCTACAGTTGCAACTGGTTGACAAGCTGCATAAAAAGCTGCTACTCTGTCATCATTAGAAACTGAAATAAGAGCATTCAATGCTGGTGCTGAAGTCATTGCTCCAGTTGTTGCTCCAAGAGCAGCAAACAATGGCATTTTAAATATAACTTTAGCAACTATATAAGCTGCAATAATTGCAACTAAACTCATAATTACACCAACTATAAATAGTTTTACACCATATTTAGATAAAGTTGCTATAAATCCTGCTCCTGCCTGTGCACCATTTTGCAATAGGAAAAGAGAAATTCCTAAATCTCTTATAGGCATAAGTGTAGTTTTTACAGGTTGTAAACTGATTTTTCCTATTCTTCCAATAGCAGATACTATAATTCCTGCAATAATTGTTCCTCCTGCATTTCCAAGAGAGAAAAATGTTCCAGAACCTAAAGGAATTTTTATAGAACCAATTATAACTCCTATAACTATTGCAAATGCGACAATAAATACTCCTGGTCCATCAACTATTATAAGTTTTAAGTCTTTTAAATTAGATAATCTTTGAGATAAAGGTGGATCTACCATCTTATCATTTTCTTCTTTAATGTTAACCTTTAAAAATTTAGGAACTATTTGTACAAACATTACTATGCTTATTATTCCAAAAACATATGCCAATCCATAACCTACACTTGCAACAGTTGATGATGTGATCTCAACAGTAGCTGCAAGAGAAGCTGTACAAGTTAAAGCTCCTGCTGCAATTCCTAATGCCAAATCAACAGGAATATCAAAAAACTTAACAGCCATTGCTATAGTTAAAGCTGCTGACAGCAAAATTGCAAAAGATGTACCTAAGAATCCCCAAAAGTTAGCTTTAAGATTACTAACAAAAGATGGTCCTGCTGATAGTCCAACACTTCCTAAGAACAAAACAAGTCCAACTGAACCAATTATACCAGGAACTTTCATCCCAAAATGTCCAAATATAAGTGCTACTATTAAAACCCCTGATGTTCCAAATTTTAATCCTCCAAAAGATATTCTTCCAAATAGATATCCCAACATTAATGCTAGAAAAATCATAAGAACTCCATTAGAAAAAAACATTTTAACAATACTTTCCATTCGTACCTCCTAAATAATATAATGTAATTTATATAAGATTTTTAAAACTATATTACTATTATTTTTGTAATATATTATTAAAAATAATACAATAAAGTAATAGAAAATGATCTTATTTTATTTTTTAAATTCTATAGAATATAGAGTTCTCTTTTATGTATAAACACGAACAATACCCTTATAATATAGGCTATTTTAAAGGGTTTAATACTTTTTTTGAATTTTATTTTTAAAAAAATTAAACTTGAAATTTCAAAGTTTAAAGAGTATAATTACATAACAAAAAAGTTCGTGTTTATACATATATGCGAACTATTTTTAATAATTGATTTAAAGAGCATTTTCAAGCAGATTCTTTTTCAAAGTTATGGCATAAAAAAGCTCCGTTGTCAGCGGAGCTGATTTTCAGAAAAATATGAATATTTTTCTATATTACCTCCTCTATTTTAGACAACTAAGATGGAGGATAGTTTTTTAATCCATTCTAAAAGTCTTTATACAAAATATTCTGGCTCTGCTCTTCTAGTATATTCTTCCTCTAATTCATGTTGATGATACAAATATCCTGCATCTTCATAATATTTTGCATTTTCAGGACATTTCTTAATACAAGCACAACATTTGATACAAATTCCTGGAACTTCCCTTACATTTTCAAAGGAAATTGAACCCATAGGACAAACTTCTGCACAAATTTTACAGTCTGTGCATTTATCATTTGTCAAAGGTTTTACCTTACGTATATCCACAGGATTTCCTTTTCTATCCCGTGGTTGATAATACCAGCGATAAGGCTCTGGAGTTCCTTTTACTTCAATTAAAGTCTTATCTTCTGTTTCCACTTTCTTTACAATTTTTTCTGCAAATTCCATAAGAATCTGCATATCCTTTGTATCTGGTCTTCCTGCTCCTAAAATTCTGGAAAAAGAGTGTTCTCCAATAAAGGCTCCTGCTGCAATTGGATAAAATCCATCTTTTGCTAAAATATCTCGAAGCTCTATCAAACAATCATCATAGTTTCGATTTCCATAAAGAGAAATAGGAACTGCTAAAGCTCCTCTTCCTTCTATAGTTGCCAAATATTTTAATAAAACATTTGGTACCCTTCCAGCAATTGTAGGTGTTCCAAAAACTACTAGATCTTCTTTTTGAAATGGACTCTTTTCTAGTCTTGCTTTGGGAAGAGTAAAATCAAAGCAACAGAATTCTGCTTCTAATTTTTCTGCTAAGAATTTTGCAAGTCCACATACTATTTTTTCTGTTGTTCCTGTTCCACTAAAATATGCAGCCCATACTTTTTTAACTTTCATTTTAACTCACCCTCCTTTCTTCTATATTGTTTGTAAAAATTCTTCGATTGATTCCTGACAAACCTGCAGCATTATTTCTATTTCTTCCTCTGTAATGATATAAGGAGGCATAAAATAAACAATATTGCCAATTGGTCGTATTAATACTCCCTTTTCTAAAGCAAGAGCAGCAATATGACGACCAACTCGTTCGATTCCTTTGATTTCTTTTAATTCAATTGCTCCTATCATTCCTAGATTTCGATAGTTTTTTATATAATTTTTTTCATGAAAGTATTCCTTCATCTTCTCCTGTAGAAATTTTCCCTTTTTTTCTACCATATTCATAATATTTTCTTCTTTAAAAATTTTTAAAATTTCTACTGCAATCCTACATCCCAGTGGATTTCCAGAATAAGTATGAGAATGTAAAAAAGATTTTCCTTCTTTATAGTCTGCATAAAATGCATTGAAGATATCACTTGTAATACATACAAGAGCAATTGGATAATATCCACTGGATAATCCTTTTGCTAAACACATAATATCTGGAGTAATCCCTGCATGTTCACAAGCAAACATTTTTCCTGTTCTTCCAAATCCCATTGCAATTTCATCATCAATTAAATGAATATTATATTTTTTTGTCAATTCTCTTACTTTCTGCAAATAATAGCTGGAATACATCTTCATTCCTGCTGCCCCTTGTACCATAGGCTCTATAATCATACATGCTATTTCCTGATGATTATTTTCAATTAAACTTTCCAGCTTTGAAATACATTCCTGCTCATATTTTGAATATTCTTCTTCTGTCATTGTAGAATCTAAATATGGAACTGGAACTTTTCTTCCTTCTTGAATCAAAGGTCTATAGGTCTTTGTGAAAATATCTACATCTCCCACACCAAGAGCTCCTATAGTTTCTCCATGATAGGCATTTTCTAGTGAAATAAATTTTGTTTTTTGTGGATTTCCTGTTTGTAAATGATATTGAAAACTTAATTTCAGAGCCATCTCAATACAAGAAGAACCATTATCTGCAAATAAAAATTTATTGATTCCCTCAGGTAAAACCTCTACTAAATTTTCACATAGCTCAATTGCTGGTTCATGTCCAAAATTTGCAAAAATAACATGTTCTAAAGTGTTAATTTGATTGTAAATTACTTTATTAATTCTAGGATTAGCATGTCCAAATAAATTAACCCACCAACTAGAAATACAATCCATATATTTTTTTCCTGTTTCATCAAATAAATATAATCCCTCTCCCTTAGTAATAATTAAAGGTGGTGTTTCTTCAAAATCTTTCATTTGAGCACAAGGATGAAATATATATTTTAAATCTTTCTCTTGTAATTGACTTCTTTTAGCCATTTGCTTCTCCTTTTAAAAATAAATTTAACTTCTTCTCCTGAATTTCTCTTGTATTTTCCAATATAATTAAATGATTCTTTGTAGGAGAATGTTTTAAAATAATCTCAATATTGTCTTTCTCATAGATTTTACTTTCCTCTGTATCCTTTACTCTATTAAAGAGAATCCCATGAAGAGAAATCCCTAATTTTTCTAAAGATTCTATTGTTAATATAGCATGATTAATAGAGCCAACTTTTGCACTACTTACTAAGATCACAGGAAAGCCAAAGTCTTTAATCAAATCATAAATATGATATTGATCACGAATCAAAGGTACTTGTAACCCTCCTGCTCCTTCAACAATTAAATAATCATACTGTTCACAAAGTTTTGTAAAATGCTTTTTGATTTTTTCAATCTCAATTATTGTTCCTTCTAATTCACTTGCTAAATGAGGAGAAACTTCTGCTTCTAAAACATAAGTAACCATTTCTTCCTGATAATCCATTCTCTCAATTTGACATAGAGATAAGACATCAGGGGCATATAGTTTTCCATTTTTAGAAATTCCTCCACTCTGGATTGGCTTGTAATACATGCCTTTTTTCTTTCGCACTCCATGATATAACAAAGTACTACAAAAAGTTTTTCCAATATCTGTATCTGTTCCTATGACAAAATACCCTTTAGTATTCATATCCAAGTTCCTTAATCATTTTTTTGTCACTTTCTATTGTATTTCCTGTTGTAGTTAGGAAATTTCCAGTTAAAGCAGAGTTAATTCCTCCTTCTAGTCCTAACTTTGCATATTCTCCCAATTTCACTCTTCCACCTGCATATCGAATTGATACTTTTGGTAAAATAAATCTAAAAATGGCAATATCTTTTAATAATTCTCTTGGATCTACAGCTTCATTCTTTTCTAAAGGTGTTCCAGGAATTGGAGTTAAAATATTAATTGGAATAGAATGAACTCCTAATTCTCGTAAATCAAAAGCCATATCTATTCTGTCTTCCTCTGTTTCTCCTAATCCAAAAATACCTCCACTGCATACTTGCATTCCAACTTCATGTGCATATTTAATTGTATTTACTCTATCATCAAAAGTATGAGAAGTACAAATTGTCCCATAAAATCTTCTTGAACTTTCCAAATTATGATGATAAGTTTTCACTCCTGCATCTTTTAATTTTTGAAGAGCTTCTTTAGTGCATATTCCATGTGAAGCACACAAATCTAACTTTGTATTCTTCTGTAAATATTGATAAATTTCTGCTAGTTGATCTAATTCCTTTTCTCCTCCATTTAATCCTCTTCCACTTGTTACCAGGGAAAATCTATGGGCTCCTTCTGCTTCCACTTCTTTCGCTGCTTCCAAAGCTTTTTCTTTCACTACTAAAGGATAAATTTCTGCTGCTGTTTTAAAATGAGCTGACTGAGCACAATATTTGCAGTTTTCTGAGCATCTCCCAGACTTTGCATTTAGAATAGTACATAGATTAAAAAAGTTTCCACAAAATTTTTCTCTAATTTCATTGGCTGCTTTTAATAATTCATGTAAATCTTCCTCTTTTTCTATTGATAAATTTAATAATTTTTCTGCATCTTCTCTTGTTATTGAATATCCATTTAATACCTGTTCTTTCAATTGATGTACAAACTCTCTCATGTTTCCTCCCTAAATTTTAATTCCCTGTTTCTATGCTACCACATTTGTACCTTCTCAAACAAACATTTTTGCAATTTTCTCAATTCTTTCCTCTGAATAGTTCTCTAAAGGAAATATATTGGGAAAATCTAAGAAAGACTTTGCCTGATATTTTTTCATTGCTTCTTTTAAACTTATATTCTTTTCTACTTTCAAATGTAAAGTTTCCAGTTTTTCCATCCAATTTTCATTAAATTCTCCAACTAGACATATAATAACATCATAGCTAGCTTCCTTTAAAATATAAGCTTTTGCAAAGCTTTCTATATTTGCCTCTAAAGGAAAAATAAGCCGTTCTCGAATTACTTCTCCTATTGCAAAACTTTTTATCTTTCCATCAGACATAATTTCAATTTCACCCTCATCATTAATCTGCTGTACAATTCCTTCTACAAAAAGATTTCCTGCTCTTAAAGCAACTCTTTTTCCATATAAATAATTGATTTCATTAATTTCTGCCAAAATCTCTTTCCAATTCCCTAATGTATATTCTTTCCAAAGAGTTCGAAACTGCTCCACTACTTCCAAAACAATATCAGGAATAGAATACTCCTGTTCTCCTAGTTCTTGTAAAGAAATTGCTATATGTTTAATTTCTAAAGGAATTTGATTATTAATATTTAATCCTATTCCAATTAAAAAGTCATTTTCTCGCCTTTCTACTAAAATTCCTCCCAATTTCTTATCTTGTAAATAAATATCATTGGTCCATTTAAATTGATACTCTGCTTTTTTTATTTTTTGAAATGCCCGAATAGCTGCAAGTCCTACTAACAAAGGTAGTTTCATATAGTTAATATTTTCTTCTCTTTCCTGTTTCCTAACAAGAAAAGTAAATAACCCCATTCCCTCAGTGGAAATCCAAATATTTCCACGTCTTCCTTTTCCAGCTGTTTGGTTTTTAGCAAGGACAATATCATAGTCTTGAAATTTTTTTCGATTTTCCTTCATATACTCATTTGTAGAATCCAGAACATCAAATTGATATAAAGCCATAAGTCCCTCCTATCTTCTATTAAAAAAGAGGTTGTCCATTTTAATAATAAGTCAGCCTCTTTTTCATTTTAATTTCCTATTTTAATTCTGTATTTTCCTCGAAAGCTTTTGCATGTAAAAATTCTATAGATTTAGGAATCTCTACCTCTGAGATATTGTTTTTACAAAATGCGTACATATTTATTTTTTTGATAGTTTTTGGAAGGCTTAATGCTGTTAATTCATTTTTATAAAAAGCTGAAGTATCAATAACCTCTAATGATTCTGGAAAAGAAATTTCTTCTAATTCATTCAAAGCAAAAGCACTTGGTTCAATAATTTTTACTGCTTTTCCAAATTCTACTTTCTTCAATTTATTTCTATAAAAAGCAAATCCTTCAATTGTAACTAAAGAGCTTGGTAATTTTACTTCTATTAACTTACATACTCCAAAAGCATCATATCCAATACTTTCTACAGTATCAGGAATAATAACAGAAGTTAATCCTCTTCTATAAAAAGCATTATCTCCAATTCTTTTAATTACCACACCTTCAGGAGTTGTTGGAGGAATTACCATATCAGTGAAGCCTTGTGTCTTGACTTTGTCTTTTCCTTTATCTGTCATTCCTTTCAGCTCATCACCTTTAAAAATAAAATCATCATTTTCCCATATATTTTGACTCATTTCCTCTACCTCCCTTACATTCTATTTAATTGTACAATTTCATTGAAAGTTTCTAATTGTGTTTTTACTTGTCCAAAATCTATCATTTGCTGGTCATATCCCATTTTGATAAGCGGAAGGTTTTCTGCATCAAAAATTTGTTTTAATGAAGGATATTCCATTTCTTCTGTATCATTGAAGTTCATCATAAACAGTAGACATCCATCTGCATTGTTTTCTTTTACTAAGTTAACAACATATTTTGGTCTTTTGTAAATATCTGGATCATATAGAAGAGGATCTTCATCCATTCTTGCAAATTGATCTGCCAGAGCTAACATAGGATCTTCTATTGATAAGTCAATATCTACTTTTAAAGCTCTTGATTCATGAGCTACATCATCTGCAACAATACATATTTTGTAAGCATCAAATACTTCTAATAATCCTGGAGTATCTGTAATAATTCCACTTGTTACTACACGAACTCCATCCCATGATTCTTCTGGAAGAGCCTCTAATTTTGCATTTAATTGTTTTAATAAAGCTGTGTGTTCATCTTTTAACATAAAGTATGAACTTTTTAATACATAACATCTATCAGATGCTTTAACTGTTTGTGGATGTTTTGCTGCTAACTTGATAAACCTTCTTTTTTCACTTCTATTTTCATTATAAACTTCAAAAGCTTTTTTCAAGTTTTCATCTGTAACTGTTACTCCACAAATTCTTTCTAATTCTTCTTTTGCTTTATTGAAAATTCTTGCATTGTAAGTCTTCCCAAATTCTTCTTTTCTATGTTGTCCATGGTTTAAGAAAATCATAGGAATTTTTTGTCCTACACCCACTTTATAGTTTTGAGAAAATGGTCTTAAAGTATCATCTAGAGTTGTTATGATAGAAGCTGATAGTCCATCTAAAGTTCCATCTAAAGCCATTTCTAAGCAACGTAATGCCAAAGAGTAGTAGAATGTTGGGAAATATGCTTTTGCTCTTTCAATAGAACCTTGTCCTCCCCATACACCAAAAGGTACAATCCCTGCTGCATACACAATTTCTTCTGGAGCATAATATGGGAAAACTCCTACTGCTTTTTTTCCTTCAGCAAGATATTTATCTAATTGCTTTCTAGGATTATTTGCATAATATTTAAATTGTTCTAACAATTCTTTAATTTCGTCCATTTTTATCCTCCTATTTTAAAGTTGGTTTTGTCCAATCTGTTTCTTTTGTATTTTCGAAGTTTGTATATACATCTTCATCTTTTTCTATTTTTTCTTTTTTTCTTTCTTCCATAATTTCTACCAGACCCTGCACTCTTGTTTTATATTGCTCCGTTGAGAAGTTTCTTTCATCTGCCTGATCACCATCAAAATTTACTACTGGAATTCCTAAATCTTCTCTCCATCTTCTTTCGATTTCTGGCATAGCTCCACTCCATGGCTTACAACTACGATTATAGTTTACCAAAGCTCCACTGATACCATTTTCTTTTGCCATAGTTTCTCTCCATTCTACCCCTGTTTCAATACATACAGAGCAAGGAGCTTTGCAATAAGCTGCTGCCATTTCTCTTACATTATTGTATCTAAATCCAAATGCTGGAGCATATACAACTGCTGTTACATTTACTCCATTGTCTTTCAATGGTTCATATAGATGTCTAAGTCCTGGCCAACAAGGGATTCCTTCAAATAAAATTCTATGTTCTTCTGGATATTCCCAAGTTGAAGTTCCTTCTTTTATAGATTGTTCAAATTCTTGTGCCAGCAATTCAAATCCTATAGCTGCCTCTTCTTCACATCTTGCTGCTACAATATCTGCCATATGGTTAAACAGATCAAATCCACTCAAAGGAGATGGTTTATAACTCATGTAAGAACATGATTTTAGCCATGCTGCTGCAGTTCTGTTAGCTCTTGTACAAGCAGCTTCAAATTTCTCTTCATCAAATTTCTTTCCAGTTAATTCTTCCAATTGTTTGATTGCATAATTAAATTGTCCAATCAGATAATCTACTTTTTCTTCTGGTACATCTACTGTATTTGAAAATGGAATATCAATCATAATTAAAGGAATATTATGCATTCTTGCAATATTTTCGTACCATTTTGTCATCATATTACAAATATTATTGCAGCAAAGCAAGAAATCAGGCTGTGGCATCCTTCTTGCATCTGTCGGTTCCCCAGCTGCATAAGCTAAGCTTATTCTTGCATAACCACAAATATCATTATCATATCCCATATCTTCTGCTGCCTGACATAATCTTAATCCATCTTTTTTTGCTGCTGTAGATGCTGCATGATTTTCAGGATAAACAACATTTAAATCAAATGCTTTTGCTAACTCAATCGGAAATTTAGAAGAGCTCCACCCTACTAGTTCTCCTCTTCTCTTAGCTTCCCAAGCTTCTGCGTATACTTTATCTACTACTTTTCTTAAAATAACAGCAGCAGGTTTATGTCCATCAATTGCTCTTGGTTTTTTATTAGGTAATTTTTCCATTTTTCCAGCCATTTCAGTTTCCTCCTACTTCTTTTTTATAAATGAAAGAACCTGCTCGTGAAATACGAGCAAGGTCCACCTCATATTATTTATTTTTTTCTGCATTCAAACATTTTTGATAAGCAAAGAGCGCTGCTCCTATTGCTCCATTTAATTGGCAGTATTCACTTGTATAGATTTTAAAGCCAATATTCTTTTCAAGAGCTCTTATCATTCCATGATTCAATGCTACTCCACCAGTCATAACAACTTGATCTTTGATTCCTACACGTTTTGCTAAACTTCCTACTCTACTTGCAATAGATGTATGGATTCCTTTTACTATATCTTCAAATTTTGTTCCTTTTGCTAATTGTGAAATAACTTCTGATTCTGCAAATACAGTACAAGTAGAACTAATTATAACATCCTCTTTAGACTTTTCATCAAGAGTTTCTAAATCAGATAGACTGACTTCTAAAACTTTAGCAATGACATCTAAAAACCTTCCTGTTCCTGCTGCACATTTATCATTCATAACAAAATTTTCTAGTATTCCATTACTTCCAACACTTAGTGCTTTTGAGTCTTGTCCTCCAATATCAATAATTGTCCTTACCTTAGGGAAAAGAAAGTAGGCACCTTTTGCATGACAAGATAATTCTGACATCTGCAATGGCACTTCTTCCAATGAGTTTCTTCCATAACCTGTAGCTACAGCGCAATCTAACTCATCAATTGAAGAAAATCCTGCCATTTCTAATACCTCTTTAATAGCCCGAGCAGGTCCACTTGTTCCTGTTCCAACTGCAATTACAGATTGCGAAATAATTTCTTTTCCATCTTTTAAAATAATAGCCTTTGATGTAGTTGATCCTACATCAACTCCCATTGTAAATTTACTCATTTTATGCTCCCTTTTTCTTTTGTAACTGCTATCCTATTCCAAGCATAGCCTTTGCAATATTTAAGAATTTAGTAATAATAATCGCATTGGAAATATTACTTATAAATCCTCCAATAACTGGAACAACAAAGAAGGCTAGTTTAGAGTATCTATATTTTTTACAAACAGTCTGCATTGTAGTCATAGAAACAGGAACTGCTCCTAAACCGAATCCTGTATGTCCTACTGCCATAACTGCTGCATCGTAATTTCTTCCTAATAAATTGAAAGTTAGGAAGTAACAGAAGAATATAATAAAGATTACTTGAACAACTAACAATACAAGCAGAGATGATCCCAATCCAGATAATTGCCATAATTTCATTGAAATAATAGACATAGATACAAATAATCCTAAAGAGAACTCCCCAATTGTATCAATTGCCTCATACAATACTTCATGGTTTCCAGCTTTTTTATCATAAAATAATCTAACTAAAATTCCCCCTAACATACAGCTTACATGAATTGGAAAACTGATTCCAAATTTCTTCAAAACCAGAGTTGATACTTGTCCAATTCCTAAAGCGATACACATTAAAAACATTGCATTAACAACACTATTCTTATCAATTGGCAGTGTAGGAGCTGCTTCTCCCATTTCTGAAGTATCATCTTTCCCATCTAAAGTTGGATCTTCCAGCTTATGTCTTTTAATTATAAAGTTTCCAAAAGGTCCTCCTAAAATACATCCTGAAATCAAGCCAAATGTTGCAGCAGCAATAGCTACTTCCATTGCTGCACTTGCTCCAGCTTCCACTGCAATTGGAGCAAAAGCTGCTGCATTTCCATGGCCTCCTGTCATAGGAATACTTCCTGTCATCATTGAAATTAATGGATTTACTCCCAACAAATTACCAACAAACAGTGCTAAAGCATTCTGACATGCTGCTAAAACTGCTGCTAAAACAGCAAAAATGACAACTAGTTTTCCACCTTTCTTCAATAAAGATAAACTGGCTGCTGCCCCACTTGCAGCAAAGAAAATACAATAGAATAGTGAATTTACTGCTTTAAATTCAAAAGTTAACTCTGCTACATTAGAATAATATAAAATCAAGGAAATCGCTGCAAATATTGTTCCTCCAACTACAGACGCTGGCAGACAATACTTTTTTAAGACAGGAAACACTTTTCTAAGAAAATTTCCTAAGTAAATTGCTAAAACTGCTAAAGCCAATGTTTCAAACATGCCTAGTTGTAACGCCATTCTTTCCATATAATTCCCCCATTTATTTTATTTTTTTGTAAATGTATTGTATTCTCTAATGGCCCTTGGTAAAAGCATTTGATGAAAAGCACAAATTGCTTTTGGATTTTGATAAACAGAATTTACAAATGCTATCATATAAGCTCTAATATCGTATAGATTTACGATTTCATCTACCATTCCAGTTTCTGCTGAATACCTTGGAGTTGATTTTTCTTTATATTCATTAATTAGTTTGTTCATTTTTTCAATAGTTGCAGTTAAATCTTTTCCCTCTTTTTTATCTTTTACTAATCTTCTTGAATACATTGCAGTTGCTGCTGTTTCTCCATTCATTACATTAATTTCAGTTGCTGCCGTTCCTAATGAGAAAGCATTAGTAGAATTTCCTTGAGGTCCTCCTAATACATAGTGAGCTGCTGCAGTTCCTTTTCTCAATGTAACTTCCATTTGAGGAACTTTCGAATTTTGGATTGAATAAATCAAAGATTGTCCTAATCCTAGTAATTCAGCTTTTTCCGCTTCATTTCCTACATCTATTCCTGTAGTATCCTGTACCCAAATAATTGGTAATTTATCTCTTGAACAAAGAGTTACAAACTCATTCATTTTTATAAGACCTTGTCTGTATAATTTCCCACCAATTCCAATTCCATTTTCTTTATATTCAGGATATTTCATCAACAATCCTTGGAAATTTGCAACAATCCCTACTAAAAGTCCATCTATTTTAGCAAGTCCAGTTACAATTTCAGGTCCATATCCTTTTTTATATTCACTAAATTCACTATTATCCACTAGTCTTCCAATAACATCATAAATGTTGTATATTTTCTTTTGATTCATTGGAATAATAGAATATAAATCATTTGGATCTAATGCAGGTTCTGCTGGTTCATCTACTCTAAAGAATTCTAAATCATATGCTGGTAAGCAATCGATATAATTTTTGATTCCTTCTAATACACCAACTTCATCACAGTATACTTCTCTGAAAAATCCAGTTTCATCATAATGAATAGATACTGTTCCTGGAACCTCTGCTCCTTTTGCTTTTTCAGTTGCTTCTATGATTTGTTCTGCTCCCTCTTGATCAATATATCCTTTAGGATTCATTCCCCCAACAATTCCAGCTCCTCCTACTGCCATATTTGCATCTTCGTGAGCAATCAAGATAGTTGGACTGATACTATGGTATCCCCCACCAGCTGGATTTGTTCCATAAATTCCTACAATAACTGGAATTCCTAATTGCTGTAATTCTGCATTTCTATAGAAAGGAGTTCCTCCCCCTCTTCTGTTTGCATATACTTTTTCCTGCTCGTCTAATTTTACTCCACTGCAGTTTAAAATATATACTAAAGGAATTCCTAAACATTTTGCAGTATCAGAAGCTCTTAATAAATTTTCTGCTTGTCCTGGAACCCAAGCTCCAACGATTTTTTTATTATCAGAGGCAACTACTACTACCCATTTCCCATTTATTCTTGCCAATCCTTTTACAATTCCTGTTCCAGTTGCAAATTCTTGTGGATTGTAAAGGCTGTTTAATGGACACCAAGTTCCCTCGTCAATTAATTCTGCTATTCTTTCTAAAGCAGTCATTTGTCCTTTTTCAGCAATTTTTTCATCAGGAGTTCCTGCATCATGCATCTCATCTATCAATTTACTTATTTCTTCTTCTACATCTTTTACTAACTTTTCATTTTCTTCATCAATTTTTGTTAATTCTTTTCCAATTTGTTCCATATTCTGGAAATAATTAGGCATTGAGTAATTTCCCATATATTATTCTCCTTTCATCTTTTTTTATTCTGCTACTGGCACTTTAATAAATGCTTGCCCTGGATCAATTTCTTCTCTAATCATTTTAATAACTTCTTCACTTGGTGCTTCTAATAAAACAGCTCTTGAAGTATCAATTTCAAATCCAGTATTTTCAATAATCTCCTCAATAGATGAAGTTGGATAGTATCCAGCTAGATACATTCTTTTAGTTTTCTCATCAAATCTCAATACTCCTCTGTCAGTTACAACAGCAACTGGACCTCTATTTCCAGTAAGTCCTAACTTCTCTCTTCCTCCTGGTCCATCTCCCCATCCTACACTTGTTATATAATCAATTTTATCCATAAATCTTCTTTTTTCATGCTGCATCATAATTACAGTGTGAGAATATGTTGCAATTGCATTTGCTCCTCCTGACCCTGTAAATCTTGTTTTTGGATGATAATAATCTCCAATGCAAGTTGAATTTACATTTCCATAGGGATCTATTTGTGCCCCACCAATGAAAGCAATCATTCTGTCATTTTCATTTAATAATTCATTTGCTTCAAACCCGATAAAACGAATATTTGGCCATTGAACTCCACAGTGAGCCATTAATCTATTATCCCCAACACTTCTAGGTACTTCAATTGGACTGCAGTCCATAAGTCCGCTTTCCACAATTAGTTTACAATTTGGAGCAAAGATTCTTTTTGCTAAAGAGGCTCCAATCAATGGAAGTCCTGTTCCTACAATTACAATCTGTCCATCTGTGATTTCTTTTGCAATAGTAATTGCTTGCATTTCTTTATTGGTATAATTTTTATAATTTACCATCTTATTTTGCCTCCTTTACTAGTTTCGCAGCATATCCGAATCCTGGTACTACTCTCAATTTTGTTAATCTGCTTGCTCCTAGTTTATCAATATATTCATCATTATTCTTGATGTCATATACCCATTCTTGTAAAAAGGCTTTAAAGTCTTCTTCTGTTTTTGTTACTGTATCATACATCTTAAAAAAATCAGCATCATAGTCATAGTAGTTATAGCATTGAGAAGGATGTGCCCCAAATGGTACATGGACTACTGCATCTACACAGAATTGAGGAATAGAATTTTTACTTGGCTCTTTTCTAATTTCCTCTTCTGTTACTAATTCTTCACAAGTTACAATGCATCTCTTTGCTGCAACTGCGATATCAATATCATGGAATTCATCCCCTTCAATAGAACAAGTTCCATTTATTGAAGCTTTTTGCACATGAATAACTGCTACATCCAACCTAGGTACTGGTACTGCTATTACCTTTTCTCCTGGAACCAAAGGATTTTCTATTTCTACTAATTTATCATTTGGCAGTTTTGGATCTTTTTCTCTTACTTCTTTACTAATTCCCCATTTGTTTACTATATCTGATCCTTGCATTAATTTTACTGGTAAAAACGGTAACCCTAATGATGAAGCATGAAGCATATACATAACAACATCTTGAGAATAGTCTTCTAAATTCATTTTTCCCACTTTTTCTACTTCATGTCTAAATCTTCTGCATACATTTGTGTATCCTGAGTTTGCAATATAGCAGTTGATAAAGTTTTTTACTCTACCTTCTCCAATCAACATATCCCAATCTCCACCTGCTGGTCCAGAATATCCAGTAAAATCTCCTAATCCTTGTCTTAAAATTTCATACACTGCTGCATATGGTTTTCTATTAGTTGTAAAACCACCAATACAAATACTGTCCCCTGATTTTACATAAGTTTTGACTGCATCATGTAATGTCATTACTTTACTCACAGTAATCTCCTCCTAAATTTTTTTATCAATAATTTTCACTGTGTTATATATAGACTAAAGTTTTTTTAATATTATTTTCCAAAAATCAACATAAAATATCCTGCTGCTACTGCAGAACCGATAACTCCTGCAACATTTGGTCCCATAGCATGCATCAATAAGAAGTTTGTTGGATTTTCAGAAGCTCCTACTGTCTGAGCAACTCTGGCTGCCATTGGTACTGCAGATACTCCTGCTGAACCAATTAATGGATTGATTTTTCCACCTGTTATTATATAAAGCACTTTTCCAAGTAGAATTCCTCCAACTGTTGACATACAAAAAGCAAATAATCCCATACAGATAATTGCAATTGTTTCCAAACGTAAGAACAGTTCTCCATTTGCTGTTGCTCCTACAGTAACTCCCAACATAATTGTTACTATATTAATCAACGCATTTTGAGCAGTATCTGAAAGTCTTTGAACAACTCCAGATTCTTTAAAAATATTCCCTAACATCAGCATACCTAATAAAGGAGCTACAGAAGGTAATAATAAAGAAGTAAATAAAACTGTTCCAATTGGGAAAACAATTTTTTCTATCTTGCTGATTTTTCTCAATTGCTTCATTTTTACAGCTCTTTCTTTCTTTGTTGTCAAAAGCTTCATAATAGGTGGCTGTATCATAGGAATAAGCGCCATATAAGAGTATGCTGCCACTGCAATTGGTGCTAATAATTCTGGTGCCAAGTTATTTGCCAAATAGATAGAAGTTGGTCCATCAGCCCCTCCAATAATTGCAATTGCTGCTGATTGCTTTGCAGAAAAGAAAGGCAGAGCATTTGCAGTCATAAAAGTTATATAAATTCCAAACTGTGCTGCTGCTCCCAGCAACAAACTAATTGGATTTGCAATCAAAGGTCCAAAATCGGTCATAGCTCCAATTCCCATGAAAATCAAGCAAGGAAATACATTACTCTTAATTCCATTATAAATAATTCGTAAAACCCCAGATGCATACCAAGGATCTGCTTCGTTCATCAAACCAGCTAAAGGCAAGTTAGTCAAAAAAACTCCAAAGGCAATTGGCAACAATAGCAGAGGTTCAAATTGCTTTACAATGGCTAAATAAATTAAAACAAATGAGATGAGAAACATTACTAGATTTTGCCATGTTAAAGCAACAAATCCAGATTTCGCCATCATAATTTCTAAAATTTTAACAAACTCCATTATAGCCTCCTCATTATTTAATTTCTACCAATACTGCATCAGTATCAACAGTATCCCCTTTTTTTACTCTAATTGCAGATACTGTTCCTGTAAATTCTGATACAATTTCATTTTCCATTTTCATTGCTTCTAAAATAACAACAGCTTGTCCTTCAGATACGCTGTCTCCTTCTTTTACTTTTATATCTAGGATAACTCCTGGCATAGGACTTATAACTGCACTTCCTCCTCCTGCATTTGATGCTGCTGGAGCTGCCGCTGCTGGAGCTGATACTGGTGCTGCTGATACTGCTGGTTCTGTTTCTACTCTTGTTTTTACTCCTCTTTCCATTTGTTTTCTAGATAAAGATGATGATTTTCCATCTACTCTTTCTACCTCAACTTCATATCTTTCTCCATTTACTGTCACTACATACTTCATAATCTCTTCTCCTTTCATGTTTTAAGTTTTTTAAATCTTTTGAATGCTTGTAATAATAAATTTATCTACTGGCTGTTTCATTTCTTCACTGATTGCAGCTGTAATTACAGCAATTTTCACATCTTCTTTATTATCTTTCTTAGGACTTGCTGTTGGAGCTGATACTGCTGCTGCATTTTTTGTTGTATCTGCTGGTTTGATTAAATTCTTTTCCAACACTGAAATTATTCTTGATACTACCATAACAAAAACAGCTAAAAAAATCAAAGCTATAAACACAATAGCCATTCCTAGCAATGAGCTGAATAAGCTTTCTAGAAAACCAATGTACTCTGTTGTAATCATTTCTTTCCTCCTTATTTGTTATTTACTTAAATATTTTTTACTTAAGTATTTTTTCCTGATTTTTTAACTTTTGTTCAATTCTTTCTTCTTCAAAATAATCGTTTAACTGAAACAGTAAACTCTGATCCTCTGAATCTCCTTTTGGAGCAAAACATACAAAATACTTTATCTTTTTCTGCCTTACCAATAAAGGATGTTTCACTTCTACTAGAGAAAAACCTGTTTTAATAACATTTTCTTTTGGTTCTGTATAAAAAAGAGCTGTTTTCTCATTTAAGAAAAATATCAAACTATCTTCTTCCTTCTTATTTACACTATCTTCCATATATGATTTTTTGATATACTTTTGCTTCCATAGAATTTCCATTCCAGCCCTGACAGCTTCTCTCCACTCAACAGCATTAATAGAAGTTCTTATATTTTTAGAAATCTTCAATTCCTCTTGAGGCTCCTGTTCTCTCTCATCTAGTATGTTATTAGGAAATGTATGGAGTAATTCTTCACGCAATTTATTTCCATTCCAATTTTCACTATCTATATTTTTTTCAATTAATCCCATCAATTTTTCCAGAGGAATCTTTTTATCTTGAGGCAGAAGTTCAAATTCTTCCAAATGAGCTTTATCTACATCTGTCAAAATAGGATTGACTTGGCATACTGGATATGGCAAATTCATCTGTGTTAAATCTAATGTTGTAACCAGCAGATCAATTTCTTCTCCTTGAATTTTATCCAGTTGTTTAACAGAAACTACTTCTATTATTTCTACTAAAAACTCTTCCTCTAAACGGGCCAATAAGAAATTGGTTAAATTTCTTTTGTAGGAAGAGACCACTACTATTTTTTTTGTCTGCTTAATACGATTTCGCAAAGCAACTTCAAATATTGGTACTAAAAATCCAATCTCATTATCAGATACTTCTAGATTTAATAAAGCTTCAAAACTATGAAAAGCTTTTTTCAAATAGTGGAAAGTATCTTCATACACCAACTTCACTTCTTTTAAAACACTGTTTTTCAATTCAATTTTTTTGGAACTTCTATAAATAAGCGGCTTGATATAATATAAAATATCATCCAGTAATCTTCTGTTTCTTACAAGCTGAACTTGTTTTAAATGCTCAAACTCTTTAATTAAACGATAAACTCCAAGTTCTATTTCCAGCCAGTTACGATGTCTTGAAAAAATTTCTTTTTCATCACAAGAAATACGCAGTAAATAGTCTGTTAAAAAATAAAGCTGTGTTTCTGAAAACTCTTCAAAAGTTTTCTGTAAAATTTTAAATTCCCTTGTTTCCCTTAATACTTTTCTATTTAAAACACCTAGTTCTTCTGTATTTAAACTTCGCAACTTTAAAACAGAAATCAATAATATTAATAAGTTTAATGTTTCATCAATATAAGGCAAATCTATACTTTTAATTTTTTGATAACTATCTTCTAAAACTTCCAAATACTGTTTTGTCAATTTTTCAGAAACTCTTTTTTCAAAGTAACTAGTATTTTTAAAACTTACCTTACTGTCTCCTTCATCAAAGATAACATATTCATATAGAAAAATTGATAAGTAGTAAATCAAATCACTGTTTTTATAACTTAAATGGTATTTTTTATTATTATATTGCTCCAAATGAATCCCCATTTTAGAAAGCTTTGGACTTAATATTTTAATATCTGCTCTCAATGTAGATTTACTTATCTGTAGTAAATCTGCAAGTTCTTCAATTTGAAATTCATCTTGTTGAAGAATACTTTCTAAAATCAATAAATCTATTCTTTCTTTTTGTTCATAAATATAATTATATTCATTCAATCCCTTAATCAGTGAAGAAATGTCTTTTTCATCCAAAAGGCAGAATATTTTTCTTTTTTTTATAAAAATTTTTTCCTGACCTAGATTCTCATTTAATTCTTCAATTTTATATCTAATGCTTCTTTCTGTTTGATTAAATATATTTGCAATTCGCTTTAAATCATCCTCTTTCTTTAACTCTTTTAAAATTTCAAAGTGTTTTTTATTTAGTGCCAAAGAAATTCCCTCCAAAAATAAAACATTATTTTTACTTATGAAACTATTATTTCATTTTTCCCTTTCATTATACAACCTATTTTCTAAAAAATGTAGTTTTAATTTCTTCACTTTTTTGTGAAATTTCAAATTCAAAAAATCTTTTTTCACTTTTTTATTTTTGAAAAATAAAGCAATACGAAAGTCCTCTATCTTTCACCTTATATTTATCTCTCCTCCATCTCTTCGAAAAAATAATTTCTATTTCTCCTACTTCTTCCTCCATAGGAATTTCATATTTTTTCAAATTGTTAAGTCTGTCATACTTTCCAAAAAGATTATTTTCTTCATATTTTTTTCCATTTTTTTCAAAACTTAAATCAATATCACAAAGAACATAATCTTCTTCCTGATGATAGTCTAAAATAATATCAGAGGCCAGAGTACATAGAATTTTTCCATTTCTATAAGCTAGTGTTATCCTCTCTTCTTCTAATAAATACCCTTCTAAAACGCATGAGTTTTCATATTCTTTCTTAATACCATCAGTATCTTTAGGACATCCATAACCTAAAAAATATTTTTCACCATGACTTGCAGTTTGTATTACCATTGCTTTCAAAAAAAGAGCTGAAGCATTTTCTTTCCAAAAAAGAATATTTCCCAGCAGAGAAGTCATACGAGCTGTGGCAAAACTTGTTCCAAAAGAGCTTACAATTTCACCCTTTGGTGAAAAAGAATATACTCCTGCTACTTTTCTTTTTCCATTTGCATCCCAGAAAACATCTCCTCCATACATTGCAATATCTGGTTTTTCTAAAATTTTATGCCCCTTTCCACTTAAACTAAAACTAGAAACTTCCCCTTCTTGATTACATGAAGCAATCACTAAGGAACGGATTGTGTCAGAACCTTGTAAAATACTCCCCTTTTCCTCTTTATCCTTTGTAAATTCTCCATTTCCACAAGATTTACAAATAATAATATCATATTTTTCCTGCAAATAATCCAATAGCAATCCAAATTCAGAGATTCTTTCTAAATCAACAGCAACTCGAATACTAATTGCCAAATTCCATATTTTAATCCAAGGATGATCCTCAACTGCTTTTCTCAGTCTAAACAAAAGTTCATCTTCTTCCAATTGACAAAGACTAAAATCTGGTATAATAGCTGCATCATAAATTTTAATTTTCTCTCCTGCAATCCATTTTTTATCACTTAATTCATCACCATACAAGATTACTCCTGCTACAAAATTTCCATGAGTAGGATGCTGTCTTTCAGGGCAATATTGTTTTTCATCTCGATATATCCAAGAAGACAGCATTTCAATATTTGCAATTCCATTATCCAAAATTCCAACTACAGGATACTTTTTATTAACAGAAGCTTTTTCAAAAGGTGGCATTTGTGCCTCTATAGAATGAGTTTGAAAATTTAAAAAATAATGATGCATTACTTCAATTTTAGAAATTTCTCTTCTTTGAGAAATTTCTTTTAAAATATCCTCACTAGGTTTTTCAATTTTATAAATAATATATTCAGGAAAATATTCTTTTTTTTCAAAGAAGATTCCTTTTTCTTTTAACTCTTTTTCCCAAGAGCAGCTATCTGCTCCTTCTCTTAATTTTATTTTATAGTGTTGTTTTAGTCCCATTTTGTTCCCTTTCTTTCAATTTCAACTTTTTTATTTTAAATGAAAGGGAGCTTTGTCTTTACAAACCTCCCTTTTTATAAAATTTATTTTATTTTATTCTTACAATCCCCAGTTTCTAGGTATTCTTTTATATTGTCAAATGTTGTTTCTATCATATTTAGAGCAGCTTCATCAGTATAAGATCCTACGTGTGGAGTAATCAACACTTTTGGATACATTTGTACTAATTTTTCAAAGTCTGGATTTTCTAATTCATTATTTCCAAAATCTTTGAAGAAAATAGATACTTCATTATCCAAAGTATCAATTCCAGCTCCAGATACTTTTCCACTTTCTAAAGCTTCTACTAAAGCAGCAGTATCTACTAATTCTCCTCTTCCTGTATTGATTAAGATAACTCCATCTTTCATTTTTGCTAAAGTTTCTTTTGTAATTACTTTTCCATTTTCCTTGATATAAGGAGCATGTAAAGTAATAATATCAGATTTTTCTAATAACTCATCCATAGAAACTTGTGTTACAATATCTTCTACCCCTGTTTTAGGAAATAAATCATATCCAATCACATTTGCTCCTAATCCTTTGAAAAGTTTTGCAGCTGTCATTCCAATTCTTCCTAATCCAACAACACCCACAGTACAATTTCTTACTTCTTTTGAGAACATTTGTTTATCTACAGTAAAGTTTCTATCCTTTGTTTTATTTGCAGTATAACTTACATTTCTTAATAGATTCATTGCTAAGCTCAGTGCTAATTCTGCAATTGCATTTGGAGAATAGAAAGGAACATAGGCAGTTTTCATTCCTAATTCTTTTGCATAAGGAACATCAATATGATTTACTCCAACAGTTCTTGTCAAAACATACTGCACACCCATTTCTTTATAGATATCCAGTCTTTCCTTTGTAGCAAAACAGTTCCCTCTCAATACTACAGCATCATTTCCAAGAGCTTTTCTTGTTGTAGCTTCGTCAGTCAGATATTCTGGAATTAAAGTCATATCATAGCCAAATTTCTTATTTACAGCTTCAAAAATAGGTACCTCTACATCACGAACTCCATAAAAAATCACTTTCATTATAATTCCTCCTTCAATTTTTAAAACACTATTGTTTTTATTTACAATTTTATTTAATCACTTATATCATTTTTATTTCATTTCGTCAAGATAGCATACACTTAAATTTCTTTGCTTCATTTCCCTTAATATTTGAAGTTTACTTATCATATTTTTCTATTTTTTTATTATTTATATTTTTTAATGAGAAAAATTATATCGTCTTTCAAAATTTTATTTTAGTCTTAATATACTAAATATATTTAATAAATTTAAAATACAATCATAAAAAAGCAAACTTTTTAACAAAATAATATATTCCATATATTTATATCATATATATCTTTTCTTAATTTTTAAAATTCATTTATTGAAATTGACTATTTTTCTTTTATCGCTATAATTATAATACAATGTAAAGGGTAATAGTACAATAAATTTGGAATCTATATTTTATTTAATTATTTTAAGGAGGATTTTATGGTAAAAGAAACTTTAAACCCACTATTAAGCGCTCAGGCACAAGTTAAAAAAGCATGTGATGCTTTAGGTGCTGATCCAGCTGTATATGAATTGTTAAAAGAACCTCAAAGAATTATTGAGATTTCTATTCCAGTAAAAATGGATGATGGTTCTCTCAAAACATTTAAAGGCTACAGATCAGCTCACAATGATGCAGTAGGACCTTTCAAAGGAGGAATCCGTTTTCATCAAAATGTAAATGCTGATGAGGTAAAAGCTCTTTCTATGTGGATGAGTATTAAATGCCAAGTAACTGGAATTCCTTATGGTGGAGGTAAAGGAGGAATTACTGTTGATCCTTCTGAATTATCTCAGAGAGAATTAGAACAGCTTTCTAGAGGATGGGTACGTGGAATGTTCCGCTATTTAGGGGAAAAAATGGATATTCCTGCTCCAGATGTTAATACAAATGGACAAATCATAGCATGGATGCAAGATGAATACAACAGATTGGCTGGAGAACAGACAATTGGAGTATTCACTGGTAAACCTCTAAGTTATGGAGGATCTGCTGGAAGAAATGAAGCTACAGGATTTGGTGTTGCAGTAACTATGAGAGAAACTTTCAAAGCATTAGGAAAAGATCTGTCTAAAGCAACTGTAGCTGTTCAAGGATTTGGAAACGTTGGAAAATTCAGTGTAAAAAATATTATGAAATTAGGTGGAAAAGTTGTATCAGTTGCTGAGTTTGAAAAGGGAAAAGGAGCTTTTGCAATATATAAAGCTGAAGGTTTTACCTTTGAAGAACTAGAAGCTGCCAAAGCTGAAGGAACCTTAACAAAAGTTCCTGGTTCTAAAGAAATTACTATGGAGGACTTCTGGGCATTAGATGTTGATGCTATTGCTCCATGTGCTTTGGAAAATGCAATCACTGCTAAAGAAGCTGAATTAATTAAAGCTCTGCTAATCTGTGAAGGAGCTAATGGACCAGTTACTCCAGAAGCTGATGAAATTCTTTATAAAAAAGGTATCATAGTTACTCCAGATATTCTAACAAATGCTGGAGGAGTTACAGTATCTTATTTTGAATGGGTACAAAACCTATATGGATATTATTGGACAGAAGCAGAAGTAGAGGAAAAAGAAGAAAGAGCTATGGTAGATGCTTTCAAACCAATTTGGGAATTAAAAGTGGAAAAGAATGTTTCTTTCAGACAAGCTACATATATGAAATCTATTAAAAAAATTGCTGAAGTTATGAAAATTAGAGGATGGTATTAATTAAAGTATTAAAAAATAAAATATCTAAATAATTACAATATCTGAAGGAGAGAGTTATGCAACTCTCTCTTTCCTTTATTTCTCTGTAATCAATATTTTTTCTTCCTCTTAATATTAATTAAATAATTTTTATTCCAGTCTATTTAATTTTCATTTCCATTATAATCTCTCTATCTTCATCCATTTCTCCTGTTTCCTTAAATCCACAAGCAGAATATAATCTCATAGCAAGTATATTTTCTGGTTCAAAAGATAGATTTATTTTTTTGACTTTTTCTTTCCTAAAAAACTCAATTATCTCTTTCATAGCTTTCTTTCCATAACCTCTTTTTTGATAGTTTCTATCTATCATAAAACGGCATATCCAATACTCATCTTTATCTTTTTCCATATTAAGCATAACAAAACCTATAAGCATCTCTTCAGCATATATTCCAAAAAGTTTAACTGTTTCCCTGTAGATATATGCCTGTGCTATGGAATAGATATTTGAAGCAACAAAAGCGCTCTGTTCCTCATTGACTTCCAACTTAATACATTCATCATAATTATCTTCATTGATTTCTCTTAAAGTAATTACTTGATTTGATTCACTCATTTAATTCCTCCTGATTTAATCTAATTTTTTCCAAAAATATATATGATTTTCTATCTATTTTTTTTATTTTCATAATAATCCCCCCTTTTTCTTACAACTTTTATCTTATTAAATTGTAGCAGATCAATCAAATATTTACAATTTTTTATATATTATCTAAAATTTTTATTTATATTGTTAATATTCTTTCATTCTATTTTTTTTATATAATTACCCTAAAAAAAAGTTTTTATTACAAACTTTTAAAAAAATTTATCTTGACTTTACTACATTTATAAATTATAAATATAGTAATGACTACATTGGTTAAATTTAATAACTTAATATCTAAAATCAAGGAGGGCAAAATTATGGAGTACGGAATTTTATCTGTCATCCCACCGCTAGTAGCTATTATACTGGCACTGGTGACAAAACAAACAGTTTTTTCACTTTTTTTAGGTCTGTGGATTGGTACTACAATCATCTCTGATTGGAATCCTATAGTTGGATTTCCAAAAATGATTTCTGATTTTTTTATTCCACTGATTGGAAACAGCTGGAATGCAGGTATGATAATGCTTATTGTATCTTGTGGGGGATTTGTATATTTGATAAAGGTTTCTGGTGCTGCAAAAGCATTTGGAGATTATGCTTCTAAGAGAGTAAAAACAAGAAAGGGCGCTCAGCTTACAGCTTACTTTGCAGCATTTGCCTTCATTTTTACAGAACCTACTCTTACACTTGGGGCTATTATGAGACCAATAACTGAAAGACTTAGAATATCTAGAGTTAAACTTGCTTATATTTGTGATGTTATGGGGTGTCCTTTTGCGACTCTTTCTCCTATCACAAGTTACAGTACTTATGCAATTGGGCTGATAGCTACTCAGTTTGCTATGTTAGGGATAACAGATAATCCTTGGACTACATATCTGAAAGCTATTCCATACAATTTTTATGCTATGTTTGGTATGCTTGCTCTATTCTTTGTTATTATATTCAATCTGGATATAGGACCTATGTACAAAGCTGAAAAGAGAGCTATTGAAACTGGAGAACTTATAGGAGAAAATGACAACCCAATGGGAAAATACGATTTGGATGAAGAAACTTTATTTAAAGATTCAAACATAACACTGGCTAGTTTTGTTATTCCACTTCTTGCATTATTTGCTACATTGATAGCTATGATATTATGGACTGGAAAAGCTGGTGAAAATGGTATAGGAGGAGCTTTTGTTAATTCAAATATATCTCTTTCTATCACTACTGGGTTTTTAGTTGCTTCAATAGCTGCTGGAATAATGGGTGCAAAGGCTAAAATATTTAAATATGCTGACATTGTTCCTATGTTCTGTAAAGGAGTAGCTTTAAATTCTGACATTCCAATCATATTGGTATTAGCATGGTCTATTGGTTCATTGACAGGGGTTATGGACCTTAAAGGATATTTAATAAATATAGTTGCACATTACAATATAGCTGCTGGCCTTATGCCTGCATTCCTGTTTGTAGTTGGTGCTTTTGTTGGTTTCTCTACTGGAAGTTCTTGGGGTGTATGGGCTATAATCATGCCGATATCTCTGCCAATAGCTCACACATTTGGAGTACCAATGGAACTTATGATAGGGGCTTCTTTAAGTGGGGGAGTATTTGGAGATCACTGTTCTCCTATATCAGATACAACTATACTTGCATCTACAGCAGCTGGTTCTGACCATGTGGAACATGTAAAAACACAGCTTCCTTACAGTATGACTGTCGGAATATCTTCAATTGTAGGTTTCCTTGTAGGTGGACTTATTTCTCCAATACTAGGACTTATAGTTACAGCAATATTAATAGTAGCAGCTCTTTTCATATTTTCTAAAATAGCTGAAAAAAGAAATGGTAAAATTTTAGGAGGAGTACAATGATGAATAAATCAAAAATATATTTTCCAGATTATATCTTCTATAATGGGAGTGTTCATACAGTAGATGAAAAAGACAGTGTTTATGAGGCTGCAGCTGTATCAGGTAATAAAATAGCAGCAGTTGGAAGCAATGATGAAATACTGTCAATGAAAACTGAAAATACTGTACTGATAGACTTAAAAGGAAGAAGCCTTATCCCTGGTATCAATGATGCTCATAATCATGCTTGGGAAACTGGTTTAATGCTTGAGGGAATTGTCCTTTTTGGTATTGACAGTATGAAAATGCTCCAGGAAAAGATTATAGAAAGAATAAAAGAAGTTCCTGAGGGAACATGGATACAAGGAGGCAGCTGGATAGAATCTCAATTTGAGGAGAACAGAGCTCCTAATCGTTATGATTTGGATGTTGCATCTCCTGATAATGCTGTTGTATTGGAAAGAATATTTGGAGCTTGTTCTGTAAATTCTAAAGCATTAAAATTAGCTGGAATCACTAAAGATACTGTTGATCCTCCAAAAGGGCATATAGAAAAAGATGAAAATGGAGAACCTACTGGTGTCCTTCATGGAAATGCTGTTCTTTTAGTTAGAAAAGTTATGCCTGGTCCTTTTGGAAGTGATGATTTTGGAGCAGGAGAAGGGGAGCCTTCTATTCCTGTATTAGAAAAATCTATATCTCTTGCAATAAATGAATATAATAAATATGGAATTACAAGTATTACAGAACCAGGAGTAAGTTCTGGAGTATGTAAAGCCTACCATGATTTATTAAAGAAAAATGAACTTAAATGCAGAATAAATCTTATGCCTAATTGGCATGGATTTACATTGCAGCAAAATGAAAAAGAACTTGATCAGCTTCTTAATGATTATAATTTCTCTTCTGGTTATGGAAATAACTGGATACGTTACTCTTCATTAAAAATGGCTATAGATGGAGGCCTTACATCTATGACAGCTCTAAAATCTTGGAATTACAAAGGGGAAGATTCATTGAGAGAATTTCCATTAAGATTGGATATCACTAAACTTGATGAATATATAAAGTCAGCTCATGATTCTGGGTGGGATATAGGTATCCATGTAATGGGAGATGTTGCCATAGATAAAGCTGTAGATGCTATCTACAAAGCTGTGAAAGCTAATCCTAGAAAACATCAGCACTCTATAATACATGCTTATTATCCAAGTGAGGAAACTCTTAGAAAAATGAGTGAAGTAGGAATAATGGTAGCTGCACAAGCCAGCTTCATCTATGTAGAAGCAGATGGATATAATTCTCTGCTCCCTAGAGATAAGCAAACATCATTTACTCCATTAAAGACTTACAAAGATAATGGAATAATAGTTTCTTTAACTACTGATATGCCTTGTTCAAATCTGAATCCATTTATAAATATGTATGCAGCTGTAACTAGAAAAGGTTCTAGGGGATATTCTCTTGGAGATGAAGAAAAAATAACTAAGGCAGAAGCTCTCAGAATGATGACATATAATGGTGCTGTACTTAATGGAGAAGAGAAATTCAAAGGAAGTATAGAAGCTGATAAATTAGCAGACCTTGTAATTATAGACAGAGATCTTTCTCAAGTACCAGATGAAGAGATAAAAAATATCAAAGTTGATTTCACTATGCTTGATGGAAAAATCATCTATCAAAGATAGAGAAGTCGAGGAAGTGAATGAATGCTGTATTTAATCATAGCAGTTTTATCAAATACATTTATGACTTTCATCATAAGATTGTCAGAAAAAGAAAAAAGCAACCGTTTCAATGTAAATACCTTTAATTATCTTTTTGGTGGTATATTGGCATACTTTGTCATTCGAAGGGAAAGCGTATTCTCTTTTAGTGGAGATTACATATATACACTTCTTCTCGCTGTGGTAAATGCTGTATTATATATTGCCTGCCTCTATCTTATGCAGGTAAATATGAAAAAAAATGGAGCCCCCCTCACTACTACATATAATAGACTGGGGCTTCTTATCCCCATCCTTGTATCCGTTATCCTTTTTAAGGAGTACCCTAATCAAATGCAGATAATAGGATGTATTCTGGCTATTTTTTCTATATACTATATCAACAAAAAGGATAAAACTGATGGAAATGCCAGTGTTTCTCCCTTTCTTCTTATAGCTTTATTTTTAGCAT
>ERZ791682.317-NODE-317-length-32995-cov-3.53947_pt1 | contig 32995 bp, 36 predicted proteins | sample MGYA00509958_ERZ791682 | MGnify/ENA primary metagenome ERZ791682 (study PRJEB30046, sample SAMN00715194) | human gut metagenome | study: EMG produced TPA metagenomics assembly of the A metagenome-wide association study of gut microbiota in type 2...
CATGTATCCGAAATCGGTGAACAGTGGTCGCCGCATACCGCACCCGCCATGCAGGCAGAAATGGAAATAATCATCATTGTATGATTCGTTCCCGAAAATGTACTGACTACAATTGGAATTAAAATACCAAAAGTTCCCCATGACGTACCTGTTGCAAACGCAAGGAACGCACCGACAACAAATACAACTGCCGGGAATAATGCCAGCCATGGTCCTGAAATACCGCCTACCAGTCCGGCAACATATTCTTTTGCACCAAGACTATCTGTCATACCCTTTAATGTCCATGCAAAGGTAAGAATCAAAATTGCAGGAACCATTGCTTTAAAACCTTCCGGCAGACAGCCGCAGCTTTCTGTAAAGGTAAGTACCTTACGCAGTGCATAAAATACAATCGTAATTACCAGTGCAAAAAAGCTTCCAAGCATCAGTCCGACAGAAGCATCACTTCCCGAAAATGCCTCTACAAAACCTGTTCCGCTAAAGAAACCGCCGGTGTAAATCATGCCGATAATACAGCAGATAATTAACGTAATAATTGGGAACAGCAGGTCTACTACCGTACCTCTACCCTTTACCGTATCCGGTGCGGAATTGGCATACGGACGCTCCGGCGTTGTATATAAATCTCCCTTTGCCGCATTGGCTTCATGTACTGCCATTGCACCAAAATCAATTTTAAATAAAACCATTGTCAGCATAGCAATAATTGTAAGCAATGCATAATAGTTATATGGAATCGCATTCATAAAGACCGCAAACCCGTCCTCGCCTTCTACAAAGCCCGTAACTGCCGCCGCCCATGAAGAAATCGGCGCAATAATACAAATCGGTGCTGCCGTTGCATCAATAATATAAGCAAGCTTTGCTCTGGATACCTGATGCTTATCCGTGACCGGCCGCATAACACTTCCGACCGTCAGACAGTTAAAGTAATCATCAATAAAAATAAGCATCCCCAGCAGAACCGCTGAAAGCTGTGCACCGATTCTGGTCTTGATATGACGTCCCGCCCACTGTCCGAAAGCTGCCGAACCGCCTGCCTTGTTCATCATGCTGACCATAATGCCAAGCACTACAAGAAAGATTAAAATGCCGACGTTATACGGGTCTGATAAAACGCCGACCAGTCCGTCTTCAAAAATGTGCAGTACCGATTTTTCAAAACTGAATCCCTGCTGAAAAATGTTGCCATAAAATAATCCGCCGATTACAATTCCGATAAAAAGGGAACTGTAAACTTCCTTTGTCACCAGTGCCAGAATAATTGCCACCAGCGGCGGTACCAATGCCCAAAATGTTGCATACATATTTGGGACATACTCCATCATCTGTTCCATAAAACTCCTCATTCCTTAGCGGTTTTGCCGCTATTTTTGTATTTCTGTATTATAATGATATCATATTTGTTTTTTCCCACGCATCACCGGCATGGTATAAATTCTTACAACCAGCGGTATGACCATAATAAACCACACCAGCGGCTCTGCAACGATAACGCCGTTGTAACCGATTCTCGGCACAAGTGCCGCTGCAATAACGATTTTTCCTATCATTTCAAGCGAACTCGACACCAGCGGGGTGATCCGCTCGCCAAGCCCCTGCATTGCATTTCTTAAAATGCAGATGACCGCCGTTACACAGTAAAATACGGTATTGAATTTCAGATACACCGTTGCCGTGTGTATCACGACTTCATTTTTACTTCCCGTAACCAGTCCAACCAGCCCTGCACCGATGGTATAACTTGCCACAACGGTCAGCATACACCAGATACAGGTATATAAAAGTGCCAGCCATATACCTTTTTTGACGCGGTCTATACGCCCGGCGCCCATATTTTGTCCGCAGTATGTCGCCATGGTCTGTCCGAATACCGAAAACATAATCATAAACATTTCGGATATTTTCCGCGCCGCCGTATGAGCTACGATAATGTCCTGTCCAAGCCTGTTAATCGCCGTCTGAAGGGTCAGCGACCCGATATTAACCAGTGAACTCATAAAGCCCATGGACAGACCGGAAGCCGCCATATTGCCAAGCATTTCTTTTTCCGGCTGCGTAAAATCCGTCTTTTTTAACTGTAAAATTTCATAGCGGCGGATCATGTAAATCCAGCAGATGACAAATGCCAATACCTGTGACAGTACCGTTGCCACCGCCGCACCGTACACACCTGCATGTAGTACTAATATAAAAAATAAATCTCCCGCAATGTTTAATCCGACCGATACCGCCAGTATGATAAGCGGTGCGACCGTATCACCCAGCGCCCGCAGCGCCGCTGCACATGCATCATAAAGAAACGTTGCAAGCATGCCCGCCACAATTACTACGATATAAGAGCGCGCCGTCCCAAACAACACCTCCGGTACATTTAAAAACTGTAATATCTGTTTTAAGAAAATCAGTCCTGCCGCCGTTAAAAGCACTGAAATTCCCGTTCCCATCATCAGAGAGGCGGCAAAGGATTTTTTCACACCGGCAATATCTTTTGCACCGTAACGCTGTGCCGTAATAATCGCAAAACCGTTGGCAAGTCCCAGCAGAAATCCGATAATCAGGTTACTAAGTGTACTGGTCGCCCCAACTGCCGCCAGTGCGTCTTCTCCCAGAAACGACCCGACAATCCGCGTATCCACAAGGCTGTACGTCAGCTGTAACAGATTGGCGAAAAATATCGGTATCGCAAATGACAAAATCAGCCGCGACGGACTGCCTTTCGTTAAATCTTTCATGTATTATTTATCCCGCTGCTTTCTTTTAATATGAATTTCCGGAATTGCTACATTTTCATAGGTAATTTCTTCTTCCGCTTCCGGTTTTTTTGTATCATGTGCCGCCGTATCATCCTCCCTGATATGCACCTCCGGCACCGCCAGGTTTTCACTTTCTACCTCATACACAGCCTTATGGGTCTTTTTCCATCTATCAAACATATTCCTCTCCGTTCCGCAGGCATTTTATAAGAAATTAATAAAAAATGTTATCACCAGACTGTTTAAAAAATCCGCAAATAAACTTCCGATTAACGGTACAAGCAGATACGCTTTGACCGAAGGTTCGTACTTTTCACAGACTGCCTGCATATTTGCCATGGCATTCGGGGTTGCACCCATACCGAAACCACAGACACCGGATGAAAGTACTGCCGCATCATAATCCCTGCCCATGACATTAAATACCACAAAATACGTGTATAAAAAGATGAGCAGGCTCTGTCCTGCAAGCAGTACGATAAGCGGCAGTGCCAGATCTGCAAGCTGCCAGAGCTTTAATGTAATCATCGCTATTCCCAAAAACAGCGACAGGCTGATACCACCGATATCATTAATTTCACCCATATAAATAGTAAATTTTCCCGAATATTCCCCGATATTTCTGATACATGCGGCAACAATCATCGCACCGATGTATATCGGAAACGTCATGCCGGTCAGCGATAACAGGTGGGATACGATTGTACCGAGTCCCATTGCAATAATTAACTGGAATACCGCTGACGGATACATGCTGGTATGACGTTCATGCTTCTTTTCATCTTCTACCAGAAGGCTGTCATCTTCCGGCACAACCGTATCTAACAGATTTTTCTTTTCAATCAGACGCTTGCCGACCGGTCCGCCCATGATACTGCCCATAATCAGACCAAATGTCGCACCTGCCGTACAAAGTGTTGTTGCACCCATAATACCAAAATCCTCCAGCACCGGGCCAAATGCACCTGCCGTACCGTGACCGCCGACCATCGGAATTGAACCGGTACACAGTCCGACCAGCGGACTAATGTGTAAAAGCTTTGCCAGTCCGACCGCTAAAAAGTTCTGTGAAAGAATCAGGCCGATGACCAGTCCCAGAAAAATAATCAGTGCCTTTCCACCACTTTTTAACACTTTTAAATTCGCCTGAAAGCCTACAGAAGTAAAGAAAAATACCATGCATACTTCCTTTAAAATATCATCAAACGAAAATTCCGCAATACCCGTCACATAACAAATACAGGTAAAAACGGCAAACACCACGCCACCGATAACCGGTGCCGGAATACAGAACCGCTCTAAAATTCCGAATTTTTTCTTTAAAACTTTACCTAACATTAAGACAAGTACTGCTACAGTAATTGTCTGGTACATATCCAAATATATTTCCACTGATGTCCACCTGCTGCCTATCTGCTCCCTTTCCCTGTCACTACATCAATTCCACATTCCTTGTAATATGCCGCAGCACCCTTGTGAAACGGAATTGTAATTCCTTCTGTCGCCGTCTGCTCATTCATCACAATATTGACAGGCAGTGCATACTGTAACTCCTGCTTGTTTTCAAACAGTGTTTTTGTAAGCGCTTTCACCGTCTTTTCAGGCAACTTATCACTCACAAGCAGCACCGCTTTGACACCGACAGTATGTATATCCTCTGTCTGATTGTTGTACGTTCCTTTTGGAATCACGGATTCCGTATAAAAAGTGTAGGAATTTAAAAGTTTGTCTCTTGTACTTTCATCAAGCTCCAGCAGATGGATTTCACACTGCTTAGACAGCTCTGAAATCACTGTTGTTTCTGCACCCGCCGTACAAAAAAAAGCATCGATCTTTCCGTCTGCAAGCCGCTCTGCCGCTTCTGTGTAATCCAGATGTACTTTATCAATCAGCTTATCTGTCAGTCCGCTGACAGCTAAAATCTGCTCAGCATTTAATTCCGTACCGGATTCGTTCTCACCGACACTGACTGTTTTCCCTTGCAAACCATCCATGCTTTCAATGCCGGAGTCCGCACGCACCACAATCTGGCAGCTTTCCGTGTAAAGTGCCGCAACCGCGCTGTATCCGCGGTACTTCCTGCTGTTTTCAAATGTCCCGGCCGCATAGTATGCATCATTGGTTAAATCATTCTGCGCAACCGCCATCTGAATATATCCGTCTGATAAAAGCCGCAGATTCGCCGCCGACCCGGCAGTGGTCTTTACCTCAACCGTACATTTTTCTTTTCCGGCTGTGATAAGCCCTGCAAATGTATCTGCAAAAGCGTGATACGTTCCGCCAAGTCCTGCCGCACCGAAGCGGATTCTCGTTCCGGTCAGTCCGCCGCCTGCAAAAACCGCCGCCGACAGAATCAGTACCGCCGCTCCTATTCCCAATATTTTCTTTTTCAAAAAATCACCTCGCTGTTATTCTTCCGATTTTATGGCAAAAGCTATCATACCATATCTTTTGCCCGCTGGCTATATTACATTCCAATCTCTTTTATGACATGTTTTGCAAATTCCGCATCGTCAATCATGACACCGCCGTCAAACCGGAAATGATATCCCTGAAACATCTCTTTTTCACCGCCGTCATACGACAGTAAATTATAACTTCCAACCAGCGTATACCGTTCATCAATACACAGCACCTTCTCATGTGTGCCGATGTATGTCATGGAGAAATTTTCATATCGTGCAAAACGTTTTTTGAGTTTTTCCGCCATTAATTCGGTCTGCCAGTCTTTGTCCCTTCTCATCGCTGTATCATCATGATTTCTGCTGTACCGGCTTAACCCCGTCCTCATATTCGTGACAGATCTGTTCCAGCTTTTCCAGAAAAATGTCGTTGCAGATAGTTTCCGTAAGCGTTTTTACATATTCTTCAAATTCATTTTTGATATCACTGCTCATCTTTTATTCTCCTGTATCCATATTATGAAGTTTCTTCTCCAATGATTTTTCCGTTAATTTCTTTGACATTTCAGCATCACTTTTCCAGAAAAAATTTGTTTGATCATTTGTTACAACAAAATTTTATCATCATTCCAGCTGCTGTTCAACCAAAACTCTTCCCATTTATACAGTGTAAAAAAAGAAACTGGCCCGACATGATATTCTTACCGACAGCGGTCATATCAGCCATAAGCAGGTCATTGAAACTGTTTGTTGATGAAACAAGAGTTATTTTTTCACAGGAGGCAAATAACTAAAGAGATTAAAACATTCATATATGGCAGCATTGGTGCGGGATTCTTCGTACAAAATGCGATGAGGTCAACTACATCAGGTGTCAAACGATATCTTGTCACCTGTCTTTCATTATAAGGATTGCGAACAAGTACATACCCCTCTTTTATTCGATTCATAAACCATTGGGAATAAAATGCCGGAATATCTGTCCTTATTCCTGTCTGTATAATCATTTCCCCTCACTCCGTTAGAATAATGTTTAAATAAGCCGTAAGCGCTAAATAAGATAGTATTATTAAAAAACTCCCTTTTCGGAAAAGTGTTCCTATATGTATTTAGCTTAAACTAACCTGTATATTTATTCATTTCATCACTTTTTATTCATTTTTCACTAAAGCTAGATGAATTTTTTATCATGGGAACACTAAGTGTTTGAGATGGGAATTTGAGAAAAGCCACACCAGATATGACTGATGTGGCTTTGGTTTTTATTTCTTATTTACCAAAAGTACTAGATGCAATCTCTATGTGACCTATTGATGTTCCGTTTGATAACTCCTTTGTAGGACAATATGTACAAGTTATAGAGCTATTTGTCTCATATCCTTCAATCATGTAATCTCCATCATTATTAGTGGTAAAATCAGCAATGGTCTTTTCTATTTCCTCATCAGTAGCACCTAATGTTTTTAAGCAATCAGTAAATACAGAATAGATTTCTTCCTCTGATAAACTGCCAAATGAATATGAAATGCAGAATGCTTCTGCACCAGCGTCTGTTGCATTTATCATTTCAAGATAACAATTATTTGCATATGCAAAGTACTTTGTGCGAATGTTTCCTTTGCTAATGTCCGTCATTTTGTACCCTGCGATTTCTTGGAACTCTGAAATGAATTTATTTACTATTTCATCGTCAGCATAATTTGTTTCTGTCTGCTCAACAACCTCACTATCTGTTTGACTTTCTACAATATTTGTTGTCACATCATCATTTATAGTTTCGTTTTCAGATACTATTGTTTCTGTATTATTTCCCGTTGTAGCTGTATTATCATTTGAATTACCAGATAAACCAATTATAAGATATACTATCCATGCAGCCGCAATAATACCATACTTTAATGCTGGTTTCATATCTTTCTTACGAAGCATTAAAATAGTTAATGGAACTGGAAATACAAATATCCAACCTAGTACCCACAGCCATGTCTTATTCTTTTTCTGTGGCTGTGTAGTGTTAGTGGTACTCCATGTATATCCACAATCTTTACATAAGCCTATTGTAGACCTTACAACAACAGTACCATTTTTCCCTTTAAGTTCTCCCTGCTTTTCTCGGTTAAATGTAACATTGGTGCTACCGCATTTAGGACAGCCAGATTTATTTAGCTGTTCACGTTCTTTTTGCATTTCTACTGTAATTTGTGAACCGCAAAATGTGCAAAATTTTGCATTATTTTCTATTTCTCCACCACAATTGGGACACTTCATTAGTGTAAACCTCCTCATACGTTGACACTACCATTGTACCACGCATGTAGATATTTTTGAACTGCTTATTTTAAAAATATCCTTTTGTATCAATTGGAAGTTTTCTAGTAACTGTCCTTGACATTGGGTACACATTATCGGCAGACACTAATTACGCTCCAAATTTAAGATTTTTCATTTTCTGTTAGCAGGAGTTTTCAATGTGATGGCATATACTGTACCTACCTTTAAAGGGTCTGTTTCCATAACATTCCCATCGTAATATACAACAATTTCGTCACCAACAACAGGGTCTGCATAACTATCTTTGCTCTCCACAGTCAATGAAATTGACCACCTTGAACCGTTAGGATAACCCTCTGCCGTTTCTGAATACATAATTACATAATCATCATGCACTTCTTCTACAACACCTACTACGCTTGGCTCATTTTCAATAATGTAGTTCATACTTCTGTTATTGCACCCAGCCAATACCAACACGAATGTTAGCGATAAAATCAATGATATAAACCTTTTCATACCATCACGCTCCTTATCAAACTGCTTTTGCCTTATTTTTTGTCTTGGTTATCCAACACATAGATAATGCAGGCGATACCAGAAATCAAAACACCAAGGATACATCCACCAATAGCATTGTTAATGCGTGGCTCCAAGGAACAATCCTGCAACTCCGCACAAAATCATTATAATTACAGCCACAACCGTTCTAAACTCGCTCATATTCGCCCCTCCATTAAATGTCTTGTTTCTTCTGTTTGTTACGCTTCTTGTTAAACAACGAACCTATCAGCATACCTATTGCAGAAATTATTGCACCAACTACAATCATTCCCCAATCCGGTGCATTCAGTTTGTCAAAAGCAATGTTGTTTGCCATTTTGAATGTTCCGTATTCAGCAAGCATATACATTACTCCGAAGAAAAGGGTAAATGCCCATTTTCCTTTTTCCCAAAAGTCATTTTTGCCGATAACAATGGACACAACGAATGTAGTTACAGGAAGAATAATCCAAAGGAACATCAAACTATAACCCATAGCATCACTTCCGCTTGTAAAGAACCAGAACACAATCATGGCAACCGCCCAGATCAGCAGATAGGACAGTATTGTAATGATTTTATTTCTGTTAGTGTTGCTTTTCACAACATTTGTACTTTCTTCAAGATAATCATAATAGGTCTTCATTTTTTGTTCTCCCTTCAATAAATAGTCAAGAGAGACTTCGTAGCAATCGCTCATTTTAATGACACTGATGATATCTGGGTATGATTTTTCATTTTCCCAATTTGAGATGGTCTGACGACTTACTCCCAATATTTCGGCAACCTGTTCCTGTGTCAGTTTCTTCTCAAGTCTGGCTGCCTTGATTTTACTTCCAATATCATGCTCCATGCCATTGCACCTCCCTTGCACTTTTATTATAGGAAAACCACCACTTGTAGTCTACCAAACGGCTTTGACATCGCAGAAAATACGTGTCAAAATGCTTTTACATTTGCTTTTTTATTACTTCTTCGCCTTTTCCTCTAATTCAAGCAGATACCTGTCATAGTCCGACATGAACAATCTGTCTTGAATGATACGATATTTTTCAAACTCAGTTTCAGCGTGGAGTTTGGCTATTTCAGCAGAAACCTTTCCGGCATCCTGCAAAATGCATTTTGTTTTGAACGGTTGCATAGAACCTTTTCGTTGTTGCCGATGTTTTGTCATAATCTATCGCAGTAGCATACATATCTGTGATTTTCTGATAGAACTTTCTTTCGCTTGCACGAATTTCCCGGATGCGTTCTAACTGCTCATCGAAATACTTGTCCGTAAGATAAGTACCTCGTTTCAGACGCTCATCATCCATAACCCAGCCCTTGATGGTGTAGTCCTTTACGATACCGTTTGCCCACTTACGGAACTGCGCGGCACGTTCATTGTTTACCTTGAAGCCGACAGCAATAATCATCTGCAGGTTATAATGGTTCACTTCTCTCTGAACCTGGCGAGGGCCCTCGGTTTGAACTATCCGAAATTTTCGGATAGTTGCCGTTTCTTCCAACTCGCTATCTGAATACACCTTTTTGATATGGTCACTAATTGTACGCACATCAACATCATAAAGCGTAGCCATCATCTTCTGTGTCAGCCATATATTTTCATCTTCGTAGCGCATTTCAATGCTATCTTCCTGCTCTCCGACAGAAGCAATGTAGGTAAGATATTCTGCTGCACTTGAACGAATGCTTATTTCATTTTTCTTTTTTGCCAACGCAACCAACTCCGATTATTTAGATTGTATCACCAGTGGTGACACTTTTTCGATATGATAACATAGGTACAAACAGGAAGTTATCATACCGCCTTTATTATTTTCTCTACATCTTTTTTTCTTGATAGCCATATAACTTTATCATCATATCTATCTAAAATACTTCTTATTTCTTTCAGATTTTTATCCTGAAAAGTTTCAGTCCATTTCAAAAGGTTATAGACCGATTTCAAAGTTTCTCTTTTTCCTTTTTGTATTCCCAATTTTCTTTTTATAGAGCGCATAATAATTCTACTTTTATATAAATAACCAGGCATATCTAAAACATATATTTTATCAGCTTCATCAAAACTTTGCTGTACCCAGGCATAATATACCCCCTCAATTATCCACTCATCATTATTATATAATATTTCTTGTAATAACGCTTTTCGTTCATCAAGCGTTCTCTTTTTGCCATATTCTTTGGCGTTATTATCCCATTGAATATCATCTAAGTCGAAATGGGAAATATTATACTTTTTTGAAAGTGCATTTGCTAAATAGGTTTTTCCAGAACCACTGCAACCAATAATATGTATTTTCATAAGTCAGTATTCTCCACAATTCAAATTTATTTTACATCTCCAACTTTCAATTCTACAAGCTGGAATTTACTTTAACAAATATTTTTCAAACGCTTTATGATTATCAAAGTGGACTTCCCTAAAAAACAAAACTAACCAAATAATATAGATTGGTATAGCCATATATGGGGTTAAAAAGCAGGATAATAATGCGCCTGCCAACATTATAACAGCCCATATAAAGCACTGATTTCTTATATCACGAGAGATCTGAGCTTTATCATACAATGCCTGTTCTTCTTTAGAAAACGAATTAAATCCTGAAACAAATTTTGCTGCTTTTTCCTTAAAAATCGCAAACAACACACCTATAATTACAAATAGTATAGCCAAAATTATACATGACCAAAATCCTATATTCATAATAATCTCCATTCCGCCGCCTTCGGCTGGCGGCACAAATAGTAATGAAAGTGTTCCAACTCTCTACACTGTGCTGTAAAATAGTTTGCAAGAAGCTACACTACAAAGCACGGGAGGAGGAGTTGTAATAACTTTCTTCGTTTTAGACAGCATAATAATCAGTGTAAGTTCTGCCTTTTCAAGCACAAATAAGTGGCATCATGAATCCGTACACTAAGAATTGTTTAAGCACCTTAGTTTAATTGTGTGGCAGTTCAGTCAATGGCTTCTTGACAATGATTGCCATGATGTCTGTATGGAATCCACAGATAAATACTGGGTTCCTGTCTTTAATCTTCTGGAAGATGAAATCAATGTTGTGCTTGTTCCTACTATATAATGCAGGTGCACAGATTTTCCAATCGCCTCAAGACTTCGCTCTGAGGGAATAAGTCAAAATACCCGCGATTCCCCATCCACTCAACTCTATTGCTGCCGAATACGATTTCTTTTCCTAAAGCCTCTTGTAATTTGCGAACATGCGAAGCGGTCTTTGCTGTAAAATCCTCTTCAATGTTCACTTTTTTATTTTCAATGTTCACTTTTTCCAGAGTCAATGTTCACTTTTTCCGGTTCTTTAAAAGTGCCGCTGATGTGCAATATCCGGTTATGAAGAGGATGATTCTCGTTCAACAGGAGATTGCGAAGGAATACCGCTGTCGTTCCGGTGTTGCCCTCACCGAAAACATGGATCTGCCACAATCTTGAAATAAAAAACGCAAGATGGTGGATGATTTCATCCATCGAAAGGTTCTTATAAGAGAACTTCTTCTCCTCCGAAAAATCATAGTCCAATGTCGCCCGCAGCTCCGTGGCGCTGCCGTAGAGTACAGTCGCGCCATTTAAGACCCATTCCTTCTTCGTGATGTTGTAATCCCTGATACGTCCGGCGTGGGAATAGATACCGGTAAACAGCTTTCTGTGAATAGCAAGGGATTTTTCCCTTGAACCCTTTGTTTATTATATGTGGTGGCGCTTTCCGCCCCCAAATAATGAAAGTGGGGGCACTTTCTACCCCCACTAAGGAAATATTGCTAAAATACAGTTTAGATTTACCATACACACAAATCGTAAGTTGTACTTATGCACAGGCAATCAAGCATCCCGTTTAATCAAAGCGGCATCGGAGTCCGGGCAATCACAATGACTGCCAAAACAGCTCCCGCAAACGCTGCTGCGCCGATAACTGCCGCCGTTTTTTTGCTGAGGTTCTTCTTTACTGCCTTACAGATTAGCATGGCACAAACCACGCAAACAGCCGCAGCCGCAAGCGCAATGACCAGAGTCTCCCATAACCATGAAAGTTCGTATAATATTCTCATTCGCTCACCATACCTTTCTCTGGCAAACTGGGATTTGGAACGTGCTTTATAAATTTTTTCCGATCCCCTCAAGTTCGTTCATGGAATCCTTGTTTTTTTCAAGTTCATCTCTGGCTGTTGCGTAATATGATTTTTTGAAAAGCATATCCCATGAAAGATATTTTGCCATACAGTCAAACTGCTTATCAATCAGCTCATACTGGATACTGTCTACGGGAGAACCGCCTACAACAATCGTGCCAACTTTTTTATTTTTTAACTGCAATCCACGGCAGTAGCACTTATCAATGATAAGTTTCAATTGTGCTGACATTCCCCACCAATAAACTGGTGTAGCAAAAAGAATCATATCTGCGGCAGCAATTTTATCAATTGTAGGATTTGTATCATCCTTATCGACGCATCCCTTAGAGCATTGACAGACACCACATCCCTTGCATGGTGCAATGTTGAGTTTGTCAGGTTCAATGATTTCAATTTCATTCTTTTCTGATGCTCCTTTTATAAATGCATTGATTGCTGTCAGCGTGTTTCCTTTTCTGGCACTTCCATTAATGATTACAATTTTCATGCGTGTATCCTCCAACTTCCAATTTATCAAACTCCTTTTATTTCTGCTGAATCATCTTAAAATGCTTCAATGCCTCCACAATTGCACTTTCTTTATCTTCTGGGCACTGTGGCTGCCTGCTATCTTCTTTATCTCATCATATGTTGCCTTAGTCTCTGCAGATGTTATATCCACATCATCAAGTTCAATCGTGACATTAATATAATCATCCGGCGTTTATTTTAGTTGGGACAAAAGGACAACCGTCTCAATATGAACACTATGTCCAAACTGGTCTACCGGCTGGACTTTCTTTACGGCGTAGCCGTTGGCGCTTAAAAACTTCAGGTCACGTGCCAGTGTTGCCGAATCACAGCTTACGTAGACAATCCGCTGTGGCTGCATTTTCACAATCGTTTCAAGCAGCACTTCTTCACAGCCCTTTCTCGGCGGATCCACAACGACCACGTCCGGGCGGATACTTTTACCGGCTTCCGAATCCTGCGCCTGCTTTAGGGCTTTTTCATAAAATGCCGGTACGACTTCTTCCGCCTTGCCCACGAAAAACTCTGCGTTGTCGATACCGTTACGCTTTGCATTATTGCGGGCATCTTCAATTGCCTGCGGCACAATTTCCACGCCGTATACCTTGCGCGCATTTTTTGCAAGGAATAACGAAATCGTTCCGATACCGCAGTACAAATCCCACACCGTTTCATTTCCGGTCAGTCCCGCATATTCAAGTGCCTTTGCATACAGCTTTTCCGTCTGCATCGGATTTACCTGAAAGAAAGACTGCGGTGAAATCTGATATTTTACATCGCCGATAAAATCTTCAATATACGGCTGTCCCCACAGCACCTCGCTTTTTTTACCGAGAATCACATTCGTCTTTTCCGTGTTGAAATTCACCATCACCGAAGTCATGCCGTCCATTTCACGCAGCGATTCTGTGAGCTGTTCTGCATTTTTTAAGCAGGAAGCCTTGGCCGCATTGACAATCAGACAGACCATAATCTCTTTAGTATGATAGCCGGTGCGGATTAAAATGTGGCGCACAATCCCGCTGTGGTGTTCCTCATTGTACGGGCGAATCTGATTTTTCTGCATATATGCCTTGACTTTGCGAAGCACTTCGCCGTTTTCCGGCGCACCAATACAGCAGTCTGTCTGCTCCACAATATGATGTGTTCTTCCGGCATAAAATCCGATGACAATATTGCCATCCTTATCTTCCCCGACCGGAAACTGTGCCTTATTACGGTATGCATACGGTGTTTCCATGCCGATTACAGGGTACATTTCAAAGTCCGAAAGTCCGCCGATACGCTCTAAATTGTTCTGTACCATTTTCTGCTTAAAAGCAAGCTGGGCTTCATAACGCATTTCCTGTATCTGACAGCCGCCGCACTGCCTTGCGACCGGACATTTCGGCTCTACACGGTCTTTAGATGGTGTAAGCACTTTCATCAGTCTTGCATAGCCATAATTTTTCTTTAATTTCATAATTTTGGCTTCGATAACATCGCCGACAATGGCATCTTTTACAAAAAATGTAAATCCGTCCGCTTTTCCGATGCCTTCGCCACCCGTTCCGATATCCTCAATGTGCAGTGTCACACAATCGTCTTTTTTAAATTCGCTTTTCACATTTACCTCTACAGTGTCTTTTTGATATTTGCATCCAGCCACCGGTTAAAACCAAGCCATTCGTTGGTGTCTTTGGCTTCCAGTGCCTCTTTAAACGTTTCCATTTTGGCATCCATATTATCTGCCATGGACAGTGCTACCGCTTCCATAATACAAGGTTTTTTCGGAGAACCGTATTCAAGCTCGCCGTGATGGGATAAAATACAGTGTCCGACTTCGGAAGCCAGCACCGGCGGAAAACCTTCAATGCCTGCAATCTTTTGCTGAATCATTTCATAACCCATTACAATATGTCCGAGGAAATTACCCTCGTCCGTATAATCGTTCTTTGGGAACGGTGCGAGTTCCTTTACTTTTCCGGCATCGTGAAGCGCCGCACATGTAATCAGTAAATCGCGGTTTAAAAACGGATAATTTTCCGCAATCTTTACACACAGTCTGGTTACACTTAAACTATGCTCTAATAATCCGCCCAAAAAGCCGTGGTGTACCGTCTTTCCTGCCGCAATGCTCTTAAACTTTGCAATAAAATCGGCATCGTCTGTAAAAAAGCTCTTTAACAGTGCCGAAAGATACTCATTCTTCACACTGCCTATATACTGCATGAGTTCTGTATACATTTCTTCGATATCATACTTAGAACATGGAATATAATCAGACGGAACATATTCTCCTTCGTCTGCCTTGCGGATTCTTTCAATCTTTAACTGTAATGCGCCGTTAAAGCTGATAACCTGTCCCGTTACTGCAACATAATCCATGGCATCAAAGTCACAGATACCGCCGGAAGACGGGTCCCATATTTTGGAATCCATTTGTCCGGTCTTATCCTGAAGCATCACATTTTCATATTCTTTTCCTGACTTTGTGAGTGCTGTTGATTTGGACTTACAAAGGTAAACATCGGAGATTCTGTCTCCGTCCTTAAATTTTTCAATAAAATGCATAATCTGCCCTTTCCTTTTCTCATTTCTCCTGCCGCCAGCCGGATTATATACTTTATTTCACCGCAATTACGGCGTTAAATGTCATATCCTTATATTCATCCCCGCCAAACCGTTTGGCTGTAATAGAAATCTGCTGACCGCTTTCACACTGATATAGTTTCTCACTAAATGCCTGAATTGTCAAAACCATATTTCCGTCAATCCCTGTAATAATATCCCCCGGCTGGATTCCCGCCGCATATGCCGGAGAGTCCAGTTCAATATCCGTTACGTAAATTCCCACCGGCAGTCCATAGCGCGTTGCCATTGTACCGGTTACATTCTGCCCTTTAATGCCGAAATATACCGGACTGTTCCCGTTGGATAATTCCTGTATCATTGATTTTAAATCCGAAATGCCAAGCACTGAAAATGTCGTCTTTGTATTCTTCATGGAAATGCCGACAACATTTCCCTTCATATTAAAAAGATAACCGTAATCGCCTTCTATGCCCGCAAGTCCCGTGCTGATAATCTCATAGCTGTTATCGACACCGCTTTTTGTTGAAATGCCTGAAACCATGCCGTAATCAACCGTCTTATTCTGTCCGTAAAGCCTGCCTGCCGCAACGACAATATCCCCCTGCTGTATGCTGTAAGAGTTGTCTAACTGCGCTGTTACAATCGAACTTCTTTCTTTGGACGGAATCTGCGATTCCTTGACACTGACAATCGCAATGCCGGTATCCGTATCGCTTCCAACCAGCTCGGCATCGACTTCTGTCGCTTTTGAAACCTTTACGACCAGTGACGACGAATCACGCACAACCTCCGCATTCGTCAAAATAATATATTCTGAATTGACCTGTCCGATTACAAGTCCGACCGTTTCTGTCGCACTCTGTGTTTCCGTCAGGATATTTCCCATATCGGTCTTATAGACGTCAATTAATACCAGTGATTTAATCGCCGCCGTAGCAACATTTTTTAAAGCTGCCGCATCGGTTGTCTGTAACACTGCCTCATAATTGTCATCGGCTGTCGTTTCTTTTGTTTCCGTATTATCCTGTTCTTCACTCGGATATTCATCCTTTTCAATGGTCAGAATTTCTTTGTCCGTATTCCTCTGAACCATTCTTTTTTCCAATGCCGGATATACGAGAAGCATCACACCGCTTGCAATCAAACCAAACAGCACTGCCGCCACAAAAAACTTTGCCGCGCGGATTAGTCTGCGGTACTTCACGGACGGCTTGGGTACGATTTTTTCCGTATATAAAGCAAAGGAGTCTTCTTCCTTATGTTCTGTGTTTCCCATTTTTTCTGTCACCATAACCTAACTTTTATTGAACTGCAAAATTAATTTTATTATAACGGACAGTTATGAACAATTTATGACCTACTTGTAAATTCTTATATCCATAGTAGAATTTTTGTTTCAAATGCGGTACAATAAAATGGAATCTGTGCCGGAAATGCCACAGATTCCGTGTCTGCAAGACCCTGCATTTCCGGATTGGAGAAATGAATGAATTACAAGTCTTTAACGACTCTTGAATATGATAAAATTATTGACCGCTTAGTATCTTTTGCGGCTTCCGATAAAGCAAAGGAACGCTTAAAAAAGCTGGTGCCGATGACGGACATCCACGATATTAACGCTGCTCTTTCAGAAACCAGTGATGCCCTTTCCCGTGTCTATGCAAAGGGGGCTGTTTCTTTTGGCGGTGTACATGATGTCGGCGCTTCCGTAAAACGTCTTGAAATCGGCAGCTCCTTAAATACGGTAGAGTTACTGCATATCAGTTCCCTGCTGACCGCGGCGGCAAGGGTAAAAAATTATTACGAAGATACCACCGATTCCTTAACGGGATATTTTCATGCACTTGAACCGCTGACACCGTTAAATACAGAAATTAAGCGCTGTATTCTCTCAGAAGATGAAATCAGCGATGATGCCAGTGCAAATCTGCGCAGTATCCGCCGTCAGAAGGTGCTTGCCGCTGAACGGATTCACACCGAATTAAATAAGATGTTAAATTCATCTTCCGTGCGTAACTGCTTACAGGATTTTGTCATCACCTCACGCTCCGGCAGATACTGTCTTCCAGTCAAAGCCGAATACAAATCGCAGGTACCCGGCATGGTGCATGACCAGTCTGCAACCGGTTCAACTCTTTTTATCGAACCGGCGGCGGTTGTCAAATTAAACAATGATATCCGCGAGCTTGAATTAAAGGAACAGGCTGAAATTGAAGCCATTCTTGCAGAATTAAGCGCAAAGGCATCTGAATTTACCGATGAACTGTTAACGGATTTTCAGGTACTGACTACGCTGGATTTCATTTTTGCAAAGGCACAGATGTCCAAGCAATATAAATGCAGCTGCCCGGTTATGAATACCAACAATTATATCAATATTAAAAAGGGACGTCACCCGCTGATTGACCCGCATAAGGTTGTGCCAATCGACATTTATTTAGGAAAGAATTTTAATCTGCTTATTATCACTGGTCCGAATACCGGCGGTAAAACGGGTTCTTTTAAAACCGTGGGACTGCTGACCTTAATGGCGCAGTCCGGTCTGCACATTCCGGCTCTCGACCACTCCGAGCTTGCCGTATTTGACAATGTATTTGCCGATATCGGCGACGAACAGAGCATTGAGCAGAGTTTAAGTACATTTTCTTCCCATATGACAAACACCGTCAGCATTTTAAAGGAAGCCGATGCACACAGCCTGATTTTATTTGATGAAATCGGTGCGGGAACAGACCCGACAGAAGGTGCGGCACTTGCCATTTCCATTTTAAATGATTTGCACAAACGCGGCATTACAACCATGGCGACCACACATTACAGCGAGATTAAGGTGTATGCACTCACCACGGACGGCGTGGAAAATGCCTGCTGTGAATTTGACGTGGAATCCCTGCGTCCAACCTACCGCTTATTAATCGGTATTCCGGGAAAAAGTAACGCTTTTGCGATTTCCAAAAAGCTCGGTCTGCCCGATTATATTATTAAAGATGCTTCTGCCCGCATGGATGCCGATGACGTACAGTTTGAAGACCTGCTCTCCGATTTGGAGCATAGCCGCATTACGATTGAAAAAGAACGTGCCGAAATCAATGCCTATAAGCAGGAAATCCAGCAGTTAAAGGACGAATTAAAGACAAAATCCGACCGGTTAGATGAACGCCGCGACAAAATTTTGCGCAAAGCCAACGAAGAAGCGGCGGCGATTTTAAAAGATGCCAAAGAATATGCCGACCAGACGATTAAGACGATGAACAAGCACGGCATGACCGTAAAAGAACTGGAAAAACAGCGCAGTGCCATCCGTGACAAGATGAATAAACGTCAGGAAAAACTTTCCGTCCAGGCAGCAAAGCCGAAAGCACATAAGGCACACGACATTTCCGAATTTAAAGTCGGCACACATGTGCGCGTTCTAAGCATGAACTTAATCGGCACCGTGACCGCACCGCCAAGTCCGAAGGGCGAAATCACCGTACAGATGGGCAGTTTAAGCACCAAGACAAAAATCAATAACTTAGAGATTCTTGTCGGCTACAAAGACCCGGAAGAAGCTAAAAAAGCACCGAAGGGGGCTGGCGGCTCCGGCAAAATCAAGATGTCCAAGGCGGCTTCGATTTCCCATGAAATCAATCTTTTGGGACTGACCGTTGACGAAGCGGTTGCCAAACTGGACAAATATTTAGACGATGCGTACATTTCAAGAATTCCGCAGGTACGCATTGTACACGGAAAAGGCACCGGTGCGCTGCGAAACGGCGTTACCGCCTACCTGCGCGGTGTTCCTTATATCAAGTCGTTCCGTCTCGGCGAAATCGGCGAGGGCGACACCGGTGTAACCATTGTAGATTTTAAATAAAAGGGGGATTTTTACATGGCGACAAAACAAAAAATACTGATTGTTGACGATGACGAAAATATTGCAGAACTCATTTCTCTTTATCTGACAAAAGAATGTTTTGAAACAAAGATTGTTTATGACGGCGAAAGTGCCCTGCTCCAGCTTGACACTTTCCGCCCGAACCTCATTTTACTGGACTTAATGCTTCCGGGTATTGACGGCTATCAAGTCTGCCGTGAAATCCGCAAGTCCAACAATGTACCGATTATCATGCTATCCGCCAAGGGCGAAACCTTTGATAAGGTACTCGGACTGGAACTGGGGGCTGATGATTATATTATCAAGCCTTTTGAAACAAAGGAACTGGTTGCCCGTGTCAAGGCGGTTTTACGCCGCTATCAGCTGCCGGCGGAATCTGCACCGGTCGGTGCGACCGTGCAGTGCGTGGAATACCCTGATTTGATTATTAATCTCAGCAATTATTCCGTACAATACTGCGGAAAAAATGTTGAAATGCCGCCAAAGGAACTGGAACTGCTCTACTTTCTGGCTTCTTCACCGAATCAGGTCTTTACGCGGGAGCAGCTTTTAGACCACATCTGGGGTTATGAATATATCGGTGATACCCGGACGGTCGATGTCCATATTAAGCGAATCCGTGAAAAAATCAAAGACCACGCAAACTGGTCGATTGAAACGGTATGGGGCATCGGCTACAAGTTCGTAACACGCCGGTAATCTGCAAAGATGAAATGAAACCATCATAGCACCGGAAAGGCTTGTTTTCAATTATGAAATTTAATCTTTTAACCAAATACCTTTTTGTCTATGCGGCAGTTGCCCTGCTCGGCTTTTTAGGCGTGACTTTTATCAGCTACCGCATCGACTATGCAAAGGTTTACAACTACTATACAGATGCCCTGTACAAGCAGGCACTGTCGATTTCAAGTGAATACGCCGATGACTATTTCAGCGAGGAGCACCTGCGTATCGTTGAAACCGAATTAAGAACCGTTGCCCTGCTCAACGATACACGCATTATGTTTATCGACACCGCAGGTAATATCATTTTGGATACAGCTTATGCACAGGAGCATAACACAAAAGATATTTTATACACCATTAATGGCTTTGATTATACCAGTCTGGGGACAAAACACACGCAGACCGGCGATTTTTACGGTATGCTTGACTGTACCTGTTTAAGTGTCTTCGCACCGATAACCAGCTCCTTTACGATGAAAGGCTATGTGGTTGTGCATTTAGATGAAAATGTGATTACCGGTAATGTATACACAACCTTTAATACCAACTACATCACACTGGTTATGGTAATGCTTTTAAGCCTCAGCTTTATCGCACTGTACTTTGTCCAGATTCACAAACCGCTCAACGGCATTATCAAAGCGACAAAGGAATACGGAAAAGGAAATCTCGCCTATAAAATTGATGTCAAAAATGATATTGATGAAATCGGACGGCTGTCCGCTTCCTTAAATTATATGGCATCAAAGCTGGACGAATCCGACCAGTTCCAGCAGAAGTTCCTATCCAACATTTCCCACGATTTCCGTTCACCGCTGACATCAATTAAGGGATATCTGGAAGCCATTGCAGACGGTACGATTCCGCCGGAAATGACAAAAAAATATATTGATATTGTACTGTTTGAAACGGACCGGCTGACGAAGCTGACAAGCAACATTTTAACGCTGAATGAATTAGACCCGAAAACCGTGCGGCTTGAATTGTCCATATTTGATGTCAATTCGATTATCAAGCACACGATTGAAACCTTTGAGGGAACGTGTAAAAAGAAGCGGATTCAGTTCCAGCTGACCTTTTCCGCGGAAACCTGTTCCGTCAAAGCCGATAAAAGCAAAATCGGACAGGTTATTTACAACCTTGTCGACAACGCAATTAAATTCAGCCACGAAAATTCTGTGATTTACATTTCCGTGCGGGAAAAAGGTGAGAAAGCCTATATTTCCGTCAAGGACAACGGCTCCGGTATTCCAAAGGAAAGTCTTGATAAAATCTGGGACCGCTTTTATAAATCCGATGCATCCCGCGGCCGCGACAAAAAAGGCTCCGGCCTTGGACTTTCTATCACTAAGGAAATTTTACAGGCACACAATGAAACGATTGATGTCGTCAGCACCGTCGGCGTCGGCACGGAGTTTATCTTTACGCTGGCTTTAAGTAAGTAATAGGTAAAAAAATCATCCGCGTTCCTCAACGTTATCACTTGACTTCGGACCGCGGATGATTTTTTTACCGGGGGCGTGGCGAACGGGACGGCAATGGCTTTCGCCGGTGGCACTTGACTTCGGAAAGCGGATGATTTTTTTACTGGAACGGCGGCGGGCGGGATGGCAATGGCTTTCGCCGGTGGCACTTGGCTTTGGAAAATATTACACTGTAAAAAGCCGACGTATAAAGTTTTGCTTTTCTGCTTACTTTATACGCCGGCTTTTATTTTCAGTCTTTTACAACTTTATATTTACTTTTGCTTCTAATTCTATTTTGTAAATAAATCTTTACGTTTTCCGATGACCAGAACGCCTGCACCGATAAACATGACTGCCATCAGCATTACATATAATCCTGCATTGGCGGTATCGCCTGTTTTTACGGTTTCATTCTTTGTATTTTCTGCTTTTGCAGCTTCGGTCTGTGCGGTTGAAACATTTTCATTCACAACCTTCGGTGCTTCCTCTGCCGTCTTTGCCTGTTCTGCAATAACATAGGTACTGAAATGGTTGGTTACAAAGACTGCTTTGCCGTCCTTGCAGACTGCCTGCATATCTGTTGCCGTTCCGTCTGCTTCCATACGGAATACCTTTGTATTGGCTTCCTCATAGCCTGCCGGAATGTCTAATGTTACTTCAACGCCGCCAGGGAACTGATGAACAAATTCCGTACCTCTTAAAATAGAGATGTCTACGACTACCATTTTTTCATGCTATTCTTATATTCATTCACTTTTCCAGTGCAATCTGTGCAGATGTCCTTCCAGATTCATTGTTTCAAAATTGTGCTGGCGCAAAGCCTCATACAGTACAATTGCAACGGAATTGGACAGATTCAGGGAACGGATATCGCCAATCATCGGGATACGGATACATGTTTCCTCATTATCGACCAGAATTTCTTCCGGAATTCCGGCACTTTCCTTGCCAAACATAATATAACAGTCATCCTCATAAGACACATCACAGTAAGTCTTTTGTGCCTTAGTCGTTGCCATATATATCTTTGCACCCGGATTTTTTTTCTGAAAATCCGCATAGTCATCGTACACGGTTACGTCCAGCTTATCCCAGTAATCCAGTCCGGCACGCTTTAACATCTTTTCATTTAACTTAAAGCCGAGCGGTTCAATCAAATGCAGTCTTGCGCCCGCCGCCACACACGTTCTTCCGATATTTCCGGTATTCGCCGGCATCTCCGGTTCATGTAATACAATATTTAACATCTTTTCCCCTTTCTGATCCTGCAATCAACCAGTTACACAACTGCACCGTCCTATCCGTCAATGCCTCCGCCGTGTATTATAATTAATTCACATTAATTGCAATATCCAGTTCCATATGAATCTCATCACTTGTCAGCGGAACACAGATATTCTGACTGTAAGACTGCTTTAAATAAACATTTCCGCGGCATAAAGTCGGCGGTGTGATATCCATGGCAATGCCTTTTGTCGAAAGAATCGTTGCCGCATTTCCCATCATCATATTGCCCAGCTCATTAATCGCACTGGCAGACATATCGTCGAGTGCCGTAACCGACATCCCCATCATCATCTTGGAGGCTACATGGAGCGCATGTGCTTCCGGAAATGACATTAAAACCTGTCCGCGCACTTCTCCTGTCACACCAATCATAATAATCACGGAATCACTTGCAAACTCCGTTGTCTTTACATACGGTCTGCCAATTTTCATATCGACCTGGCAAATATCTTTAATCACGCTGGTTGCCGCCATTAAAAAAGGATTGATATATTCTACGCTAAATTCTGCCATCATTTCCTCCCAAGGACTCTATAAACTTCTGTATTCTTTCTAATCCCACCTTTAAATTTTCGATGGAGTACGCATAAGAAATGCGCACAAAGCCTTCACCTGATGCTCCGAAAGCTGTTCCCGGTACTACTGCCAGCTTCTGTTCACTCAGTAACCTTGTTGCAAATTCCTCTGATGTCATTCCAAATTTCTTAATTGACGGAAATACATAAAATGCGCCATACGGCTCAAAACATTCCAGTCCCATCTCTTTAAAGGCATTGAGCAGGAAACGTCTTCTCTGATCATATGCCTCTACCATCATTTCAACTTCCATGTCACAATTTTTCAGTGCTTCCACTGCCGCAAACTGACTGTTCGTCGGCGCACACATAATCGCAAACTGGTGGAGTTTTACCATCTGCTCAATAACCGGTGCCGGTCCGCAGGCATAGCCTAAGCGCCAGCCGGTCATTGCAAATGCCTTTGAAAAGCCGTTAATCACAATGGTCCGCTCCTTCATGCCCGGCAGTGAACCAATCGAACAGTGGCGCTTTCCTCCATATGTCAGTTCCGCATAAATTTCATCGGAAATCACATATAAATCCTTTTCAATAATCACCGGAACAAGTTCTTCCAGTTCTTCCTTCGTCATAATTGCACCGGTCGGATTATTCGGATATGGCAGTACCAGTATCTTGGTCTTATCCGTAATGCTGTTTAAAAGCTGTTCTTTTGTCAGCTTAAAATCATTTTCCGCCTTTAGTTCAATCGGCACCGGCACGGCATCCGCCATGACTGCACACGGCAGATACGATACGTAACTCGGCTGGGGAATCAGCACCTCATCCCCCGGATCTGTCATACAGCGCAATGCCACATCAATCGCTTCACTGCCGCCGACCGTGACAAAAATTTCATGCACCGGGTCATAGTGCAGATCATATTTGCGGTTTACATACCGGCTGATTTCTTCACGCAGTTCTTTTAAACCTGCATTGGATGTATAAAATGTTCTTCCCTTTTCCAGCGTATAAATGCCTTCTTCGCGGACATTCCACGGTGTATCAAAATCCGGTTCTCCGACACCTAAAGAAATCGCATCCGGCATTTCACTGACAATATCAAAAAATTTACGGATTCCTGACGGTTCAATACCGATTATTTTCTTTGACAATGGATTTCTCATGGTGTCACCAGCATCCTTTCATCTTTTTCTTCTGCATCCAATACCCTGCCGTAATCCTTATATTTTTTCAGTACAAAATGTGTGGATGTGCTGAGTACCGAATCCAGCGGTGAAAGCTTATTGGCTACAAACTGTGCCACTGATTTCATCGTCTTGCCTTCAATAATGACCGTAAAGTCAAATCCACCGGACATTAAATAAACCGATGTAATCTCATCATATTTATAAATGCGCTCTGCAATGCTGTCAAATCCCAATCCGCGCTGCGGTGTGACTTTCACTTCAATCAGAGCTGTTACTTTTTCTTCACTTGTCTTGTCCCAGTTAATCAGGGTATTATAACCGCAGATGACATGCTCTTTTTCCATATCCGCGATTTCATTGGCGACTTCCACCTCTGTCATGCCAAGCATAACCGCCATGTCTTTTAAATCGATTCTGCTGTTTTTTTCCAGCATATTTAATATCTTTTCTCTCATACATTCATCCGCCTTTCGCTGTAATCCAAGACTTATATAAAACGATATACCTCGTCCCGGTTCGGTGTGTCCAAATACCGTACCTCATCGTCATTGCGCAAAATTTTATTGTGGTCTGCCGTTGTCCTTCCAATGACAGATGCCTTAATTCCTGCATCAGACAATATTTTTATTATATCATGTCCGTTATCCGCTGTCATTAACAAAGCACCACAAGATTCCAATTCATATGGATTTACGTCAAAAATTTCACAAATTTCAATAATCTCCTGTCTGACCGGAATCTTTTTAAAATCAATATCCAATCCGACTTTTCCGGCTTCTGCCATATCCCACAGTGCTGCAAAAATGCCGCCCTCAGAAACATCGTGCATACCGGTCACGCCTGCCTGTGCAGCAAGAAACGCTTCTTCCCCAACGGACATATCCTGTGCATTTCCCTGTGCCTTTTCAATCACGTCTTCTCTGTAAAACCGTAAAATTTCCGGGCGGTTCTTTGCAATAATCTGCCGGATGCCGCTGATACCAATCCACTTTGTCAGAATCACGTCCTGTCCCGGATGAATATTTTTCGCCGATAAATTTTTCCCGTCACACAGCCCGATTACCGTCACCGTTACAACCGGTTCTAAAACCGCTGCACTGCCCTGCGTATGTCCGCCGGAAATCTGGATACCCAGCGGTTCGCACTGCTTTTGGAGCGTTTCCATGATTTCCCGCAGCTTCGCCTCCTCTGCGGACAGCGGTAAAAGCACCGTACACTCCGCCGCCACGGGAATTCCGCCGCCTGCATAAATATTATTGGCGGCTCGCTGTACCGGATTTTTCGCTGCAATGTCCCCCGTTGCAGCCGCTGCCGCACTCACCACCGCAGGCTTGTCTTTCTTTTGCAGGCTGATATACGCACAGTCTACACCAATCGCCGGTTTCGCCGCATATTCTTCACGTTTTTTTATCTGCTTTAAAACAGAACGCTTCAAAATCGAATTTGATACTTTTCCCGGATTCATATACTCTCCATTCCGGCAGGTCTTTAAGTAAAACTTGCCACTTTGCCTTATTTAGGTTATGATTAGTAAAGCAGGGCTGATGCCACCATCGGCACAACCATTGCCAATACTAAAATAATAATGATAATTGCAGAAAAAATTTGCTTGTTTTTTTTATTGTTAAAATTAATCATTTTCTTCTCCATTCCGCAGGCATTTTAATGCCGGAGGAATCGCGGACTGAATTTATTCAGTTCTGCGATAAGCGCAGCTTTGTGACGCCTGCGGCACAAAACTGCCGTGTGAAAAATCTTGAATTTAAGGATTTTTCACACTTGCTCCATTTCTGTGATTATCCCAATGTAAAGGATAAATTATGAAACTGATACTGCCTTATTTTATACTAATATTATTTCTGCTTCAACATAATATGAAAAAAAAATCAAAAAAAGAGAAAATTAACAATGAAACCTTCTGGAAACGGGAGGCGGAAGCCAATTCTGTGCGGAAAAAAGATATTTCCGGACTGGATTACATCCGGATTCCGGATACACTGACCTGTCCGGATACGCAGGATGAACGTATCTTAAAGGAGTGGCATACAATTGAAGCTTTAAAAGAAAAAAAGATTTTAAATCTGTCAGGTTTTACCAACACCGATTTAAAGTTGGAATACGGTGTCGGCAACTTAACCGAGCTGACCGATTATGACAACAACTATGTCACACTGAGCCGCTCCCTTGCAAGAATTGCTGAACTACTGACAGAACAGGGGTTGAAAAAAGAGGCTGCCGCATTTTTGGAATTCGGCATCGCAACCCATACCGACATCGGTAAAAACTATACCCTGCTTGCCGGATATTACATGGAATATGGAAAGCCTGAAAAAATCGACTTTTTAATCGCACAGGCAGAGCAGCTTTCCTCACTTTCCAAAGACCCGATTATTGCCCGGTTAAAAGCCATCCAGCGCGGAGAGGCTTCACCTGCCTAACTTTTTACTGCGCTTACGATTAAACAGACTTTTTATTTTTTATACGGCAGTTTCCCATGTTCCGAAATAATGCCGTCAATGATTTTAGACGCCTTGCTCTTTGTCAGGCTGTCAATGTCCTGCTCCAGTGTCAGTCCGTGATAGGAAACCAGTGCTGCCAGATATCGTTTCTGTGCCGCCGTAACCGGTGTATCTTTCTTGACCGTGTAATTAAGCGGCAGGGTTTCTCTAAACCCTTCATCGTCCGGCTTTACCGCATACAGCTTATAATAAAGCTGATGGGCGCTGACCGCATCGTCTAAGGCGCGATGCGAATTACCCGGATTAATCTGAAAATATGCGCAAAGCACGTCAAGATTTTTATGTTCCACCTCAGGAAGCAGTCTTCTTGCAAGCTTTAAGGTATCAATTCCGTTCTTTTCAAAAGGAATCCCATGATTCACACACGCTTTTTTCAAAAATGAATAGTCAAATATAATATTATGTCCCAGAAGCGGCATATCCCCGATAAAACTTACAATTTCATCAATTACTTCCGAAACATGCGGCTGCCCTGCAACCATTTCATCAGTAATGCCGGTCAGTTCCACAATCCGCTGCGACAGCTTCTCCTTCGGATTTAACAGACGGCTGTAGGTTTCTGTAATCTCGCCGTCACAGACCTTTGCCATGCCGATTTCAATAATCTGATTTTCTGACGGATTCAGCCCCGAAGTTTCCAAATCCAGTGCCACATAGTCCCTTATCATAACCAATCCTCGTTTCCCGTTTACTTTCTATCTCTTATCCTTTGATTTACAGATATCCTGCAAAAAACACTCACTGCACTTTGGCGCACGCGCCGTACAGATTTCCCGTCCAAATGTAATAATCTGTATATTGTATACAATCCAGTGGTCTTTCGGCAGGACCTTCATTAAATCATATTCAATCTTTTCCGGTTCAGTTTCCTTTGTAAAACCCAGTCTTTGGGAAATACGCTTGACATGGGTATCCACTACGATACTCGGTTCATGAAAAATATTGCCGCGGATGACATTCGCCGTCTTTCTGCCGACCCCCGGAAGACTTGTAAGCTCCTCTAATGAAGACGGCACTTCTCCGCCAAAATCCACACAGATTCTTCTTGCCGTTTCAATCAGGTTCTTTGCCTTGCTGTGGTAAAATCCAATCGAGCGGATATCCTGCTCCATTTCCTTTACATCTGCATGTGCAACTGCCGATACATCCGGGTACTTTACGAATAAATCCTTTGTCACAATATTGACCCGCTCGTCGGTACACTGCGCCGACAGCATCGTTGCCGCAAGCAGCTCCCACGGTGTCGTATAATTTAAACTGCACCGGAACTCTGTCGTATATCGCTCATCTAACCGCTCTAAAATGCTTTTCGTTCTTTTTGTCATAATCTCACTAATCTCCATTCCGCAGGCATTTTAATGCCAAAGGAATCGCGAGCCAAAAAAAAAAATGTCAGATTTGGCTCTGCGATAAAAGCTATTTGTTTTTGGGTACACAAAAAGCGGGTGATGGGAATCGAACCCACGTATCTAGCTTGGAAGGCTAGTGTTCTACCATTGAACTACACCCGCAGATATTCAGTTGAAAGTCGGGGTGACAGGATTCGAACCTGCGACCTCTTGATCCCAAATCAAGCGCTCTAGCCAAGCTGAGCCACACCCCGTTGGTGTTTTGTGTTGCCGTTTGTTGTCTGTTCCGCAACGACATGGATTATTATATTATATGATCTGCATAATGTCAACACTTTTTTTGAATTTTTTTCATTTTTTTTCGACACGTAGTTTCAAAGTGTGCAAAGCCGCATAAATACGGCCTTACACGCTTTTTAACTCAAATGTAAATTCCCCGGAATCTGAAATTTCCATTATAATATACGTACATTTTCCATCCTGCTGGCGCGGATAAGAAATGCTTCCCGGATTAATTAATGTAATCTCATCTTCCACCTGAATCACCGGACGGTGGGTATGTCCAAACATCACAATATCCATCCCCCTTGCAATTCCTTCCTGACGGATGGTCTGCAAATCCAGCGATACATAATAATAATGTCCGTGCGTGAGCAGTACATTTTTTCCGGCAAGCTGTATTTCCAGTTCGCGCGGTGCCTGCGAATAGTAATCGTTATTGCCGGGCACCATATAGACCGGTCCCGGTATCATCTCATTGACAATATTTTCATCACCTTCCAAATCCCCAAGATGAATCATTGCATCTACGCTGCCCTCTTTTTCCAATGCCTCATAAAGATTGCCAAGGCGCTTATGCGTATCACTTACAATCAGAATTCTCTGCATATCTGACCTCCATATTTCACGCTAATTTAAATATTGTGCAAGCTGTGCCTTCAATTTTTCCAATGCCTCTCCGCGGTGGCTGATTTTGTTCTTCTCCTCCGGCGTCAGTTCTGCCGAAGTCTTTCCGTACTGTGGCAGATACACAATCGGATCATAACCGAAGCCGTTTGCCCCTTTGATTTCATGAGCGATAATCCCTTCCATTGTTCCTCTTGTGGTAAAATGTCTTCCGTCCGGAAATACAGCCGCCATTGCACATACAAAACGAGCCGTTCTGTCTTTGTCTTCTATCCCCGCAAGGCGGTCAATAATCGCCTGATTTTTGATATCATACGATGTATCATGTCCCATGTATCTTGCAGAATATACACCCGGCTCTTTATTCAGATAATCTACTTCCAGTCCCGAATCATCTGCAATCGTAAGTTCCCCTGTCAATTTCATGACCGCTTCCGCTTTAATCAGTGCGTTTTCTTCAAATGTCGTACCGTTTTCTTCAATATCAATGTCAATTCCGGCTTCTTTCATGGATACAATCTCAACCTGCATATCTTTGCAGATTTCTTTCACTTCTTTAATTTTCCCCTTATTATTCGATGCAAGAATAATCTTTGTCATTTTAATCTCCATTCCGCAGGCACACTGCATTATACATTCTTTTTCGGCGGCTTCGGGCCTAAAAATGAGTAAAAGTACGTTTTTAACATACCGTTATAAATCTTTCTGTTTTTGTCCGCTTTTCTGCCGAAATATTTTTCAATATCCGTATAGGAAGTAATCACATACGCCGACCATGAATCTAATTTTGCAAACTGCTCTCCCAGCGCCGTATACAAGGCAGGAAGGGCTTCCTTTTCCTCTAAACGCTCACCATATGGCGGATTGGTAATCACAAAGCCATATTTCTTTGCATGGCTTAACTGGCGTACATCTCTTGCCTGAAAATGAATCAGCTTGTCTACCCCGGCATTGCACGCATTCTGCCTTGCAATTTTAATAACATTTTCATCAATATCAAAACCCTGAATATCTGTTTCAATGTCCATGCAGATATTGTCATTGGCTTCTTCTATCGCCATATACCACTCTTTTTTCGGTATCAGATTTTCCCACTGTTCTGCCGTAAACTCCCGATTCATGCCCGGTGCAATATTCGCAGCCATCATTGCCGCTTCTATCGGGAATGTACCGCTTCCACAAAACGGATCTACAAAAATGCGGTCCTTATGCCACGGTGTCAGCATAATCAGCGCCGCCGCCAGCGTTTCTGAAATCGGTGCTTTGCCCGATGCCGGACGGTATCCGCGCTTATGCAGTGAATCCCCTGTCGTATCCAGACTAATCGTAACAATATCCTTCATAATCGTGACACGCAGAGGATAGGCACTGCCATTCTCCTTAAACCAGCCCGTCTGGTATTTCTTCTTTAACCGCTCTACAATCGCTTTCTTGACAATGGACTGAATATCGGAACTGCTAAACAGCTTACTGTTTACAGAATTTGCTTTCGTAACCCAAAACTTCCCGTCCTCCGGTATAAATTCTTCCCACGGCAGTTCTGCAACATGATCAAAAAGTTCTGTAAATGTCACCGCTTTAAACTGCCCCACCTTTAAAAGAACTCTCTCTGCTGTTCTTAAATTAATATTGGCTCTGCATATGGCTTCTGCATCACCTGTAAAGGTCACTTTACCATTTTCTACTGAAACGATTTCATATCCCAGATCGTAAATTTCTCTCTTTAAAACTGCCTCCAGTCCGAAATGGCACGGTGCAATTAACTCATATGTATTCATACTGTTCCTCATTTCCGATAATCATTTACCTGTTTTCTTCAATATACCATATATTCCGGTGCTTTACAATAATATTACAGCTTTCAGAAGTCTTTCAGAACCCCTTTTCTTTCTTCTGAAATCTTTGAAAAGCCTCTCCTGAAATTTTTTTAATCTTTATAACAGTCTTTCACAACCCTTTTAAAAATCCTTATAAAAATCTGTATGATAGACAAGATACTTTCCGTGATACTGATGAATCCCGCCAACAACCGTCTTCACCTGAAATCCTCTTGCCGCCAGTTTCGGACAGATCATCATGCTTTTCGAACCCCTGTCACAGTACACGATAAAAACCGTATTTCTATCGTAAAATATATTATTTAAAACAATTCCGCCTGCACTATTTTTTATATTTGTGTTCATGTTTGTATTCATATTCACATTTCTGTTCCTGTAATTATTTTGAAGCTGCTGTTCCATTTCCTCAAACGGAATATTGACTGCACCTTTAATATGCATTTTTTCATATTCCTGTCTGCTTCTTAAATCTATAAACACGGCTTCTGAATTTTCCACATAATAATCCAGCCGGCCGGTACTGATATTTTCACATCTCATTTTTTCTTAAACCTTTAATCAAGTGCTTACTCTAGTATATTCGATAATGCGTGTCCCGTGCCTGTCTGATGTGAATTTTAAGCCTGCTGACTTTGGTCTTTCCTGCCTGAATTTTCAAAATTGCCTTCTGATTATATTAAGGTGATTATATTTCCGATACAAAATCTGCTATAATATGAATGACAAAAGACCGGCAGATTTGTTTCTGCCGGTCTTTGCATTGCTTTTACGAATTATCTGTGGCAATCTGTTGTATCAGACATGTTGCTTTCATCAGAAGCATTGCTGTAGGAATTCTTTGAAGAATTCTTATTAGATGCGTTCTTTGAACTGTTTGATGCATTGCTTGCATTTGAAGCATTGCTCATGTTAGATGCGTTGCTTGAATTCTTTGAACTGTTTGATGCATTTGATGAATTTGTGCTGTTAGAATAATTCTTAGACATACTGAAATGTCCTCCTTTTATATTAGATTACATTGCATAGTATCTCTTATTTTTTTGAAATTATTCATAAACAGAATGACAACAATATGGTGTTATCATAAAAAAAATTCCTGACATTCTTTCAAAAATCACTTAAAACCCAAATGTACCTTTTCAGAATTGTTAGATATAACACTAAAACTAAAATATCGTTTACCGCAATATCACTTCAGCACTTCAAATGTAACTTTTCCGCTATAATATTTCACCATTGCCTTGCCTATTATCTGTTCTTTTTTTACATAAGTGTTATTCCAATACCGTGCATCATTTGAAATGTTTCTGTTATCCCCCATAACAAAATAAGAATCTGCTGGCACTTCAAATATCATGTTCTGCCCCAAAGACATCGGCTCTTTTAAATACGGTTCCTCTAACTGCTCTCCGTTTACATATACAGTATCATTTTTTATTTCAACAATATCTCCCGGTATACCGATAATCCGCTTTACAAATACGTGGCTTTCATCGTCCGGAAATTTAAAAACAATAATATCCTGTCTTTGTGGTTCTTCAAAAAGATACGAGATTCTCAATCCAAAATATCTGTCTCCGGTCATAATCGTATTTTCCATTGAACTTGTCGGCGTTTCTGCATTGACAATTACACATCTTGTAAGCACAAATGCAATGAGAATCGCAGCACTAAAAATTTTAATATAGGAAAACATTTCCATCAATACTGTCTTTGGGCGGCTTTGATTTTTCAATTCTTTAAAAAATTTCCCCATAGCTTTTCCCTCCATTTCCAATTCTATGCTTTACTTGGGGGTAAGTTTTAGAACCACTCTTGAAAAAACACCATTTTTTACCCCCATTCTTAACAAAGAGCCTCTTTTTTACTCTGTTTTTGACAAATATCCCCTTTTTATATAACAAAATATATAACAAAAAAGCCCTATCTAAATCACTTTAGATAGGACTCATGTACGTGACAAGATTCGAACTCGCGACCTTCTGGTCCGTAGCCAGACGCTCTATCCAGCTGAGCTACACGTACGTATGGAATATTCCATAATAATCACAACTGCTGTTGTGATAAATGCCGGCGACCGGGGTCGAACCGGTACGGGAGTATAAGTC
>ERZ791682.326-NODE-326-length-32039-cov-3.25541_pt1 | contig 32039 bp, 31 predicted proteins | sample MGYA00509958_ERZ791682 | MGnify/ENA primary metagenome ERZ791682 (study PRJEB30046, sample SAMN00715194) | human gut metagenome | study: EMG produced TPA metagenomics assembly of the A metagenome-wide association study of gut microbiota in type 2...
TGGAAGAGCGTCATACTCCAGCAGGACGCCCACCACAGGTCCGTCCTCTTTTCCGTGAAACACCGCCTTAAAGGCTGTCGGCATATCGATCTCCTGGTCAAATTTCGGATGCCTTCCCGTCAGCCCTCTCTCTACCTCAAATCCTTCCCGTTCCAGCTCGTTCATCAGAAGCAGAGAGGAATTGAACTCTTCCCAGCCTACCTCCTTAAATTCCCAGATCCGTCTGGCTATTTTGTGAAGCTTCTCTCTGCTTCTGTCAATGGCTTCCATCATCCTTGTTTCCTCTGGGCTCATTCTGTCTCCTCCTTTTATCTCTTATCATTTCTAGCGCCGTTCTCTTTCTCTTCTGTTTTCTATCATACGGATCCGCCGTTAAAAAACCGTCAACTCTCCCTTTAATTTCAAGAAAAATAAAATATTTTCCGTATATAGACAAAAAATCAGACTGATACTCTTCTAAAATTAAGAATTTTTTCAGTCTGATTTCTCCGTGATTGATAGTATTTTTCTATATCTTTCTATGCCTTTTTAAGCCTTTTCTTTCCTTTTAACGCTTCTGCCTCCAGGCGCGCGCAGACTGCCTCCGCCTGCTGCCGTTCGGAGCTTCTCTCGTAGTGGTAAAGCGCCGTTCGCCCCTCTCCCGAGGTCATTCTGCGGATCAGCCGCTCCTCCTTTCCTGACAGGGAAATCCTGCGTTCCCCATGCAGACGCTCCAGACATTGAAAACAGTCTCTGAATGCCCGCAACGGAACGTCCGATTCCGCGCCGTAGCAGTTGGCGTAAATTTCCAGGGCCTCTCCCCTGTGATCCATCCCGAAAATCTGCCTCATCAGGGCTGTCTTTCCCACGCCCACCTCGCCTTCTATGATCACAGACCTGGCGTCCTCATTGCTGAGAAACAGGAAAATCTGCTCGTCAACAGCCTGTATCTCCGCCAGGCGGCCGAAAAACGCCTCCTTTGACGTTTGGCTTCTCAGAGAAGACACCTCTTTTCTGTGGAGCAGCGTCTGAAACAGAACCTCTGCCTGGTGGGACGGTTCCTCATCCAGATCCTCCTTCAGGCGGCGGGCATACTCCTGATACAGCTTCACTCCCCAGTCGTATTTTTCCGCCTGCCCGTAAAGCCTCATGCCGGTCAGAACCATCTCCTCATCCCACGGGCTCCAATGCTTCCATGTGTCGATTAGGAGGCGGATCCGCTCCGGATTTCTGACTGCGGACGGTTCCTCCAGCTGCGCCTTCAGCTCCCGCAGGATTCTGGCTGTCTGCTGATTTCTTTTTTCTTCCACCCAATCCTCAAACTCCGGGCAGTCCTTCAGATAAAAAAATCCAGGAATCTCTCCTGGCAAAGGGAAAAATCACGTTCCGGCATATCCCAGTCTGTCTTAATCTCCACCCGCTGATTGAGCTTTAAATCATTTCTGCCCTGGAGGACAATCACCTCCTCCCCCAAAAGCTTTCTGAGCTGAAACAGAGCCTGCCTCAGGTTTTTCCGTCCGGAGGCCTCGTCCCCGGATCCCCAGAACAGGGAGACCAGTTCGTCCCGGTTCGTGTGCTTTTCCACGCACAGATAATAAAAAATCCCCTCTGCCTTCCTGTAAGGAAACCGAACCGGCTCCCGATCCCTGCAAACACCCGGTATCCCCAGAAGCGTCACTTCATATTCCAATCCATTTCCCTCCCCTTACCTTTCCTGCCCTTCTGAAACCCACCCCGTTTCAGGCCGGACGCCTCTGTCCGCCTTCTTTGGCAGGCAGAGCTCCTTCTGGGGAATATTATATCAGAGTCCTCTCCTCCCTACAATTTATTTCTTCCACACAATCACTGCCTTGAACAAGTCTGCCTCCGTTTCCACCTGGAAGCTTCCCTTCTGAAGCTCCACAAAGCTCTTCACAATCGCCAGGCCCAGGCCGGATCCTTCCGTATTTCTGGACTGATCACCCCGCACAAAACGTCCTGTCAGCTCCCCGGCGTCTTTTGGAAGCTCAGAGGCCGAGATATTTTTCATGGAGATTCTCACTTCTCCGCGGTTTTCCCTGTTCTCCCCGGCCTCCGAAGCTGCGCCGCCCTCGTCTGCCTCCGGCATTCCTGTCTCCTCAATCTCCACATAAGCCCTGGTTCCCGGCATTCCGTATTTGGCTATGTTGACCAGCAGATTTTCAAAAATCCGATAGGTTTTTTCGCTGTCAAGAGTCAGCGCCACCCTTTTCTCCGGAAGCTGAAAACGAAAATCAACCCCGCTGTCTGAAAGCTGCTCTGAAAGCTCCAGCTTCACCTGCTTCATCAGGCTTACCACGTCCACTTCCATCAGATTCAGCTTCATGGTCTGGCTGTTGGCCTTGCTGACCTCGAACAGATCCTCAATCAGAGCCTTCAGGCGCAGGGATTTGCGTTCCAGCACCTGAACGTACTCCTCCCTCTCCTGGTTTGTAATACCAGGTTCCTTTAAAAGGTTAACATAAGTAATAATCGCTGTGAGAGGCGTCTTCAAATCATGGGAAACATTGGTAATCAGTTCCGTTTTCATCCGCTGGCTCTTCACCTCGGCGTCCACGGCCTTCTTAAAGCCGGACTGAATCTTTCCTATCTCCCTTTGAAACGGTTCAAACACTCCCAGATCCTCTGTAATCTCCACATCCAGGTTGCCTTCCGCCAGCTCATTTGTCACCTTTAAAAGATTCTGGTACTTTTCCCGCACCCGGCCATAGGCCTTCTGTAAAATCACATAAAGCACCGCCGAGTAAACCAGGAGGCCGAAAATCCCGTAAAACCACAGGCTGCACAGCACGGTCAGCAAAATAAAGTTAATTCCTACAATCTTTAAAATACTTCTGGTCGATTTCTCATTGAAGTCAATCTGCTCCAGCTCCCGGCAGGTCCTGGACGCCGCCTTTTTAAGCGCCCTTCCAAGCTTTCCTGTAAGCGTCCTCTCCTTAAACCATCTGACTGGCCCCACGGTAAAGAAGGACATGGCCGTTTCCATCATCCAGAAGAGCGCCAGCCCCATAAAAAGCCATGCACCGTAATTGAGAGCCATCATAATAACCTGCGCCGTCTCTGCATCCAGGTGGTAATACTCTGTTGTCAAAACCGCCATCGTCTCGCCGCTTAAGGACGCGCATGCCATGCCCGGCCCCATGCCGGAACCGATGGACGCCCCCAGAATCATGAATCCTGCGAAAAGCATGATTTCAAAGGGAGCCTTGAACAGGACAGATTCCGTCATTTTGAGAGGCTTCACTGCCGCGAACACTGCCGCCGACACGGTGACAAGAGCCGCTGCGCACAGGGTAATAAGTCCCAAGGCCGCCTGAACTCTTCCATATCCCGGAAGCACCCACACCTCGTCGCCTCTGTGGCTTACATGAGCGCCATAGGAGACGTATCCGCCGTTATTTTCATAGTAATCATAGTCGCTGATCACGACAGAATCATAGGACTCTGTTTCATAATCATACTCCGCCTCACTGCCGGAAGAGCCTGTGAGCTGTTCCCACTCTTTTGCCGTAAAAACCCGCTTTCCCTCTGCCATCTCCGAGGAAAGCCAGGGATAAAACGCCATCACGCCTGCGGCGATGAAAGCCGTAATCAAAAACGCCAGAAGGATTCCCGTCCAGGATCCCATCTCTTTTTTCTCTCTACTGCTGTTTCTCAATTTTATAGCCAACTCCCCACACCACCTTTAAATATTTTGGATTTCTGGGATTGATTTCAATCTTTTCCCGTATGTTTCTCACATGTACCATCACTGTGTCTGTATTGACCGCCCGCTCGTTCCACACCCGCTCGTAGATCTCGTCCGCCGAGAACACCCGGCCCGGATGCTTCATCAGAAGAAGGAGGATTTTAAATTCCATGGGAGTGGCCTTCACAGGAGCTCCGTCCACAAATACCTCCACTGTGTCCTCATGAAGCTCCAGGCCTCCAATCCGGTATACCCGCTCCTCCTGCGCCCTGGCTGTTCCAGACTGCCGTTCCTCAAGAAGGCGCAGAAAGCGCTGATACCGGCGAAGCTGAGAACCCACTCTGGCTAAAAGCTCCATAGGCGTAAACGGCTTTGTCACATAGTCGTCCGCCCCCATGTTAAGCCCCATAATCTTGTCCACCTCCTCCGATTTGGCGGAAAGAAAAATCACCGGGAAATCGTATTTTTCCCTCAGCTTAATCACCATAGTAATCCCGTCCATCCGCGGCATCATCACATCCACAATAGCCAGGGAAATATCCTGCTCCTCAATGATTTTAAGTCCCTCTATGCCGTCTGCCGCCTGACATACCCGGTATCCCTGGCCTTTCAAAAATATCTCGATTCCCTGGCGGATTTCCTTATCATCCTCCACAATTAAAATAGTTCCTGCGTCCGCTCCTGTCTGAATTTCCATAGCTGCCTGTCATCTCCATAAATTTCTGATTTTTTCTGCTCTTTTCGAGTCTTGTTCCGTTCTGCTCTGATTATACTACATCTTCGGAATTCTTCCCAAGCAATCTGAAAAAACTGAATCAGCAGGTTCACTGCCGCCACCATGCCTAAAACAGGAAACAGAACCTCTGCCAGATCCCATCCATTCATATCCGTCTCCCCCTCTTCTGTTTTGATAGGGCCAGTATAGGGCAAAAATCTAAACAGGGAAGACAGAAAAAATGAAAGATTTTCTAAAGATTTGGATATCGGAAAAAAGAGATATTTTTCTTGTTCCACTTGAAGTCACCGAAAAATATCTCTTTTTTCCAGCTAAGGCGTGGTTTGAAGCAAGATATTTCATCATATTTTTATATATTCGTATGTTTATTTTATTATCAAATCCATATTATCTATTTATTTTATTGACATATATATTTTTTTGTGATATCATTATCAAAAATAGTATATTGGTTATTATATTATTGAGAGGAGGAATTCCATTGGAGATATTATCTATTAACTATAAACTAATTTTTTATTTCGGAGGAAATCTATGAAAAAAGGGAAAATTTATCTTGCTCTTATATGTCTTATTAGCTTATTAACGAGTAACATTGCTTTCGCTGCAGAAACTCCTCAAAATATTAAGTTAGACTTTCTTACCTCTGAATGTGCTACAGCCACTACTTACACAAAACAGCATGAAGAGAATCTAAAAATGTTAATGGATATGTATGGATATACAGAGGATGAACAAAATATTTTATTAAAAATTGAGCAGGAGCGTTTAAATACTTTAAATACTATATCACCAAAAGCATTTCCTACTAATCCTGAAGTAGGCGATGTTTATAAGCAAACCTATACTATAGGAATCAATACATTAATCGCAGGTGGTAATAGTGCCGCACAAATTGCAGCTACCATAGCAAAAAAATTTAATCTTCCTGTTGCCGTTGTATTAAATCTTGCATCTGCTATTGCAGCCGACCTGGCAAATAATAAAAATATTAACGGTGTTAAAATCACTGTAGATTACACTTATGGCCCTACAAATGATGGTGTTTTAGGATGGACTCCAGGGTACATGACTTATGAATTATATTAACACGTTAAAATGGTATCTATGTCTTTTGCTTTTTAATGTTTACAGCGGAATGCGGTTATTGGATACGCTGGGGGTTCTGTCTGTCCAGCCGGATATCAGAGTATTGTCTGGAGTAATTCTGTTATCGGCTGTTTTAATTCTGATGTTCACTGACAAGCTTTTACACAACCATGTTGATTTCAGAGCAATGCCCTTGAAAGTTTTATTTGGAACGGGAGTTTTCCTTATGATTGCTGAGTTTATCATCCATGCTTTATCTTGATCTGAAAAGGAGAAAGATCCTTTTCCTGATTTCTTCTATACTGAATGAAAACGGGAAATGTCTCTTTCTCCTTTATTGTTTGAATTTTTTTAATTTACCTGAATTTTAAATTTATTTCCGGTTCGCCTTCTCCATATGGATATTCTTACCCTTGATCCTTACGTCCTTCATGGCCTGGAGCACCACGTCTGCCTGCTCTCTGGGAACCTCTACAAAGGTGTACTTGTCGTACATGTCGATGCTTCCCACCATTTTTCCCGGCATTCCGGACTCGCCTGCAATGGCGCCCAGGATGTCGCCCGGCTTCACGTTCTGGTTCTTTCCAATATTGATGAAAAGTCTGGCCATATCGTCTCCTCCGGATCGGCCTCCTCTGCCGCCGGAGCGTCCGCCTCTTCCTCTGCCGGAATTTCTGTCCCTGTAATCTCCCAGATCATCTAAGGAGCGCAGAGGCCTGGAATCCTCGATAATGTCCTCATTGTCCTCGCCCATAATCATGCGCAGAAGTCCTGCCGCCAGGTCAAGGGTGGTGTAGTCCTCCTCCAGAACCTTCTTCTCAATAATATCAATCAGGCGGTTCATATCGCTGTCCTGCAGAAGCTCCTCTGCCTGGCAGAGAATCTTATCTGCCTTGATCTCCGTTACGTCGTCAATGGACGGAATCGGCTGCGGCACAATCTTTGTCTTGCAGTAGCGCTGAATATCGCGGAGCTTATAAACCTCTTTTCCCACAACGAGGCTGAAGGCCTTTCCCTCTCTTCCTGCGCGGCCGGTACGGCCGATTCGGTGTACATAATACTCCTCATCCTGGGGAATATCGTAGTTAAATACGGCTTCCACATCATCCACATCGATTCCTCTGGCAGCCACGTCCGTCGCCACTAAGATATCCGTTCTGCCCTTTCTGAAGCCGTTCATAACCCGGTCTCTCTGCACCTGCTTCAAATCTCCGTGAAGTCCCTCCGCAAAATAGCCGCGGCCCTGAAGCGCCAGCACCAGCTCATCTACCTGGCGTTTTGTGTTGCAGAATACTACGGACAGCTTTGGAGCGTACATGTCGAGCAGACGGCACATCACCTCAATCTTGTTCTTCGGCTTTACCTCATAGTAATACTGAGTCACCTTGGGAACTGTCAGGTCTTTCTTCACTACCTTGACAATCTCCGGCTCCTTCTGGAATTTCTTCGCGATCTCCGCAATGGCTGCCGGCATGGTAGCGGAGAACATCACAGTCTGGCGCTCCTCCGGAAGCTCGCTTAAAATCGTCTCCATGTCCTCCAGAAAGCCCATGTTTAACATCTCGTCCGCCTCGTCCAGAACCACTGTGTGAACCTGGCCGAACTTAATGGTCTTTCTTCTCATGTGATCCATCACGCGGCCCGGAGTTCCGATAATCACCTGGACGCCGTCCTTTAAGGAACGGATCTGCTTCACAATCTCCTGTCCGCCGTAGATCGGCAGTACCTTGATGCCGTGCATGTACTTGGCCAGACTGCGGATTTCGTCCGCTACCTGGATGGCCAGCTCTCTCGTCGGGCAGAGCACAACTGCCTGAAGCTTCTTGTTCTTCGGATCAATCTTCTGAAGAAGCGGAATGCCGAAGGCCGCCGTCTTTCCCGTTCCTGTCTGCGCCTGTCCGATAATGTCCTTTCCCTCTATCTCCAGGGGGATCGCCTTAGCCTGAATCGGCGACGCCGCCTCAAATCCCATATCTATCACTGCACGCAGAATCTTCGCGTCCAGGTTTAATTCGTCAAATCTGATTGTCTCCATTCTATTCCTTTCTAAAACTTCCAAATCTTTCCCATTCTCCGGACATGCCTTAGGCCGCCTTACGGCAGATATATGATCTTCCATAAAGCAAAAAAAGATCCAAGACCGTTTCAGTTCTTGAACCTTCCCACTGTATGCCCAGTTTACTATAGCAGAATTTTCTCCTCCTGTCAATGCGCCGCCAAAATCTGCACAGCAAAAACTGCAGGTTTTGCGAAAGCCTTGCTGCTGCCGCCCAGCCTGCAGTTTCTTCTAATCAGGAATTACTTCCTCTCTCCAGCCGCCGCGTCCAGACCCTTTCCCGCCAGCGCGCCTATGAGCCCAGGAAGAATCCAGCCCAGCCCCAGCCCATATCCGGGAAGCAGCGCAAACAGCTGGGAAAGAACGGGAACGCTGATTCCGGCTCCCTCTAAGGCATAGACAATGCTGACCGCTCCTGTAAGGAGCACTGTCAGACGGTACATGGCCCTGCCTCCCTTTCCTGCAAAGGACAGGAAAATCAGAGCGATGGCCACCGGATAAATGCCGTTTAAAACTGGCACGGAAAAGGCCAGGATCTTTGTCAGTCCTGCATTGGACACCGCCATGCTGACAGCCGCAAACAGAACCACCCATTTCCTGTAGCTGATCCGCGGAATCAGCTGGCAGAAAAATTCGCTGCAGCAGCTTAAAAGGCCGACGCAGGTATTAAAGCAGGCAATAAAGAAAATCAGGCCCAGCACCACCGTTCCGGCTGAACCGAAAATCCGCTCCGCCACAAAGGTCAGAACCCTGGCTCCATTGTCCAGAGCCTGCGCCTCCGGGCCGGCCTTGATTCCCACATAAGTCAGGGCGCAGTACACAGACGCCAGAAGCGCGCCTGCTATCAATCCGCTCCGTACAGTAGACGTTACCACCGCATCCTTGTCCTCTACTCCTACCGCCCTGATATTGATCGCAATAATGATTCCAAAATTCAGAGCGGCTATGGTATCCATCGTCTGATATCCCTCCAGGAAGCCCTTCACCGGAGCCAGGCCGCTGTAGGCTTCCGCCGGCATGGGAAGCGCCTTCGGTTCGGCGGCTATGCTGCCCGCAAACATAATAAAAATCAGGCCTAAAAGCGCCGGACACAAAATTTTCCCCAGACGCTGCGTCAGCTTTTCCGGATGAAATGCCGTCACTGCCGCCAGCAGGAAAAATACAGCCGAGTAGATCAGCTGCCAGAAAGCTGTCTGCGCTCCATCGTTCAAAAACGGAAGCACTGTCATCTCAAAAGAGGTGCTGGCTGTCCTGGGGATGGCCAGGCATGGTCCGATAGACAGATAGATCAGGATGGTAAAAACCATAGAAAACGCAGGATGTACCTTTCCCGCCAGGCAGTCAAGCCCTCCTGCCCGCGAAACGGCTATCACTCCCAGCACCGGAAGACCAACCGCGCTCATCAGAAAGCCCGCCATGGCCGGCCAGGCAGCCGTCCCGGCCTGAGCCGCTAAAAACGACGGAAAAATCAGATTTCCCGCTCCAAAAAACATAGAAAACAGAGTCAGGCCTACAATCAGAAGCCGTTTTCCCTTTAGTGTCTCGTTCATACAAACCTCCCCTTTGATACCCAATGAATCCAATCCTGCATTCCCAGAACCGCATAGGGAATCAACAGCGTAAAATAAGAAACCGTATACTGTCCCTTGGCCTCCCAGAACAGGTGGAACAGAAATCCTCCGATGAAAATAACGGCGAAAAATAAGCCCTGGAATTTCACCCTTCGAAACCGGAATACTGCAAACAGCAGCGCGCCTGCGTAGACCAGCGTCTGAACCGCATTGCACAGCTGCCAGTAAATCTCATTGGCCGTACCGCCTTCCTTAAACAGCGATCGGGTAAAGGAGGGAAACAGCCATCCAAAGCCCTTCACCTCCTGAATCCAAAGACTCTGAAAGGTAGGCTCCGTCCATATGGAGCGCAGCTTTCTGTTGAAAAAATCAGCCGCATAATCAGGGTGCTCCATAAAATACTGGATTGTGCGGCCCAGATCGCGCTCCACCGCCGCGGCCGTCAGCTCCCGATCCTCCCGGTTATCCAGGTAAATATGCACGTTATAATTATTAAACCAGCCCGGGGCTCTGCTGCCCTCCTGAAGTCCCATCTCCGCCCAGGTGAGCATGGGAGGGCCGCCCTCCACCGAATGACCCGCCGCCAGGGAAAGCCCCCCCAGCACTAGGCTGTGGCTGAGCAGGTACGCGGACAGCACAGCGGCGGCGCCCAGAAGCGGAAACAGCTCTTTTCCTAACACCGCTTCCGCTATAAAAAAAAGAACCATAGCCGTCAGCACAATCATATAGTTGGATTTGAACAGAATAGCCGCAGAGATCAGGACAGACGAAAGAATCAGATCCCGCTTTCTCCGCTCCTCCAAAAATCTTCTCTCGTACCATACAGCCGCAGCGGAACAGGCAAACCCAGGCAGCGTCCCATAGGCGAAGGTGACGTAAAAGGAAAATGGAAGAAATGCCATCATCAGAAGTGCCAGGCCGTAAAACCCGTTTTTCATCTCCAGAACCTCTTCTGCCATTTTTCCTGTATACAAAATACCGGCTGCCAGGCAGGCCACGTTGAGCAGCTGCCACAAAAAAGCCGCCTGCTCTCCCGCAAGCAGAGACAGAAAAGCCGCAAATAATATCTGCCCGTTCTGGTGGGGATAGGTGTAGGCATACCCCTCAAACTCATCATAATGGTAGCGGAAGCCTACCTGGTTCCACGGTAATAAATCGCCTGCAGCCAGAGCTTTTCCACAGTCAATCACCAGCCTCTGATCCGACGCCGGGCGAAACATGGTCCCCATGATCCAGATCACGTAAAACCCTGACAGAATGAGAAGAAGCCGGACAAAGCGCTTTCTGCGCTCCTCCTGCTCCTCCCGGCTTTTTTCTTCTCTTCCTTCTGCATTTCTGACCTTGAGAATCATCACTCCCAGAGCCGTAACGAGCATAAACACAAGCAGATGATACAGCGGAGAATCCTTGTAAAACCACACCTGTTCAGCTCCCCCGTATACAGCTGCGCTCCCCGTTATGCTGAGATACAGAAGCAGGAGCAGAATGCCTGTAAAAATAAGCAGAATCAAAATGCAGGCCGCCGATTCCAGGCAGGAGCGCTCCTCCCCCTGTTCCCTTCTTCTGCTGCGTCCTCTCCCTGCTTCTCCTTTCGCAAGGCCCGGTATGCCGTCTTTCGCTCTTCCTTCTGCCCCTTCGTTGCTTCCCCCTTCTCGTATCGTTTCCCAGATCATAGCGTTCCTCTTATGCTCCTATTTTTCTGCTTCCGCAGGAATCAGACATGAAATTACACCTTAAACCGGTATCCCACACCCCAGATCGTCTCAATGTACTGGGGCTTCGCCGTGTTAAACTCAATCTTCTCTCTGATTTTCTTAATGTGGACTGTCACCGTAGCGATATCGCCCAGTGATTCCATATCCCAGATGCGGCTGAACAGCTCCTCCTTGGTAAATACGTGGTTAGGATTCTGGGCCAGAAAAGCCAGCAGATCAAACTCCTTGGTGGTAAAGTTCTTCTCCTCCCCGTTCACATACACTCTTCTGGCCGTCTTATCGATCTTCAGACCCCGGATCTCGATAATCTCATTCTCCGGCATTCCGCTTCCGATCAGTCTCTCATAGCGGGCCATGTGGGCCTTCACTCTGGCCACCATCTCGCTGGGGCTGAAAGGCTTGGTGATATAATCGTCGGCTCCCAGGCCCAGTCCTCTGATCTTGTCAATGTCGTCCTTCTTGGCGGAAACCATAATAATCGGCGTATTCTTCACCTCTCTGACCTTCCGGCAGATCTCGAACCCATCCACCCCAGGCAGCATCAGATCCAGAATCAGAAGGTCAAACTCCTCCTCCAGCGCTCTCTTAAGTCCTGTCTCACCGTTATTTTCAATCTCCACCCCAAAGCCGGAAAGCTCCAGATAATCCTTCTCCAGCTCTGCGATAGCCTCTTCGTCCTCAACAATTAAAATTCTGCTCATTCCTGAATTACCTCCTGGTATTTTCTAAGCACAAAATGGATCTCCGTGCCGATTCCCTCCTTGCTGGAAGCCCAGATTCTGCCGCCATGATCCTCAATAATCTTCTTCACAATGGAAAGCCCGATGCCGCTTCCTCCCTTGGAAGAATTCCGCGAGGAATCCGTCCGGTAGAACCGGTCGAAAATGTAGGGCAGATCCTTGGCCGCAATTCCTTTTCCGTTGTCCTCGATGACGACCTGGATAAAATCTCCGTCATCTGTAATCCGAAGGTTGATAATGCCCTTCTTTTTATCCAGATACTTCAGAGAATTTCCGATAATGTTATTGATGACGCGCTTCATCTGTTCCGCGTCCGCAATAACCAGAACGTCCTCGTCCACATAGTTAAAATATCCCAGCTCAATTCCTCTGGTCTCCATATCCAGGCCTACTTCCTCCACACAGTCCCAGAAATACTCGGCTACGTTGATTTTGGAAAAGGTGTATGGAATCCTGTTGGTATCAATCTTCGAATAAAAGGTCAGCTCGTCGATGAGCCTGTCCATGTCGTTGGCCTTATTGTAAATGGTTCTGATATACTTGTCTAACTTCTCCGGCGAGGAGGCCACTCCATCCTGAATCCCCTCCACATAGCCCTTGATGGCTGTGATCGGAGTCTTCAGATCATGAGAAATATTGCTGATCAGCTCCTTGCTCTCCTTGTCATACTGGATCTTCTCCTCCGCCGACTCCTTCAGCCTGAGGCGCATCTCCTCAAAATCCTGGCAGAGCATCCCTATCTCGTCGTCGTTCTCCGCGTCCAGGGTAAAATCCAAATTTCCGTCCCGGATCTTCTTCGTCGCCTCCTGAAGCTCGTGAAGCGGCCGCAGAATCGACCGGTATACCCACATGACCAGCATACCGCCCGTCAGGCAGATAATGGCGATTCCCACAATCAGCATCTCGTTCAGCATGGATTTAATCTCCGGCACGTATTCCCCTACATTCGTCACAATGAAGGCGCTGCCCCGGCTTCTGTCGTCATACTGAAAATCAATCTGCTTTAACAGATGCTGCTCCTCCCCGTCCACGTAAAAGCCGCCTGACAGCACGTCGGAATTGTCCTCCCCATAAGGGGGAAGCTGGGAGGACAGCTTCTCTCCCTCCGGATCCCCGGAGAAAATGATGTCCGGCCCCTTTCTCACAAGCAGAAAGGAATACTCCTCCCGCAGCGCCTCGTTCACCTTGGCCAGATACTCCGGATCCTCCAGCCGATCCGGCTCATTCATGGCTATGTCGCGTATCTTCTTCTGTGAATTGATCGTCAGGCGGTTAAACACCTGCATGGAATTTCCCGAGAGGAGATCTACCTGCTCGCTGAGCCCGTAGGTTTTCTGAAAGGAGCGGATCTGATAATTGCTCAGAGCCGTGATCGCGCCGTAAATCAGAAAAATCGGAACCACAGTAATTGTAATAAAAGCGATAGCCAGACGGGTCTTGATCTTCATAACTATTCTCCTTTGACAAAAATATGAGAAAACCTGCGCCAGCCTGCATGGTTTTCTCATATTTTTTAACTGTCGCTGCATACTCTCATTTTACTTAAAGTATACCATATTTTCAGAAGCCCGTTTCTAAAAGTTATCTAAAATTTCTTTCCTTCTCCTCAGCCTTTTCCGCCGGCTGTCTCCTGCCCCAGACGGATTCTGTACTCCCCTGCCGATATGCCCACCTGGCGCTTAAATACATGGCAGAAATGCGCTCTATCGGAAAATCCCACCTCCACGGCAATATCCCCCACGCGCCTGGTCGGATCCTTCAGCAGCCGGAGGGCTTCGTCGATCCTTACCTGGTTCAAAAGCTCTGAAAAGTTTTTTCCCGTATGGCGGTTCAAAAGCTTGCTCAAATGCCACCGGCTTACAAAAATCTGCTCCGCTACCCCTGCCAGAGTCAGATGTTTTCTGTAATTTCCCTTAATATAGCACAGCGCCCGCGCCACAATATACGCGCCGGCTGATTCCTTCTGGCCGGATTCGGCTTCAGACGTCACCGGCTCCCCTGGGGACGGATTTTTACACACGTTCTGTTCCACACCTGATACCCCCATTTTATCCGGAGGCAGACGGCAGACAGCCCCCCGCTGCCTCCTGCCGGCGCTCCTGTATCTGTACTGCCTTCCACCCGTTCCTATACCAAAATCATATACCTTTCGCCAGGGAAACACAAGATTTTTTCAAACTTTTTTGAAAATATATGCCTTGATTTTATATTAAAAACTATTATTCAGAATAGTAAGAATTATTCAAACATTCGCTCCGCAACAGCGTGAAAAAAAGGGGCATCCGCCCGCATATACTTGGCTATGCCGGAAAATGCCCCTTCTGTCTGGAAACGGAATCTATTTATTTTAAATATGCCTTCAGCGTATCCACACGGTCTAACTTCTCCCACGGAAGATCCAGGTCGTTTCTTCCGAAGTGGCCGTAAGCAGCCGTCTGCTTGTAAATCGGACGGCGGAGGTCCAGCATCTTGATGATGCCTGCCGGACGGAGGTCAAAGTTTTCTCTCACGATCTCTACCAGCTTCTCGTCGGAAAGCTTTCCTGTGCCGAAGGTATCTACCATGATAGAAGTCGGATGAGCTACTCCGATGGCATAGGAGAGCTGGATCTCGCACTTGTCAGCCAGGCCTGCAGCCACGATGTTCTTAGCCACATAGCGGGCTGCATAGGCTGCGGAACGGTCTACCTTGGTGCAGTCCTTTCCGGAGAAAGCGCCGCCGCCGTGACGGGCATATCCGCCGTAGGTGTCTACAATGATCTTTCTTCCTGTCAGACCGCTGTCTCCGTGTGGTCCGCCGATTACGAAGCGTCCTGTCGGGTTAATGAAGAACTTTGTGTTCGTATCGATCATATGGGCCGGGAGAATCGGATCAAACACATAGCGCTTGATATCCTTGTGAATCTGCTCCTGGGGCACCTTCTCATCGTGCTGAGTGGAGAGAACTACCGCATCTAAGCGGAACGGCTTTCCGTTCTCGTCGTACTCTACCGTTACCTGTGTCTTTCCGTCTGGGCGAAGGTAGGGAAGAGTTCCGTTCTTTCTCACCTCAGTCAGTCTTCTGGCCAGCTTGTGAGCCAGGGAAATCGGATAAGGCATATACTCCTCTGTCTCGTTAGCCGCAAAGCCGAACATCATACCCTGATCTCCTGCTCCGATAGCGTCGATCTCCTCGTCGGACATCTTGTTCTCTTTTGCCTCTAACGCCTTGTCAACACCCAGGGCGATGTCGGCAGACTGCTCGTCGATCGCAGTCAGCACGCCGCAGGTATCGCAGTCAAAACCGTATTTCGCGCGGTCGTATCCAATCTCACGGACTGTCTCGCGGACAATTTTCTGAATGTCTACATAAGCGTTCGTTGTGATTTCTCCCATAACCAGGACAAGTCCTGTAGTAACTGCCGTCTCACAGGCAACACGGCTCATAGGATCCTTTTCCATAAGAGCGTCCAGAATTGCGTCAGAAATCTGATCGCACATTTTGTCCGGATGGCCTTCAGTAACAGACTCGGATGTAAAAAGTAACTTCTCCACGTTGTTCCTCCTTTTTGTAATAAATCAATGGCTTCTTCTGTATGTGCGCATCTTTAAGACCTTTTTACGATAAAACATGGTTTTTGTCACAAGAAAGATTCCTGCGGAGCATTTTTTATTTCATAGGACGCTTTTTCCTATGAAATAAAAAAAGTCCGCAGCAATACGGACTTGATTTCTTTTCTATCAATTCCTCTTATTGCTCGATTTGCCGCGCGTCTGCGGTTCCTCGCTCAGGCTGGCACCTTCCATTCTTCTGGGGTTGCCGTGACTTCTCAGATCCTTTGTATCTCCATCACTCTGAATAAGGGATATTACGCACATTATTTACTTGTATCTGGTATCTAAACAGTTCTGCATTCTTTGCTTGCGATTGATATGATATCCTATTCTCCCTCTCCTGTCAAGAGAAATATCAGCCCACCTTCAGTCTGAACTTTTGAGCTTCCTTCTCGGAATCCACCTTCTCAATCACAGCGCCCAGGCCTCTTAACTTCTCCTCGAAGTTCTCATAGCCTCTCTGTATGTATCCAATCTCGTCAACGACTGTATAGCCCTCGGCGGCCAGGCCTGCGATTACAAGGGCTGCGCCTGCTCTCAGATCCGGGGCGTTGACTGTAGCCCCCGTGAAGCCCTTCACGCCATCAATAATCGCTACGTTTCCTTCCACCTTAATGCTGCAGCCCATGCGTGACAGCTCGTCTACGTATTTAAAGCGGTTCTCAAAAATGCTCTCCGTCACCACGCTGGTTCCCTCAGCCAGAGCCAGAGTCACCGTAATCTGCGGCTGCATGTCTGTCGGAAATCCCGGATATGGGAGCGTCTTAATGTCCATATGCTTCTGACGCGGTTTACCCACCACGCGGACCGCCTCGTCAAACTCCGTCACCTCGCAGCCCATCTCAATCAGCTTCGCGGTAATGGCTTCCAGATGCTTGGGGATCACATTCTGCACCATAATATCGCCTCTGGTAATGGCGGCGGCGCACATAAAGGTTCCCGCCTCAATCTTATCCCGGGTAATAGAATACTCGGTTCCGTGGAGCTTTCGGACTCCCTTAATGCGGATAATATCGGTTCCCGCGCCCTTGACATTGGCTCCCATGCTGTTCAGGAAGTTGGCCACGTCTACTACATGGGGCTCCTTGGCAGCATTCTCAATGATCGTCTCTCCCTCTGCCAGAGTAGCCGCCATCATCACGTTGATCGTGGCTCCTACGCTGACTACATCCAGGTAAATATGGCTTCCCACCAGATCAATGGCGTGGGCCACCACGGCTCCTCTCTTAACCTCTACCTCAGCTCCCAGAGCCCGAAAGCCCTTGATATGCTGATCGATCGGACGGCTTCCAATGTTGCAGCCGCCTGGAAGGGGAACCTCCGCGCTCTTATACTTTCCAAGAAGAGCGCCGATAAAATAGTAGGAAGCGCGGATTTTGCGGATATACTCGTCGTCCACGCTTACTTCCTTTATGTGCTTGGCGTTGATCCTGGCCGTATGGCGGTCAATGCGGTCCACTTTGGCCCCAATCTCCTCAATGGCCTCCAGCAGCACGTTGATATCCCGCACGTCCGGCAGGTTCTCTATCAAAACTTCTTCGTCTGTCATAATTGATGCAGCTAATATTCCCAGGGCGGCATTCTTAGCTCCGCTGATGGTGACTTCACCGACCAGGGGATTGCCGCCTTTCATAATATACTGTTCCATCTTGCACCTCTATCTATGCTTGGCGAGAAGGGCTCTGGCGGACGACGCCCGCCATGCCCTCTGACTGTCCCAACTCTTACATTTTTATGGATTTTTTGTCTCTGTTCCTGTGGGAACATTAACTTTTTATGAACTGATTATAACATATCAGCAGAATTTGTAAAGATGAATACCTCTAATCTTCAAACAGGAACGCCACAAATCCGTTTCCTCCGTTGGCCTCGAACCAGGACGCCGCATCGTTCAGGCCCATCTTGTCTGTGTAGGCCTGTTCGGTTCCCGGATACCAGAGGCAGGAAATATTGTAGGCGTCGTATCCATAGATAACGGCGTAAGAGCCGTCTCCCGTGTAGGCGGCCACCGGATAGCCGCGGCTGATGAAGTAAAGAATCTGATTCAGAGAAAGGCCTCCTGCGTCGATGATCGCGCCGCCGTCTGAGGTCTCCTCATCGCCCTCCTCAAATCCCTTCAGGTACCGTTCCAAATCAGGAACCAGGCTCTCCGGATTCCGGATGGTAATCATATCGGCCCGGTCCACTCTGGACCAGAATACGCTTCCATCCTCGTCTGTCACAATTCCCATTCCATCGTACGCCGCCGTCACAGCGTCCGGAAAGCTTTCAAATACGCCTCTCAGCCTGCCGCCGCTGTAAGCGTAATACTGACGCCTGCCGGAAGGCTCTGGCTGTCCCAGCACGACTGTATTATTTTCCTCTGCCACCGCCTTGGACGGCACGTTCAAATCAACGCCGCCGGAAACGGACTCTGCCGTCTGCACGAAATATACGCGTCCCTGCTCCTCAGAGGCCAGATAACCGATTCCTTCCATGGAATCCTCCTCTACCTCCTCGTTGCAGACAAGGGTGTCCGCCCCGGCCGTCATGTAGCTGTCCCCAACCCTCGTCATTCTCTGAAGATGAACGCGGCTGCCTTCAATTTCCACATCTGTAATGTAAACGCCCTCTTTCTCATATCTTGTCTGAAGATTCATGTCCTTTCCCACAATTTCCAGGGCATACATAGGCGCCTGGACGGTACGGCCATTGACCTTGACGCTGGAGTTTTCCTCTGCCAGACCGTAAACCAGATCGCCTCCCACAAATCCCAGCAGGCGGATGCTGCTTCCCTCCGGCGCTTTGATCTGGGCGCTCTTTCCCGTTTCCAGATCCATAATATGGACGGAACGGCTGTCGTACAGATCCTCTCCGTCCTGCCATGCAATTCGTTCCTGGCCCGGGCTTACGGCGAAGTTCTCTTCCGTCATCCCCTCTGCCAGAACCTGGGCTTGGCGGGACGCCGTATCCACGGAATAAACGGTATTTCCCATAAGAAGGTACAAGGTTCCGCTGCTGCTCAGACAGCTCAGAGTATCCATTCCCATCAAAAGCTCCTCGCTGCTCTCATTGGCCGGCAGGTAAAGACGTTCTGTCAAAGTATTGGTTCCCTTCTCGTAGCGCCACAGAGAAACGCCTACTCCTCCTTCGTGGCTTCCGCGGCTCATATAGCCGCTTACAAGGAAATCAACCGTTCCGTCGTCTCCTGCAGACAGAAGCTTAATCCCGTAATCCTGCAGATTCGCCATCTCATCCGTCTCGCTCTGGCGGAAGCTGAATACCCTCGTACTCTGGCTGTCTGCGCGGCTGTACATCCAAAGCTCTCTGTTAACCACAAAAGCCTGGTACTCTCCGTTTGGAGATCGCAGCTCCTGCAGGCCATGGCTGTCGGAAATCCCAAGCATAATCCGTTTCCCGGAATACTGTTCGGAGCCTCCGTCAAAAATCTGGTTCATGGTTCTCTCGTAATCCATCATGTAGATTCTCTGAGAACTCCATTTCATGGTAAAGCTCTCCGTGATATCGTAATACTCTCTGTCTTGCTCCTCCTGCGTTTCCCCGGAATCCTCTCCCTGCTCTCCGGCAGTGGCGGCCACATAGCTCAGGCAGAGAGTGGCCATATTGCCCTGAAGCTCCTTCAGCTCCATTTCCATATCCCCTGTTTTCTCCAGCGAAAGGTTTCCCCAGGTCATCTGATCGAAGCTGTTTTTAAGAGTTACGCGGCCCAGAGAGCTGTTGTCAGCCGCCGGATCTGTCTCCAGATAGGTAGTCAGGTCAGAAGCCTTTTCATAGTGGAAGGTATTGTCTGAAAATGTTTCCGCCATCTGAATCATCGGTTCCAAATAGGCGTCGTCCGTCCAGACAATCCTGGTATAGTAGTAGATCTCCGGCTGATTTTCTGTGGCAATGGCAAGGGTCAGAATATACTCCTCCTCCTTGTCGATCAGGTTCTGAATCGGCAGAATCGTTACCGCCTCCGCCGCTCCCTCGTCCTGATGCCAGTCCTTGACTACCGTCCGCTCAATCAGGCTTTCATCCTCCATGCTGCGGATTTCGTACTGGATTCCCGTAATGCGGCTGTCCAGGTTGTAGAAATCTACCGTCAGCTTCCGATCCTTTGGAAGCACTGTAAGATTTCCGCGGTCCGCCCACTCCCTCCGATCCCCCAGAAAGCCGTGGAGGCGGTTCATCTGTCTTCCTCCCATTTCCATATAGGCAACCGGGATGTTTCCGTCTTCAATCGGCGTGTAGGCCGCGTTCTCCTGTTTTTTATCCTTAAAAGCCGTTACAGCGGCCGCAGACAAAGCCGCAGCCGCTATGACAGCCATCATAATCATCCATACTTTCTTACTGATTTTTTTCATGCTGTTGTTCCTCAAATACTAAAATCATCTGGTTAGCGTCTATAATTATACCATATCCTCGTAAATTCTAACAAGAACGAATCGATTTAACGGCATCCTCTGCTTTGGCATCTTCTGCGCTGAATTTCTGAAAACAGGAGAAGCGCCGCGATGTCTCCCCAATCCGGATTCCCGTGCCCGCCTGGATGATTCGGTGGCGGCAGCGGAGGGCCCCATGGATGGTTCGGTGGCGGCGGTGGCCCCCATGGGCAGTTCGGTGGCGGTGGCGGCGGCCCCCACGGCCGCCTGGCTGGCCCTGGGCCTTTCGGCCCTCCTCTGCCATTTACATCTTCCATATGTAAGGATTCCGTATCCCCTTCCTCCCCCGTTTCCATAGCTTCCCCCGGAACGGCCGTTTCCATGGCGCGTACCCTCGGCGCCGGATTGCCTGTAATAACGGTTCCGCTGTATGAGCGGACCTCTGCCGTATAAAGCGCTGTATTCTCTTCTTCTGATAACTGCTCTGATACCCGGCGGGCAATCCCGCGGCTCAGCTGTTCCATAGCCACGCGATCCGGATATTCGTCGTAAATAGGGCTTCCCTGATAATCCAGCCGGTCGCAGACCGCCTTTACCTCCGCCTGAATTCCCCGGAGTTTTCCGGGGCAAAGCATGGAAAAATACTCAAAGTCCCTGATTGTCTCCGAAAGGCCTGTCTTCGGCGGACCGGCAGACGGCGAATCGGTATCTAAAAAATCCTGCATACAATATGGCTCCTTTTTAAGGTTATACCATATCATATGCAGGATCCTGCCTGCTGTTTCCTATCTGCCAGCCTGAAAGAGGCAGTCTTCATAGACGCCCTGGCGGCAAAGCTCGCGGATTGCCTGGCTTACCGCCTCCTTGTCCTCCTTATAGGTAACGCCGAACCATTTATCCTTCGTCTCCAGAACCGCCACCTTCGCCTGTCTCCGGCGGATCATCTGGTCAATGATGGTGGGAAGCAGGTATTCTGCCTTCAAATCCTGCGCCCCGGGCCCCTTTAAAAACTCCGGAAAACCGGCCTCAAGGGCCTTCACAAAGGACGGAGTCAGGCCCCACATATTCATGGAAACGTGCTGTTCTCCTGACACGGACACAGGATTTCCCTCCTTGTCAAAGGCGGACAGTTCTTCGCCCTTTTTCTCAATCTGATACGTCTCTGTCACGCTCTTTAAAATTCCATCCTGGCCTACCTGGCAGACGCCGCGGGTGACGCCCCCGTTTTCGCTCAGCGTATTGGCCAGGATAAATCCCGCCATGCAGATGTCGTAGGGCTCCCCTTCCCGTTCTGTATCCATAACGTCTACCAGATAATCATGAATCGTCCGGAATGCTTCTTTTCCATAATAATCGTCTGCATTGATCACCAGAAACGGATGTTTGATCAAACCTTTGGCGCTTAAAACGGCCTGGCCGGTTCCCCAGGGCTTCTTTCTTCCCTCTGGAACAGAATACCCCTCCGGCAGGTCGGAAAGCTCCTGAAAGGCATAGGACACTGGAGCAATCTTTTCGATCCGTTTTCCGATAATCTCCTTAAAATCCTTTTCCAGATCCTTTCTGATAATAAAGATAATGTCGTTGAAGCCGGCTTCCAAAGCGTCGTGGATCGAGTAATCCATAATAATCTCGCCGCCTGGTCCAACCGGTTCCAGCTGCTTAATGCCGCCGCCGAAACGGCTTCCGATTCCAGCCGCCATAATTACCAGTGATGTCTGTTTCATAATCCCTCTCCTATATACTTCCTGTTTTCTTTTGTCCGTCAACAGTTCTTTATAATATAGACAGTTTAGCACATTGCGCCGTTCATTTCCACCCTTATTTCCTGCGAAACCGGTCTGCGGGCTTGTATGCCGGGGCCATAACTGGTATACTGAATTCAGGATCTGCCGCTTTCTCCGGAATTTTCCAGAAGCAGGATTTTTCCTCAAATTACAAAGAAAGGAACCGGCTGTATGACTGCGAAATATTTTGTAATACAGTGTATCGGATTTGCCGGAACTCTGCTGTTCTTTTTTTCCTACCAGTGCAAGAGCAACCGGAATCTGTTTCGAATCCAGTTTTTATCCTACTTCATCTATACGATCCATCTGATTCTCCTGGGGGCGATGACAGGCGGAATCAGCTATATTATTAATACCTTCCGCTCCTTCTGCCTGGGCGGGAAATGGAAATCTGCCAAAAGCTGGGGCATGTGCGCCGTCATCTGCTTTCTTCAGATTATAACCCTGGTTCTCACCTGGTCCGGCTGGATCTCCATCCTCCCTGTCGCGGCCAATATTGCCTCGACAATTGCAGGATATTCCCATAATCCCCGGAAAATCCGGCTGGCCGGCATGTTTATCAACTCGCCTCTCTGGATTGTCTACAACGCCATGTCCGGCTCCCTGGCCGGTATCCTGGACGAGGTCGTCACAGAGCTTTCTATGATTATCTCCATTTTCCGGTTCGGCTGGAAATCCCTGGACCGGGTGGAGGAGTAAGACGTTACGCCTTACTCCTCTTTCACTGCCGCAATCTCCAAACGCGCCATTTTTCCAAACCATGGAATTAATTTACCTTTTACAATAAAATGCTGTTTCAGAAATTCACTATTTCTTTCCCATACTTGAAACCCCTTCCTATCGAGCTTTCTGCACAGACAATCTTCACACGGTTTGTCCCTGCCCTGAAGAACCTTGTAACATTTCTGGCCTTTGTAATTATAGATTCCCGTCATCTTCCGCCCTGCAGCGTTCATATAATACAGCTCTCTCGTATCCATATCGCTCACATATATGATTTCATCCATGCTTTCCACAATATTGACAATCTCATCTTTGCACAGCTCCTGGAGCATTGCTGTGCTTTCTTTAGAATTGAGCTGCCTGAACTTATCCTCTTTCTTTATTCGGAATTGGTACTCCTCAGACTCTTCTTCAAAATAAATTTTTTCAATCTCTTCTGCTCTATATGGTTTTGCAAATAAAAATCCCTGCAATATGTCTGTTCTAAGCTCCTGCAGCGCAGCCAGCTCCTCCTCCGTCTCCACTCCCTCGCAGCACACCTGGATCTGAGCGTTGTGGGCAAGTTCAATCATATTGCTGAGCAAACGGTAATTGTATGCATTATACTGAATTCTGCTGACAAAACATCTGTCTATTTTTATCTCGTCAATATCGATACTCTTTAAATAGCTTAAACTGGAATATCCTGTTCCGAAATCGTCGATAGCAATCTTAATTCCATGCCGTTTCCATTCATAAAAAATCTTATTAAAATAGCTGTAATCCTGGAGCTGCATGCTTTCTGTCACTTCCAAGGTCAGCGCGCTCCCCGGAAGCCCTGTGTCCCTGAGAATTTCGATCGCTTTTAAGGCAATATCATCCTGTCTCAGCTGCACATAGGAAATATTTACATTAATGTGAAAATCCGGCTTCTTTTTTCTCCATTTCACACACTGTCTGGCTGCCTCGCGAAAAGCCCACTCCCCTACCTGGCAGATTAACCTGCTTTGCTCCAGAAGAGGAATAAATTCAGCTGGACTTACAATTCCCCTGGATGGCGATTCAAAACGCAAAAGAGCTTCCGCACCATAAATTTCAAACCTGCTTCCGCTAATCTGAGGCTGATAGCAAAGATAAAATCCCTGATAATTTTTCATAACTGCCTCACGAAGCTCATCCTGAAGTTCTATTTTATCCAGACGCTTCTGGTATGTCTTCTCAGAGAAGAACAGCATCTTATTTTTCCCTTCTCTTTTTGCCCGCTCCAGCGCATTATCTGCATACTGATAAATATTTCCTCGTTCTAAATTGTCACCCCGGGTATAGGCGACAACTCCTGCTGAAAGTGTACAAAAGCTTGTCAATTCTTCCTTAACCCTCTGGTAAAAGGCTCGCACATCTTTTTCCGTTTTCTCTACGAAATCTACAGCAAACTGATCCCCGTCCAGCCGATACAGTATCATATCTTCATCTGCATAGTTCTCCAGTAAATCTGCAATTTTTTTCAAAAGCCGGTTTCCAAAACTTCTTCCGTTCTTCACATTAATATCCCGAAAGTTGTCGATGCCCAGAGACATAAAATATCCGTTTTTTTCTTTTAGGCTCTTTCTCATATCCTCGGAAAACTTTTCAAAATTCCAAAATCCGGTGAGCGCGTCTATCTTATGCCGCATAGCCTGTTCTGAAATGCTTCCCATCAGAAATACCGGAAGGCCTGTTCGATCTTTCAATACTGTTCCGCGACAATAAATCCAGACTTTTTTCCCTTCCCAATTCATAAGGCGGTATTCCATATCATGGTTTTCACTGCATCCTATCTGAATATCATTAAGGCTTTCTTCCAGTTTTTTCTGATCCTTGGGATACACGATACGGATCCACGATTCTATCGGTATTCCTTCCATTCCTGATGGAATACTATACTTCTCGCATATCTTATCTGTAAAATATAGTTTCTTATTTATCAGATCATATAAGTAAAGATAATCATCTGTACTTTCGTCCAAAAACTGAATTGTCCTCATGTAAATTTTTCGTTCTTCTTCTAAATGTATCAATCCTTTTCCTTCTTTCAGAATCTTCATTCTTTTTCACTGACGCTGTGCCCGCTCCCTGGCCACAATTTGGGAGCTGGCTATTTTTATTCTATCATTATAACTTAAATTTCTCTATAAAATCTTTCAAAATGTGGCTTGTATTCCTAAAAATACACGATTATCCGCATACCATAACACCTAAATTTTCCTAATTGCTTTCACTGTGTCTATTCTTTAAATTTTACTCTTGCCATTTTAATTTTTTTCAATATAATATTGTAAAAGAATGGGGTGACACATCACTGCAGCCCATTAAAATGTCAGCATATTAGAATAAAAATCAGGGAGAGTAAAATGAAAAGAAAACGCTTTTCACGTGTAGACTGGCAGGTGTCTCTGCTTCTAAGTATTCTTCTGGTTTTATTTGGAATTTCCATTTTTTTAACCAGCAGCCATATTTGCTATTATTCTATTTTAGACAGTCTTACGCATCGCGTAGAAAATATGCACAACTATGTGGAACACGAACTGACGCCAGAAGCATTTTGGGAAATCAATACAAAAGAAGATATGAACAAAAAGAGCTACTAGGAGCTTAAGAAAATTTTGGAAAATGTACGGGAACTTGGCGATCTCCGGTACTTCTATACCGCAAAGTAAAGCGCACAGGAAGAGCTGATCTATGTTGTGGACGGATTATCCGAAAGTGCTGTGGACTTCCGCTATCCTGGTGACTTGATTGAACCAGAAATCCAGCAGGAACTGCATGAAGCTTTAAGCGGAAAAACCGTGCTTCCAGACAAAATTCTCGACACTGGCTGGGGAAATATTTTCATTGCCTACTACCCTCTTCACAATGGGCAGGGAAAAGTCGTAGGCGCACTTGGAATCGAAATCGCAGCCGATGTGGAGGCTGCAGCTATTGATCAGCTGTCAAAAGCCATCTTTGTTTCCTGCCTGTTCTTTTGCGGAATTTCCATTTTTATATCGCTTGTAATTTTCCGGCGGATTTCCAACCCTCTGTACAGAGATATGTCCAATACAGATTTTATGACCAATCTAAAAAATAGAAACGCCTATGAGGTTGACCGGGATAACTGGACTTCACAAAAAACCTTAAGCCAGCTCACTGTTGTGGTAGTTGATCTGAATAATTTAAAGCTTGCCAACGATCAGCTGGGACACGATGTTGGAGACGCTTGTATTATTCATGCCGCTAAAATTCTTCATAAACTGGAAAACCGCAAAACAACCGCTTACCGTTATGGAGGAGATGAATTTATTCTGCTGATGGAAGATCAGCCAGATCCAATGCCTCTGCTTCTGAAAGCAAAAAAAGAATTCTGCAAATATGGCTCAGAACTGAAAATTCCTGTGGCCCTGGCTATCGGCGTTGCCCAGTTTGACAAATCACGCGATCATACGATTGCAGATACCCAAAAGCGTGCCGACGAGCAAATGTACCAGGACAAATTAAAAATCAAGGCTTATGAAAGGCAGAATATAGACAGCTGTTTTAGCTAAAATTATAAGCAGCTTCCCATTTTTCATAGAACTATCAAAAGGAGCGAACCGTTCTGTTTTTCGGCCCGCTCCTTTTGAATACTGATTCTGTACACCTTTTCCTATCTCTCCATAGCATATTCCAGCGTCTGACGTGATTGAAGTCCCACAAACCTCTGGTATTCCTTTCCATCCTTAAATACAATCAGCGTCGGAATGTTCATAACCCCCAGGCGTCCTGCCAGCTCCATCTGCTCGCTGACGTTCACCGTTCCCACCCGGTATCCATCCTCTGCCATCTGCTTCACAATCGGCAGCTGCATTCTGCACGGCGCGCACCACGGTGCCCAGAAATCAACCAGCATAGCTCCTTCTGCTCCCACTAACTCTGTCTCAAAATTTTCTGCTGTTAAAATCTTCTCCATATTTATTCCTTTCTGCCTTGCCACACTCTCGTTTCATGTTTTCCAGGACTTATGAATTAGCTTTTCTTAAGATTGATTTTATTATACAGGAACTGGCGGGAATTATCTGTGATTTTATCACCAAGTAACAGGTTATTAGTGTCGAAACATGACAAAACAGTGTCGAAGCATCATTCTTTTTTCTTTAATTTTTCTGAAATATCGGTTATTTCACATAACGAAACCTGTAAATATCAATTATTACTTATGATACTTTTGTTTTTTCATCTTCATGGCATCCTTTATGCTTTTATTTATAGACAAAAGCATATATGCAGAAGGCAGGCCGTATGTCTGATACGCTATCAGGCAATCTAACTTATTTTTGGAGGGAGTGGTTTTTATTAAGAATGAAGTGAAGCAAGAACAGACATTTCCTAAAATTTTAGTCCTTACCCATGGATTTTTTGGCAGTGAACTGATTAAAAGCGCTGAACTTGTGATCGGAAAAATGGAAAATACAGAATTTATACCTCTGACAAGCGATATATCTGTCACTGCCTATCAGGAAAAAGTATTTTCGCGTCTGACACAGTTAAATGAAAACGATATCGTTCTGGTTGATCTGTTAGGAGGGACTCCAAGTAATACGGTAACTCTTTTCTCCAAACAGAAAAAAATTCCCGCTATTGCAGGTTTAAACCTCAGCATCTTTATCAGCTGCGCTATCAACAGACAGGAAAAACGGGGGGAAGAACTGGTTCAGGCTGTTTTAAAAGAAGCAGGAAACAGCATTCAGCAAATTAAATTGTAGAGGAGGATTTTCATGGAATATAAAACACTGGTAATGAATGGGGTAAAACAACTGGAACTTCGCACACATACTCTTCCCGTTCCGGAAGCAGGTCAGATTTTGATCCGTGTAAAGAGCTGCAATATCTGTACAACAGACTGGCAGAACTGGAATGGTATGAGAGGGGAAAGAAGCAAACACTTCCCTTACGCTCCTGGCCATGAAGCTTCTGGAATTATTGAAATGGTAGGTCCTGAAGTAGAGGGATATAAACCGGGCGATCACGTATCTGTTGGTTTTACAGGATGCGGATACTGCTCTGACTGCCGCTCAGGAAACACAAAAAACTGTAAAAATACATCTGAAATCCATCCTCTTCCCGGCGTAACCGGCGGATTCGGAATGGCTGAGTATATGCTTCTGTTTAAACATCAGGTGTTTAAAATGGAAGATTCCCTTCCTTTTGAAGAAGCTTCCTACTTAGAACCTCTGGCAACAGCAGTACATGGTATCCGCAAAATGAATGTTCAGCCGGATGACACTATGCTTGTGATTGGCGCCGGTAATATGGGAATGCTGAACGCCCAGGTAGCCCGCGCATTCGGATGCCGGGTATTTATCAGCGAAGTAAATGAAAACAGAATCAGAGTCGCCTCTTCTCTGGGATTTGATGTTGTCAATCCTGCAAAAGAAGATATTACAGCTTTTGCTGATCGCTTCAGTTTTCATCAGGGTGTAGATCATGTGGTTATGGCAGTAGGAAATCAGCCTGCAGTAGATCAGGCATTTTCACTGGTCAGACGCGGAGGAAAAGTTTTATTCTTTGCAGCCGGATATCCGTCCCCATCTTTAGATCTTGACGTAAATAAGATTCACTATGGAAACTGGCATCTCATTGGCACAGGAGGCGCGAATGTGGGAGATTACTGTCTGGCCAGCCAGTATCTGAACCACGGAACTGTAAAAACAGCACAGCTGATTTCGCATCGCGTTCCCCTTGAGGATTACGAAAAAGCCTTTGAATTAGCTGAGACGCCTGGCAATTACCGCGTTTCTTTGATGCCTTAATGGAGAAAGGAGACCATTATGAATGAAATTATTTTATCAAGAGTGGACAGCCGTCTCATTCACGGACAGGTAATGACTATGTGGTCTAAAACAGGAGGAATCAATCACATCTATGTGGTAGATGATCAAGTGGCTTCCGATCCATTCATGAAAGATGTCTATTTAATGGCCGTTCCCGACTCCCTCGGAGTAACGATTCACTCGGTGGATGATGCTGTCAGCCAGTATAAAAACGGGCAGATGCCAGACGCAAAACTGCTTGTTCTAATTAAAGATGTGACGACCGCGTATCGCCTTTGGAAGCAGGGATTCCCTATGGAGAGCCTGCAGATTGGCAACCTAACACCTCAGAAAAAGACAAAAATCCTTCACCGCTCCAGCCGCCTCAGCGAAGAACATATGCCTGAGCTTTTGGAAATGCGCAGGGGAGGAGTAATGGTATATGCACAATCAGTTCCTACTGAAAAAAAGATTGATGTAGAGACCTGGGCATAAACGAAAGGAGGGCGGCAGATGTTTCTGCAATCTTTACTAATTGGTATTCTGTATTTTTTCTGCAGATGGAATCCATTCTATACCTCTTGGCTGGAAGCCAGCTGCACACCTATGTTTCTCTCTGTTATCATCGGATTTATCATGGGAGACGTAACCTCGGCCGTCATTGTCGGAGCATATGTCCAGACTGTTTATTTAGGTCTTATCACTGGTTTAGGCGGCGTAGCCACTGTAGATAAAAGTCTTGGCAGCTGTATCATTATTCCGTTAGCTGTAGCTTCCGGTATGAGTCCGGAACTTGCTGTCAGCATGGCGATTCCATTTGGGCTTTTAGGTACTCTCACGATTAACCTCTCCAAGGTTTTTTCATCCTTTGCTGCCAGCCGGTGCGACAAAGCCGCTGAAGAAGGAAACGCTGCCAAGCTCCGGAGGATTCATCTGGGATATGCCGCCGGATTCTGGAGTATTTTTGGTATTATTCCAGTTACTTTGATCAATTATTTCGGTCCGTCTGCAGTTACCTCTGTTGTAAATGCAATCCCAGAACGTCTGGTAACTGGTCTTACAGTGGCTGGAGGTCTGATGCCTGCCCTTGGTTTTGCCATGACCGTCCGTGTCATTGGAAGAAAAAATTACCTTCCATTCTTCTTCCTGGGATTCTTCCTGGTAAAATATTTTAATCTTCCATCCATTGGATGTGCTATCTTTGCTGTTATTGCATCCATTATCTATATTCAGCTGAAGGGAGGAAAGGCAAATGAGCAAACAGCCTGATAATAAAAGCGATCGGATTCTATCAAAACGCGACTTGTTTTTTGCCTGGTTCCGTTACAATATGTTCGGCCATGTAGCCCAAAGTACAGACCGGCTTCAGGGCGGCGGATTCTGCGTAGCCATCAGCCGCACGTTGGAAAAGCTTTACACAGACAAAGAGCGGCTCGCACAGGCCTGAAAGCGCCATATGGTGCTTTTTAACTGCAATGTAAACTGGGCCAGCATCATCATGGGAAGTACAGTTGCTCTCGAAGAAGCCAAAGCGCAAAATGACGACGCTGTGCCTGAGGAAATGATCACCGGACTAAAAACAGGATTAATGGGGCCTGTGGCTGGAATTGGAGATACCATTGACTGGCTTACCATATCTCCTATCCTTGTTTCCATGTTTCTCCCCGCTGCGAAAGAGGGAAATTTCCTGGCAGCTATGGCAGAACCTATTATTTTTGCTCTAATTTGTACCACAATCGGTTACATGCTGTTCCAGCTTGGGTACTACCAGGGGCGAAATTCCATTGCCACCCTTTTAAAGGGAAGCCGCATAAAGAAAATTATTGAAGGCTGTTCCATTATGGGAATGTTCATGATGGGATCGATTTGGGCAAACTTTGTACGAGCCTCTACTCCTCTAACCCTGACAATAGGAAACGATGTTTATAAAATTCAGGATTATTTCGATATGATCGCTCCTGGTATTCTCCCTTTAACAGCAGTGGTTCTATCCTACTTGTATCTGGAGCGTAAAGGGAATAAATACATGCATGTATTAATCGGTCTTCTGGTTATTGGAGTCGTTTTAGGTTCCCTTGGAATTTTATAACCAGACAGTGCATTCTGTTCACTATACTTAATTTGCCATAATCTTAAAACTAGGAGGATAAAAAATGCTGATAGATATGAAAACCCTGCTTGATGAAGCTACGAAAAAGGGATACTGCGTCCCTGCTCCCAGCGTATTTAACGCTCTCACTATCGAAACTGCTTTCAGCAGAGCTGTAAAAGTCCATTCGCCTGTAATCCTGAATGCAGGAGGCCCTCTTGATTTTGAATTTCTGGCTGAAACCGCTAAATTTTACAGCCGGAGAAACCCTGAAGTCCCCGTTGCCCTGAATTTGGATCACGGCGATGATTTCGAGCAGGCAATGAGAGCCATACGCGCCGGTTTTACATCTGTCATGCTGGATAAATCGTCTGCTCCCTTTGAAGAGAATATAAGAGAAACAAAAGAAGTAGTACATGCCGCTCACATTGTCGGAGTATCTGTAGAGGCAGAGCTGGGATGCGTCGGTTTCGGGCGTTTAAGCGATGCTGCCAAAGGAAACATCATTGATTTTCTTTCAGATCACGACCCTCATCAGCGCGGCGTCTATGGGAAAATGCCGACTGCCGGAATGCAGGGATACGGAGATAAATTAGAGGAATATATGATTCTTTTCGGCTCTGCAGGCCAGTGGTAATCCAGTCAATAAAACTATTTTTACGGAGGACTGCGTATATGGAATATACATATCTTGGACGAACCGGTTTGAAAATAAGCCGACTCTGTCTGGGAACTATGAACTTTGGTCCCAGAACAGAAGAAAAAGATGCATTTCGAATTCTGGATATGGCTCTTGATGCAGGAATTAACTATATCGATACAGCCAATATCTATGGAAGTCTGCATGGAACACATGAAAATAACCATACCGGATGGACGGAGGAAATCCTTGGACGATGGTTTGCTCAGGGCGGACAGCGCAGAGAACGGGTCATACTGGCTATCAAAGTCTACTGCAACATGAAGGATCCCGCCGAAGGTCCGAATGGCGACGGCAATTCAGCTTACAAAATAAGCCGCCACATCGACGGTTCTTTAAAGCGGCTTCAGACGGATCACATTGACATCTACCAGATGCATCATATCGAGCGCCATGCTCCCTGGGCAGAAATATGGCCTGCTTTTGAGCGGCTGGCAAATCAAGGAAAAATTCTGTATACCGGTTCCTGCAACTTTGCCGCCCGTCATCTGGTCACAGCACAGTATGAAGCAAAAAAAAGAAATTTTCTCGGACTGGTCAGTGAGCAGAACAAGTATAACCTTGTAAACCGCCTTCCTGAGTTGGAGGTTCTTCCCGCCGCAAAAGAACTGGAGATCGCATTCCTTCCATGGAGCCCACTTCATGGCGGATATCTAAGCGGCACAATGATGAACCGCCATGCAGGCAGCAGGGGAGCCGAAGAATTTGCCGCTCATCTTTCGGAAGCGCAGAAACAGCAGTTACTGCAGTATGAATCTCTTTGTACAGATATTGGAGAATCACAGGCAGACGTTGCCCTGGCCTGGCTTCTGCGCAATCCAGGTGTGACAGCTCCTATTATCGGTCCCAGAACTGACAGACAGCTTGAATCTGCCCTCCATGCTGCTGAAATTAAACTGTCAGACGATGTACTGAAAGAACTGGATCGCATCTTTCCCGGACCAGGAGGAGAGGCCCCGGAAGCTTACGCCTGGTAAGTGAAACGCAAAATGTAAAACAGCACAAACAGGAAGGGACCGAACTGGCTGTAACGCAGCCGGGCAGTTTCTTCCTGTTATATGTATTCAAGGAGTGGTTATATTGAAAGAAATTATTCTTGATTATGTCAAAAACGTAACAAAAGAAAAGGATCTGGACTATTTATTTAAAAATCTGAACTCACAGTATATTGCAGATAAATTTAAGATAAAGAGAAATACCGTCAGCCAATATTTAAATGAAGCTGCTTCAAAGGACCTGGTAAAAATCAATACGCGCCCGGTTCTTTTTTTGCATCGTGAAGAATTTATCAAACGTTTTTTCTATCTGAGCAAACAGTCCTACTCTAGTATTCAGGAGCTTTTAAGTGAAGAAAATCGGCTCTTTGTCAAGAGTTGGGGTAAATGTATTTTTGAGGCACAGGAATGATGTT
>ERZ791682.329-NODE-329-length-31670-cov-15.571_pt1 | contig 31670 bp, 24 predicted proteins | sample MGYA00509958_ERZ791682 | MGnify/ENA primary metagenome ERZ791682 (study PRJEB30046, sample SAMN00715194) | human gut metagenome | study: EMG produced TPA metagenomics assembly of the A metagenome-wide association study of gut microbiota in type 2...
TGTGGAACTTCTATCTGCCCCGGTTCCATACCCCCTTCTTTGAATATCACAAGGGGCGTGGCAGCAGCGGAATAGACACACTGCTGGCAGGACAGGTCCGCGTGGTACAGAGTGACGGCTTTGCAGTATATGACGAGTTCGACACGCTACCCGGAAAGTTGCACTTGTGCTGTTGGGCACACGTCAGGCGCAAGTTTGTGGAAGCGGAAGGAAATGACCCTCCCAGAGCAAGGTATGCACTTGAACAAATAGGCAGACTGTATGCTGTGGAGGAGGAAATCAGGATAGAACATCTGGAAGGCGAGGCTGTAGTAAAGCTTCGCCGGGAAAAATCGTACCCTATTATCAAAGGACTGGAAAAATGGTGCAAAGAGGAATATGAACATACGGTCGATAAATCGCCTGTTGCCAAGGCCATATTCTATATGTACACACGCTTTGAACAACTGTCCGGATATGTCAATGATGCACAGTTCTGCATTGATAATAATCCGGTGGAGCGTTCTATTAGACCGTTGACTGTAAACAGAAAAAATACACTCTTCTCCGGATCGCATGAGGCAGCACACGCAGCGGCAATATTCTTTTCACTGATGGGATGTTGCAGGGAAAATAAGGTGAACCCAAAACTATGGATGCAGGACGTGGTGATTAGAGTACAGGATAAAGAAAGAGAAGAGAAAAACGACTACTCCGATTTACTGCCATTTAATTGGAAAGGATAAACAAGAAAGGTTTATAAAGTCAAAAGCCAGACGTACTCCGTCTGGCTTTTGACTTTATAAGAGTTTGGAGAGAATACGCACGAGACCGAATGCTTACCTAAGATAACGGTATCTTTACCTTCCCACGGCCGTGGTGACTTCTTCCCACAGCCGTGACAAGTTCCTACCACGGCCGTGGGAAGATCTCGTCACGGCCGTGACGAACTACAGATACCAACACTTTAGCTGAACTATATCGGCAGGTGAATGGAAGTATACCTGCTTCTTATCATAACAATACGCGGTAGACAGCACATCCGTATCTGTTTCCCAATGTATCAGCTCCCGTTTCATTAGCCCTGAACTTCATTAGCCGCGAATTAAAAAAATCCGAATTAAAAAAGTTCATTCTTTGTCATGATAAAGCCCAAATAGCTTGTTTTACGAGTACCTTATCCGTACCTTTGAAACCAATAACAAACACTTACAAGTCTATAAAATTCAAGATAAAAAGAAATGAAGATTACACAAATCAGGGAAAACGGAGATACGGAAGCACTAAGCGTGATGGACATTGACCTGCTGATAGAGAAAATGAAGAAAGAAACCAAGCTCCGCCCGGTATCCGGACTACGTCAGGCCCTGCATTTTGTTCTGCCCGATGAACCTTGTTCTCTCGCTAGCAAACTACCACGAGTGATTCCTGCCGCAGCTTTCGGGCGAGTGAACGGAGTGAAACGAATGAAGACCTACAATGGTATTGTAGAACTGACCATTGGTCCGTTAGCCGGAAAAGCAGAAGTGGATATTGTGAAGCAAAAGGCTGCCGAACTTCCCCAGACAATGCTGGCCTTTATGGGAGCAAGCGGAAAAAGTGTCAAGATATGGACTTGCTTCACACGGCCGGACGGCACTTTGCCGCAAACAGTGGAAGAAGCCGAAGTGTTTCAAGCGCATGCCTATCGCCTAGCCATCAAATGTTATCAGCCTCAACTCCCTTTCAATATTTTGCTAAAAGAGCCAAAACTGGAACAATTCTCACGTCTTAGCTATGATCCGGACTTGATTTATCGTTCCACCCCTGTCCCCTTCTATCTTTCACAACCTATCGGTATGCCCGGTGAAATGACGTATCATGAGAAATCGAGCACTGAAACATCTCCTTTAAATCGGGCCTTGCCGGGATATGATACGGAAGATACTATAGCATTACTCTATGAAGCGGCATTGCGGAAAACATTTGAAGAAATGGACCAAGTGTGGTATCGGAATGATAGTGATTTGCAAACTTTAGTAGTCCCACTTGCCGAAAACTGCTACTACTCCGGCATTCCGGAAGAGGAGGTAACCCGACGAACCATCATGCGTTATTACAAAAGAAAAAATCCGATGCTGGTACGCGAAATGGTAAGAAACGTATATAAAGAATGCAAAGGAGTGGCCAAAGGCAATTGTCTGACTAAAGAACAACGCCTTAGCCTGCAAATGGACGAATTTATGAATCGTCGCTATGAGTTTCGCTACAATACGCAGATTGGAGAAGTAGAATACCGGGAGCGTTTCTCGTTTCAGTTCTATTTCCATCCCATCGACAAACGGGCGCAAAACAGTATTATGCTGGACGCCCAATCTGAAGGAATCGGAGTATGGGACAGGGACATAGACCGTTACTTACATTCCAACCGTGTGCCTATCTATAACCCACTGGAAGAATTTCTGTTTCATTTGCCGCATTGGGACGGTAAAGACCGCATTCATGCTTTGGCAAACAGGGTTCCTTGCAACAATCCACATTGGGAATTGCTTTTCCATCGTTGGTTCCTGAATATGGTTTCGCATTGGAGAGGGGTAGATAAAATGCACGCGAATAGTACATCACCCATATTAGTAGGGGTACAGGGAACTCATAAATCAACTTTCTGCCGTGAAATGATTCCGCCTGCACTTCGAGCTTACTATACGGACAGTATTGATTTCAGCCAGAAACGGGATGCGGAACTGTATCTGAATCGGTTTGCGCTCATCAACATTGATGAGTTCGACCAGATTACTTTGACGCAACAGGGATTTCTGAAACATATTCTCCAAAAGCCTGTGGTCAATCTTCGGAAACCGCATGGTCGCTCGGTACTTGAATTGCAACGATATGCCTCATTTATCGGTACAAGCAATCAGAAAGATTTGCTGACTGATCCTTCGGGAAGCCGTCGTTTCATCTGCATTGAAGTGACAGGAAACATCGACACTACACAGCCGATAGACTATGAACAGCTTTACGCACAAGCCATGCACGAGATTTATCATGGTGAGCGATACTGGTTTGACAGTGAAGATGAGCAGATTATGACTGAAAATAACCGTGAGTTTGAGCAAACACCAGCTATGCTGCAATTGTTTTATCAGTATTTTAAAGCTGCGCAAACGAAAGAGGAAGGAGAATTTCTTACTCCGGTCGAGATACTGAATTATCTGAAGAAGAAAAGCGGTATTTCATTGTCCGACAACAAAGTATATCACTTCGGGAGATTGTTACAAAAGTGCGGAATTACCTCGAAGCACACTTATAAAGGTACTGTTTATCAGGTAATAAAGGTATCATAAGAGATAAAAGTAAGGCTGACAATAAAAGTAGAAATATTTTATTGTCAGCCTATTATCAGTGGTTATTGTCAGGTGGTAGAATATTGATATTCATCAACTTAAGCAACATTCTGACAATATGACAATAAAAGCAGGAACAAACTAATGGTATGATCTAAGTTTGAAATTTTGTTTCATAGATAAATAGAAGTAGAAAAGCGTTGACCAATCGTCCCATTGATTCTAGTTCGTTCTCTTTCAAATAATTCTTTGCTATCGACACATCTATTTTCACAACCTTCCCATTAGAAGTTTTCTTTCATCTAGTTAGTCTCATGAAAAAAATACCCATTCAATTTTACTTTTGTTCTTTTGCCAGGTCTTTTATGTATAATGAACTCACGAAGAGGGACGTCCAACGTGAATGTATAACGAAATAATATAAAAGACTATGCGTACAACTGGAAAATGGAAAACAGGAATACTGGTAATTACGATGGCGTTGATTTGCGGAACTGCAAACGCACAACACAGGAATCGGCATTACTATCCACATCGGGTAGTTACCGTTGTGACTCGACCTGACGTAACATCTCATGTCAGCAACCGTTTCAACCAAAAGGAACGATTGGCGATGGCTGTGGCTTACTTAAGAACGAATAAGTACCTCACCATCAAGCAGTATGCAAAAATGACGCAACTTAGCAAGGCTGCGGCAGAAGCCGAGCTCGACGCTTTTGCGATGGATAAGAAAAAGCCCATACAGCTTGTAATCAGAGGGAAAAAGAAAGTGTATATAAAAAAGGATAACGCATGAAACCGATTTGGAAATTAATAGTTTTAGGAGCGACCGTTCTATTTTTGATGCAATCGTGTGTGACTGTACGTCGGCCACGCCACCGTCACCACCACAAGCATTGTCTTGTCGTTGCACAGTTGCTAACCGGGACAACCTTGTTAAACTTTCTTTCCGGCGAATGTCCGGAAGCATCAGAACCTGTTGTTTATGGAAATAAGGGATGATCGGGAACTGATGGCAATCATAGCCAAAGAGCCGGAAAAAGGGTTCCGAAGTCTGATGGCGAAGTACAAGGAAGCACTGTATTGGCACATCCGACGACTGGTGGTAGCTCACGAGGATGCTCAAGATGCGACACAGGAAACTTTCGTGCGGATATTCCGGTCGTTACCCGATTTCAAGGGCGAATGTTCCTTCCGGTCATGGATTTACCGGATTGCCACCAACGAAGCCTTGCGTCTTCTAAGCCAGCGTCGGAACGACCGGGTGCCGTTGGATGATTCTCCGGTTGAGTTAAACTGTATGATGGCCGACGAGTATGTGGATTACAGCGATTTGGAAACGGTCAGGCTGCAACAGGCTATCCTGACATTGCCTACCAAGCAGCAGTTGGCTTTCAACTTGCGGTACTATAACGAATTGGGATATGACGAGATTGCCGATATTACAGGTTCAACCTCGGAGAATGTAAAGTCGAACTATCATATCGCCAAAGAAAAGATAATAAAATATATGAACTTAAACAATTAGAGATATGAAAGAAGAATTTAACTTCAACCGCATAGGTAAACGAATGCCCTATACCGCACCCGAAGGCTTTTTAGACGACATCGAAACGAATGTATGGGAGACTATAAAGGATGAGACGACACCATCCAAGTCCAAGCGGAACTATCGCCTTTGGTATTCAATATCCGGCGGACTCGTGGCGGCAAGCGTCGCATTGTTGCTTGTCTTCAACACGCTGCCCGACCATCAAAAGACGGACGACTTAGAGATGTTTGAACAAGCTTTTTCAAACCTAAGCAGCGCCGACCAGAATTATCTACTTACCGTCTATCAGGACGACTTATTTATAAACGAATAAAAGGTATCAATCATGAAAAGTTCTTTTAGAATCCTTCTGCTTGCTATGGCAATGACCACCTTTTGCATAAGTACTTATGCCCAAAAGGACAATAGACAACGTATGACGCGGGAACAATTAGCCGAGACACAAGCTAAATATATCGTGAAAGAAATGGCGATGGATGACGTAACCGCAAAAAAGTTTACCGCAACTTTTTGTCAATTCCAGAAAGAAATCTGGGCACTGGGGCCCCGTCCTAGAAAAGAGTCTTCGAGCCGCTCGGACGCAGAAACGAAGCAGATTATTGCAGACCGGTTCGCTCACAGCCAAAAGATACTCGACCTGCGGAAGAAGTATTATGCAGAATACTGCAAATTTCTGACGCAAAAGCAGATTGAACGTGTCTATAAACTGGAAAGGAGAATGATGAATCATCTGTATCATCGCTCTCAAAAGGAAAAACCTCAATAATAATGATTTGATTATGAAGAATATATTGAAGATTCTCTGTTTATGTTGTCTTTCGTTACTCTTTCTGTCCGCAATGAACTCGTGTCAAGATGACAATGAAGAAATAGAAGAAGCCGTATTGCCCGATGGGCAAGAACAGGACTCGACCTCGGGAAACCTTACCGCATCCATCGTTGACGGGCTTTATGTGAACTGGAGCAAAGGCGATATGATAATGCTGGTCTACGATGGGCAGGCGGTTAGAGCGGAAACACAAGAATCCGGCAGCACGTCGATCCTTTCAGGCACCGTCGGGAGTTCTTTCACCGAGGATAATCCTTTGTATGGCGTGTATCCCGCGGATAACGTGGTGTCCTCGGACCGTGAAAGCGTAACCATAACCGTTCCCGCCACTCAAACAGGTGGTGGCAGCGGATATGATGAGAAGTCTGTTGTGGTAGTGGCTCGTACGATCTCCGAATCTCTGGCTTTCCGGACCATTGGCGGTGGCATAAAACTTAACTTCCAGATGTCGGGTGTGACAAAGGTCGAGTTGGAAAGTGTCGATGGTTATGCTCTATCCGGAACAGCCGGAATAAAATGGAATGAGCAAAGTATGCCTACAGTCGATGAAATAAGCAATGCACACTCCATCATTACTTTCAATGCTCCCGAAACGTCAGGCTTCATCCCCAGTAAAGACTATTATATTTCCACCTTGCCTTGTGATGTCTATGGAGGATACAGGCTTTCCATCTATAGAGAAGACGGATGGGTCGCTGATTATTTCGGCGTACATCAAACGATAGAACGAGCCTCGTATATAACTCCGAATGACTTGGTGGAAAATGAATTGAAGTTTGAAGCCCCGGATGCCCCGCTTGTGGAAGAAGAACGTCCTGAACTGGATGCCACTACGACCGCTCTTCTTCGCCAATATCAACAAAACCCGACGGAAGAAAACAAACAGGCATTGTTGGATCAAATGGGACTTCGCTATGATAAAGTCGTAGCAAGAAAGAAAGCCAAGCTCCGCGAACTGGAGAGGGACGCAAAAACTCCCGGCCTCGTAGAAGAAATGCAGGGCATTGTGGATGAGATGGTCGAGAATCGGGATATTCGGCTCGAACAACAATTCCTGCGACTCATCGATCCTCGAAACGACGACGACCCGAATGATGCCTGGATGGTGTTGCGCGGTGCGTCAGCTCCGAATGCTTACATAGGTTATGCACCTGTGACAAACGCTGAATACGCAGACTTCAAAAAGGACTTCATCTATGATGCAGGAAAGGGAAACTATCCGGTGGTAAACATTACGATTGCTGAAGCCACAGCTTATTGCAACTGGCTTACAGCCCAAGATAACGCTCACGTATATCGTCTTCCAACCGATGAGGAGTGGATTCTCGGTGCCGGCCACATGCCAAAAGATGTTTCTATGAACTCCAGCCGCGTGGAATCGGGATTGACAGCGGTGGATGCTTACAGTCAGACGACTGGTGCTTGCGGAGGCATCGATTTCTGGGGCAATTGTTGGGAATGGACTTCTTCAACGGACTCGAGCGGTTCGTACATCGTTAAAGGGGGCAGTTGGGACTCTGAACGAGATGATTGCCGCAGCGAGAAATCGGACGTTGTGAGGACTGGCACACAGGGCTACGCCAATGTCGGTTTCCGGGTGGTAAGGACAGATTCCAATTAATAATTAATCCTTTAGACAATATTCAAATATGAAAAAGTTATTTTTAGCAATGGCTGTTGCCATTGTGACGGTCACTGTTGTGTCGGCACAAGAGAATGACAAAGAAGATATGATGGTGATTCCGGTTGTCCAAACAGACAAACACAGCGGATATGATGGCAATTCTGTAATTCGCTGCGGCATCAAGTTCAACATCCAACTTTCAGGTGTAACAAAGGTAGAGCTGGAAAGTGTCGATGGTCATCCTCTGGCAGGTACGGTGAGTATAAAAAAGGACGTTCAGGGGAAGCCGATAGTAGATGACATAGAAAATGCAAGCACCATCATCACGTTCAACGCTACCGACAAGTCCGGCTTCACACCCGGAAAGGACTATTACATCTCCACCTTACCTTGCGATCTCTACGGAGGATACAGGCTTTCCATCTACCGCGACGGGCTCGTGGCTCATTATTTCGGCGTGCATCAGACGGTGAAACCGGGGGCATTTATAAGCCCCGATGATTTGGTTGAAAGTGAGTTAGACTTCGACAAGCCCAATGCTCCACTTGTAGAGGAAGGACGACCTAAGATGGATTCTAAGACGCACAATCTTTTCCTCCAATACCGGAAAAGACCGACGGAAGCTAACAAACAAGCGTTGTTAGAGCAAATGAGCGTTCGCTACGACAAAGTGGTGGCAAGAAAGAAAAACAAACTCCGCCAGTTGGAGCGTGAGGCAAAAACTCACAGTATCGTGAAACATATGCAGGGCATCGTGGATGAGATGGTCCAGAACCGCAACATCCGAATACAGCAACAATTCCTCCGATTCATCGACCCTCGAAGGGACGAGAACCCGAAAGATGCTTGGATGGTGTTGCGTGGCGCATCTGCCCCAAATGCCTACATCGGCTATACGCCTGTCACTAATGCCGAATACGCCGCCTTCAAAACGGGATTTGCCTATGACAAAGGAAAGGACAACTATCCGGTGGTAAATATCACAATCGACGATGCCAAAGCCTATTGCGACTGGCTCACAGCGCAGGACCGAAAGCATATCTATCGCCTGCCAAGCGAAGAAGAGTGGATTCTCGGTGCCGGTCATATGCCTAAGGATGTTGCCATGAACTCCGACCACGTGAAGTCCGGATTGACAGCAGTGGACGCTTACAATCAATCGACCGGTGCTTGCGGAGGTATTGACTTCTGGGGTAATTGCTGGGAGTGGACCTCTTCGACGAACGCAGACGGTTTGTATATCATTAAAGGAGGCAGTTGGGACTCTAAACGTGATGATTGTCGTAGCGAGAAATCGGATGACGTGAGAATGGGTACGCAGGGCTACGCCAATGTTGGTTTCCGGGTGGTAAGAACTGACAGATAGGAGAAGAGATTATAAACAGAATGCCTGAACCTACGGATGAAACGCGACGATGAAAAAGAATGAAAGCGGCGAGGTATATACGTGCACCATTGACGGAATTGAGTAGCGCGTACGGAGTTGATGCGGTAACCGACTGAAATAATGGCATCGAGACTATAAATAAAAACTTCACGAGAAATATTCCGATTACCTTCTTTTTGAACTATCCGGCTTTTCCGGATAGTTGTATCCTTATCTACTTCTCCTTGCGAATATATATTTCTCAAATGTTCATTAATTGTACGTATATCAACATCGAACAACATCGACATCGCCTTCTGTGTCAGCCACAGAGTTTCATCTTGATAAAGCACTTCAATGCCTTCTTCTTTATTCTCTATCTAAAAAATAAGAAATTCAGCCGTACTGTTGCGTATTTGCAGTTTCTTGCTCCCGTTATTGTTTTCTTTCATATTCATCTTGAACATTCATTTCCTTTAGAAAAAACAAATGTACTTAGAACATATCGAACTGCCAAAGATAGTATCTCCTATTTTATCTCCATTTTCGTCTGTAATCTGATGTCATCAGAAGCAGCACCGATCATTACTTGGAAAGTTCCCGATTCTACCACCCTTTTCAAATTCCGATCGACAAGTGCAAAATCCTCTTCGGACAAAATAAACTTCACTTCCTGTTCTTCTCCACACTTCAAAAAGAGGCGTGCAAAATGTTTCAATTGCTTCAACGGTTGCACTACTGAAGCATATTCATCTCTCAAATAAAGTTGAACAACTTCTTCACCATCGTACTTTCCGGTGTTCCGGATTTTGCATGAAACTTCGAAAGAGTGTGGTGTCAGAGCTGACAGATGTAAATCTGAATATTCAAAAGTGGTATAGCTCAAGCCATATCCGAAAGAATAAAGCGGAGAAGCAGACATTTCTACATAGTCATGGCTTTGGGGAGCTTTCTTATTATAGTATACCGGAACCTGTCCGACGGAACGGGGCACAGAGAATGGTAATCGCCCTGCCGGATTAAATTCACCGAATAAAACATCAGCAATGGCATTCCCCCCTTCTTGTCCCGGGTAATAGGCCGTCAGCAGTGCATCTGCATTTTCTGATGCCCAGTTTTTATCCAAAGGACGCCCTTCAATGTAAACTACTATTAATGGTTTTCCGGTAGCTTTCAAGGCTTTGAGTAATTCCAGCTGTTTTCCTAATAAAGAAAGCGTTGCACGGTCGAAGCCTTCACCACATTCCATATCACTGATTGTCTTTTCATCAGCAATGGCCGCACCTGTTTCTTTATAACTGGTTTTGAAATCACGGGCACTGGAGCCTCCTACCACAGCAATAACAACTTCGGAACGCTGGGCGGCTGTAACGGCTTGTTCAATATCAGACGTCACGGTATCACGAATGGAACAGCCTTTCACATATTCCACCTGTGAGGAAGAAAGTTTTGCTCTGATTCCATCCAATACGGTCTTTACATTTTCTTCTTCCTGCGGAGCGGTGTAATCTCCTAACATATTATAGCAGTTATCGGCATTAGGTCCGATCAGTGCAACTTTCATACTCCTGTCTAATGGAAGCAGCGAGTGTTCATTTTTCAATAAGGTGATCGAAGCTTGTGCCGCTTGGCGTGCCAGAGTAACGTATTCTTTGCAACGAACTTCTTTCTTCGCTTTTCCGGGATCCACATAAGGATTTTCAAACAATCCCATTTCGAATTTTAATCGAAGTACACGACTCACGGCTGCATCAAGGATTTCTTTACTTATTTCCTTCCGGTTCACCGCATCCATAAGATTCATATAGGCATCGCCTCCGAGATCAATATCGACTCCGGCAGATAAGGCCATTACAGCCGCCTCTTTCATTGTAGAAGCAACAAAATGGCTTTGATGAATGCCTTCGATACTGTATAGATCGGAAACGACAAACCCTTTAAACTTCCATTCATCCCGTAGAAGTTCGGTCAGGAGATAATGATTGGCTGTACAAGGAATACCGTCCATCGAATTATACGAAGTCATTACGGATAATGCTCCGGCATTGATAGCTTGTCTAAATGGTGGCAGAAAGTTTTCATGCAGTTCACGCATACCTGCAAAAGAGGGATTCCCGTTCTGTCCGCTTTCCGAGATACCGTAAGCGAGGAAGTGTTTGAGGGTAGCCAGCGTGCTGTATGGACGTGACAAATCTCCACCACCTAATCCTGTCACCATCGCTTTTCCTATTTCACCCGTCAATACAGGGTCTTCACCAAAAGTTTCTTCCACGCGAGACCAACGGGGATCACGGGCCAAATCGAGCACAGGTCCATAGCTGATATGTCCGCCTTGAAGACGTATCTCTTTACCGATTGCTTTGCCTACCTCATTTATCAGTTGGGGTGACCAAGTTGCAGCCATCCCGATTCCGGTAGGAAAAACGGTTGCACCAATCGCCATGTGGCCGTGCGGCGCTTCTTCTGCCAGGAATAAAGGGATCCCCAAACGGGTATTCTCCATCACATACTTCTGTAAGGCATTTCCGGCCTTTGCAGCCAATGCGGGATTCAGTCCGGTTACTAATGTTTTCTTTGTCCACGGATCGGCACGATAGGTTGCCCATAGCATTCCGGCATTTCTGTCTTTTATGAGTTGTTTGAATTTATCAGAAGGGAGCACATCGTTACCTTTGATTTCATACATCTCCCAACCCAAAGGACAAAGGAGTTGACCGACTTTCTCTTCTAATGTCATACGGGATAGTAAATCCGCAACTCTTGTTTCTACGGGTAAAGTCGGATTTTTATAGGCTACTGCCGGAAGCTGCTGTGCAAAGGAATAAGAAACTCCTGTCATCATAGCCGTAAGCAATAGTGATTTACTGATTCTATTTAGCATAACTATTTTTTTTATAAACTTAGCCATTTAAAAGAGAAGTCTGCCATCCCCTCGTAATACCTTGCAGCAAAACCGATTCGACAGCAGACTTCATCGTACTAAAGAACAACCTCTATTTTACCTCTTTTAGAACGGACATTTCTGGTTGTCTACGTAGGTGATAGTTCCACCGGGCACTGCATTGTGACCATGCCCTGTCATATCAAGCACCGTACCATCATCCTGCGTTTCGCCATCAAAACGCCAGTAAGCAACAAGTCCTTCGCTAGTGGGGTCCACATAACAAACGCCATCTTCAATCTGTGCGGATGTACGTGCCACATTCCATACGCGACATTCGCTTATGTAACCATCAAAGAAACGGGCATTACCTGCTGAACGGCCAATGGAGAATGCATCATTCCATGTATGACCATCATAAGCCATACTCAAATTAATAGTTCCACCATTCTTGGTCTCTACGAAATGGATTTGCTCACCGTCCAAATAAAGACGGAGATACTGACCGTCGTATACAGCAGCAAAGTGCAACCAATGTCCGGTAGGAAATTCCTTTTCTACCCACGATTCATAGTGATCTTTCTTGTCGGGATGAGATGCCGTACCGATGGAACCTTTCACGAACTGCAACTTATTCACAGGATTACCGGCGCCGTCACCAAAACGGAAGAGGAAGTTTTCTTCGCATCCGCATAATGAACTAATGCCACTGGCACTCTTTTCCTGCCCAACCGGGAAAGACTTAGGAAGCACTTTCATTTCCAATGTCATCTGCCCGAGTGCTTTCACCGGACTATTTTCCTGATCACCAAACGAAGGAATATTGAAATATCCCCGGCGTGCCAAATAGGCGGCTTTAATTTCAATCACTTTGGTGAGCATGACATAAGCAGTGCGGGAACTCTCCATAACTTTCAGATCACTGTTTGAAACGGAAGTTATAGTTACGGGAAGACAGTAAGATACACCTTCCTGTAATTTCTCGGAATCAGCAGTCACTTTGATTTGTGTAGACTGGTTTTGTCCAGCTGGAATTATCACTTCACCACCTTCAAAACTGTAGCTGCCTTCAGGAGGCATTTGACAGTTACGACCGGTAGAAGAGTTGAAAGATTCCAGTAATTGAGGAGCCACCTGTACGCCTACCGTCACGTCTGTTTCCGCTTTATCGGTGGAGGTCACGGTCAATCCTAAAGTAGACTGTCCCTCAACCAGGAATTTTACGTTCGATGAAGTCAGCGTACCGGTCATGTAAACGGCATCACTGTAATCCGGTTCGGTCTTGCAGCCTGACACACAGAGCAACAAAGCCAATAAAGATAAAAGTGTATATTTCTTCATGGTTTTAATTATTATTTAGCATAAACATTAAATACGCCACATTCTAAAGTCGCACCATACCAACCTCCGGTATTGGGTACAGAAATCCGAATATAACGGGCAGTCAAGGGAGCATAAAAAACACAAGCCGCAGTACTACGATCTATTTCACCTTGCAACTTCCAATCCGTGCCGTTATCACTGGTACTAACAGTCATACCGGACGTAAATGCTCCTACCTCTGCATAATCCCAAGTAGAACTATCATATCCATTATATGTCATTTTGATACCCTCAAAGGAGTATGCTTTACCCATGTCTACATCCAATTGAAGTTCTCCGGAACTTTGCGTAATATAACAACCGGTCTGATAATCCCCATCAAAGATTGATTCAATAGGATCATACCATGTTTCCACCGTTCCATTAGTTGTAGCAATCCATCCAGACTGGTCAGCAACCAATGTTCCGGTTCCGGTATATTCGGTAGCCTCATGATTCATATTATCCTCTGTAACAGTGATAGTCAAAAAGGTTGGTTCTATCATATTAGTGCTCAACTGTGAATTAGCTCCTTCTGCCGATACCAGACGTAAAGGAATAATATATCCTTTTTCACTCTTTAGAGTGGAAAGTACATTAGAGTCATCCGTCAGTCTTACACGCACAGTATCAGCAACCACTCTTTCCCCGGCAGGGATAGTCATCTCGGCATTTTCCAGTACGATGGCTCCGGCGGGCATAGCTTCAAACACTGTACCATGTTCTTCATTATAGGCAGAAATCAGAGAGTTATCCACTTCTACTACCACTTTAATGGTACCGTCTGCTTTCTTCGAGCATTTTGCCGGCCATTTAAAATCCAAATTGCTGACTGTACTAATAGGAGTCTGCACGATCTTATATGTATTGGAACCACCTTGTATATATACCCGGTTAAATGGATCGCCATAAACATCATAAGCCTCATCGTCACCACAAGCGGCAAGACCGATGCCACAGAGGGCGAACATACCTATATAAAATAGATTTTTTCTACTTTTCATTGTCATCTTTCATTAAAAGGTTAATTAATGGATAGCCGGATTCTGTATTTGAATACACTGACGGAACCGATAGTAAGGTTCAGGGTTGTATTCATGTACATTATAGTCACGATGGATAAAGAATGCGCCAAAGCCACCTTTACGTTTGCCATTCGCGGGCTTGTAGCGTGCCTGGTTGTACATAGACTGCATATCTCCCTGCCAGTTATCACCCATATTGCAACAGTACACCACTTTTTCATCAGGCCATCCGCCTGCTCCCGTACCACCGCCATAAGCTTGAAGGAAGCAATAGTTACTATACGGGATAAGGCTAGTCATGCCGGTACTAGTCTGGTCGATATTGAGCATTTTATCACAGATACCTTCCTGTGAAGCGATTTCTTTACCATAGCGTTCTTCGATGAGCTGTAAACGTTCTTCCTTAGTGATGTCTGGATTCGGTCCCATGTACTTTGCCATGTGTTTGTAAAAATATTCGAAGTTAGAGCCACTCAAGAAGTCACCTTCCGGCTCATAGTCCGCATCAAAACCGTCGAGATCGTTCAGAAATACCTGATCGAGGAAATATTCGGCATACATTTCAAAAGAACGATTAAGTGCGGCAGTCCGTTCTTCGCCACTCGGCATTGCCTTCGCTTCATTGTAAGCCTGCTTGAAAGCATGGTCATCTGTTTCCGCATCGATACGGGTGATCGCCACACAAAGCATCTTGGTTCCTTTCACTTTCTGCACGAAGCGGATTTCTTCCCAAATCTCCGTATTTTCTGTTGCCGGAATGCCACCCCACATAGAGCAAATATCAAGGCTGTCAGGTAATCCCATAAAACGAACAGCGGCAGAGTTCTGCGCTCCATACTGCGCAAACCATCCGAAAGCAATTTCGTGCTCGCTCGCTTTGTAGTCGCGTAAGTTCTGGTAGTATTGGTCGTCGTAAGTCAGCGGTCGCTGAATGGTCAACGACTCAATGTCTGTATTACATGAGGCCATCATACCGCCCACAGTCAGTGCGGCCAATATGTATTTCATTGTTTTCATATTCTGATTACTTAGTTAGATTGTTCTACATTATATATCTGATTACCTTTTCACATCCCACCAAAGACGTGTACCGGCAATATCCGTGCCTTTCAACAGGGAAACAGCAGCTTGTGTGTTCTCGCCATTGTCAGAATATTCCTTCGTAGGGAACTTCAAACGGCTGATGAGCTCTCCAGTGGCAACTTCTCCACCGGAAGCATTTGTGTTGATAGTCACAATGCCGGGATAGCCAGTACGCCGCATCTCGCTCCACGCTTCTTGCCCGTCCGGGAAAAGAGCAATCCATTTCTGCACCATAATGCGCTCGAGTTTCTTATCAGGAGAAGCCGATTCATCCCACTTCACTGTCAAAGTCGAAACCATACGACTTACATCGGTATTACGTCCGTTTGTCGGATCAATGAATGAAGTTGATGGTACATTTACATCATTATCAAGATAACTCTCCGCACCGGAAGCACCTTTGGAAGAAAAAGAGGTCTTCACACCTTCTTCGTAATATTCCTTCACAGTCTTATCTCCCAAGTTTAAACGCAGTTTAGCTTCAGCCAAAAGGAAATATGTTTCAGCGGCATCCATCCACAGGATAGAGCTAGCCTGTCCTACGTTCATGCTAGACGCAGCTTCAGACAAAGTTCCCTGACTACGGCTGGTTTGTCCATTACGGACTCCATGATATGCCCCATCTTTCTTCGCAACCTTGAAGTAAGATGCCAAACGCGGATCCTGTAAGCCTTTCAAATAACAATCCATAGTGGCACTCATTCGAAAATCATTGAAACTTTCAAATGCTTCCCACCACTCATTAATGAAAGAAAAGGATACAGACTGTTTCAAAACGGCATTGTCACTAACGGAAGTCATTAACCCGATAGTATGATCTATTGCTGCTTTAGCTTCATCCAGGGCCTTTGTCTGATCCACATAAGAAATACGCATTGCCAGACGGAGACGGAGAGTATTAGCAAACTTTATCCAATTCGCCACATTACCATTGTAAATATAGTCATAGTCTTCCAAGTAAGGCTCGGAAGTACGACTGTTGTAGCTGGTGAGCACCTCAATGGCATTTGACAATTCTTCAAAGAAACGATAATATACATCCTTTTGGCTATCGTAGGCTACTTGAATGCCAGTACCAAACTTTGAATAAGGGATGGGACCATACTTATCTGTAATACGACTCATACCGAACACCTTGACAATAGTAGCCATAGCGCGTGCGGGGGATGTTCCACTAGTACAATCCACGACTTTCCGCCATGGCTGCATCACCTCTGTATAAGCGGTGCTAAACGGAGAGTTGTACCACTGCGGATAGAGTTTGTAACAATCGTTGTCCTGCTCTCCGGCATAGTTCCATGTTTTAATAGGAGCACAGTAGCTGGCAAAAATATCACCGGTCAGCATTTGAGTCTCCTCAAACAAGCCACCTTTGTCTTTACCTACTACGAAAATACCTCTTTCCATCTGCGTGAAATAGGCTCCCGTCAGGAGATTATCGCGTTCCATCTGCTCGGGAGTTACTTCATTCGGATTGATATTCCAACTTTCATAATGGTCGGTACAAGCGGTAAACAACAAGCCTCCGGCAAGCAACACACCATTGAACACTTTCATGCATTTTAATATATGTTTCATCTTATCGATTCTTTAGAAATTGAGTTTAACAGAGAAACCTAAATTGCGTAAGCTCGGCAACATAAAGTAGTCCATTCCGCTGAAATGCGTGCCTGTGCTTGCCGTCAGTTCAGGGTCGAAAGGAGCTTTGCAATAGAACATTAGCAGGTTACGTCCCGTGAAGGCTACATTCATGCCCTGTATCCAAGGAACCCACTTCTGAACAGGGATATTATAACCGAGAGACAACTCTGCAAGGCGAACGTTTGTCGCACTATAAACATACATAGAGCCGACACCACTTCCTACAGTACTATAATACTTCTGTACAGCGGGTACTTTATAACCGTCAATCAGTACATAGCCCAAGTCGCGTGCCTCAGCAGTAGCTGTGGAAACGCCGTAAGCATCCATCATCGCCTGTGTCTGTGAGACAACAATACCACCAATACGTGCATTTACCAGACAGCTCAATGTCAAACCCTTCCATGAGAATGAGTTGCGCCATCCCATCATATACTTAGCTTGCGAGTTACCGGCATAAATCCATCCGTCCTGGCGTTCGCCCGCCTTGTTGTCTATAGCTACTGTATTGTTGACATAGTCTACGTCAATATATCCATGGGAGTCGGTGCGAAGTGCAGTCACGTACAAGTCACCAATAGAGCCACCTTCAAAGAGACGCGAATTCACAATTTCCAATCCACCCAAATCCATCATATCCTGTTTGACAACTTCTCCACTTGATAAAGTAGTCGGTTTCAACAGTTTTTTAATCTTATTGCGATTGATGGTATAAGTAAAGGTAGAGTTCCATTTTACCGGTCCGAGGGGCTGGTTTAATGTCAGGCTTGCTTCGATACCCTTGTTATCCACTTGTCCGCCATTGATATAAATAGAAGAATAACCGGAAGAAGCGGAAATTGATGGGTTGAATAATTGGTTGTAAGTAGATGTCTTATAGAGAGAAACGTTCAGTTCCAATCTATCATTCCAAAGATGAGACTGCAAACCGACTTCCCAAGCCTTGGTACGCTCCGGCTTGATATCCGTATTGGGATATGTGGTAGCCGTGACGGGAGAAGCCGATTCGTATGGGTAAGTCTGATAAGCAATGTAACGTGTAGGGGCATTACCTACCTCACTGTATGAGCCGCGTACCTTCAAGAAGGTAAGCACATTGTTCTTGATGGGTAGTAACTCTGTCAAGATAGCAGAAACACCCACTGACGGATAAGCAACCGACTTCGTATCGGTCCATGCCAAAGCAGACGACCAGTCAACACGTCCTGTTACGTCCAAGTAGAGTTTACTCTTCCAACCCAGCTGTGCTGTAGCAAAGATGGATTGCGTCTGGTCATGATAACCATCCTGCTGGAATTTCACGGCAGACTGCATCAGGTTGAGCATTGTAAATCCGTCTGCCACAGAATTCAAGCTACCTCCCACATCATAATACTGGTAGTTGACATCCTGAATACTGGTACCTAGTGTAGCGGTCAGTGAGAAGTCGCCGAAATATTTGTCGATATTCAGCATCACATCGCCATAAAGTTGACGAGTGGATGCATCACCTTTATAATATCCTCCAAATTTCTGGCAGAAAATATTATCGGTAGATGCAGCGTATTTCTTTTCGTACAGAGCCGACGTATAATCCATTTTGGCACGTGCACCTAATGTAATGCCTTTCATAATTTCGAAACTCAAACCTCCACTCATGAGGAAACGGTTCTTGTGATTGATAAAATTGTCGCGATTGACAATCCAATAGGGGTTCTGCATGGCAATACCCTGATTACCCCAAGGCCAGTATTGTGTTTTGAAGTTACGGGCTTCGTTGTACATTTCAAACTGCTGAAGCATTTCCAAACTATAGCTCGGCGACATCAGATAGATAGGAACAATCGGATTGAAATACTGTCCCTGTGATACCATGTTCTGTTCACGCACATTCATATAGCTTGCGCTTAGGTCGAGACGCAGACGATCATTGAGCATGCTAGTCGTATTACGGATAGTGAAATTGTAGCGATCCAACGTATTGTTCGGAACAATACCTGCCGCATTGGTAGCAGCCATAGAAAGGAATATCTGGTTCTTCTCATTACCATTACTGATGGTCAAAGAGTTGGTTTCGTTCCATCCAGTCTGATAGAAGTCCAACGGGTCGTAACTGCTGGCTTGTCCCAATTTCTGTCCCCAGCTTCTTATTTCTCCCGTAGTCGCACCATAAGTGTTTTGAAATTCCGGAGTTACAAACGGATTGAAGAATGAGGTATTATTGGCATAGTTGACACGAAGCTTATCTTTCGATCCTTTCTTTGTGGTAATCATGATAACACCATTGGCGGCATCACTACCATAGAGTGCGGAAGCGGCAGCACCACTCAACACAGACATAGTTTCAATATCTTCGGGGTTAATCATGGAAGCACCATCACCGGATTGGCCCATACCGGTCATAAAGTCGTCTGGTTGTGTTGTTTCCAACGAAGGCATCGGAATACCATCGATTACATACAGGGCGTTATTATTTCCGGAAAGAGATTTCGCACCACGCATCACCACCTTAGCTCCACCACCGATACCGGATGAGCTGGAATTGATGACAACACCTGCTATCTTACCGGACAAGCTATTTACGAAATTGGCATCCTTGACACCGACAATTTCACTGGCAGAAACTTCTTGGACATTATAAGACAGTGCTTTCGCCTCTTTACGAATACCGAGAGCGGTAACCACCACTTCGTTCAACACTTGCGAATCATCTTCCAAGGTGACATTCAATACCGGACCGGAGACGGGTAATTCCTTTTTTTGATAACCCACATACGAGAATAATAATACCGGGCTGGCAGTCTGTGGGGTCAATGTATAGTTTCCGTCAAGATCGGTCACTGTTCCGTTAGTGGTTCCTTTCTCCATAATAGAGACCCCAATCAGCGGTTCGCCATTCTTGTCTTTTACCGTACCTGCAACGGGTTTTGTTTTTTGTTGAGTTACTTTCGTTTCTTTAGCCGTCAGTACAATCTTATTATCCAATATTTTATATTCGACATTTGTACCTGCAAAGACCTGTTCCAACACCTGAAAAATATTCTTCTCGGAAGCTGAAACCGATACCCGGCGATTAAGGTTAAGATTCTTGCTATTTATAAAAAAGCTGAATCCTGATTCACGTTCAATCTTGTGCAGCACTTCTTCTATAGTACAATCGTTAACCCGTAAAGTGATAGAAGTTTTTTGCGCATATCCATCTGATGCATACGCTAGTCCGGCTGAACAAATAAGGAGTATAAATAGTAATTTCATAGCCAATGATATTTCCTTTAAGGTCCGTCTAATAGACTTTAATCCTCCAAGAAATTGGACGATACAATAATTTTGCATAAATTTGTAACGAGTTTAATTAGAAAATTGGTAGTTATACTTGTCGGGAAACAAGTAGGTTCACAATTACTGAAGCTCATACGGGAGGATACGGCCAATATCATCCCGTATTTTTTGATTGCTAGGGATCTTTGTTTTTCATGGCAATAAGTTTTTGGGAATTAAGGTTTTTATCTTTTAGTACTAAATAAATATCTCTATCTTTATTTTCTCTTTACCGGCATCTGCGTTATTATTCAGATAACGCCAACGAACTTTCGAGGAGGCACTGATAAAGTTAAGTACCTGTTCCAGATTCCGGTTGGTAAATGTTCCGGAGAATGAGTCGTCATGAGGTACATTCTCCTGTATGACAAATTCGGCATTGTATCTATCTGCCAAGATATCCAGTGCATCCCGTAATGACGTTTGACGGAAAATGATTTTGCCATCTTTCCATGAAAGTTCTCTCTCGCCGGAAGTCGTATAAAGCTCCGTCTTTCCATTCTGGGAATAATAGACCAGCTTCTGTCCCGGAGCCATCACAATATACTGTGGTTGTTGACTGGCGTTGTTGAATTCAAAATTAACTTTCCCTTCAACTAAAGTAGTAATTACCTCATCTGCTTCTTTGTATGCCTTTACATTGAATTTTGTACCCAGAACTTTTATGGCAGACTGGTGAGCGGTAGAAACTATAAACTGTTTTTCCGGATTTTTCCGGACATCAAAATAGGCTTCTCCATCAAGTTCCACAGTACGTGTACGGGAAGAAAAATGGCTCGGGAAAGTCAATGTACTTTTTCCATTTACCCATACTGTAGTTCCGTCAGCAAGTGTCACCAATGTACGTTGTCCGGCTGGCACGTAAACAGTCTGCATTTCTATATCCTCTTTTTGGAGAACCTGTATCATTGCATAACTTAATCCGAAAGCTACAACAAACACTGCCGCAATCCGCAAGATTCGTTGTGTAACAGGATGCAATGAAATTGTCTTTTTTGTCTTCTTTGAGAATGCGCCTGTGTCTTGCCAGATGAATGCATCATAACTCTTACGAAGAGAAATGAATTCTTTAAGATTGGCTGCATCTGCATCAATCCATGTAGCAACGTCTTCCTTTTCCTTTTGGGATGCCTTGCCTGCAATATATTTTAATAGTAATTCCTTATCCATATAATAAATAATTTATGAGTAATGAGAATAGGGGTATTATTCCCCTTTCATTAAGAATACCACTCACTAAAGAGATTCCCTAGTAAGAAATGTGATTTTTTTTGTTATTGCTTAAAAAAAATAGCAAGCAAGGAGGTATTTTCCTTCTTTTCAGATGAAAAAGAAAAGGAATGGAGCATAATCTTTTAGATTATCACGCAGTATTTTAACTGCTCTGCTGATATGATATTCTACTCCTTTTACACTAATGCCCAGTTCTTCGGCTATTTCTTTATGGGATTTTCCATCCAAGCGATCGCGGATGAAAGCAGTACGAGTTTTTTCCGGCATACTCTCCAGTAATGCGTGCACTTTTGCCCGTAATTCTTCTGATAATATTTCCTTCGGGTCACAGGCTTCCAATGTTGATATACGAATTTCCAATTCACGCTGTCCCTTATCAAGCAAAGTTTGAAAAACATTCTCCTGTGCTTGTATATGTTTCAGGTAATTGAGTGATTTGCTGCGAATATAAGTAATTAAGATCGCTTCAACACTTGGGATTTCCCGTTCTTTACTTAGTTCCCATAGATGGATAATGGCTTCCGACACAATATCTTCTGCTACTAAGTCATTATGGACATAGGACAAGGTAAATAGGAAGGCTTTCCTATAATAAGCAGTATATATCGAGTTGAAGTTGATTTGAGCCATTCGCCAGTATATCCATAAGTATTAAATGCTGCAAAGGAATGCATTTTACTTATAATAAGAAAACTTTTTAGAGAAAATTTAAATTTGGCTAAAATACCTTTTTCTTATAAAGAAGAAAAGAAATGCCCTGATTATAATTTGCACGTCAGCATTAATCTTCCTTCTGAGGTACTGGAAAAAACATTTAGATGGAAAAGATATAAACAGGATAAATAGTAACTTCTTCATAAAACAAACATAAATAAAAGAAGCCTGCTTACCAAAAGAATATTATCTTTTCAGCAAGCAGGCTTTCATTCATATTCAAAAATGCAAAGAGCAAAAACTCTCACAAATTTGTGTGTTCCATTAATTGATAGCTATCGGAGCATCTAGCGTCTTGATGGTAATTCCATTTGTAGTACCGTTTATACGCTCTGTGGCATCTTTGATAACTCCACCTTCCTGAGTTTCCGATCCGTCTAGTTTATAATAAAGCGCCAAGCCTTCCGAAGCAGGGTCAACACCCAGCATATTCTGCTTAAGTTGATTTTCCGTACGGGCTACACTCCAAACACGGACTTCACTCATTTTACCATGGAATGGACGTTCACCCCATTTGAAACCATAGATTCTACCAATATAAAAACCCATATCTGAATTCGGATCAAAACCGTCAATACCCCAATCTGAACCAGCCCATTTCTCACCATTTACATAAATGCCTGTTTTTCCTGTCGGTTGATCATAAGTCAACGCTACATGATACCAACGATTTGTTAACAACGGTTTCGTTACACGATAGTTCTGTCCGCCGGCCACTTCCAAATAATCTTTAGGAGTAATTCCTCCTCCTGCATCACCGATACGGAGAATCATCACACCTTCGGTTCCCATAATCGTATTATTATCGAGGAAATAATCCACATTAATCAATGCTTCGTAAGTGAATGACGAGAAGAAAGTACCGACAGGAAACTTCACAGAAATATAGTGATTATTGAAGTTACCAGCTTTGGTAATTTTCAATGGTTTGGAGAAAAAGAAATATGCAATGTTTGTTCCGGAAAGGGTAGACACCGAAGACGAATTCACCCGCATAGGCAAAACATACGAATTCCCGGCTTTCAAGGCTTCCAACCCGGAAAGTTCGACTTCTACATTATCCGCATACAATTTTCCACTCGAAATAGAAGATGTCGTACTGCTTAGCTTTACCTGCGAAACATCAAGCATCTCATAATTTGTGCCATACTTTGCATTATATTCGTCTACTACACTTGGTTCGGCTACACTATATGATACGTCTACCTGAGAGGAAGTTGCTGACGAAAGTCTTGAAACCAGATCAAATGTCATTACATCCATCTCATCTTCCACCGAGAAATTATATTCCTTGCTTTCGAAATAGACCTTAGGCTCCAGCAGGTCATTCATGCTGTCGTTGCAAGCGCCCAACAATAATGCCATACTACCTACCATCAAATAATAGAATATATGTTTATTCATCATCTTTTTACTGTTTTAGAATTTTATAAATCCACTTATTCCTGCGGTTTATTTTCCGCTTCGTTTTGTTTCTCTTTCCATTCATTGAAAACCCGCTGATTGATTTGAATAGCCTGACGCATCCATTTATAATTTGGCGTATTGTCATAATCATTATCGAAGCGATAAGCTCCTACTCCACCTTTATAACCTTTCCGCGGCATAGCAGCAGCCTGCCTCAACAATTGACCTCCATTTGTGGCATACTTTTCAAAGTTTTCTGTACAGATTATTTTCTTAGGATCAACGCCATAACCATCTAAATTGGGGTTGGAACTACCATAACTTTGTATAATCCAATAATCGACATACTCATCCAATTCACTGGTAAGCCCATAAATATTTCCATCAATACAGATCATTTTATGTCCTTTACCTTCCGGATCGCTTTTCGGGCCAATATAATTGTTCATCTCTTTAACCAAATGAATCAAATGCTTGTTCTGACTCAATGTGCCATCCATATCAAACACACCACTACCGATTTCCCAGTCTACATCATAACCGTCCCATTCGTTTGCATACAAAGAATCGCACAGAGCTTTGGCAAACTTCGCCAGACATGCATAATGGTTTTCACTTTCAAACTGACCTTCAAATCCCCAATATTTCCAACGGGCTTGTTTCTTCGCCGTTTCCAATTGAGCCGCCGACCAGCCTTCTTCCTCCGCTTGTTTTTCTACTTCGAGGTATACCGAATTTGGCGTCGCCCCCTTACCAAGATAAGAAAGCAGACTTACCTGCAACAGCTTCGTTCCTTTCACCTTTTGCACAAACTCTTTATCTGCCTTCTGTTCCGGAGTGATTTCATAACGTCCTGGAGCGCCACTCCACATAGAAACAAAATCCATACTATCGGGCATAGCAGAGAGATATCCTCTCCGATAAGCTCCAGCAGGCGCCCAGTTGGAATACCATCCGAAAGCTACGGGACGATTGTAATTCCAGGCAGTCGCCTTATAGGCGCGCAGATTGGCATAATATGCCTCACTCTCCGCATTGTTCATTGTGGCATACCCGCCTATATGGTCTATCTCAATATTCTCCACATCCATGCAAGAAGTTACCATCATACCTGTCAATGGAATAATATATAACAATTTTCTTAATGATTTCATATTTTTCATCTGTATTAAAATGATACATGTAGGTTATCTCTTACAATCCCACCACAAACGGGTAGAAGACCTATCTTCGCCACCGGCACCGTTATTGAATAACTTCAAGGCTGCTTCATAGATAGCCTTTCCCTCGTTAGTCTGAGAAAAACTGGTGGGATAAATCATACGGCGAATACCGCCCTCAAGAGTTGCGCCTTGCACTGCTCCTTTCAAAGTCTTAATGACATTCAACTTCGGATAACCGGTTCTTCTCCATTCCGTCCACGCTTCCTGTCCGTTAGGAAACAAAGCAATCCACTTCTGAATCATAATTTTTTCCAACTTCTGCTCAGTTGTTCCTTCAAACTTGGCAGTAGTCTCACACGGAGCAGAAAGTGTTTGCCCATACTGATAATGGGAAAACACAAATGCCCGAGGTGACAAATTGGAATTCATATAATCATCTACAGGATCGGTCACGCCATTCTCCTGAAAAGACATATCAATGCCCTGTTTATACCATGAATCCGCACTGCCAAAACCTTCCCAGACTAAAGCTGCTTCCGCACGCAAAAAATAAACTTCCGACGCACGCAGCCAATATGTAGGAGTCCCACTTTGAATATTGGGCTTTGAGCAAGATTTGTAGATATCATTCTGCGCATTGGCATGCCCTGCCGGCACCGCTTGATATGTTTTTCCGTCGAAAGCCTCAACACCATAAGAGGTATTACCATCCATCGGCAAAAAATAAACACTCAAACGCGGGTCTTCATATCCCATCAGATAAGAAAAAATGGAAGAACCCATACGAGCTTCATTATAGTTGCCTGCCAGCCATTCAATGTTGTTGCGGAAAGTCATGCCTGCTCCTTGACTCATTTGAGCCGCATCATCCTTAGCCGTCATCACACCGATAGAATGATTTACTGCTTGAGTAGCATATTTTTTCGCCAGTTCCGCATTAGCGAAACGGACACGCATAGCCAAACGAAGCATCAGCGAATTGCCGTATTTCACCCATTTAGTAGCATCTCCGGCATATACCGCATCATAAGCTCCCATCACATTCACCCCATTTTCAGCTTTTTCCGTCAATACGGCAATGGCAGCAGTCAAATCCTGAAACATAGCTTCATAAACATCCTTCTCCGAATCGAATGGAATGTTCATTGTAGCGTCCGCCGCATGAGAATAAGGCATCGGACCGAAACTTTCAAGTGTCTTGTGCCAAGCGGAAATCTTCAGAATTTGAGCCAAAGCAAAGACTTCGGGCGTACCATTTTTTTCGGACGCTATTTTCAATTTCTTCCAAGGATCAAGAGCATTGGTATAGGACTGTGTATAGGTCGCTTTTATCCAATTGTCCAACAAATAATAAGTAGTATTGTTACTACCTGCGTTCCAACCGTTACTGTTGTTCTCGCCAAAAAATCCACTCCAATTATCGGCCGATAGATGATAAGCTATTTGATATTCATTGATAACATCTGTATCATCAGCCTGTGTGCCTACAGGAATCACTGTCCGTTGCATAGCTGTAATCAGCCCTCCGACTTCAAAACCATCCATCGCACCTTCTCCGTCGCTCATCTCAAATTGGTTGGTATTGATTTCTTCAAAATTGCATGAGGCAAATAGCGCCATTGCGCATATCACCGCTAATAGTTTAAACTGATTCATTTTTCTCATAATAAAGAAGGTGTATTATAATTTAAATTTAATACCGAAACCAAAGCTACGAACACTCGGTTGCATAAAATAATCATTACCTTGTCCGTAAGTACTAGTGGAAGGAGTCAGTTCCGGATCGAACGGAGCTTCGCAATACAACATCCAAGGATTGTTGGCTATAAACGAAACTGTAACATCTTTCAACACGTTACCAAACCACTTATTAGGCATAGTATAGCTAAAGGTAAGTTCTTGCAAACGAATATTGGTGGCACTGTATACATAGTAACCGGAAGTTTCATAATTTCCCGTACCTGTCATCTGATAATAAGACTTCGCGTCTACCAGACCTTGTCCCTTCAACAATACGCCTCCCGCTTCACGAGCCTCAGCCGAACGTTTGGACACACCGAAACGATCGAGCAATGCCTCTGTAGAAGAGGTCACCACGCCACCAAAACGTCCGTTGATCTGGAATCCGAGCCCAAAGCCTTTGTATGTCAACATATTACTCCATCCCATATTGAAATCAGGAGAAGTTTTTCCCAAATAAACGGGTTCCCCCTTTTCCATTCCAAAGGTTCCATCGCTCTTTACCTCAACATATCCCAAGTGGTCTTTCTTTAAGAAGGTGTTGGCATAAATATCGTGAATACTTCCACCTTCTTTCAAGATGACACGACCACCATCCTTCAAAACCTCCGGAATATTAATCGGTTCATCCATCAAATCCGTATGATAGTTTTCAACCATCTCCTTAATCTCGTTTATATTACGAGAGAATGTCAATGTTGAAGAGATTCCTAATCCGAACTTAAACTGATCGGAATAGCTTAATGAAGCCTCCCAACCACGATTTCCCACATTACCGGCCTGCAAATAAATCTGCTTGTATCCGGTAAATTCCGGAAGATCACCCAAGAAGGTCTGATTGTATGTATTAGAATGATAGTAGGTTACCTCCGCACTTAATTTATTCCACAACTTCAGACTTAATCCAAATTCGTATGACTTTGTACGTTCTGCCTTGAAATCTGTAAACGGATAGATACCGGTAGGATCTAATGCACCACCCACAATAGGGGTAGTTACCGTACCCGGAGTCAGTCCCGAACGGGATACAGGCGCACCGACTTCCGTATACGAACCGCGAACTTTCAGGTAAGAGATAAATTCGGGCAATTTGACCATCTCGGAAATAATCCCGGACAGACCGATTGAGGGATAGAAGAAAGATTCTTCATCGGTATTCACCAAACGTGAATTCCAGTCATTACGTCCGGTCAGCGTCAAATAAAGCATACTCTTCCAACCAAGTTCCAAATTGGCAAAAACAGCATGATTACGTACACGACTATCACCACCCTTTTCTGAAATACGACCATTAGCCGGATCGATATTAGAAGCCGCAAATTTATTGGGTACTCCCAATAATGTCCCTTTGTATCCTCTCTCCAATGCCCAATAGTTAGAATAGTTCCAACCCGCATTGGCAGAAATACTGAAATCAGCTATATGTTTATTTACGTTCAACATAAAGTCGGCATATTCCTGACGGTCTTCATAGTTATTGTATCCATACAGTCCTTTCTTGCCTTCCGCAAATTTATCGTCGGATGAAGCGTAAATCTTGCGTTCAAACAATACATGTGTGTCATCCATTCTGAAACGGGCTGCCGCATTCAACCAATCGGTAATATTATAAGTCAACCCTACGTTGAACATATAACGACTCTTTTCATTCGTAGCTACATTGCGATAAGCAGTCCAGTAAGGGTTCTGTGAAGCATATACCGGATCTGCCACCGGCCAATACTGAACCGGAAGTTGACGGCTTTCATCGAAATGCTCGAATGACTTAATTCCATCAAAGTCTTCACCACGAGGGAACAAATAGGCGGCCATCACCGGATTCCAATATTGTCCTTGCGATACCATATTCTTGTCTTTCTGTTTCACATACGACGCACCTAAATCAAGTTGTAATTTATCATTAAGGAAAGTTGCCGTATTACGGATTGTGAAATTCAAACGTTCATATTCATTATTAGGCACAATACCTTTGGAATTGGTAGAAGAAACAGAAGCAAAAGTCTGATTCGATTTCGTACCGGTGGTCAACGTAACCGAATTAATAAAGTTTGTTCCGGTATTAAAGAAATCCTTCTTAGGATCATAACTTGTAGGAGTCAAAAGTTTCTCACCCCAGCTTTCATACATATCTTTTTTGTTACCATACGTATTTTGAAACTCAGGAGTCATATAAGCTTTGCTGAACTCTGAAGAAGAAGAGAACTGCACTGAAAGTTTTCCTTCTTTTCCTTTTTTAGTGGTAATCAAAATTACACCGTTGGCAGCACTACTACCATACAGCGCGGCAGCCGAAGGACCACTCAAAACAGAAAGGCTTTCAATATCTTCGGGATTGAAGTCGGCAATTCCTTCTGTTCCGGCCTTACCTTCACCCATAATACCACTGTCGGTATTTCCCATATTGGTATTGAACAAAGGAATACCGTCCACCACATACAAAGCATTGTTATCACCTTCGATAGATTTTGCACCACGCATTACAACACGTGTCGCACCACCAACTCCACTAGCGCTTTTATTAATACTCACTCCGGCTATCTTACCGTTCAACGAGTTTACAAAGTTAGCATCTTTTACCGTAGTCAAAGCATCTCCCTTGACTTGTTGTACATTGTAAGACAACGCCTTTTCTGCGCGTTTGATACCCAATGCCGTCACAACAACCTCATCGAGTACTTCGGTATCCTGCTTCATTACAACCGGATAAAAATCTTTCTTGGAGACAGGAATTGTCTGTGTAGCATATCCGATATAAGATACTTTGAGAATCGATTTTTCTGCCGCTTTGATCGTAAAGTTACCATCGAAATCGGTAATCGTACCTGTAGAACTACCATCCACAGATATATTTACTCCAATCAACGGTTCACCGCTTTCATCGGTAACCTTTCCTTTGATATTTTTAAGGGTTTGCGTAACTACAGGCTTCTTTTCAGTTATTATGATGTAGTTACCTTGAATCTGGAATGAAAAGCCTGTCCCTTTTAAAATGGTATCGAGTGCAGTTTCGAGGGATGCATTCTGCAAGTTTAACTGGGCTATTACTTTTCCTTTTAATTCGGAATCACTATAATTTATAGACTTTTTGGACTGTTTTTCCACAGTCTTTAAGGCATCAATGACAGTGATGTTCTTTTGCTGGATAGTTATTTTACTATCATTTTGAGCCAAAGCTAAAGTCTGTATAAGAATAAGACTTAAAAAAGTGAGAAAGACCCGCTTATGAGCTATTTTTTCTGCTATTTTTTCGTAGATTTGTAGCATCTTTAGTATTAGTTAATTGGTTATTATTCTAGGATCATTCAGAATAGCGTCAATATTACGCTAATATTAAAAGAAATTGATTTCATATCCGGGAGGAACGGCCATTCCTTCCGGGTATTTTTTTGCATTACGTATTAAATTAAAAAAGGTTCTACAATATATTTATTCTTTGCTAGTTACATAGCACTTATTTCCCTTGACAACATAGTTTACATTTCCTACAACTTGCGATATAATCTTCATAACTTCCTCCAAATTAGCCTGTTTGGGGAAACGGAAACTATATGTATTCTTTTTCAGACTATGAAGGCTATATACAAAGGCATAAGGAAATTTACGTTCAAGATTTGTAAAAATATCCTCCAGATGCATATTACTAAAAACCAATTCCCCACGTTGCCATGCCGTCACATTATCTATCTCAGGCATCCGCAGATTGTGCGCTTTCGTATGTTTGTCATAGACCAACTGTTCATTAGGCTTTAAAATAATATTTGACATTAAATTATTAAATTCCACTTTCACACGACCTTCCAATAATGTGGCAATTAATTCATTGCTGTCAGGATAAGCATTTACATTAAACTCTGTTCCCAAAGCTGTAACTTGATAATCATTCGCCTTTACAATGAAAGGATGCTTCTTATCCGGTTTCACTTTAAAGTTGGCCTCACCAATCAAATATACACTTCTAGTTTCTCCTGTAAATTGTTCCGGATATAGTAGTGTACTCTTTGAATTCAGCATGACATGTGTACCATCCGGTAATGTAAGTTCACGAATTTCCGCTGTTGGTATATAGCATTCAACCAAATCTTTTTCTGGTCGGTCCTTTTCCAACATCAGATAGATAGAAATGGATGAGACAGCTAACAAGAAAATAGCTGCAGCTCTCCATATAAGCAACTGGTAATTTCTCCGCGAAGTGACAGACTGCATCCCCAGATTCTGCCGCATTCGTTGTATTGATTGTGACATACCATCAGGTACTCTCTGTCCTTCTGCTTGTTTCCAAAGCCCACGAAGAGCCTCATTCTTTTCATCAACATGCTCCTCATCAGCCAACCACTGTTGCACTTTCTTCTGTGTATCGGCTGAATAGTTATTATGGCCGAACAAATCTATGAGTTGTTGAATATAATTTTTCATGAATCTTTTTCTTTCTTTTTTGGGCTTTATACACTAAATACAACTACTACGAACACACTACTTAAAAATATTGGAGAAAAAAATAAAAAAGAGGAGTACCTTCTTTAATTCGATCAATGCCAGATAAACCTGATGCTCTATAGTACGAATAGAAACATCAAGTTTATCAGCTATTTCTTTATGGCTTAATCCTCGAAAACGGCTAAGTTCGAATATTAACCGACGACGCTTCGGCATCTTTTCCAAGGTCAACTGAATAATCAACAGCATCTCCCTATAATATACATTATTCAAGATCTCTTCTTTCTCTGTCAATTCATAAAGAAAAGTCTTTTCTATAACCTCCGCCTGATATTCTTGCTCTACCTGTTGATGCTTAAAGATGTTCAGAACTATATTTCTAGTCATTATAAAGATATAATTGTCTAGTTCTTCGTTATTCAGCCATAACTCCGGCTGCAGCCAAAGCTTACAAAAAACATCTTGAGCCACATCTTCTGCATCACTTTCCGATTTAAGCAGCATTTGAGCAAAGTTCTTTACTTTCGGAAAATTCACAGTAAAAAACCTCTGAAACTTTAATTCAATCTGCTTGTCGTTATTTTCCATCTCTCTAGTATTTTTCAGCGTTAACGGTTAAATCAAATGTACCAAGGTTAAAGAAGTGGTAATATAATATATTTATTACAAGCTTATAATCTGAAAGCAAAATAAAAGATTAATAACACAATAAAAAAATTTTATTACTGTTTTTTTGATTTATTTTTTCAAGTAGCCATTACTACAAAGCTCCCTCAAACAAAACAAATGTATATTACACACCCATAAAAATAAAAAAGGCTTCATGAATCAATGATTCATAAAGCCTATAAAGAATACTCGTACTCGAAGCGGGACTTGAACCCGCACAGCCGCAATGGCCAAAGGATTTTAAGTCCTTCGTGTCTACCATTCCACCATTCGAGCATCCTTTCAAAGAAAGAGCGGAAAACGAGACTCGAACTCGCGACCCTAACCTTGGCAAGGTTATGCTCT
>ERZ791682.338-NODE-338-length-30918-cov-2.44043_pt1 | contig 30918 bp, 35 predicted proteins | sample MGYA00509958_ERZ791682 | MGnify/ENA primary metagenome ERZ791682 (study PRJEB30046, sample SAMN00715194) | human gut metagenome | study: EMG produced TPA metagenomics assembly of the A metagenome-wide association study of gut microbiota in type 2...
CACTGTCATCCTGCACAGGAGCTGCAACAGCAGCAGGTGCTGCGGCAGGTGCCGATGCTGCTACTGGTTTCTCAGTTTTTTTTTGCGTTGGATCTACCAATTGGATGATTTTCATCAAAACACCCAAGGCTGCCAATACGCCAAAAACTATGGTCATATTGATGATAGAAATCAACCAAGGATTAGTAGTTACAGGACCCATTATTTCACCTCATTCTTCTTAATTAATTAAGCACTATACTGCAAGCTGCAAATTACAAAGGAATATTGCCATGGCGTTTTGCCGGGCGAGTTTCACGTTTGGACTGCAACATTTGCAAAGCGTTGATGATGGTGGGACGGGTGTTTTTCGGCTCGATTACGATGTCTACCATGCCGCGCATTGCTGCTTGGTACGGAGTTGCAAAGTTATCGATATATTCTTCCGTTTTTGCTTTTACATCAGGATCATTTTTGAAGATGATGTTAGCTGCACCTGCAGGTCCCATTACTGCGATTTCTGCAGTCGGCCATGCAATTACTTGGTCTGCGCCCAAATCTTGGGAACACATTGCCAGGTAGGAACCACCGTATGCTTTACGGGTTACTACAGTAATTTTAGGTACAGTTGCTTCGGAATATGCATACAGCATTTTTGCGCCGTGACGGATAATACCGCCGTATTCTTGGTTACAGCCAGGCAGGAAGCCAGGTACGTCTACCAAGTTCAGCAAAGGAATGTTGAAAGCATCGCAGAAGCGAATAAAACGAGAGGATTTGTCGGATGCGTTGATATCCAGGCAGCCAGCCATTACTTTAGGTTGGTTTGCAATGATACCTACGGTTTGACCATCCATACGTGCAAAGCAAGTGATAATATTGGTTGCCCAATATTGTTGGGATTCATAGAATTCACCGTTGTCTACGATGGATTTGATTACGTCTTTCATATCATATGCTTGGTTGGAGTTATCCGGAAGCAATGTATTCAAGGAGTCATCAATACGCATCGGGTCGTCACCGGTTTCTACGATAGGAGCGCATTCCATGTTGTTGGAAGGCAGGAAGCTCAGCAGGTAACGGATCTGTTGCAAGCAGTCTTCGTCGTTTTCTGCAGCAAAATGTGCAACGCCGGAAGTGCTGTTGTGGGTCATAGCGCCACCCAGTTGTTCTTGGGTTACGTCTTCACCAGTAACAGATTTTACTACTGCGGGGCCGGTAATGAACATTTTAGAAGTGTTCTTTACCATGTAAATGAAGTCAGTCAGTGCCGGGCTGTATACAGCGCCGCCAGCAGAAGGACCCATGATAGCGGAGATCTGAGGAACTACGCCGGATGCAATAGTGTTTTCAAAGAAGATTTTGCCGTAACCAGCCAAAGCGTCAATTGCTTCTTGGATACGAGCACCGCCGGAATCGTTCAGGCCAACAAGCGGAGCACCCATTTTCAGGGACAGGCGTTGTACTTTTACGATTTTAGCAGCATGCATTTCGCCTAAAGAACCACCTTCTACAGTGAAATCTTGTGCGAATACATAAACCAGACGGCCATCGATGGTGCCGTAACCAGTAGTTACACCTTCGCCAGGAAGTTCTTTCTTCTCTTGGCCGAAGTTTGTGCAACGATGTTTTACGAAACGATCCAATTCAACAAAGGATCCTTCGTCGAGGAGTGCAGCAATTCTTTCACGTGCAGTCATTTTGCCGGCTTCGTGTTGTTTTGCAACGCGTTTTTCGCCGCCTGCAGCCAGAATTACTTCGGACTTTTTGAGCATTTTCTCAATTTTTGCTTGAGTAGACAAATCTTACACCTCCATCATTATTGGGAGAACCTTATTTTATATACATCTACGCGGATGCAGACTCTTTGGTCCGCATCCGTGTAGTATGTAACAACTTAAAATAAAATCTTCAAAAGATTTTTGTAATTCCGTATTTTACGGAATTATTTTTTTGCCGGAGCGCAATACTCAAGCAAAATACCTACGGATTTCGGATGAACGAAAGCGATATCCATTCCGCCAGCACCGCCACGAGGAGCTTTGTCGATCATAGCAGCACCTTTTTCAATAGTGGTATCAATAGCTGCTTGAACATCATCAACGCGAACAGCGATATGTTGGATACCTTGTCCATTTTTAGCGATGTATTTGCCGATAGGGCCATCGCCATTTTCAGTGATATCAACAAGGAGCTCAAGCAAAGTTTCGCCACAGGGAATAAATACGGTTTTTACACCTTGCTCAGGAACAGCTTCTTCACCAGTGCAGCTCAAGCCAAGAACTTCAGTGTAGAATTTCTTGGAAAGATCCAGGTCTTTGCAAGCAATACCTACATGGTCAACACAAATTGTTTTAAACATTTCAAATTCCTCCTAAAAGTAATTTTGGTTGTTTTATCTTAAAACTTTACCAACAATGTCAGCGACAACAGAATACGGCTCAATTTCACGAATTTGAAGTTTTTCAACTAAAATATCAAATTCGGAAGTAGCTACAACATTCTTGTCGATATAACGGTTGACCCTGTCATTAAGCATAGCAGTAACTTCGTTTTTAATACGAGCTTTGCGTATTTTGCTCAATTGATCAGATTCAATCAAATATGCTTTGTGCTCTTCAATAGAGTCAACAACAGCTTCTATACCTTCACCCTTGCTGGCAATGGTCCGATTGATCGGAGGACGCCAGCCAACATGTTCGGGATTTAATTCCAACATCATTTCAATCTCAATGTTCAGCTTGTCCGTACCTTCACGGTCAGCTTTATTGATCGTGAAAAGGTCACCGATCTCAAGTATACCTGCTTTAATAGCCTGAATGTCATCGCCCATACCAGGAATAACAACAACCATTGTAGTATCAGCAGTTTTAACAATATCTACTTCAGATTGACCAACGCCAACAGTTTCAACAATAATAACATCAAAACCATATGCATCCATCAATTTAACAGCATCGCCCGCTTTTTGGGATAATCCACCCAAACTACCGCGAGTAGCCATGGAACGAACAAAAATGCCTTCATCGGCAGTAAGGTCCAACATTCTGATACGGTCGCCTAAAATTGCACCGCCGGAGAAAGGACTTGTAGGATCAATTGCGATAATACCAACTGTTTTACCGCGTTTACGATATTCTTTAGCAAGCTTGTCGGTCAAAGTACTTTTGCCAGCGCCCGGAGGTCCGGTTATTCCGATGACATAAGCATTACCGGTGTGGGGATAAATGGCTGTCATTATTTCAACAGCGTTATCATACTCGTTCTCTACGGCAGTAATAGCTTTCGCTAATGCTAAACGAGAATGGTTTAATACGCCTTCAACAATATTCAATGATCACACCGCCTTGTTGAGGTCCAATAAAAATTGTATTATGCAAGCCGGGACAAGCCCGGCCTGCAAAATTTTTGAGAACCTTAATTATTTTACGTTAGCGTTGATGAATTCAACAATGTTGCCAGTCGGAGTGCCAGGAGTGAATACTTCGGCAATGCCAGCAGCTTTCAAACCAGGAATGTCATCAGCGTCAGGAATAACGCCGCCGCCGATAACCAGAACATCAGTCAAACCTTTTTCTTTCAGCAGTTCAACTACTTTCGGGAAAAGGGTGTTGTGTGCGCCGGAAAGCAGGCTCAAAGCAACAACTTTAACGTCGTCTTGCAGAGCAGCTTCAGCGATTTGTTCCGGAGTCAGACGAATACCGGTGTAAATAAGCACCGCGGTCATGGCCGTCCAGACCCGGTTTTGCTACTAAAACTCTAATATTAGACATTATTTCTTACCTCCCTATTATTGTTGGCTCTAAATTACAGAGCAGTATGAGATTGATATTCGCCGAATACTTTTCTCATTACGCCGCAGATTTCGCCTTCAGTTGCATAAGCACGTACAGCGTCAAGAATCAAAGGCATCAGGTTAACGGATTCGTCAGCACAGCCTTTTTCCAGAGCAGCTAAAGTTTCTTCAACTTTAGCATTGTCACGACGAGCTTTAAGGGCAGCAATCTTATCAGCTTGCAATTTGCCAACGGAGCCGTCAACACGCAGCAAGTTTTTCGGCGGTTCTTCTTCTTGTTGGAATTTGTTTACGCCAACAATAATACGGTCGCCTTTTTCAATGTCCATTTGCCATTTGTAAGCGGAGTCTTGGATTTCTTTTTGGATATAACCTTTAGCGATAGCTTCAGGAGCGCCGCCAATTTCGTCAATCTTTTTGATATATTCCCAAGCTTCAGCTTCGATTTTGTTAGTCAAAGCTTCAACATAGTAGGAACCACCCAACGGATCAACGGTGTCAGCCAAGCCGGATTCGTAAGCAACGATTTGTTGAGTACGGAGAGCGATGGTTACAGACTCAGTGGTCGGCAATGCCAAAGCTTCGTCTTTGGAGTTAGTGTGCAAAGATTGAGTACCACCCATTACAGCAGCAGCAGTTTGCAGAGCAACACGAACGATGTTGTTGTTCGGTTGTTGTGCAGTCAGCATGGAACCTGCAGTTTGAGTATGTACGCGGAGCATTTGAGATTTCGGTTTTTGAGCGCCGAATCTTTCTTTCATAACTTTAGCCCATACACGACGGGAAGCGCGGAATTTAGCAACTTCTTCGAGTACGTTGTTATGAGCGTTCCAGAAGAAGGACAGACGACCAGCAAAATCGTCAACGTTCATACCAGCTTTGATAGCTGCTTCAACATAAGCGATACCGTCAGCGATGGTGAAAGCGATTTCTTGAGAAGCGGTGGAACCAGCTTCACGGATATGATAACCGGAAATGGAGATGGTATTCCACAGCGGTACGTTTTTGGAGCAATATTCGAAAATATTGGTGATCAAACGCATGGAGGGTTTCGGCGGGAAAATGTAAGTTCCGCGAGCAGCATACTCTTTCAAAATATCATTTTGAATAGTACCGCGCAGTTTGTCAGCGGAAACGCCTTGTTTCTCAGCAACTGCGATGTACATGCAAAGAAGTACGGATGCAGGAGCGTTGATGGTCATGGAAGTGGAAACTTGATCCAAAGAAATTTGGTCAAATAAGATTTCCATATCAGCCAAGGAGTCGATAGCTACGCCAACTTTACCAACTTCGCCTTCAGCCATCGGATCGGTAGAATCATAACCGATTTGGGTCGGAAGAGGAAACGACCACGATACATAGTAGGTTGTACACCACGAGTGTAAGGATATTCACCAGGGAAGCCAAGATCCTTCTCATAGTCGAAGCCTTCGATGTCGAGAGGGGTGTAGAGCCTGTTGGGCTCAAGGTTTGCACGTTCGGGATTTTTAGCAAGTTTAGCTTCTACGCCAGCCATGTACTTGTCAAATCCAGCTTTCAGAGTTTCATTTGCCATTCTCAAATCCTCCTTAAGAATATTGTTTTTGCACAATCCGGTTTGGACTGACCGAATTATGGTGAGAGTGTCCGTCATAGACGGTGTATATGGCAAAGCCCGAAGGCCTCGTCAACAGAATTTATTTACAGATAAGCTGTAAAGTTTGCCGGCAGAACTAGCTATCTGCCGGCAAAATATTTCAGACAACAATCTCAGTCAATCGTCTTGACTAAGAATTATTTTTCCATGGTGCCGGTTTTTACGAAACGATCATGGAAGGAGAAAGCTTCATCCATAATATGCGGAGTTTGGCTATTGCCACAAGCTTCGCAAGCTCTCTTGAAGTAATCAAGAAGCAGCGGTTGATATTTCGGATTAGCAACTTTATCAATGATAACCAAAGCGCGTTCTTTTGGAGACAAACCACGAAGGTCAGCTACGCCGCGTTCGGAAACGATAACATCAACGTCATGTTCAGTATGGTCAACATGAGAGCAGAAAGGAACTACAGAGCTGATAGCTCCGCCTTTTGCAAGAGATGTAGTAAAGAATACGGTCAGATAACCATTACGAGCATAGTCGCCGGAACCGCCGATACCATTCATAATCTTAGTACCGCAAATATGAGTGGAGTTAACATTACCATAGATGTCAACCTCAATAGCAGTGTTCATTGCAATGACACCGATACGACGAGCAACTTCCGGGCTGTTTGCAACTTCTTGCGGACGCAGAATGATATATTTTTTATATTTTTCTACATTGTCATAGAATTTTTTGAGGCAATCAGGGGATGGGCTCAAAGCGGTACCAGAGCAAACGCGGAGTTTGCCAGCATCGATCAAGTCGAACATACCGTCTTGAATAACTTCGGTATATACAGTCAAATCTTCAAAATCAGAGTTAACCAAACCGTTGATAACTGCGTTAGCAACAGAACCTACACCAGACTGCAGCGGCAACAGATTAGCGGGCAAACGACCTGCAGCAACTTCAGATTTAAAGAATTCAACCAAGTTTTTACCCATTTTTTGAGCATCTTCGTCGATTTCGCCCAACGGACGAACTTTATCAGTAATATCGCAGGGAACTACTGCAACGAGTCTGTCCAAATCGCAAGGAATATAAGGAGTGCCGATTACATCTTCCGGTTTTTCAACAGGAATAGCTTTACGATTCGGAGGATCCAAAGGCACATAGGAGTCATGCATGCCTTCCAATTCTACTGGTTGAGAAGTATTTACTTCAACAATAACTTTTTCAGCACATTGAACATAAGAAGAAGAATTGCCCATGGAAGTTGTAGGAATCAAACCAACCTGGCCATTGCCAAGGTCAATGATTTTGCAGGCTTCGACGATAGCGACGTCTACACATCTGCGGTTTTCCATGAAACCATAGCGAGTCATTTGAGCAACATGGCTCAAATGCAGGTCAGTATATTTTACGGAACCGTTGTTGATAGCTTTACGCAGATCATTGTTAGTTTGGTAAGGCATACGACGAGCAACGATACCAGCTTGAGTCATTGCGGTATCCATTTCAGGACCTACAGAAGCACCGGTCCAAACGTTGATTTGGAAAGGAGTTTTTTTGCAACTTTTTCTGCCAGAGCAAGAGGCACAGCTTTAGGATAACCAGACGGAGTAAAACCACTGGTACCTACGTTGTCGCCATCCTTTACAAATTCTGCAGCTGCTTCGGCGCTCATAATTTTGCCGGCTACTGCTTCGCATACGCGATCTTTAATGTCGATCATGTTTACCTTCCTCCTTGTAAATAAAACAAATTGTGGCTAATGCCAGCGAAGTCTATTAACTTCACTAGTAAAAATACACTTAGTCGGCTAAATACCAACTATAAAAGCATAAAGTATTATTTGCCGAATAAGATTTTACCCATAAAAAAGGAGCACTTAGAAGTTTTGATTTACTAAAACAAAACATAGCCAAGTGCCAGCTTACTTCTATCCAAAGTGGCTACGCTCTGAATCGCAAACTGTCAGCAGGTAAAGCTTTCAGTTGAACTTCTTCGTTCTTCTGTCTACATCCAACCGCTAAAACATATCCAAGATATTTAGTTCTGCTTAATTTACTTCGACATTCCAACAAAAAATCCTTCAAAAAAAACTTTAATTGTGATTTCTTTTTGAACTTTTTGTGTCCAGCTCTATTATAACACATAAAGAAGCAGTAAATTTTAGGCAAAATCACTACTTTTTTTAGTTTTTAAACATTTTTTCTTTAAAACGCTATACTACATATGATATCAGTAAAACTGTAACATGGCAAGCATTTTCTTTACAATTTACAAAGAAACACCCCTTGAGCAAAACTACTCAAGAGGTGTTTTGTGGTATCAAATTAGTACTTTCAACGTGTCTGTTGGTGATAGTGCGTATGCAGTAGACTATGAGCTTTTTCTCCGAGAGGTTTACCTAACCAAGTATCATAAAGCTCTTTAATTTCCGGATTTTCATGTGATTTTCGTAACTCATTGGCACTATCACAATCAAACAACCCTTCTCTACGGGCTCTTCTAATTTCTGCATTAACGGGAATCGGTTGACCGCCGCCGCCAATACAGCCACCAGGGCAAGCCATAACTTCAATAAACTGATAATCTGCCTCACCGGCTCTGATACTGATACGCTCTAATATCTTGCGTGCAGAAGCAAGAGTATGAACAACTGCTATTTTTACAGTATTTCCTGCAATAGTCAGTTCCGCCTCGCGGGTCTGTTCCATCCCCCGCACATCATTGTAATCAACAGTCTGCAAATTTTCACCTGTTAAAACATCAGCTACAGTACGCAGAGCAGCTTCCATTACGCCACCGGTAGTACCAAAAATAACAGCAGCACCTGTACCTGTACCCAGCGGAGAATCATAGCTGTCTTCAGGCAAATGTTTAAAATCCAGTCCTGCTTCCCGTATCATACGGCCAAGTTCTCTGGTCGTAATAACAACATCTACATCACGATATCCGGAAGCATTCATCTCCGGACGTGCTGCTTCCGCCTTCTTAGCAGTACACGGCATCACCGAAACGCTGACTATTTTTGCCGGATCAATACCAGCTTTTTCAGCATAATAGGTTTTAGCAATAGCGCCAAACATTTGCTGGGGTGATTTCGCAGAAGAAAGATGTGGTAACAAATCAGGATATTTAAGCTCTATCATATTTACCCAGCCAGGACTGCAGGAGGTTATCATCGGCAATACACCTCCGTTAGTCAAACGATGGAGGAACTCATGCCCTTCTTCCATAATCGTCAAATCAGCCGAAAAATTTAGTATCGAATATCTTATCGAACCCTAGATTGCGCAATGCTGCAACCATTTTCCCTGTAACGATAGAACCTGGTTCCATACCCAATTCTTCACCCAAAGCCACGCGTACTGCCGGAGCTGTTTGAACTATAACAATCTTATCAGGATCATTGATAGCCGACCATACTTTTTCCGTATCATCTTTTTCCACTATAGCTCCAGTAGGACAAACACTCGCACATTGTCCACAGTAAGAACATTCTACTTTTCCAAGATCCTGTTCAAAAGCAGTAGAAACAATTGTGTCAAAGCCGCGCTCAGCAAAGCTGTAGACGCTCATTCCCTGCACATCACGACAAACACGTATACAACGTCCGCACAAAATACATTTTTCCTGATCGCGCACTAAGCAGGGGTTACTGGCGTCAATAGTATGTGCTTTACGGGCTCCGCCTTCGAATCTGATCTTGCGCAATCCCAAATCAGCAGCTATATTCTGCAGTTCACAGTCACCGCTTTTTTGGCACGCAAGGCAGTCCTTGGGATGATTGGCCAACAGCAATTCTACGACCATTCGTCTTGCTGCGCGGACTTTATCCGTATTCGTTTTCACTACCATACCTTCTGCAACAGGATAAACACAGGAGGCTACAAGCGTACGCGCTCCGGTAGCTTCTACGACACACAATCTGCAGGCCCCTTCCGGAGCAAGTTCAGAATGATAGCACAACGTAGGAATATGAATGCCGGCAGAACGCGCGGCTTCAAGAATAGTAGCATTTTTAGGGGCCTGTACAGTCTGCCCATTGATCGTTAAGGTAATCATTTCCATATCTATATAATCCTCCCTTAACCCTTAGTAATGGCCTTAAACGGACAAGCCGCCATGCAGGCACCGCATTTTATACATTTAGTTACATCGATAACATGTTTCTTTTTCACTTCTCACTTTGCATGCATCAGTAATTTCATAATTGGCAAGCTTTTCACAGGCACCGGCAGGACAGCGTTTTTCTTTGATATGAGCTTCATATTCATGACGGAAATATTTTAAAGTACTCAATACAGGATTAGGAGCAGTTTGTCCCAATCCACATAAAGCAGTCTCTTTAATATTTCTGGCCAGTTCTTCTAACAGCTCTATATCGCCTTCTCTCCCCTGCCCTTCAGTAATACGTGTCAGGACTTCCAGCATACGCTTAGTTCCCTCACGACAGGGAGTACATTTGCCACAGGATTCAGATTGAGTAAAATTCAGGAAAAATTTTGCAACATCTACCATGCAGGTATCTTCATCCATAACTACCAATCCGCCAGAACCCATCATAGCACCTGCCGCTGTTAACGAATCATAATCTATAGACAGATCAAGCATTGATTCAGGCAGGCAGCCACCAGATGGACCGCCTATTTGAACTGCTTTAAATTTCTTACCTCCGTTAATACCACCGCCGATATCATAAATAATTTCACGCATAGTAATACCCATAGGAACTTCGGCCAGACCTGTGTTATTTATTTTACCAGTCAGCGCAAATACTTTAGTTCCTTTTGACTTTTCAGTACCAAAACCAGCATACCAGTCAGCGCCATTAGTAATAATTGCAGCTACATTACCAAAAGTTTCAACATTATTGATATTTGTCGGCTTTCCCCAAAGTCCGGCAACTGCTGGAAATGGCGGTCTTGGCCGCGGCATACCGCGTTTCCCTTCTATTGATGCCATCAATGCAGTTTCCTCACCGCAAACGAACGCACCGGCGCCTTCCTTGATATGCAGTTTGAAGCTGAACCCGGAACCAAAAATATTTTCACCTAACAACCCCATAGCTTCAGCCTGTTCAATAGCTATGCGCAGACGTTTAATGGCCAGCGGATATTCCGCACGTACATAAATATAGCCTTCATCTGCACCTATAGCATAACCACAGACAGCCATACCTTCTAATATCTTATGCGGATCGCCTTCTAAGACGCTCCTGTCCATAAATGCACCAGGATCACCTTCATCTGCATTACAGATAACATATTTTTTATCACTTACAGACGCTTTAGCAAACTGCCATTTCATTCCTGTAGGAAATCCGCCGCCGCCACGTCCACGCAGACCTGATTTTTTGATTTCTTCAATAACATCTTCAGGACTCATGGTAGTTACAGCTTTAGCTAAAGCTTCATAACCGCCGACAGCAATATATTCTTCAATTTGTTCAGGATTGATAGCGCCGCAATTTTCTAAAACTAACCGATGCTGTTTCTTATAAAAATTTATTTCCGAATAATTAGGTATACTTTCATGAGTAAGCGGTTCATGATAAAGCAACCGTTCAACAATACGGCCCTTAAATAAATGGCTTTCAACTATTTCTTCTACATCCTCAGCTTTTACCTGGCAATAAAAAGTACCTTCAGGATACACTATAACCAGCGGACCATGTTCACAGAAACCATGGCAGCCTGTTTCTACTACCATAACCTCGTCGCTCAGGCCTTTAGCTTCAATAGCCCGACTAAAAGCAAGCTGTACTTCCTTTGAACCGGCAGATTTACATCCTGTTCCTCCGCAAATCAGGACGTGTGCTTAATTTTGCCTACAACCATTTCTTCAACAATACGGCCATTGACAACATGCTCTGCAATGATCTTTTTCACGTCCTCAGGTTTTACTTTACCATAAGTAATACGAGGTTCTCCAGGACGGACAATATCTACCAGGACCTCTTTCTCACACATACCGATACAGCCCGTCTGCTGTACCTGAACATCATTAAGTTTACGCACTGCAAGCTCATTCAAAACGGCAGACATCACTTCGCGCGCGCCTGCAGCAAATACCACATGTACCCATACCTATGATTATTTTAGTGCCGTCATTCTGACGAACTTTCATGTCTGCCTTTAATTTTTCACGTAGGGCCTTCAAATCTTCCAACGTTTTCATTTTATACCTCCTGCTCACACCTCAACTGCGATATTTCCTGCTTTAAATATTCTTCAAGCCATGTATAAACTTCAGGTCTGGTAAAATCTGCTTCATCACCAAGGAGAGATCTGATAACCCTCGTATCAATATCAAATCCCGATGTACCTATCTTATAGATAAACTTCAGCTCCAGATACGGCGTGCCTACCAGCAGCACTTTAATACTTGATACAATATCACCCAAAGGCGGGCGATCAATATTATCCTTTGCAAAAGCAGCTTCTACGACAGTACCTTTACCCTTACGAGATTGTATTAACAAATGTCCTCCGCATTGTTTAGTGACCATGTCCATAAAAGGTATTCCCATACCTACTTTACGTGTAGTCCGCGTAGTCACAAAGGGATCGCGAATTTTCTGCACCATTTCCTCACTCATGCCATGTCCATCATCACTGATACGAAAAACAAAAAATCCATTTTCATTCTCATTTATTTCTATTATTACATTATGAGCTCCTGCCTCTATGGAATTCTGCGCTAAATCAAGGATATGCAAAGACAATTCACGCATGATTGTTATTGATATTTAGCTAAAATAGCCGACAGTTTGTCCGGAGTCAAACGACCATGAGTATCTTCATTAACCTGCATAACCGGTGCTAAACCACAAGCGCCGATACAGGCAACAGTCTCAAGGGTAAAACGCAGATCTTCCGTAGTATGTCCGGCCTTAATTCCAAGCTCTTTTTCGATAGTCTGCAAAATTACTTTACCACCACGTACATGGCAGGCAGTTCCCTGACAAACGCGGATAATATTACGCCCGCGCGGATTAAGGTGAAACTGGGAATAAAAAGTAACAACACCATAAATTTGAGCAATGGGTGTTCCTGTACTGGCAGCAATGTACTCTAAAGCATCTTTGGGCAAATAATTGTACAGAGCCTGTACTTCCTGCAAAATCGGGATCAAAGATCCTTTTTTACCCTGATATCTAGCCAGAATAGCATCAATCTGCACCTTTTCAGGATTTTCTCCGCCGCAGCAACTGCATCTTTTGTCAACCATATTCATAGTACACTCTCCATTTCCCTAAACTTTAATGTACGAATACTACTATAGCAAAAAAAACGTATATAATCAACACTATTTATGATTTTCAAGCATGAATAGTGTATACTTTATACTTTTAGTGTAACTAATATTCAAGATCATTAATAAAATAACCCGGAAACCAACTACGCCCGTCTTTTCCTGCAAGTGCAAGTTTTAATTCTGAAATAGTAGCTTCTTCAATGGTAATTTTATTCTTGGGGCCTTCCAAAAATTCAAGCATTCTGTGAGCATCAGAATTAGTGACATAAGGTAAATTCCCAGATAATCTTTTCAATTTCAGCTGCTCCAACTCTGCTAAACTGTTACGGCTTATCTCTACTCCTTGCAAGCCCATATCATTAGGAATAAATCCCAGCTGTACAAGCAAACTATATGCCGGTCTATCTATATGGGCAGCTAAACACAGCCCGCCAATTTCGTTTACTTTTCGTACAACCTCCTGCGCAGATAGCTGCAATGGTCCTAAAAGCATTCTTTCCTCTTCTGCAACAAAATTATCATCATCATCAACGACAAATTGCGCTCCAAACCGTTCAGGAATGTTTTTGAGGCCACGCATTGAAAAATCGACTATTTTCTGCCACCGCCGCAGCTGTTTCAGATTGTCAAACAAAACCACTATATGCGCTTCTTCCCTGCATTCAACTTCCATTCCCGGGAACACCTTAATACCATAACGTTCACCAGCCTGAATCGCCGCCACAGCATTAGCCGAAGCATTATGGTCAGTAACAGCCAGCAGCTGTATTCATAAAGCTTTCCAATGACATCATAAGCAGGTAAAGATGTAGCCAATATCAAAACGTCGTTCTGTTCTGCTTTTTTCAGGGTATCCTCTTCTATAGGCGCATCGCCTGCCACAATAACTGCCGACAGACCAATCAAAGAAGCTACTGCCGCTATATTCTGATGCCCCTGCATTGTCACCCAAATCATACCGGGAGCCGCCTGCCCCATAACATTACTCAAAAGATCAGAGGCATAGCCACCAATAACATCCACATCCACAGGAACCTCATGTGTCATCAGCTTTAACCCTAAAGTTTCAATAACTTCACGTACTTGCATCGCTTTCACCATCCTCCCGCAGTTCTTCTTCCGGCTCGCTGGCTATAGGTATCTGCTTTGCCAGTTCAAGCATACCATGTGCCAGGCGTTTTACACTGCTCCTTAATTTAAAAATACAGTCAATTTCATTGGCTTTCCCCTGAACGATGTCTTCCGCCAGGCATTGACAGCTTGGTGCTCCGCATGCTCCACAATCAAGCCCCGGCAAAGATCTGAGGACCTCCTCCATCTTTTCAAACTTTTTCATAGCCTCTAAAATATCGTCATCTAATTGCATCATCGGCCGCGGGATTAATTTTTTTACATAGGAAGCCGATTTCTACATAATCGACATCGCGCATCTTATTCAGGGAAATTTGCTCCAGCACGTCGTACACGTCATTAATACCGTGTACAGCCAGACCGTTTTCAATTCCTGCAGCTTCCAGTTCCCCACCATAACTGCCCCAACTCATACCATAAGAAGATCCAGCAGTCACCTTTTTATCCGGCTGAATCTCTCCGCCCATGATTTTTAATATTTTTCCATAAATCTCTGAAATACTTAAACTGCCGTTGATTTGTGTATGCCGGACATCAACGGACTGCCTGATATTAGCATTTTTAGAAGGGCAAGGTGCAATAAACCAGACACCTATTTCTTCAGACTTTAAGCCGGTACGCTGCATAACTTCATTTTTTACATAAATAGCCGCAGCTTCTGTTGGAGGAAGTACAGGCACTACCTGTTTGATGAGTTCCGGAAATTTGACCTGAATCAGCCTTAAAACCGCCGGACAAGTGCAGGAAATCAAAGGTTTTCTGCCACCGTTATAATTTTTCAGGTAAGCAGCTATTTCCAAAGAAATATATTCAGAAGCTACTGCTACATCAAAAATTTCATCAAATCCCAGTCTATGTAACCCTTCCCAAATAGCCGCCGCACTTGTTTCAGGCGGAAACTGCGCATATAAAGAAGGAGGAGGCAAAGCGATATTATATTTAAATTGTTCAGTTTCTTCCAGTTTATCCGTTTCCGCCACGATAGCATGATAGCCACAACGCCGTAAACACTCGCCGCAGTCAATACAACGTGCTTCTATAAGTTCTGCTTTACCATTGCGGACACGAATGGCCTCGGTCGGACAAGCTTTAACGCACGTTACACAGCCTTGACACTGAGACCGTAAAAGGCGTATGGAATGAAAATATCCTCCAGCCATCGTATCACCCCTCTTATAAGTCTTCACTGATATGTTTGAATTTCATCTTTATATTAGTACCTGAGCCAACTGTCGATTGGATATCAAAATCATCTGAACACTTCATCATATTCGGCAGACCCATACCGGCGCCAAACCCCATTTGTCTTACATGATCCGGTGCTGTAGACCAGCCTTCCTGCATTGCCAGTTTAATGTCAGGGATTCCCGGTCCCTGATCAGCAATATATACAACCGTCTCTTCAGGAAAAATTTCAGCATCAACCTGACCACCGCCGGCATGAATGATTACATTCATCTCAGCTTCATAGGTTCCAATAGCAATACGTCTGATTATATCTGCCGGAACGCCAATTTTCTGCAGCAACCGCTTTAATCCGGCAGAAGCTTCACCAGCCCTGTCAAAATCGTCACCGGCAACATCATAATGCATTTTTACTGATTTAGAATCACTCATTGCTCTTCCGCCTTTCTGGAACAGCCTCTCAAGCCATTACTATAAAGAATCCCGCAGGCTTCAAACAATGTATATTCTGTCGACATAATCGGGAGTTTGTTTTGGGCAGCTTCTTTCAGCATATCTTCTCCGGGCAGTTTCCCTCTTACCAAAATCACACCGCATAAATCAGTCATATCCGCTGTTCTTATAACCTGCATATTAGCCAACCCTGTGCAAAGCAGAGTTTTACATTTTGTAAAGGCTAAGACATCGCTCATAAGGTCAGACCCGCAACAGGTTTCAACCTGCCGACCAAGATATTCTTCACCTACGCAGATTTTAGCGTCTAAAAGTTTTCGCACGTCATTTAAATTCATTCCGCTCCCCCTACGATTCCATATTTCCCTGAATTTATTGTAACTTGCCAAGTTTTTCCTGTAAAGCTAAATCTAAATCTTCCTCTTATGGTTATGCTTTTGTTAATTTTCTGTTAAATTCTGAACAGACCATTATTAAAATTGCAAAAAGCCAAAACAAAAGCCCCATTTGCATATTAAAATAAACATGGTCAGTCAAACCGCCCACTAAAATACCTGCAGACGCCATTAAATAACCTCTGCCAAAACCCTGAAGCCATCTGCTTTTACCAAAACGGGCCAATTCAGCAGCTTTCCAGATAATACAGAACCATAAAAGGTAATTATGACAATGATACATAATGACGTCAGGATTGTTAAGATAAAAATCATATTCCGGATAAATAAACTGATATCCATACCAGCCAACACCCCACGGATGTTCTTTAATAATAAATAACGTACTTTCCAGATAGGCAAATCTAAGAGCAACAGAAGTATCTTCAGTCCCAAAAATAGAAATTATCCTATGCCATACTGCGCCACGGGCAAACCACATTCCCAAAATACCAATGCCTATGAGCGGCAATAAAGCCCGACGGCAAAACCGCATACGCAAAACAACAATAATCCAACAGCTAAAGCAACCCAATTCCCACGTGAATATGTGTAAAGCAAACAAAGCCCGGCTATTAAAATTCCGCTGCCAAGTACCAGCTGCCACATTTTTTCTTTACTTGTACTAAGCAATCCTGTAATCAATGAAATAACCAGTACAAGATATCCGCCCAAAATATTCGGATTGACCAGAGTGGAAATAACACGTGTTTTCAATTCCGGAAAAGCATCATTATCAACCCAGGCCTCAGTAGGTACAACCCCAGTAAAATGCTGTACAATGCCATATACCGAAACAAACAATGACATTCCCAAAAACACACTTATTATTTGCAGAGGCCTGGGCCACTCATGCCACTTGTGCAAATCCAAGTCACTAGCTGCAGATGTTTTTTTATCAACAGCATAATGCAAAATCAGCCAGACCAATAGCGCGTATTGACCGACAACATAAATAAAATTGTAGGTAGACAATACCTCATCAGCTGAATTATGCAGCGACCAATAACCAAGTAATAACAGTAACCATAATAAAATCTGTACAAAACGTGGTAAAACAGGCTTCCTTTTTTCATGGCGCCGCAAAAACGCAACAATAAAGCCACTGAAGCCAGTGACTGCCACCATTGCCGAAGAAACTTCCTGCTGCAGCGGGATAACAGCTATTGTCGCCAACAACAGCCAATATACATATTTTTCTAAATTGGCATATTTTACGGCCGCAGCAGTCATCAATGACACCCAGCTTTCGCTTTCAAAAGCATATTCTTAAAATTCCCTACCAAATAAAGGGAACCGCATACACATATTACACTGTCTGCATCAGCTCCGGTTACAGCGGCTTCATACGCAGATGCCAAACTGTTCATAGCTTCAGCCTGATTTCCAATAAGGCTGGCCAATTCTTCAGCAGATGCTGCTCTGCCACCTTCGTCTGCCTTTACCGTATAAACTGTATCCATAGGTCTGAAAAGCTTCCCTATGACTCTTTTCATATCCTTATCACCCATCATCCCAAAAACAAACGTCCTTTTCTGCTGCGGATAATATTTATCGAGAGCATTTCTTAAAGCATCTGCTCCAGCCGGGTTATGAGCTCCATCCAAAATCACGTCAGGATTTTGAGAAATACGCTCTAGTCTGCCTGGCCAAATAGTGTTAGCAACACCAATATGCAAAGCTAATTCATTGATCCTGTCATCCTGTTTGGAGACAAGTTTAGCAGCAACTACAGCTAAAGATGTATTCGCTATTTGATGTTCGCCAGGCAAATTAATATTGTAGTCAGAACTATAATACTCACCTGCATGCAAAGTAAAAGTCTGCCCCTCCATAGTGCTTTTCACTTCTGTGCCCCAAAAAGCACTGCCATAAATATACAATTTGGACTGCTTGAACATCGCGACAGCTTTAATCGGTCCCAATGCATCATCTCCATCTGCGGCCGTTACTACCGGAACATTTTCCTTAATAATTCCTGCTTTCTGCATCGCAATCCGTTCTACAGTCGCACCGCAGCGATCAGTGTGATCCAAACTGACATTAGTAATAACAGAAACTACCGGAATGATAACATTAGTTGAATCCCAAAGTCCCCCCATGCCAACTTCAATGACTGCATAATCTACATTTTCCAAAGCAAAATACATAAAAGCAGCAGCAGTCAAAACCTCAAACTGTGTCGGCTGCTCACAAATGCCCTTTGCCACCACACTGTCTGCCGAACCTTTTTCACAATAGTAATCAGAACTGCAAAACTATAATCATCAATATCCTGCCCGTTGATAACAAGTCTTTCATTATACTTTACCAAATGCGGTGACGTAAATTTACCTGTTTTCAAATCAGCAGCAAGCAAAATATTCGCTATCATACTGCTGACAGAACCTTTGCCATTTGTTCCTGTAACATGAATGGTCTTTATTTTTCTTTCAGGATTCCCTAATTCCCGCAATAATCCTTCAATACGTTCCATTCCCAAACGAATGCCAAATTTCCCCAAACTATCCAGATATGCCAATGTCTCCTGATAATTCATTTTAACCTCCAATTAATTACGACAGTAAAAACACAAAAAGCGGCGCGGAGTATCCGCGCCGCTTCGGCTGTTTACCGCTCAGTTCCTCTGCTTTAGCCTTTTCCTTTTCAACTACATCAGCCGGAGCCTTTGCCAAAAAGCCTGCATTATTTAGCTTACCGGTAACACGTTTGATTTCTTTATCCATACTTTCCAGTTCTTTATTAAGACGCTGGGTTTCTTTTTCTACATCGATCAATCCTGCCAGAGGCAAATATACCTCGATTCCGGCAATAACAGCGGCCATAGCATTTTCAGGCTTGCCAGCCCCAATATCATCAATTATAAGCTCATCGATACTGCCCATCAAATTGATATAATTTTTATTGGCTTCAACGATCTCACGCAGTTCTGCATTCACTAACAAAATAGCCGGCACCTTTTTTCCGCATATTACGAATAGCTTTAATGCTTTCCATAATTGCCGTCATACCAGTTTCTGCTTTATCATCAAACAATCTCTCATCAACAATAGGCCACGGTGCAATCATGATACTGTTACTTTCGTGCGGCAGACACTGATAGATTTCTTCAGTGATAAACGGCATGTACGGATGCAGTAACTTCATAGCCGATGTCAGCACCTCTGCCAGGACATGCTGTGCCGTAGCTCTTGCCTCAGGATCTTCCTTATTATAAAGCCGCGGCTTAGCCAGTTCAATGTACCAGTCACAAACTTCACTCCAGATAAAATCATAAATAAGACGCCCTGCTTCACCCAGCTCAAATCGGCCCAAAAGTTCAGTAACATCTTTAACCGTATGCTGCAGCCGCGAAAGTATCCATTGATCAGCAAGTGTATATGGAGCCTGCTTGGCTTCTGCATCATAACCTTCCATATTCATCAAAGCAAAACGTGATGCGTTCCAGATCTTATTAGCAAAATTGCGTGTTGCTTCTACGCGTTCCCAGTAAAAACGCATATCATTACCAGGAGTATTGCCTGTGATCAGCATAAACCTTAAAGTATCAGCGCCGTACTTTTCAATAACTTCCAGCGGATCGATACCATTGCCGAGTGATTTACTCATTTTACGTCCCTGGCTGTCACGCACTAAACCATGAATAAAGACTTTATCAAAAGGAATATCCTTCATAAACTCCATACCCATAATCAGCATTCTCGCAACCCAGAAGAAAATGATATCATAACCTGTCACCAAAACACTGGTTGGATAAAATTGCTTTAACAAATCTGTTTTTTCAGGCCAGCCCATAGTAGAGAACGGCCATAAAGCTGAACTGAACCATGTGTCCAAAGCATCTTCATCCTGATGTACCGCACCACCGCATTTCGGACATTTATCAATATCAACGCGCGATGCAATAACTTCGCCGCAAGCATCACAATACCACACAGGAATCCGGTGCCCCCACCAAATCTGACGGGAAATACACCAATCACGAATGTTTTCCATCCAGCCGGTATAAGTTTTGGTAAACCGTTCTGGAACAAACTGTGTTCTGCCGTCTTCAACACAATCTACAGCCGCCGCCTTTACCAACGGCTCCATTTTTACAAACCACTGTTTGGAAACCAACGGCTCTATTACACTGCGACAGCGCTGACAATGGCCTACAGCATGATTATGCTCTTCTATTTTTACTAAGTAACCTTTTTCCTGCAGTTCGTGTACCAGATTTTTACGACATTCATAACGTTCCTGGCCTGCAAATTTGCCGGCCTCTTCAGTCATATAGCCATCCATACCGATAACTACGATACTCTCTAAATTATGACGCATACCCATTTCAAAATCATTATGATCATGAGCAGGAGTAATTTTTACAGCACCTGTACCAAATTCTAAATCGACATAACTGTCAGCAATAATGGGGATCTGACGTTCGGTTAAGGGCAGCTGCAGCATTTTACCGACCAGATGACCATAGCGCGGATCTTCAGGATTGACTGCAACAGCAGTATCACCCAGCATCGTTTCAGGCCGTGTAGTGGCTATCGTAAGATAAGTTTCCATCTCACCAACAACAGGATAGCGGACATACCACAAATTTCCGGCATCATCTTCATGTTCAACTTCAATATCACTTAAAGCAGTATTGCAGTTAACACACCAGTTAGTAATACGGCTGCCCTGATAAATAAGCCCTTTTTCGTACAAAGAAACAAAAACCTCACGAACTGCCTGTGAACAGCCCTCATCCATCGTGAAACGTTTGCGTTCCCAGTCGCAGGAAACACCCAGGCTTTTTAACTGCTCGATGATACGGTCACCATATTTATCTTTCCATTCCCAGACACGTTTAATAAATTCTTCACGGCCCAAGTCATACCTGGTCTTTCCTTCTTCTTTTTTTAAAACTTCCTCTACTTTGATCTGAGTAGCCAACCCCGCATGATCATAACCGGGCATCCATAAAGTATTATCGCCCATCATCCTATGCCAGCGGATCAAAATATCCTGTAAAGTATTATCTAACGCATGTCCCATATGCAGCTGACCGGTAATATTCGGTGGGGGGATAACAATACTGAACGGCTTTTTATCTGCTTCTACCTCAGCATGGAAATAACGGTGTTCTTCCCAATATTTATACCATTTTTTCTCGACCGAAGCCGGATCATAAACTTTAGGAATATTGTGTTCTTCTGCCATTTTACTGCCTCCTAAAAATAAATAAAGTCCTGTTCCAAATTAAGATGCAGGACGAAAAACTCCGCGGTACCACCTATTTTCCCAGACTTAAATCAAAGTTTAGTCCGGACACTTGAAACGCGTAACGTGCGCTAACGGATAAACCTACTTTGATTTCAGCCTACCGACTCACGGACGACTTCAAAGCCATAAAGCTAGGTACGTTGCAGCCTGGCATACCCTCTCTGTGAGCTCTGTACTTTTACTACTTCCAGTCATCGTCATTTTAAATATAAATTTAGGTAGCTATAATATTATCAATTGCCGCTCACAGTGTCAAGCATTTCTTCTCGAATCAGCTATTTGTAAAAACAAAATTCTATTATTACTCAGAAACGCCAGCCTGAGACAGCTCAGGGTTTTCAATACCTTCGATGCCGCCTATGTTGCCACGCAGAACGGCCCCCGGCTCAACAACTAAACTTCCCGCTTTAATATCACCGTTTAAAACTCCAGAGGCTAAAATCTCTAAAGTGCCGCGGGCCACTATATTACCTGTAACATTCCCGGCCACAGTAACATTTTCCCCAAAAATATTCGCTTCTATCACACCGTTGGGCCCGATTAAAACATCGTTCTCCGAAACAATAATGCCTTTAAAGTGGCCATCAATACGCGATGCGCCCTTAGTCTGCAAATTGCCGCACAGGATCGAATTTCTTCCAAGCAAAAACTCAAATTCTTCCAAAGGCAAGGTGCTGACTGCTACTACATCTTTTTTATTTTTCCCAAACATAGTTTTCTCCTTTTATTATCTTACTAATTCCAACGGATCTGTTGTCTGCCCGTTGACCAACACTTCAAAATGCACATGCGGCCCAGTACTATACCCGCTGCTGCCAACATAACCGATGACATCACCTTTACTTACGCTTTGCCCTGCCTGAACTGCCAATTTACTCATATGACCATAAGCTGTTTCGTAACCATATCCATGCTGAATCCTTACATAACGGCCATAACCGGACACCCAGCCAGCCTCTTCAATAGTGCCAGACGCGCTGGCATAAACCGGAGCTCCATAGTCATTGGCAATATCAACTCCCGGATGCCAGTCATAAGAACGATTACCGAAAGGATCGCTGCGTCCGCCAAAATATGAAGTAATAGTCCCTCCATTAGTTGGCCAAAGTGTCGGCAGCGCTGCTTTGCGCTGGTTCAACTCGCGTAATCTGCCAAGTAAATCATTCAACGTAGCTTTTCTATCTTTGACCTTTTCCTGCAGCACCTTGTTCTGCGCAGCATAGATATCAACAGCTTCTACTTTAGCCGCCTGAGGTCCGCCTTGTCCAAGATACTGACTGCGGTCGATCCCGGAACGTGAAGGCTGCACTGCGCCTTCACCAAGCTCTCGCCGAACCGCCTCTTCCAGTTTGGAAAGCTCTGCCATTTCTTTTTCAATAGCTTCATTTTCCTGCAAAAGCTGACCTATTTTCTGTTCCTGAACAGCTTTTTCACTCCTGTAGGTCAACAGTTCCTGTTGATCCTGATGTGCCTTGTACAAAATATGCGAAGACTGAAAAAGAACACCTGCACCAAGTAAACAGAGCAAACCGCAAACAATACCAACCTTTTTCAACAGGCTGAGGCGAAAATGGATGCTCCTGGGTTCGTGCCCTTTATGAGGTATCAACATAATCGTATATACTGAATCAGACTCTTTTCTTTGTCTCTTTATCGGTTCCAATATTCTGCGCTCCTTTGATCCCTGACAACTTCAAACTTTTAAACTCAAACATATATTATTTTCTCACATCAGCCATAAAAATACTATACCTTTAAAAATTTTTTATATAAAAACGCTATAAAAAATTCAGTAAACATGCCATTGCCAACACATCTGCCATATTTGTGAACAATATGAAAAATAAAAACGCAGGCAAAAGCCTGCGTTTTTAAAGTAAACATCAAACTACAGCACAGTCATTACATTCTGCTGCCGATCTGGTATATCAGCAAAGCCATGCAATATGCCAAGCCTGTTTGATATAGGAGGGCAAAGAAAGTCCAATGCCAGCTGCCCATCTCGCGCCTGATCGCGCCAATAGCAGCAAAACACGGAGATGCCAGCAATGTAAAAATCATAAATGCATACGCACTGGCAGGCGTGAACATGCTTTGAATAGTGGTAATCAAAGTCGGATCTTCTTCGGTAGCTTCAGCAACTCCAGCCAAGATACCAAATGTAGAAACAACTACTTCTTTAGCTAAGAAGCCCGTAATTGCTGCGAAAGCAGTCTGCCAGCTGTCAAAGCCAAGTGGAGCAAACACAGGTGCCAGATAATGACCGATAACAGCCATCATACTGTCCTGAGCATCAACCATTTCAAACGAAAAATCAAAGGATTGCAATAACCACACCAATCCGGAGGCCAGGAAAATTATCGTGCCGGCTTTAACAATAAAACCGCGGGCACGTTCCCAAGTATGAATAAGAATATCTTTTGCCCGCGGCCAGTGATATGCAGGCAATTCCATAACAAAGTTCGCCGGTTCACCGGCAAAAGCCTTGGTTTTTTTCAACAGAATACCTGAAACTACAACCATCACTATACCCCAGAGATACATCGAAGGACCGACCCAAGACTGCTCTGGAAAAAAAGCTGCCGCAAACAGAGCAAACACCGGAAGTTTAGCATTACAAGGAATAAACGGCGTCCAGCATAATCGTCAGTTTACGATCACGTTCATTTTCAATCGTACGTGCTGCCATGATACCGGGAACACTGCAGCCGGTACCGATCAACATCGGAATAAACGACTTGCCTGAAAGCCCGAATTGCCTGAAAATACGATCCATAATAAAAGCAACACGTGCCATATAGCCACAGTCTTCCAGGAAAGACAAAAATAAGAACAAAAGGCAAATCTGCGGTACAAAGCCAAGTACGGCGCCAACACCGCCAATGATTCCATCAAGTACGAGCCCTGACATAACTTCAGAAGCGCCAGCTGCTTCCAGCAAATCACCTGCGTATTCACTGATGCCTTCAAATAATTCTTCCATCCAGCCGATAGTTTCATCGCCCAAGGTCTGGATACAAATATAATAAACAGCCCACATGATGCCTAAAAATATAGGTAATCCCAAAACACGGTTAGTTACAATACGATCTATTTTTTCTGAAACAGTATTTGCATAATCAACATTGGCACTTTTATAACAGCTGCGCAGCATTGAGTCTATTTTCTGATAACGTCCGGAAGCGATGATACTTGCCGCATCATCATCAGCCTGCTGTTCAAAACGGGTAATCAAGACCTCTAGTTTGTCAAACACACCTTGAGATAATTTCAGTTTTTCAAGCAGCTGCCCATCACGTTCCAATACCTTGACTAATTGCCAGCGGCGTTCTATATGCGGCATAGGCGCTACCATTTCGCCAATTTCCTGCAATACGCGTTCAACTTCTTCTGAAAAGCTGTTGGGGTCTTTTCTGTCACATTGTGTTTGAGCAATCTGCACCGCCCTTGCCACGAGCTGTTCCACACCTTCACCGCTGGTAGCTGTAATCGGCACAACCGGGCACCCTAACTCTTTAGAGAGCAGCTCCGTGTCCAGTACATCACCGTTAGCTCTGACAAGATCCATCATATTGAGCGCAACTACAACTTTACAGCCCATTTCCAAAAGCTGCATCGTTAAATACAGATTACGTTCCAGGTTCGATCCATCAACTATATTAACTATAACATCAGGATTTTCTTCCAAAAGATAATTACGGGTTATTACTTCCTCCGGAGAATACGGAGATAAAGAATAAATACCCGGCAGATCCATGACCTCAAAGCCATCATGTTTTTTAAGTTTGCCGCCCTTACGTTCAACGGTTACACCAGGCCAGTTTCCAACGTATTGTTTACTGCCTGTAAGATTATTAAATAGTGTGGTTTTACCGCTGTTTGGATTGCCCACTAGTGCTAATGTCTTACTCAAAATAGTCCCTCCTCGAATCAACTTTCACTAACTTTAAATCAAAATTTATTCCACCAGAATGTTCTGCGCATCTGCTTTGCGCAGCGAAAGCTCATAGCTGCGTACAGTTACTTCTAATGGATCTCCCAGTGGCGCGACTCTTCTGACGGTCACCGGTGTCCCCTTTGTCAAACCCATATCAACAATTCTGCGTTTCAAAGGTCCGGTGGCACAAACTTTTTTGATAGTTACGGTAGAACCGATAGGAACTTCTTTTAATGTCATCATACTTTTGCCCTCCTCACATTAGCTTACGCTAACTAGCCCACTTTTAAAAAGTTAGCTTTCGCTAACCTCTTAAAGTTTACTACTGCTAACTTATTTTGTCAACAACAATTTATTGCTTCTGATATTTTCACAATATTTCAACAAAATTATTTACCTGTACAATGATTTTATTATCCCTTTAAACTTTTAAATTTAAAGTTTTTTCAAAAAAACAGGACAGCATGTTTTAATCTGCTGTCCTTATAATGATTGAATAATAATATTTATATTTTTTTATACAAAATACGAATGGAATTCAAAACGCAGAGTATGGAAACACCAGTGTCGGCGAAGACAGCCGCCCACATAGACGCATAGCCTGCCAACCCAGCAGCCATGATAATAATCTTAATTGCCAAAGCAAAAAATACATTCTGCCAGGCAATTCTGGTTGTTTCCTTCGCTAGGGCAATTGCCTGAGGAATAGCCTGCATTTCCGAGTTCATAAATACAACATCTGCTGCCTCAATAGCAGCATCAGCACCACTGCCCATGGCAGCGCCAACATCGGCGCCTGCTAAAACGGGAGCGTCATTTATACCATCACCGACAAACATCACTCCACCATATTGTTTGCGTAAGCGGCCCAACTCATTGAGTTTATCCTGCGGCAGAAGCTTAGCTCTTACTTCGTCAATTCCAGCAGCACGTGCCACTGCCTGTGCGCTTTCTGCCGCATCACCTGTAAGCATGGCTGTAGTTAAATTCATCTTTTTAAGGGAGGTAACAGCAGCTACCGCATCCTCTTTCAATGTATCATCAATAATTATTTGTCCTAAATACTTTCCGGCTCTGGCAACCAGCACTTCCGTACCATAATTATCTTCTTCCCTAACAGAAAAATCAATTTCAAACCGTTCTAACAATTTTTTATTGCCACACAAAATTTTTCCATCTGAAACCTCGACAACTAATCCTTCACCGGCAATTTCTTCAAATGTTTGCGGCCGTTCGAGTTTCAACTCACGTTCTTTGGCCGCATTTACTATACTTGTAGCAATCGGATGACTGGAAACAAGTTCTGCGGAGGCACAAAGCTTCAACAGCTCATCTTCTTCCATGCCACTTACCGGAACCAGCTTTTGAACAACAAAATTCCCTTTGGTCACAGTACCTGTTTTATCCATAACCACTGCTTTAACATTTTTCAGGGCTTCTATTGTAACGCCGCCCTTAAAAAGAATTCCATATTTCGAGCCGGCTCCAATGCCTGAAAAAAACGCCAAAGGCACGCTCAGCACCAGTGCACATGGGCAGCTGATAACCAGAAATGTTAAGGCTGTATAAGTCCAATATTCCCAATTTCCTGTTATAAAGCCGGGTATCACAGCAGTTAAAACAGCTACTGCCACAACAAACGGAGTATAGATACGCGCAAAACGTGTTATAAACCTGTCTAACTGTGGTTTGCTGGCAGCAGCATTTTCTACAGAGTCTAAAATTTTGGTGACCATAGATTCAGCCAGGACTTTTTCTACTCTGATTTTCAGCATCCCTGACGTATTAATACAACCAGAAATAACTTCATCGCCAAAACTGCGTTTTACCGGCACAGGTTCTCCTGTCACCGGAGAAGTATCAAGCAGGCTTTCACCTTCTATAACTACTCCATCCAAAGGAATACGATCACCGGCACGTACCAGTAAAATGTCACCAACATTGGCTTCCTCTGCCGGGATAACACGCACATCTTCACCAATCAGCAAATTATTCTACTTCCGGACGCATATCGACAGCTTCCATAATCTGACCACGACTTTTTTCAACCGCACGATGCTCAAAATATTCTCCGATACGATAAAACAGCATAACTCCAACAGCTTCTTCATATTGATTGATAGCAAAAGCACCTAAAGTAGCTACTGTCATCAGGAAGTTTTCATCAAAAACCTGTCCCTTCGTACTATTTTTTAAAGCGGTTAAAACAATCCTTCCGCCCAAGAGAATATATGCGGCAACAAGACAGTAAATATGATAAGCTTCCGGCACGAGTCCGGTAATTTCGCTGATTATAAACAAAATTCCGCCAAACACTATTTCTGCCAGTGAACGCTGTTCATCCGACATTGAAAGTATTCCACCGCTTTTTTTACGCTGATTAATATTTTCAGCCAATACCGGCTTTCCTATACGTTCAACTACTTTTACACCTGCTTCGATCGTACTGCAAATTGCCTGGACCTGTGGCAGCAATTGTGCGTGATTCTTCGCTGTCAGCCGCAGTTGTTTCGTAGCATAAGTTATCGTTGCAGCAGAAACATCCGGCAAATCATTGATAGCCTTCTCCATTTTTGCGGCACAATTGGCACAGCCCAGGTTCTCTAACAGGTATACCTTGCTTTCAAAGTTGAACGGCATCATCCCACTGCGTGGCACAACTTCTACATCCGATTCTATAGAAGCACAGATTTCACGAATGGCCGGCAGCAATACCTCGTGATTTTTGGCCGATAGACGCAGCTGTTTTGTTACAAAACTTACTGAAGCATATTCTACTCCAGGCAATTCTTTAATCTTATATTCCATTTTGGCGGCACAGTTGGCACAACCCAGATTTTTTAAAGCATAAACTCGTTTTATACAATCAGCATCAGGCATTCTGCAGATACAATTTTCCAAGCTTTCACCACAAACATCGCAATATTCCTCATGTGGATGGCAGAGCTCACATTGACAGTCATCTGCATGCCCGGGCACATGATGATCATGCCCACAGCCACAGGCTGCATCATGGTCATGGCCGCTTTCTCCTTTGTGATAATGTTCGTGTCCGCAGCCACAGGCTGAATTATCGTTATGGCCGCTTTCATCTTCGTGATGATGATCATGTCCGCAGCCCTGACTGTTATGTTCATGTAAATTTTCTAAAGCATGCTGTGTTTTGCTCATTTTCCAGCCTCCTTACTTTTACTGTAATCTTATTATAACACATGAGCAAATATTCATATATAGTTTTTTGAAAAATTTTACAAAACTTTTGAGAAAAATAATACAGGCAGCTTCCATTCATTTAATATGGAAACTGCCTGTTAAAATAGCCTTAATCTTTCTCAAAATACCTGCTTCAGTTACTGCAAATTTAGAAGGTTACCTGTAAACGATTCCAAATAATCTGAGAATCACGTCCGCTTTCTTTACCTTCCAAATCATAGTAATCCAAATTATAAACCATATTCTTGGCCAAAGTATAATTTATACCAACACCATAACCTTTAAAGCCTTCTTTAGTGAAGTATCCCCAGTCACCAGCTTTCATCGTATGAGCAATAAATGTACCTGCCCCCTGATCATAATAATTTCCCCAAAGTCCCCAGGTCCCCTGTTTGGCGGCCTTGGCACCCTTATAAGCAGCACTGATGACAAAGCCGTCCGTATCAGCACCTTTTTCAACAGCTTTATCAGAAATATCAGAATTAAGATACATCGCCCCTAAAATAAAGTCACCAAAATTATAATTTGCCCCTGCATTCCAGACCGCGTTATTAGAAATTTTCGTAAACCCGGCATCTAAATCTTCAAATCTATCATAACCGGCAGCTAAATCCAAGCGGCCGATTTTACCAGATAAACTGGCGCCATAGGCCTTATCTGCCATATAACCGGAATCTTTTTCAGTAATTTGCCCCCAATAGCCGCTAATTTTTACATTTTTACCATATGTTAACTGAATAACTTCTGCAGTATCGTCATAAAGGTTGCCATTAGCTAAAAATACTGGCGCTTTCCCTGCCATAACATTAAATCCACCCAATTTACCTGTAACATAGGCTTGATTGAGTTTGGTATCTTCATCACCGGAATCATTAGCAAGATTCTGGTCATTTTGAATACGGGCCGTATAAGTCCAGTCTTCATTTACACTGCCATTTACAAACAAACGAGTGCGCAGACGATTTTTTGCAACACTGCCTTTGTCTTTCTTAAAATCTCCGTCACGCCCTGCATATTCATAACGGATTTGTCCTGTAATCTTCACATTATCCGCTTTTTTCTCTAAAGCTGCTACGCGTACTCCCAAGCTGTCCAGTTCATCGGCAAATTCTACAGCCAGGCGGTCAACATTAGCGCCTTTAGCCATAGCTTTTGCTACAATTTGTGCCATTTCATAACGTGTCATCAGACGTTCGCCGCCAAAATTACCATCGCCATAACCATCAATAATTCCGGCTGCTGCCAGTCTGTTAACGGCATCATAAGCCCAATGCCCGGCCGGAACATCAGAAAAAGGATTAGCGGCATACACTGAAGCAGTCACTCCCAGTACCATTGCCATAGCAAGCACCAAAGTTTTTTTCATCATAATCAACTCCTAAAAAATATATATGCTAAGCACACTTTGACCGATTTTATATTTTTAAAAGCGTACTTATTTGGCTGTGTTTAAATATGAATAAATAAGTATTTATTCATCAAAAAATATTTTTATATTGCAGCACCCATTAAGACTGCTGCAATATACTAAAAAATTATTTAACAAAATGACAGGCTGCAAAATGACCTTTCTTAATTTCTTGCAATTGTGGTTTTTCGCTTCTGCAAATTTCCTGGCAATACTCGCAGCGGCTCTGAAATGGGCAACCCAGCGGCAAAGCCAATGGACTCGGAATATCGCCTTCTAACGGCTGAATTTTTTCTCCAGGTTTGAAATCCACTTTAAAGATAGATTTTATCAAAGCTTTAGTATAAGGATGGACACCATTAACAGACAAACGACCTTTTTCCAATAATTCCACTACATTACCAAGATACATGACCGCGACCTGATGGCTCATCAAATCAACCAGACCAATATCATGACAGATAAAAAGATATGTAATATCTTTTTCCCGTTGCAGCCGTACCAGCAATTCACAAATTTTTTCCTGTACAGAAACATCCAGCGCTGAAGTGGCTTCATCGCAGACAATAATCTGCGGTTCCAGAGAAAGTGCCCTGGCTATACCCAAACGCTGACGCTGACCTCCGCTCATACTATGAGGAAAACGGTCTTTGAATTCCACTGGCAGCTCCACCATTTGTAATAACTCTGCAGCTTTTGCGTCAACTTCAGAATTTTTCAGTAACCCAAAATTCAATAAAGGCTCACATAAAATATCTTTTACCCGCATTTTCGGATTAAAAGCCGCTGTAGGATCCTGAAAAACCATTTGTATTTTTCGGCGGTTCTGGCGAAGCGCTTCTCCCTCCAATTTCAAAATGTTCTGTCCTTCAAATATTACTTCGCCCTCTGTCGCCGGATGGATCTGTAAAATAGTTCTGACCAGAGTACTTTTGCCGCAGCCGCTTTCACCAATAATGCCAAGAGTCTGTCCCTTGTAAGCATTTAAATTTACTTTATCACAGGCAGTGAGAACCTTGCCGCCATCTACCTGAAACTTTTTCGTCAGATTTTTTACTTCCAATACTATTTCTGGCGGTAATGCAACTCCATCACGGTCGCAGTTACAGTTCTCATGCGGGTGTAATTTTACGTTCTCAGGCATAATAACGCTTACCTCCCACAACCGGAACAGCCGCCAGCAGTTCCTTAGTATATTCATGCTGTGGATCGCCGATAATCTCTTCCCGCAGTCCGCTCTCCACAACCATACCATTCTGCATCACAACGATTTTATTTGACATATACGAAGTA
>ERZ791682.341-NODE-341-length-30848-cov-2.76293_pt1 | contig 30848 bp, 19 predicted proteins | sample MGYA00509958_ERZ791682 | MGnify/ENA primary metagenome ERZ791682 (study PRJEB30046, sample SAMN00715194) | human gut metagenome | study: EMG produced TPA metagenomics assembly of the A metagenome-wide association study of gut microbiota in type 2...
ATATAGAATAGTTATAAAACAATAGGAGAATTTATATTAATAAAACTTAGAAAAAGATTATAGATAATAAATAAAATTTTATTTGAAAGCTTTAAAAACATAATAAAAATATAGAAAATATAATTGATAATTTTGATTACAAGCTACCACATAAAGTAGTAGCTTGTAATTTTAAATTATTTTTTTTCTTTCATTGATTCAAGTATACTATCAACAAAAATATCCATCTCTTCAATTGTATTTTCATTCATAGAAGAAGTTAAAGTAACTCTTTCATTTAATACTGTCATTTCTCTCATATCTTCTAGGAATTCCTGCATTAACTTACCTGATTCACAAGCCCAAGAACCATTTTCTAATATACCAAATGTTCTTTTCTGTAAATTTAATGCTTTCATATCCATTAGATAATTATGCATCAATGGATAAATTCCTAAATTATATGTCACAGAAGCTAATACCACATGGCTGTATTTAAATGTTTCAGATATAAGTTGAGAAACATGAGTTTTTGAAACATCATACATTACCACATTAGTCATTCCTTTTTCCACTAATTTAGATGCCAGTACTGATACAGCATTTTCTGTATTTCCATACATTGATGCATATACAATCATTACACCTTTTTCTTCTGGCTCGTATCTGCTCCACTTGTCATATTTATCTAAGAAATAACCTAAGTCATTACGCCAAACTGGACCATGTAAAGGACATATAATTTTTATGTCTATTCCTCCAGCCTTCTTCAAAAGTGATTGTACATGAGGACCATATTTTCCAACTATATTTGTATAATAACGTCTCGCATCATCAAGCCATTCTCTATCAAATTTCACTTCATCATTAAATAATTTTCCATCTAGAGCTCCAAAAGATCCAAAAGCATCTGCACTGAATAATACTCCATTAGTAAGATCAAAGCTTACCATAGCTTCTGGCCAATGTACCATTGGTGCTGCAACAAACAGAATTTCATGTTTTCCAAAAGATATCTTATCTCCCTCTTTTACTTCCTGAGTTTTCGAACTATCTATATGGAATCCAAATTGATTCATAAGATAAAAAGCTTTTTCATTACTAATAACTTTAACCTTAGGATAACGAAGCATTACTTCTTCAATCATAGCAGCATGGTCTGGCTCCATATGGTTGATAACCATATAGTCTAAAGGTCTTCCATCTAAAACTGCTTGAATATTTTCTATAAATTGACGCCCTATTGACCACTCTACTGTATCAAACAGAACAGTTTTTTTATCTAATAAAAGATATGAGTTATACGAAACCCCTCTAGGAATTGGGTGTATATTTTCAAATAAATGAAGACGATGATCATCTCCTCCTACCCAATATAAATCTTCAGTTACTTTTCTAACATTATACATGAATTACTCCTCCTTTATGCTTAAAACAGCTTAAATTTTTTCACTAATATATTAAACTTCAATAAACATATCCTTATTTTCTCCACATATTGGACAGATCCACTCTTCAGGAAGAGCTTCAAAAAGTGTTCCTAGTTTAATATCGTTCTCTTCATCTCCTACAGCTGGATCATATTCATAGCCACATCCATTACATACATGACGCTTCCAAGTAGGAATTTCTTTTTTAGGAATAGCTCTCTTCATTTTTTTCATTGGAGGAGCTTCTTTTTTAGGTTCTCCATTATCTAACGCAGCAGTAAGCAAAGGAAGTATCTCTTCTACATTTCCTATTATTCCATAGTCAGCATTTTTAAATATTGGTGCATTTGGATTATTATTAATTGCAACTATTGTTGTAGCATCTTTTATACCCTTTAAATGCTGTCCTGCTCCAGAAATTCCACAAGCTATATATAGATTTCCATTAAACTTTTGCCCTGACATTCCTACATAACGATTCAATGGAAGATATCTTAGAGTTTCAGCCACTGGTCTAGATGATCCTATAGCAGCTCCAGCTTGTATAGCTAAATTTTTAATAAGCTCCATATTTTCTTTTGGTCCTATTCCTTTTCCTGCACTTACTACACGATCAGCTTTTGAAATAGGAGTATCTAAATCTATCCCTACTGTAAAATCATATCCATCAGCCTTTAATGCTTCTACCAAAGCTTCTACTCTTTCTTTTGCACTTCCTTCTTTTAATATCATATTTTTACGAATACCTGTTGGATGACCTTTTGAAGATGGCTTTTTAGATCCACCATCACTTTTAGGCATTTTCCCTATTAGATGAGAAGCAATAACTACTCTCTGAATTTCATTTGTTCCTTCATATATAGTACAGATTTTGGCATCACGATAAGCTCGTTCTACTTCCATACCTTTAAGATATCCAGTTCCTCCAAATATTTGAAGAGCTTCATTTACTATTTCTAAACATACATCTGAAGCATACTGTTTTGCCATAGCAGATTCCATAGCATAATCTTCATGATTTTCTTTTAATTCAGCAGCACTATATACTAAGAATCTTGCTGCTCTTAATTTTGTTGCCATATCAGCTAATTTAAAAGAAATCACCTGTTGGAAAGCGATAGGTTTTCCAAACTGTTCTCTTTCTTTTGCATAAGCAAGAGCATTTTCAAAAGCGCCCTGAGCAATTCCCAAAGCCTGAGAAGCTATTCCTATTCTTCCTCCATCTAGAGTAGACATGGCAATTTTAAATCCTTCTCCCTCTTTCCCTAAAAGGTTTTCTTTTGGTACTTTTACATTATTAAATATCAATTCAGCAGTTGAAGATGAACGGATACCCATTTTGTCATAGTGATCTCCAAATGCAAATCCTTCCCATCCTTTTTCAACTATGAAAGCACTTATTCCTCTTGTTCCTATATCAGGAGTTGTAACTGCAAAAACTATATATGTTTCAGCTTTATCAGCATTTGTTATGAATATTTTCCCACCATTAAGAATGTAGTAATCTCCCTCTAATACTGCTGTTGTTTCAGTTCCACCAGCATCACTTCCTGCATTTGGTTCTGTAAGTCCAAAAGCTCCTAATTTTTCTCCTTTTGCCAACGGTACTAAATATTTTTGTTTTTGTTCTTCAGTTCCATAAGCAAAAATAGGATACGAACCTAAAGAAACATGAGCTGATAAAATTACTCCTGTTCCTCCATCTACTCTTGATAATTCCTCAACAGCAATTGCATAGCTAAGCATATCTAAACCTGCTCCACCATATTCTTTTGGAAATGGTGTTCCCAATACTCCCATTTCTCCTAATTTTTTTACAGCTTCTGTTGGAAATTCATTCTCCTTATCTAACATAAAAGCTATGGGTTTTACCTCTGTTTCAGCGAATTCTCTTATTTTCATACGCAAATTTTCATGATCTTCTGTTGTTTTAAAAAACATATACTGCCTCCTTCTGTTTTAATATTCCAAGTGACTCTTAAAACTTTTTATAATGGATACAAAATTAAATTTAATGTTTTTTTGCTATATATACATAATATCATTGTGGACTTTTAATGTCAACTATAATTTTTGTTTTTTATTGGAGAATTTTTATTTTAAATAGAACATTTTATAATAAAATTTTATTATTTTATTATCAAAAACCTCAAATTGACTTTTTTAAAAAGATTTTTGAATAGAAATGTATATAATATTTTTGCTTTATATATAACTTTACAACATTATTCGGTCAGTTCCCTTCATTTCATTTTTTTATTTATAATTTTTTTAAATAAAAAAAACAGCCTTGAAAAACTCAAAGCTGTTTAAATACATTTACTCTTCTCTATTTACTAAAAAGATTAAATACAATACTCCCCTTTTTAATCTTTCTTTTTTCTCCATTTTCATTTTCTAATTTACTTGTTCCTATCTCTGTTACATTAAAAAATAGATTTACAACTAATAAAGCTATTGGAAAAAATAGGTAAGGTACTACTTTTATCATATCCACACCTAAAGTTCCTGCTATAAATATTCCTGGCACACTCCATGGAACGAGAGTTATTCCTACAGTTCCAGTTGCTTCAACTATTCTTGTTATATTTTTATTTTTTAAATTAAATTTTTCAAAAAGTGGAAGAAATATAGATATTGGGAGAATAATTGCCAGTAGTTGTGCTCCTGTTACAAAACCTACTCCAAGAGAAACTAAAAATACAGCTACTGTAAGTTGTCTGGAACTTTTTATTCCTGATTGTATTTTATTCAAAAGGTTATCAAAAGAATGACATTCATTTATGATTCCAATAAGACACCCTATAAATATTATAATTATTACAGTTCCACTTACTTCATTCATCCCACCCCTAGCAAATAATTTTGTTACTGAAGGATCATTGAATTTCTGATTTACTCCCAATATTGTGCTTCTCATTATATCTACAGTTTTAAAATTTTGAAATATAAAGCTACTCAACACTCCCATTATTACTGATGAAAAAAGAACTATATTTGATGGTATTTTTTTTATTCCCAGAATTATAACTACAAGAGGAACTAGGAGAAGTATTGGAGTTACATTAAAAACTGTTTCCATCTCTGTTAAAAATCCATTTATATTATCCAAATTTATGTTTTCTACTGTTATGTTATTTCCAACTATTGTAAATCCTATTATAGCTATAATAAAAGCTGGTATTGTATCCATAAGCATATACTGTATATGTTCAAAAAGATCAGTTTTTCCAAGAGCAGCAGATATATTTGTTGTATCAGATAAAGGAGACATTTTATCTCCAAGAAAAGCTCCTGATACTATTGCCCCTGCTGTTATTTCAAGAGGGATTCCTACCTGTTTGGCTATTATGATAAATGATACACCAATAGTTCCAATAGAAGTAAAAGATGTTCCTGTTATAATTGCCACAACACCAGTCATAGCCATAACAATAGGAACAAAAAATCTAAAATCTATCACTTTAAATCCCCAATAAACCATAGATGGAATTATTCCTCCAATTATCCAGCTACTGACAATAAGTCCTACCAGAATAACTGTAAGGAGTGCTGGAAATACTCTTTTTACTCCGCTTCCCATTGCATCTTCAATATTTCTAAGAGTTTCTCCTCTCATAAATGCTATTGCTCCAGATACTACTACTCCTGCAAGTATGGGAGGAACTACCCCTGTTCTCCATTGAAGTATTGATATTTCTCCAAATACAATAATAAAAATTATTGGAAGAATATCCAAAATTAAACTGTTCTTAAATTTTTCTCTCATTTTTATCTCTCCTCTTTTTTGCATAAAAAAAGCCTTCTTACATAAAATTGTAAAAAGGCAAAATAACACAAAAAGACATTTCCTGAAAAGGAGATACTTTGATATATCATTAAATTAATTATTTTCCTATCCTACAATCCTACTATTCTACATAATCTTACTTTTTCGCTGCTTCTACTATTCTACTATATTACTTGTATATGATTATAAATAATTTAATTCATTTTGTCAAGTCCTATCCTATACCACCATATATAAGTCCCAAAACTATTATTATTATTGTTCCTGGAATAAATATATATCTTCCAAACCATAATATTATGCTTCCAGTTTTAAAATTACTTCCTTTATTAATTTCAGCAATTACTTTATTTTTATCTATATAATAAAAATATATTCCTAAAGATATAACTGCTCCTAATGGAATAAGAATAACTGATACAAAATCAGCAAATTTACCAAAGTAATTCATATTTAAATCTAAAACTAATCCTATAATAAGAGCTATTATTCCTACTATCACAGCAGATTTTTTTCTTGAAAATCCAAATCTATCCATAACTGATTCTACAGGTACTTCCAACTGATTGATAGCAGATGAAAGAGCTGCAAATATAACACTTAGGAAAAATATTCCTCCAAGGAATGTTCCTCCAGGAATATGTGAAAATATTGCTGGTATAGTTATAAATAAAAGTGAAGGTCCTGCTCCAGCATCTAATCCAAAAGCAAAAGCTGCTGGTATTATTATGAATCCAGCCATAAGAGCTGCCATTGTATCAAGAAAACAAGTCTGTACTACACTTTCAAATATGTTTACATCATCACCGAGATAACTTCCATACACCAGAAGTGCTGATCCGCTAAGCCCCACTGTGAAAAATGCCTGCCCCAGTGCCATTATCCATGTCATTGGATCTTTAAGCATACTCCAATCAGGTTGAAGAAGAAAATGAACTCCAGTTATTGCATTTGGCAGAGTAAGTGATCTTACCATAAGCCCTAAAAATATTATAAACATCAAAGGCATTATTATTTTATTTATCTTTTCTATTCCTTTTACAACTCCTAATGATATAACTGCCACACTGAAAACTATCCCTATTATATGCCATGGTATAGATGCTGCCTGTCCTGCAAGCTGTTCAAAATATTCTCCATATTCAACATGATTTATAGCTCCAGTAAGATATGAAAAGAAATATCTTATTACCCATCCAAAAACTATAACATAGAATATAAATACTCCTGTTACTGATATTATAGGAATTATTGGCAGATATTTCTTAAAAGGTATCTTTGTATTTTTTATTATCTCAGGTAACCCAAATATTCCTTTTTTCATCATTCTTCCAAATGAAATCTCTCCTACAAGCCCAACTACTGCAAACAGTGCAATAAATATAAAATATGGTATAAGGAAAGCTGCTCCTCCATATTTTCCTAGTTTCCAAGAAAATAACCATATATTTCCAAGTCCAATAGCTGCTCCAACACATGAAAGCATAAATCCTATTTTACCTGTAAAACTCTCTCTTTTCTCACTCATAGTGTTCCCCCATTTAAACTAAATAGAAAAGAGGCAGGTCGAAAAATCTATCTGCCTCTTCAACTTCATCTCAACTAATATTTTTTCATCAGTTCTCTTACTGTTGAAACTACATCATCTTTAGATATTTCAAGAGTTTCTCCAGTTTTTCTGATTTTAAATTCTACAATTCCTTCTTCAGCTCTTTTTCCAGAAACAACTTTGAATGGGAATCCAATAAGATCAGCATCTTTGAATTTAAATCCAGGTCTTTCATCTCTGTCATCTATCATAGAATCTATTCCATCATTTAAAAGAGCTTCATATATCTCTTCAGCTACTTTTACCTGTGCTTCATTTTTCATGTTAGCTGGAATTACATCAACAATATAAGGAGCTAAAGCTGTAGGCCAGATAATTCCAAATTCATCATTATTTTGTTCTATTGCTGAAGCAAGAGTTCTTGATACTCCTATTCCATAACATCCCATCAACATTACTTTACTTTCTCCCTTATCATCAAGGAAAGTAGCATTCAGAGCTTTAGAATATTTATCTCCAAGTTTGAAGATATGTCCTACTTCTATTCCTCTTGCACTGTGAAGTTTTCCTCCACATCTTTCACAAGTTTCTCCCACCTTTACAGTTTTAATATCTGCTACTATGTCAGCTTTGTAATCTCTTCCATAATTTACATTTATGTAATGAGTGTCCATCTTGTTTCCACCAGCTGTATGGTTGTTTATTTCAGTTACAGCAGTATCTGCTATTACTTTTATATCTCCTAATTCTATTCCATATGGTCCAATAAATCCTTTTATCAATCCATGTTTTTCAAGTTCTTCATCTGTAAGAAGAGCAACTTCCACAGCATTTACTATATTTTTAAGTTTTGTTTCGTTTACTTCATAATCTCCTCTCATTAAAACCATATATACCTGATCATTTCCCATATCTCTATACATCATAGCTTTTACAGTTTTGCTGTAAGGAATATTAAGGAATTGTACAATATCATCTATTTTAGAAACATTTGGAGTATCTATTAATTCTGCATTTTTAAGTTCTTCCACTGGAGATGCTTCCACTCTGCTCACAGCAGTTTCCACATTTGCAGCATATGAGCAAGAATCACAATAGATGATTTCATCTTCTCCAGAGTCAGCTAATACATGAAATTCTTGAGATCCGCTTCCTCCAATTGCTCCTGAGTCTGCTTCTACTGGTCTGAATTTAAGTCCGCATCTTGAGAATATTCTTGAATAAGTATCTCTCATATTTAAGAATTCTTCATCTAAAGATTCAGCAGTTGCATGGAAAGAATAAGCATCTTTCATAACAAACTCTCTTCCTCTCATAAGTCCAAATCTTGGTCTTATCTCATCTCTGAATTTAGTTTGAATCTGATAAAGACTCAATGGAAGAGCTTTATATGAAGAGATGTCATTTCTTATTAAGTCAGTAACAACTTCCTCATGAGTTGGTCCTAATACAAAATCTCTTTTATTTCTATCTTGAAGCTTCATCATTAGAGGACCCATTACGTCCCATCTTCCACTTTCTTTCCATAATTCAGCTGGCTGAAGAACCGGCATCAATATTTCCTGGGAACCTGCTCTGTCCATTTCTTCTCTTACTATATTTTCTACTTTTTTCAAAGCTTTATACCCTAGTGGTAAGTATGTATAAACTCCACTTGTAAGTTTTTTTATCATGCTTGCTCTCAATAGAAGTTTATGACTTGCTGTTTCTGCTTCTTTTGGAGTTTCTTTAAGTGTTTTTATATAACTCTTGCTAAATCTCATTTTACCCTCCGAATTTTCTATAATTTACTCTATATTTTATCACATTTCAAATATTTTTTCCATACCCTAATTATTCAAGTGTTTTATTCTCTACTTTTTCTCGATATTAAAAAGTCATATATAAATAAAATAAGGACAGCTCAAAAGCCATCCCTATCAATCTACCAAATATTTTTTAGATATAAATTATTTAGCTTTACAGCATTCTCCATGAGAATGATCTGTATAATGATGAACATATTCCTCTTTACCTCTACATATAAGTGTTCCTTGAATATATGCTTTTATTGCATCTTCAATATTTCCCTCAGCTCCAAGTATTATTTCTACTCCATTATTTTTTATAGCTTCAAATACTGTTGAAGCCATATGCCCAGTAATTACAACATTTACATCTTTATCTTTTAATAGTTTTGCTGCTGCCCCATGAGCCTTTTCCAATTTTTCTGTAATACCTTGTGCTTCCACTACACCATTTTCTATTACACAAATAAAAAATTTGTCACTGTGACCAAAATGTTTTTCAATATTTACTCCATCCTTTGTTGGAAATCCTACTACTTTTTTCATTTTTTCCTCCTTTGTACTCCTTTAGTTTATGATAATCATTATTTTTTATAAAACTTTCTTAATATTTTATCTTGTCTTTCTATTTTATCTTCCAGTTCTGCTTTGGTTTTTGCAATCATTTCATATACAAGATATTCAATAGGTAAAGATTCTATTATATCTATTACTCCTTTATTTTCAAAAGGATCATGATAATCTATAGAGTTAATGTGGATGTATATGTTATTCATAACATCTTCTATATTCAATTCTTTATCCTTATGTTCTTTTACTGCCTGCTTCACATACTCTCCTGATAAAGAATAATTGAGATGTATTCCAAAAATATAACTTTTGTACTCTCCAAGATTTTCTATATTCTGCTTTATATAAGCTACAGCTTCATCTGAATTTTTTATATCTCTATTATTGTTTATCATATGCCCAGTATCCAACATAAACCCTATATTTTTATATTTTACATTCTTTAAGATATATTCTACTTCTTTCTTATTGATAAGTTTTAATCCTGGCCACCATAAGTTTTCCAATAAAAGTTTAAAAGTATATTCTTCATTAGCAAATAAATCATTTATCAATGACACAACACTTTTTAAAACTTCTTCATCTGAATATTTGAAATCATAGGTCATACTTTCTGTGACTTTTGAATTACAAGCATGAAGTACTACATACTCCACTTCTAATTTTTTTGCTGTTTTTAATTCTTTTTTATAATATTCAATTAATTCTTCCTTGCCGTTTTCTCCACCACATAAAGATTTAAAATATTTTTTATCCCTTAACTCTTCATATAGTGCATTTAAATCTTCATTGTATAGCTCCAGCCAAGATGGAAAGAAACGCATATGATAACCTTTAATATAATCTTTTAAATAAGTATTATCTACCTCTGTAAATTTTATTAATTCAAACCCATCAAACCCATATTTTGAAATATAATACAACATATCTTTTTCTATTTCATCACTGTTAAAAAAGTCTGTTCTGTTCAATAGCTTATACATTCTTATTCCTTTCCAATACACTCTTTCATATATTATCTTTTATAAGCTTTAGCATATCTTCACTTTTCAGATTTTCAAGTTTATAATAATCTGCTTTCATGGCTTCACTCAATGTCTTTGCCATTTCAAGTTTTATAAACCCTTCTTCTGTATCTATTACTATGGCTCTTATTCCATCATTTTTTATTTTTTCAGCCATTTCAATACTCTCTTTCACTGGATCTTTTCCTGAAACAGAAAAATTTCCTTTTCCATCAGTTAAGAATACTATTAAAGGAACAATTTCTTTATCTTTTCTTATTTCGTTTTTCATTATTGTATATGCTTTTGCAATACCTTCTGCTAATGGAGTTTTTCCTCCTGTTGTTAACTTTTCCAGCTTTTTCTGTGCTAGATCTATACTTCTGGTAATAGGCAACAATTCCTCTGCTCTATCTCTTCTGAAAGATACCATTCCTACTTTATCTCTTTTTTCATAGGCATCTTTTAACAAAGACATAATTGCTCCCTTTACTGCTTCCATTCTTTTTTTAACTCCCATAGAACCACTTGAATCTACCACAAAAAGAATATTTGCCCCTGTTCTTTTTTCTCTTATCTTGACTCTTATATGCTCTTTTTTTATACTTATCATCAGATTATTTTCTTTATTCTTTGTCTGATATGGGGCTGCTGCTCTTATTGTTGCATCAAAAGCAAAATCTCTAATTTTTCCCTTTGGCAAAGTACTCTTTATATATCTTCCTTGTAAAGAACCACTTTTAGTTTTACATCTCTTTCCTGTTCCAGCTCTTTTTTTAGTATCATGTACAGTATCTATGAGTATATCCTTTACTTTAAAGATTTCTCCTATTTCAAACTCTTCTTCAGATTCTGTGTTTTCATTATTTTTCTTTTCCTCTTCATTCTTATCTGAATTTTCAGAGATTTCAGAATCATTTTTCTCTTCATTTTCTTTTCCACTCTCTTCTGGGGTTTCTTTTTCCTGTTTTTCATCTGGAAGATTATTTTCTTCTGAGTCCTTATCTTCTTGTTCATCTTCATGATTATTATCTTTCAGTTCATTTCCCTTATTTTGAGGTGTACTTTCCTGTTTTTGATTTGTTCTGTGAGGAAGAACAAATATAGCTGCTTCCTTTAAATCATCTATATTTAAATAACTTCTTCCATCTAATGCTGCCAAGGATTTAGCTGTTTCTACAAGAATTATTTCAGCTCTATTACCTATTGTATTAGCTTCTTCTACAATCTTTACAGCTATATTCATTATCTGTTCACTAACTTTTATCTTTTCTACTCTTTCTTTGGCACGATTTACTTTTTCTTTTAATATTTCTTCCTCTTCAACATATTTTTTACAAAATTCTATAGGACTATTTTCATATTCCAATCTTTTCTTTACTATTCTTACTCTTTCCAAAACATTGCGAGTTCCAACAGCATTTACATAAAGTCCAAATTTATCTAATAATTGAGGTCTTAAATCTCCCTCTTCTGGATTCATTGTCCCTATTAAAACAAATCTGCATTCATGAGAAAAACTTACTCCATCTCTTTCTACATAATTCATCTCTCGTGAAGCTACTTCTAATATACTGCTTACTATACTGTCTCCTAATAGATTTATTTCATCTACATATAAAATATTTCCATGACATTTTTTTAAAAGTCCTTCCTGAAATATTTTTTTTCCAGATTTCATAGTTTTTTCTATATCTATACTTCCTACCAGATTATCTTCTGTTATATTTAAAGGAAGATTTATCACTTTCATTTCAGAAAATAATTCTCCTAATCCTCTGACCAATGTAGATTTTGCTGTTCCCTTTTCTCCATTTATCAGCACTCCTCCTATTTTTTTATTTACTATATTTAGAAGAAGAGCTTTTTTTATTCTTTCCTGTCCTTCAACTGCTACAAAAGGAAATATCATATTTCCCTCCTTATAAGTTTTCTATGAGCTTTTCTAATTTGCTTTCTTCCAACACACCATCTTCAAAAGGAGTTTTTCTCATTCTATGAGGTAATGTCAATACTGCTGCTCTCAACATATCCTCCTTAGCTACATCTTCTCTTCCTTCATATGCAGCTATTGTTATAGCTGTTTTTATAACACTTATATCTGCTCTGTGCCCATCAACATTCAAAGCTATTGATATTTTAGCTGCAATTTCATACATTTCATCACTGCATTTAATATTTTTTAATATTTTTTTACTTTTTTCTATTTTTTCTTTTAATTCATTTTCGTCTTTTTCATATTTTTTTATAAATTTTTCAGAGTCTGCTTCAAATTCAAGCCTTCTTTTAACTACTTCTACTCTTTTACTTGTTTCTTTTTCTCCAGCTACATCTACCACCAGTCCAAACCTGTCTAATAATTGAGGCCTCAAATCTCCTTCTTCTGGATTCATTGTCCCTACCAATATAAATTTAGCTGGGTGGCTGAATGATATCCCTTCTCTTTCTATACTGTTTACTCCCATAGCTGCTGAATCCAATAAAACATCAACTATATGATCATCCAATAAATTTATTTCATCTACATAGAGAATATTTCTATTACTTTGAGCAAGTATTCCCTTTTCAAATTTCTTTTCTCCATTTTTTATTGCATGTTCAATATCCAATGTTCCTACCACTCTGTCTTCTGTAGCACTTATTGGAAGATTTATTACTTTCATTTTACCTTGAATTATCTGAATCTCTTCTCCTGCTTTATATTTTTTTAGGCACTCATCACAAAACTCATCAGGTTTCTCAGGGTCGCAATGAAATTCACAATGATTTTCATCCCTCTCTGCAAGAAGACTGGCAAGACCCCTAACTAATGTAGATTTTGCCGTTCCCTTCTCTCCTCTTATAAGTACCCCTCCTAAAGCTGGGTTTATTATATTCAATATTAATGCTTCTTTCATTTTTTCTTGCCCTACTATCCCTGTAAAAGGATAGAGAAAATTTCTATTACTCATTTATTTTCCTTTCTTCATCCAGTATTTTAAACACTGCCTTTCGCAGAATACAATCTTTATCTTCTGTTTCATATTTTTGATTATACAGCATTCTCGAAGGACAGCACCCTTTACAAATTTTCCTATATTCACATATATTACATCTTTCATATTTCCCTGAAGATAATTTTTTCATCTCAATTTCTTCATCTATATTTCCCATATAATATTCTATATTTCCTACAAGAGAACTGCATGGATAAGTATCTCCAGCTGGAGTTACTACTATGGCCTGCCCCAATGACGAATAACAATAATTATCACTGCTGCACTCCATACATTCTCTCATTTTCGTTTCTTCTATTTCTCTTATTCCTACTTTTTTTCCTGTGAGTTCTATAAGAAGCTGAATCTTTTCATATGCCTTTTTTATATTAATATAAATATCTCCATCATTTGGAGGTTTTATCTCTTTATTACTATTACAGTTTCCAGCAGTTCGTAAAAGATCAAGCCCTATTCCTCTTACATTTCCTAAGTAATATGCCATTTCTATTAATTTTTCAAGTTTTTCAATATTTTTATTAGTTACCACACAATTTATATTTATATCTTTTTTATACTCTCTAAGAAAATTTATCCCTTGAAGAACTTTTTTAGTTCCTCCCCTCAACTCCTCATTAACAGCTACAGTTCCATCAAAACTAATTCCTATATTTATATCCATTTTTGCAAGTTTTTTGGCTATTTCTTCTGTTATCAATGTCCCATTGCTTTGGAGTCCTATCTTGCATTTATATCCATTTTCTTTCAAGTATTGATAAAGCTTTTCTATTACCTTGAAATTAAGCAGTGGTTCTCCCCCTGCCAATATCAGAATAAAGTTTTTATTTTCACAAAGATTTATTGCTTTTTTAGCAGTTTCAAAAGACATTAATTTATGAGTAAATGCAGGGTGGGCATAGCAATATTTGCAATTTAAATTACAATCATCAGCCAGCCACAACACAAGATATTTAATATTTTTTTTACTCTTCATATGCCTCTACATCACCTTCAATGCTTAAATATATTTTTCTTAAACTTTCTAGTTTTTCTGGAGATGCACTCCACATATTTCTTTGATTAGCTTCTAAAAGCTTTTCAGCTATATTCATCACTGCATGTGGATTATTTTCTTTTATCCACTCTCTGTTTTCTTCATTTTCAATATATTTTTCAGTTATTTTATCATACATCCAGTCTTCAGCTATCTCAGATGTTGCATCCCACCCAAAGAATATATCTACCATAAAACTTACTTCCTGAGCTCCTTTATATCCATGTCTCTTTAACCCCTCAAACCACTTTGGATTCAGTATTCTTGACCTCATTATTTTGGCAGTTTCTTCTTTTAAACTTTTTATTTTTGTTGACTCTGGATCACTTGCATTTGCACTATATGAACGAGGATCTTTTCCACTGGCACATTTTACTGCTGCTACCAATCCACCATGATATGTATAGTAATCATCACTTTCCAGCATATCTATTTCAACTGAACTTTCATTTTTTACTGTTATTTCTGACTTAGCCATTCTCTTAGTGAATATCTTTTCTACTTTGGTTCCATGATAGCTGCTTCCATAAGCATGACTGCTCCAATTTATATATGCTTTTCCTAAATCTTCTCTTGTTTCCCATTCCTTTGAATTGATAAGCACTCCCACCCCAGCGCCATAGGTACCTGGCGGACATCCAAAGACTCTCATTTTTGAAATATGTTCAGCTTCACTCAATTGGTATCCCTCTTTTAAAAGCTCTTCTATCTCTTCATTCATATTTTTTCTAATGTAGTTTATTTCCTCAGGTTCATCTAATTGTGATACCAGATTTACTGCTTCTTCTAATAATCTTATAAGAATTGGAAAAGTATCTCTGAATAATCCTGTTATCCTTAATGTTACATCTATTCTAGGTCTTTTCAATTCTTCATAGGGAATAAATTCTAATCCTATTACTCTATCTCCATTATTCAGCCATATTGGTCTTACTCCCATAAGGTATAATGCTTCTGCAATATCATCTCCATTGGTTTTCATTGTTTCTCCACCATAGATCAACATAGCTATATTTTGAGGTATTTTCCCCTCATCCTCAATATATCTTTCTATAAGTTTATCTCCTAACTGCATTCCTACTTTCCATGATGCTCTTGATGGAATTTTGTTAGGATCTATTGCATAAAAATTAGTTCCTGTAGGTAAAATATTTATATTTCCTCTTGTGGGACATCCTGATTGTCCTGGAATAATAAATTTTCCCTCAGCACCTTTTATTGTACTTTCTTTTTCTCTTACTACTCCTCTTATTTTAGGTAAAACAGTTCCTAATATATTATTTCTAAGAGTTAAAATATATTTTCTATTTTTTACTTCATATCCTGAATATTCACCTTTTAATTCTGTTTTATTATCTGATAATATTTCTTTTATGATATCTAAAGTTATATTTCTTATATCATCTAAAATCATAAGATTACTTTTTCCATTTTCAGAAAAATCATATGGCTCATTCTTCAATTGTTCCAAATCATATCCCAAAGCTTTTCCAACAGATTTATCCGCTGCCAACATTCCACAGTTATCTATTCTCATAAGAGCTTGAATTAAAGTAGCACATCTATCTCCTTCTGCTGGTTCTCCTAATATATGAAGACCATCTTTGATTGTTGAACTTTTTAATTCCTCTATATATGAATGAAGCTTATTTATAAAGATCTTATAATCTTCTAAAACTTTTTCTTTGTCTAAATTCATATCCAAATTATAGTTATACTTAAACACTCTGTCTAATATATCCTTTTTAATTCCTTCCACTTTTGAATCTTTTGCATTTTCAGCTTGATAATACTGCTTTATCAATTCATCTATTTCTTCTATGTCCTCATACTCTCCTGCTAAAGTAAGAGCTGGAATCATATATGATATGAGAGCTGCATAACTTCTTCTTTTAGCCTGTAATCCCTCACCTGTTACATTAATAGAATAATCATATAAATGTGGAATATCATCTATATTAAAATCTTATCTCTTTTCCTGGCAGCCATTCTAAAGTTCCATGAGTTCCCACATGGTAAATCACATCTGCTTTAAATACTTCCTTTATCCACTTATAAAAAGAATAATATTGATGGGGAATCATAAAATTTGTATTATGATACATTTCTTCTGCTCTGCATATCATCCCTCTTGCAGGCTGTAGTCCTATAAAAATATTTCCATTGAGTATCCCAGGAACTGGCAATACATCTTCATACACCATAAATTCTCCTGGACCTTTTCCCCATTGCTCCTCCATTTTCTTTTGAACTTTTTCATCAAGCTGATCAAACCACTTCAAATATTTTTTCTTGTCTATTATATCTATACTTTTTTCTAATACCTTTTCAGAAGTTAACCATTTCTGATCATTTGATACTCCTTTTATAATCTTCTGAATTATCTCATTTCCATCTTTAAATTTATATTCAGTTTTAATACCCATTTCATCAAAAGCTTCTACCATATTATATACAGAATTAGGTGTATCCAATCCAAAGGCACACCCTATCATGTCATTTCTTGGAGGCATATTGTGAAATATTACTGCTATTTTTTTATCTTCATTCTTTTTTTGAGATAACCTCGCCCATCCCATAGCCATTCTTGCTATTTTATTTACTCTTTCATTAATTGGAATAAAAACAGACTTTTCTCCAAATTCATCTTTAATAATTTCATGAGTACAACAAGTAACTGAAATAATCTGTCCATCAAACTCTGGATAATAAACCCCTGTTGTAAGAGACATAGTATCCAATCCACGAACATCTTCTTCCCATGTTTCTCTATTTTGATATGTAGTCATAGCTTGGATGACAGGAACTCCCATATCTTCAAATATACTTTTTTCTACTACAGATGTTCCATCTCCAGGTTCATTAAATATACTTTGAGAATACCCAATAAGATTTATTATGACACTAGGTATAACTTTTTCATTTTTTTTGAAATAATTTTCTATTACCCATTTTGTTCCCCTTGATTTTATAGATTGATCTGGAATAGAATTAGTAAAGACAACTAAAGGAATTCCACCTTCTCTTTTTATTTCTTCTATGAATTTATCTATAACTTCCATTCTTCTACTCTGCCATTCTCGTCCATGAAAAAGTATTCCCACTATATTTTTTTCTTTTGCTATACTTTCAATAAATTTATCTGTATCTTTTACTATTTCTCCATTGGCATAAATTCCTTCCCATTGTGGATATTGACACTCTTCTATTTCATATTTATCTTTTCCTAGAGTATTGGCTGCATATAGAATCATATTTCTATAATTCTTTTCTCCGCCTAAAAGATAGTATTTGGTTAATTTGTCCTGTACTAAAGATGAAAGTCCTGAATTTGCAGTAAATTCTCTTGTTTCATCTTCTATTGTAGAATGTATAAAAAATGGTTTTTTCCCCTGAAATTTCTTTTTAAACATTAAAAACTTTTTAAATGTTGATATTCCTCCATGTATCATCATGCATATTAAATCACTTTTTTTAGTATGAGTTTCTAATTGATTGTATACTGCATCAGAAGAATCTATTTCAAAAGCTGTAAAAAATTTAAACTCAAACTTTCCTTGATATTCTTTAGTTATAGAGCTGCATACTTTATTTAAACTATACATATTATCAAACATTGAAGTTATAAATATTATTTTAAACATCGTTCCCCCATTTTTCTGTAATATATTTTACAAAGGTCATGATATATTTTCCTAGCAAATAGTTTAATGTCTTTTCTTCCTTTTCTTCTAATTCATAGTTAATTTGTAATTTATCACAAATAAGTTTCCTTATTTGCTCACACTGCTCTTTCACTGTTTCTTCTGAAAGCAGATTCCACTCTAGCTGATCCAGTAAATGAATATACAATGAAGTAAGAGCAACTATCTCCTCATTCTTTTCTATCTTCTCAATAAACTCTATGTATTCTAATTTTTCCTCAGTTTTTTTTGGATATTTTTCAATATATCTATTCCATATTTCTTCAGCTGTTATGCCATATCTTCTTCCTCTTCTAAATATAGACTTTTGTTTTTCAGGAGTTAAGTCTGATTGTCTTGCTAAAGCTTCTTTTACTCCTTTTTTTACAGCTTTTCCTATTAATTCTCCTAATTTCGAATGTTTTCCAGAATCATTATATACAGCTTCACTTTCAAGATTACTGTAAACTATAACTCCATCTGTTCCAGATCCAGTTGCTATTCCATTTGAATATTTACTTCCTTCCAACAATTCCTGTATTGCTGCTGTTTTCGCTTCAGTTATAGTAATCATTGCCCTAGTCAAAGTTCTTGGAGGCAAATTTCCATTGATAGCTACAATTATATTTATAGTTCCATGCTTTATTTTCTCTGTTTTTCCATTATTTTCAACATAAGAAGCTGGATCCCCAACACGTCCTCCATTTGTTTCTATTCCTCCTGTTATCAAGGCAGTAACACTTAAATCTCCATATTTTTCTACAATTATACTCATATTTTTCATGTCTGCTGCTGTTCCCATTCCAGTTGTATATTGAGGGTCAAGTCCTAATTCTCCTGCTATGATTTCCATATGCTCCTTATATGTTGGAGCTTTTAGCTGACATCCCATTCCTGGTGCAGTTTTTGCATCATTATTAAAAACAGAAGTCAGATGTTCACTATATCCTCCATTTATAACTCCTGTGCTTAGTACAGCTCTCTTTCCAGAAAATTTTACTATAACACTTTTATTATATTTATATATTTTATCTCCTGTTTCTAATACTTTTAGCATTTGTTCCTCCTAAGTTCTATAATATACAAAAATCTAATAACCCAGATATAGAATTATGGTAAACTCTCGCATTTATTCCATATACCTTATTTAAATTTTCTTCTGTCATAACTTCTTCTGGCTTTCCATCTTTAACTATTTCTCCATTGGAGAGTAATATAAGTCTTGTACAATATTTTACTGCTATTCTCAAATTATGAATTACTGATATCACTGTTTTAGATTCCTCTTTTATACTTTCTAGATGCTTAAATAGCTCATCTTCATACATCATATCTAAACTGGCTGATGGTTCATCTAAAAGCATTATGTCGCTTTCCTGTGTAAGTACTTTGGCAAAAAGCACTCTCTGTCTTTCTCCTCCAGAAAGTTCTAATATAGATTTATCCTTAAAGCCTAAAGTATTTGTCATTTTCATATATTTTTCTGCTATTTCTATATCTTTTTTAGTATATTCCTGAAAGCTTTCTAGATAGGGATATCTTCCTAAAACTACTACATCTATACATGAAAAATCAAAACCAAGATTTGTATTTTGATTCATAAATGAAATTTTCCTTGCTAATTCTTTTTCCTTATATTCATCTATACTTTTATCATTAAGAAGTATTACCCCTCTATCTATTTTATTTATTCCATTTATTGTTTTCAAAAGAGTAGTTTTTCCAGAACCATTAGGACCTATTATCCCTATAATTTCTCCCTGACTGCATTTAAAACATATATTTTTTAGTATTTCTCTTTCACCTATTTTGTAACACACATTTTTAAGCTTCAAAGTAAAGTTATTCATAGCCCTTTTCCCTCTTTTCTAATTTTAATTATTAGATAAATAAAATATGGTGCTCCTATTAATGAAGTAATTATTCCTACACTTATTTCACTTGGAGCTAAAATTACTCTCGATATTAAATCGCTTAAAGTAAGAAAAAAAGCTCCTGCCAAAAATGATCCCTTTAATAGTTTTCTATTGTCTGCTCCAATTATTTTTCTCAGCATATGTGGGACAACAAGTCCAACAAATCCTATATTTCCACTTATACATACAGAAACAGCTGTTAATACAGCAACTATCACAAGTATTTTCTTTCTCATTTTTCTTATATTTATTCCCAAAGACTTTGCTTCCTCATCTCCCAACAAAAGTATATTCAGCTCTTTTCCATAACAAAACAAAATAAAAGCTAAAACTATAACAGGACCTACCCCAAATAGAAAATGCTCCCATCTTCTCCCACTGAGGCTTCCTATAGACCAGAAAATATATTCCTTTATTTGAGATTCCATAAGATTTGTCAGTATTATAGATGATATAGCCCCTACAAAACTGCTTATGGCAATTCCAGAAAGTATCAATAGTAGGTTATCACTTTTACCTCTTAAAGTTGAAAGTCTATACACAATAGCTGACACCACCAAAGAAAAGAATATAGAAAATAATGGCATTGCAAAAATATATTTTGAACTTAATCCTAAGGCTATGGATATAACTGCTCCAAGACTTGCTCCACTAGAAATACCAATTATTCCTGAATCAGCTATGGGATTTTTTAAAAGACTCTGCATTGTACACCCACATACAGCTAAAGCTCCTCCCACAATTGCTGCTGTCATTATCCTAGGAAATCTTACATAATATACAATTGGAATAAAACTTTTTTTCATTATGTCAAAATTAGTTATTCCAGTTTTATTTAACAATATTTTTATAACTTCTGATATTGGTACTTTTACTGCTCCATAGAAAAGAGAAAAAATAATTACTATAATCAAAAAGAAAGTTATCATAACATTAAAATTTAATTTAGTCTTTCCCATTGATTATTCCTCCTTTAAATTATAGATAGCTTTTCCAAGATTTTCTATTCCTTCAATCATATATTGGGAAGTTGGAGAAATATCTTTATATTTCAATAAATATATTCTTTTGTTTTTTACTGCTTTGACATCTTCATAACTCGGATCATTCATAACAAATTCTGAAAACCCCTCTGAATTTATATGCCCTTTCCATATAGGGATTATTATCACATCTGGATTTAATTCTATCACTTTTTCTTTTGATATCTTCTGTGATCCTATAATTTCAGCCTCACTAGCTGCATTTATTCCTCCAATAAGACTTACCATATCATCAAAAGTAGTTCCTTTTCCACTGGTATTTTCATAAGAGGTATACAATAATATTCTTAATTTTTCCCCTTTATATCCATCATGTATTTGTTTTTGAAGAATAGAAAGTCTAGTTTCCATATTTTTCACTATTTCTTCTCCTTTTTCTTCTTCACCTACTAAAACTGCTAATTCTTTTATAAGTTCTTTTTGCTCTTTAAAATTTTTAGGAGTTTTATAGGTATATACATTTGCTCCAGTTTCTTGTATTTGCAGAAGTATTTCTTTTTTCATCCAATCTGCTGTTATTACTAAATCTGGTTCTAATTCTATCATTGTTTCAATATTGCTTTCTATTTTAGGAAACTTCTTTGCTTCTTCTTCCACATGAGACATATCTGGTTCTTCATTAATTTGCCCACATAATCCCACTATTCTTCCATGATCTACAAGTCTCAATATCATCTCATCTCCACTTAATGTCAGAGAGGCTATTCGATTAAATTTTTTTCCCTCTGCTCCCAGAATAGATATTGAAATGGTAAGTATAAGAATTATATAAATTAGAGAGATTATTTTTTTCAATACCCTCACATCCCTTTTTAAATTCTTCTTCAATAGTAATAAAGCAGGGGAAATATATCTCCCTGCTCTATACTTAATTTAATAATTAGAAGTTATATTTAAATCCTGCATAGAAACTTCTTCCATCTGCTGGGTAATAAACTTTTCTTGGCCCAGGACTAGAAGAAGATCTTGTTGATGTTATTGTATTGCAGTATTCTTTATCAAAAAGATTTCTCACTCCTCCATAAAGCTCTAATCCACTACTCAGTGTATAAGATATATTTGCATCTACTGTTATATAATCATTATCTTTTCCAAAATAATTGTCAAAATCATCTTCAGCATATGATTTTCCTACATAATATGCATCTCCATTTACTAAAAGATTACTTGTTATATTATATGTAGCACCTATATTCCCTTGCCATTTTGCTACTCCTGCAAATTCATTTCCATCATATATGCCACTTGTTATTTTTGGTTCAATATATGAAATATTTTCTCTCAAAGTTAATTTATCAAAGTAATGAACAAATGATAATTGGGCTCCAATTCTTCTGACAGTTCCATCAAAATTTCTATTAGCTGAAGTATTGGCATCAGTTTTATCATAATAAATTTCATTATCTGAATCTATATAAAAAACAGATGTTGAAATGGCTGTATTCCTAATCATATCTCTTATTCCCAATTCATAAACATCGTTCTTTTGAGTTTTTACATCTCCTGACCAAGCTCCAGCATCTCCTATAGTTGGTGTTCTTACTGCTCTTGTATAATTAAAATAGACATTTCCACTATCAGAATACAAATAGTTTGCTCCTATCTCAAAACTATCATTATTTGAGTAATCTGAAGAGTGAGGAGTTATTTCTTGTAAATACGCCCAATCAGGACTATAAGTTTTTGTACTGTACTTATATTTAACTCTCTCCCTTCTATATCCTTGAGTAAGTTGTAGTTTTCCAAATGTAGTCTTATTCATTATATATCCAGCATATGATTCTCTTTCATCATCTGGTGCTTTTTGAACTTTGCCATTTACAGATACAGGAGTTTTAAACTCTCTATTTCCATCTCTATAATCTCCACCTATAACAATGTAACTATTTTCTTCATAAGAATACTTTAATTGTGGATTTATATAATATTCTTTTGTAAGTTGATTTTGATTCTTACTTTCATCTTCATAATAACCTCCATAAACTAATAAATCTAATTTATCAGTTAGCTTTTTATTATAAGATAAATTCCAAATATCAGTTATATTATGCATAACTCCACCATAACTTCCAGGTTTAGTAGGATCTTTATCATACTGACCTTTTTCTAAATAACCAGTATAATAATCTTTAGTTTCATTATGATTATATCTTAATTCAATGTTTCCATCTTTTAAAAGATACTTACCTCTTAACCAAACCGATTCTCTTTTATCTTCATCATTTTTATATTCAGTATTTCTATCTCTATAATCCATACTTGAGTATCCTGAATACGAAGCATTTAATAATAACTTATCTCCAATCTTAGTTCCATAACTTAGATTCGCTCTTGTAGTTTCCCAAGAACCAGCTTCTAATCCAACACTTCCATAATTTATCTTATTTTCTGGTGCTTTAGTTATAATATTTACAACTCCTCCAATAGCACCATCACCATACATAACAGCTCCTCCACCTTGAACAACTTCAATTCTTTCTACTTCTGTAATTGGAATTTGGTTTATATTGAATCCTGCTACACCATTCAAAGGAATTCCATCTAAAAGAACTATTGTATTATATTTTGCTGTTGCTCCTGACCCTCTTAAGTCTATCACTGGTGAAGCTCCATCCATTTTTCTGATTGTGACACCTGGAACTCCTTTCAATGCATCATCGATAGTTGCTGCTCCTCTTTCTTTAATTTCCTCACTTGTTATCACGGTTACATTTTTAGCTGTTTCATGAGTTAAAGTTCCAAAGCTTTCTCCTGTTGTTATTACTGTTTCATTAAGTCTTTGACTTGCAATATTTTCCTCTGCTATTGCTGTCATTGATGTTCCAACTGCTAATATAGCAGCTAACATTAAAGTCCTTCTCATTATTTCCTCCCAGATATTTGTTTGTAATAAACAAAAAACTCTGATCAGGCAAAAACTTTACCTAATCAGAGCACCAATTCCGAAATAATGAAATTCAAAAAATAACAGAAATTTACATTTTCAAATATATTAATTGGTAAGTCTTCTGACTTAGCTTCATCCTACTCTCACGCCTTCCCAGTTTCCCAGTGACATAATGTGATTTCGTCCGCCATACAGCAGCTTGCGCTGTGGGGGATTCTCACCCCTCTTCCTCTATTAAGCATATGCACCTAATCATCTTTTTGTTTTATTCTAATTTTAATAGTACATTATTCAAACAAAATTGTCAAGTGTATTATCTCTCACAATTATTCTTTTCATAAATCAAATATACATATCTTAATAATTAAATTTATAGTTTAATTTTTTTACTCTTCATATTCCTCAATATCACCTTCTATGCTCATATATATCTTCCTTAATTCATCAAGTTTTTCTTTTGAAGTATTCCACATTCCTCTTTGTTCAGCCTCTAATAACCTTTCAGTTATATTCATTAAAGCATGAGGATTGTTTTCTTTTATCCATTCTCTATTTTCTATATTTTGCACATACTTCTCTGTTATTCTGTCATACATCCAGTCTTCTGCAACTTCAGCAGTGGCATCCCAGCCAAATACAATATCTACCATTGCACTTACTTCCATGGCTCCTTTATATCCATGTCTTTTCAAACCTTCAAGCCATTTTGGATTTAGTATCCTTGATCTCATTATTCTTGCTGTTTCCTCTTTTAAACTTTTTATTTTCACATTATTTGGATCACTTGTATTTCCACTATAGGATCTTGCTTCTTTCCCACTGGCATATTTTACTGCTGCCGTTAATCCACCATGATATGCATAGTAATCATCGCTTTCCAACATATCTAACTCTACTGATGCTTCATTTTTTACTGTAACATCTATGTTTTTCAATCTTTTTACAAACATATTTTCTAATTTCGTTCCATGATAATTACTACTGTAGGCATGACTGCTCCAATTTATATATGCCTGACCTAAATCATCTCTTGTTTCCCATTGTTGTGATTCTATTAATACTCTTACTCCTGTTCCATATGTTCCTGGTGGACATCCAAATATTCTGACTTTAGATAAGTTTTCAGCATCACTAAAACTGTATCCATCTTCCAAAAGTTTTTCTATATCATCTTTTAAGTTCTTTTTTATATAATTTACTTCATCACTCTCATCTAATTGAGAAACTGTATTTACAGCATCTTCTAAAAGCTTAATCAGAGTAGGAAAAGTATCTCTAAACAATCCAGATATTCTTAATGTTACGTCTATTCTAGGTCTTCTCAGCTCTTCATAGGGAATAGCTTCTAGCCCTATTACTCTATCTCCATTGTTCAGCCATACTGGTTTTACTCCCATAAGATACAATGCTTCAGCTATATCATCTCCATTAGTTTTTATTGTATCACCACTATATAGAATCATAGCAATATTCTTTGGCAGCTTTCCTTCATCTTCAATATATCTGTTCATAAGTTCTTCTGCTAGTTTTATTCCTACTTTCCATGAAGCTCTTGATGGAATTTTATATGGATCAATAGAATAAAAATTTGTTCCTGTTGGAAGAATATTTATATTCCCTCTTGTTGGATATCCTGACTGTCCTGGAACAATAAACTTTCCATTAGCTCCATCTACCACACTTTTACTTTCTCTTTTTGTTTCTAATATTTTAGGCAATACTATCTCTAAAATATTTTTTTCTAAAAGTAAAATATAGCTTTCATCTATTATTTTATATTCTTTTGTTTTTTCAACTACAGTTTGATATTTCTTTTCTCCTAATATTTCCCTTACTATCTCTACTGTTATATTTCTTATATCATCCAGTATCATTAAATTAGTTTTTCCTATTTTATTATGTCCATGAGGATTTTCTTTTAAAACTTCTATATCATACCCTAAACTCTTTCCTACTGCTTCTTCTGCCCCCATCATTCCACAGTTTTCAATTCTCAATAGAGCATGAATCAATGATGCTAATCTATCTCCTGCAGGAGCCTCTCCCAATATGTGAAGTCCATCTTTTATTACTGAACTTTTGAGTTCTTCTATGTATGAGTGAAGTTTATTTATAAAAATAGAATAATTTTTTCTTATTTCTTCCTCAGTAATATTCATATCTAAATTATATTTATATTCTAATACTCTTTTTATAATATTCTCTTTCAAGTCTACTATTTTTGAATCTTTTCCTATTTCAGCCAGATAATACTGTTTAATCAAATCATCTATTTCTTCTATATCTTCATATTCTCCAGAAAGTGTAAGAGCAGGGATCATGTAGGAAATCAGCACTGCATTGCTTCTTCTTTTAGCCTGTAGTCCTTCTCCAGAAATATTTATTGAGTAAGGATATAGATGTGGAATATCATCTATATTAAAATCTGGACAGCATCTGTTACTTAATCCAACCTCTTTCCCTGGCAGCCATTCACAAGTTCCATGAGTTCCCACATGATAAATTACATCTGCTTTAAATCCCTCTTTTATCCACTTATAGAAAGAATAATATTGATGTGGAATAATAAAATCTGTACTATGATATACCTCTTCTGCTTTTTCTTCCATACCTCTTGAAGGCTGTAATCCTATAAATATATTTCCATTAAGAATTCCAGGTACTGGAAATACATCTTCATAAATCATAAATTCCCCTGGAGCTTTTCCCCATTGAGCTTCTATTTTTTCCTGTACCTCTCTATCTAATTTGGAAAACCACTCCAGATACTTTTCTTTGTTTATTTTATCAATACTTTTTTCCAAAACTTTTTCACTAGTCAGCCATTTTTTATCATTAGATACACCTTTAATAATAGTATTTATTATTTCATTTCCATCTTTAAATTCATGATCTATTTTTATCCCCATTTTTGAAAATAGTTTCATCATATTATTTACTGAATTAGGAGTATCAAGTCCAAAAGCTCTCCCTATCATATCATTTCTTGGAGGCATGTTATGAAGAATAACTGCTATTTTTTTATCTTCATTCTTTTTCATTCCTAATTTTATCCAATTTACAGCTAATCTGGATATTTTATTTACTCTCTCATCTATTGGTATAAATATTTTTTTCTCTCCATACTCATCTTTTATAGTTTCATAAGTACAACATGTTACAGAAATAATTTGTCCATCAAACTCTGGATAATAGACTCCTGTAGTTAAAGCTTCAGAATCAAGCCCCCTTATATCTCTTTCCCATGTTTCTCTAGTTTGATAAGTACTCATAGCCTGTATTACAGGAATTTTTAAATCTTCAAAAATACTTTTTTCTACTATTGTGGTTCCATCTCCAGGTTCACTAAAAATAGTTTGTGAGTATGCCATTAAGTTAATAATTGCTTTAGGTATTACTTTCCCTTTATGTTTTAAGTAATTTTCTATTACCCACTTTATTCCTTTTGATTTGATTTCTTGTTTCAAAATTGAATTTGTAAAAATAGGATAAGGAGTTACTCCTAATTTTTTTAACTCTTCTATAAATTTATCCACTACCTTTATTCGCTTACTATTCCATTCTTTTCCATGAAATAAAATAGCAACTACTATGGGGTCTTCTGCTATTTTCTTAATAAAATTCTCCTCATCTTCAACTATGTCTCCATCCTTATATATTCCTTCCCATCTCATATAAGTGTATTTTTCATATGGATATTTTTTATTCCCCAGCTCTGAAGCTGTATAGAGAATCATATTCTTATAATTCTCTTCTCCCCCTAAAGTATAATATTTTGTCATATTATATGCTGTTGCTGCTGGCATTCCTCCCTGTTCAACAAACTCTCTATTTTCATCATCAATTGTAGTATTAATAAAAAATGGTATACTTCCCCAAAATGTTTTTTTTAGATTTATAAATTTTTTAAAGCTTGAAACTCCTCCATGTAGAAGAATATAAACTATATTGCTTGTTCTTATTTCATTTTCAAGTTTTCTATATTCCTCATCAGACTTATCCACTGTATTAGATTTAAAAAAACTAAATTCAAAATCACCACAATGTTCTTCTGTTAGCTTTTTACATATCTTGTTAAATGTATAACTATTATCATAGTTTGATGTAACCAAAGTAATTTTAAACATATTTTCTCCTTTTGAAAAATACTATTCTTTATCATCTTTTAATTGATAAATACTGTTAGCTAACTCTTCTATTCCATCTATAATATATTGAGAATATATGTACACATATTTTCCTGGAATAGGATATATTCTGCCATTTTTTACAGCTTTCAAGTCTTTATAGCTTTTATCCTTACTCAAAAATTCTAAAAATCTACTTCCATCCTTTGCAGCAGTAGAATCCCATATAGGTACTATAATTACATCTGGATTAATCTCTATAACTTTTTCCTTTGATATTTTTGCAAAACGTCCTATCCCTGCTTCTCTAGCAGTATTTATAACATATATTTTTTGAAGCATGTCATCAAAAATACTTCCCTTTCCATTGGTTCCTTCATAATGTGAATATTCCAATACTCTGGGTGAATTTTTTCCGCTTTTTTTTATTTTTTCTTGAACTACTGCTAATCTTTCATCCATATTTCTTATTATTTCATTTCCTTTTTCCTCTTCTTCCACTAATTTGGCAAGCTCCAGTATAAGTTTTTTCTGCTCTTCATATGTAGAAGAAGTATTATAAATATAAACATTAATTTCTGCATCCTCTAGTTGAGATAATATATCTTTTTTCAACCAGTTAGCTGCAATTATTAAATCTGGCTCCATATCAATTATTTTTTCTACATTGTCTACTTTTTTAAAATTATCTAATTTATTATATAAAACAGAAGCCATTTCATTTTTATTAGAATATCCACTAAATGCAAGTATTCTGTCTTTTTCTACCAAATCAAAAAGCATTTCATCTCCTGCCATAGACAAAGAAATTATTCTATTATATTTTTTAATAGGCGTTTTCTGCCCATATAAAAAAGTTGTAGTTAATATCCCTATAAAAAATATACAAATAATTCTTTTCATTTTTTCCCCCTGTTCCTAATTAAAGAAAAGCAATATAAAATAATATTCTATATTGCCTCTCTTATCTAATTGTTTCTAAATTTTAAAAGCTATATTTAAACCCAACATAGTAGTTTCTTCTTGTTCCATAATAATAACTTAAATATGGCTGTTTAGTAGTACTATTATAAGCTTCTTTAGCATTAAAATATTCTTTATCCAACAAATTATTTATTCCACCATATATTGTTAATCCATTTTCCATTTTATAATTCAATGCTATATTAAGCTCAGTGTGACCTTTTTGTCTTCCCATGTTATTATGAAAATCGTATGCAGCATAAGCACTTCCATAATAATAGAATGATGTATTAAATATCAAGTTATCTAAAATGCTGTAATCCATTCCTAAGTTATATATATAATTTGATACTCCTGGTATTTCATTTCCAGAAAAAGGACCACTTTTTATCTCATGTTCTACATAACTAAATCCTTCTCTAAAAGTTATCTTATCAAAATACTGCTCCAGTGATAACTCCATTCCTCTTCTTCTATTTTTTCCAGGAAGATTATATGTTTTTCCTAATTTTCCATCTTCATATGCTACATAGAATATTTCATTATCTGTATCTGTCTGGAATATTGCCCCAGAAAAATATAAGTTATTCCATATAGTTTTTAGTCCTAGTTCAAAAGTATCTGATGTCTGCATCTCTACATCATATCCTGTTCTCCAACGCCCTGCTTCATCAGCAGTAGGAGCTCTGAAAGCTCTGTTATATGTTAAATATACACTACTGCTGTCATTTAACAAGTAACTTCCTGTTAATTCATAAGCATTTTCAGTAAAAGTTTCATCTATATTTTTAGTTGTATCTAAATGATTTTCAACATCATATTTTATTTTTTGATGTCTATATCCTTGTGTAAAAATAAAATCATTAATTCTTGTCTTATTTGTAGCAAATACTCCTAAAGATTCTCTTTCAGTATAAGTATCCTCTTTTGGACTACCATGATATTTATATTCTGACTCTCCTTTAGAAAAATCCCCTCCAATAATAAAATATGAATTATCCATATATTGATATTTTACTTGTGGAGTAATGTAGAAAGATTGAGTATCTCTTATTGTATTTGTTGCTCCTGTATCTTCTTTTATAGAATTATATAATTTATCTTTATAATCCCCAGCTATACTAAATTGTAGATTATCTGTAATTGCAGTTTCATATTTCCCTCTATATACTTTTAATTTCTCTTTTCCTTTTGTAGTTCCAGTAGAAGGTTTTATTTCTCCTTTATCAATTTTAGCCTTAGTTAAAGCTCCTGGAAATCTAGATTCAGTTTCTGAATGAGTAAACCCTAAAGTCAATGTTCCATTATCAAATTTATATTTTGAATTAAAGTCTGCATATTCCACATCCCTTGTATCATGCTTTCTATAATTTTCAACTTCTTTATTAAGATAATTTACATTCAATGATAATCTATCTGTAATTTGAGATCCTACATTGACTTTATATTTTTTTAAATCATATGACCCTGTTTCATATCCAACAGTTCCATAATATTTTTTATTTTTCCCCTCTTTTGTAATAATATTTATTACTCCTGCTACTGCTCCCTCTCCATATAATACATTTCCTCCATTTGGAACTACTTCTATTCTTTCAATTGTGTCTACTGGAATAAGATTTAGATTAACTCCTGCAGTATCTACAGTACTATTATATGGAATTCCATCTATCAAGAACAAAATATTTTGTTCTTCTTTACCAGGTGCCATTCCTCTGAAAGAAATTTTAGCATCTGATCCCCCTATATTATTAAAAGCTGTCAATCCAGGTACCACTTTTAAAGCTTCTTCAATAGTTTGAGCTCCCCTTCTCTCAATTTCTTCTGAAGTTATTACTGTTACATTTTTAGGTGTTTCCAATACACTTGTCCCAAAACTTTCAGCAGAAACTATTGTTTCATCCAGTTTAACTGCAAATTTTTCATCAGCTGCTGAGATTGATGAACTAACAACTAAAATAGCTGCTAACATTAAATATTTTTTCATTATTTCCCCCTTATTTATAAAAAAATTATAAATAAAAAACTCCAATTAGGTAAAACATTTTACCTAACCAGAGCACCAATTTTGAAATAATGAAAAAAATGTAA
>ERZ791682.348-NODE-348-length-30125-cov-2.64174_pt1 | contig 30125 bp, 29 predicted proteins | sample MGYA00509958_ERZ791682 | MGnify/ENA primary metagenome ERZ791682 (study PRJEB30046, sample SAMN00715194) | human gut metagenome | study: EMG produced TPA metagenomics assembly of the A metagenome-wide association study of gut microbiota in type 2...
CCAGTGTAGATGAAGCTGGTGATGGAGAAGAGGGGCTGGATCTCTTCTTCCAGACTACATATGATATTGTTATTCTGGATATAATGATGCCAAAAATAGATGGCTGGAGTGTATGCAGAAAAATAAGAGAAGAATCACAGGTTCCTATTATCATGCTTACAGCTAGAGCTGATGAAAGTGATCAGTTATTTGGATTTGAACTAGAAACAGATGAATATATGATAAAGCCTTTCAATCCTAAATTATTAGTAGCAAAAGTAAAAGCCCTACTGAGAAGAGATGGAAAAATAGTTGATAAAACATATCTTGAATTTGGAGATCTTGTTATAGATACATCTAAGAGAGAGGTAAAATTAGGAGATGTAATACTTGAACTTACTCCTAAAGAATATGATCTTTTATATTTTTTCATCGAGAATAAAGGACTGGCTTTATCAAGAGAGAAGATTTTGAATTCAGTATGGGGATGGGATTACTTTGGTGATTCAAGAACTGTGGATACACATATAAAAAGATTAAGAAAGAAAATAGGAGATAACTTTATCCAGACAGTAAGAGGATTTGGATATAAATTCGAGGGAGACAAATGAAAATAAGATGGAAGATATTTTTCCTGATGTTCAGTGTAGTAGTGATGATAATCTTAGGATTATTAGTAACAAACAGTATCTATCTGGAAAAATTCTATATAAAAAACAAGAAAGAAAAACTTGTAGAACTGGGAAAAATACTTGTCGATCCTAAATATGTCATAGATTTTCAAAATCTTGAAATGCATTCAAATGTTGCCATACTTATAAAAAAAAATCAAGAGCTGTATAAACTAGAAACAGAATCAATACTTTCTAAAAGTGAAATAGATAGTATAGCAGAGAGACTTAAAGAAAATGAATATGTTTTCGAAGAAATAACTCTTCTTGACTATAGAGGAAAAGTTTTAATACTATTTATGCCCTATAGAAGTGATAGGTATATTGAGATAATAACTCCTTTGAGTTTTATTCAAGAGGGACTTGAAATATCCACACGATACCATCTTTTAATAATAGTATTGGCACTGATAATAGGTTCATCTATGTCTTTTATATTTTCTAAAAAGATGACTGATCCTATATTGGAAATAAAGGAAATAACTCAGAAAATTTCAGAACTTGATTTCAATAGAAAGTTTGAAAAAGATAGCAGAGATGAAATTGGAGAACTAGGTTATGCTATTAATCGAATGGGAGAAACTCTGGAAAAAAGTATAGACGAGTTAAATAAAGTCAATAAGAAACTCATGATAGATATTGAATTTGAAAAGAGATTGGATAAATTAAGAAAAGAATTTATAGCAAGTGTAAGTCATGAATTGAAAACTCCTATATCAATAATACAAGGATATGCTCAAGGATTGGTAGAAAATGTTGCAAATGAAGAGGATAAAAATTTCTACTGTGAAGTTATTATGGAAGAAAGTTTAAAAATGGACTCATTGGTTAAAGAACTTTTACTTATATCACAGATGGAATCAGGATATTTTAAAATGGATATTGAAGAGGTAAATTTCTATCCTATAATTAAAGATATAAGAGATAAATATTCCTCTAAATATAAAAAAGTAATTTATAGTGGAAGTAAAGAAATTTTTGTTTTATGTGATGAAAAATATATTGAAAGAGTATTGGATAATCTTGTGGTAAATGCTCTGAAATACTCTTCTGGAGAAAGAGATGTAATAATTAGTGCAGAAGATCTTGGAAATAAAGAAAGAATAATTGTAAGTAATGAAACAGATCGTTTAACAGAAAATGATTTAGACAGTATATGGACGCCATTTTATAGATTGGATAAAGTTAGAGATAGAGATGGACATGGATTAGGATTATCCATTGTAAGAGGAATTCTAGATAATCATAAGAGTAAATTTGGAGTATATTTTTCAGAAGAGAAAGTTGTAAATTTCTGGTTTGAGTTGGCTAAAAAGACAGATGATATAAAAGATGTTTATGATGATGAACTTCTGGAAGCAGAGGAAGTATAAATGAAAAATAAAGACTGTTTATATATTCTTGAGTTTTGATGTCATGAATATGATTAAATATATTGACTTTAAATAATGATGAGTATATACTTAGAATAGGAATTTTCGTTTTTCAAATTTAAGGATTATGAGGGAGGAAAGAAATGAACAATCAACAAACTAAACAAGGAGCATTTAAAAGATTCACATCTTTCTGTGTTTCTTTAATGCAAAAGTATTTGCCAGATCCATATATTTTCTGTGCAATGTTAACATTTATCGTATTTGCAGGAGCAGTTATTTTTACTAAACAATCACCAATGAGAGTTATTGGTCATTGGACAAATGGGTTCTGGTCATTGCTTGCATTCTCAATGCAGATGGCATTAGTGCTTGTAACTGGACATACAATGGCTAGCTCAAGTGTATTTAAAAAAATATTATCAAGTATGGCATCTAAATTAACAAGTCCTAAACAAGCTATTGTTGTAGTAACTTTAGTTTCTACTATAGCATGTATATTGAACTGGGGATTTGGATTGGTTATAGGAGCTATTTTTGCTAAAGAAATAGCTAAAAAAGTAAAAGGTGTAGATTACAGACTTCTTATTGCATCAGCATATACAGGATTCTTAGTATGGCATGGTGGACTATCAGGATCTATTCCTCTACAAGTAGCAAGTGACAGTGTGGCGGCTCTTTCTAAACAAACTGCTGGGGCTGTAACTGAAAATATCCCTACAAGTTTAACTTTATTTTCGCCAATGAATCTATTCATTGTTGGAGCACTTATCATAATGCTTCCAGTGGTAAACAGAGCTATGTATCCAGCTGATAATGAAGTTGTTACTGTTGATCCAAAATTATTGGAAGAACCTGAAGAAAAAGTTTTACTTCATAAAAATATGACTCCAGCTGAAAAAATAGAAAACAGCAAAGTTGTATCTATGATTTTAGGAGTTATGGGTTGGGCTTATATTCTTCAATATTTTGTAACTAAAGGATTCAATTTGAACTTAAATCTAGTTAACTTTATATTCCTATTTACAGGAATCATCCTTCATGGAACACCTAGAAAATTCATAAATGCCTTTGGTGAAGCAACTAAAGGAGCAGCAGGAATACTTTTACAATTTCCATTCTATGCTGGAATTATGGGTATCATGACAGGAACAAATGCTGATGGATCATCATTGGCTATATTAATGTCTAATTTCTTCGTAAATATTTCTACTCCAAAAACATTCCCACTATTTTCATTCTTAAGTGCAGGAATAGTAAACTTCTTTGTACCTTCTGGAGGAGGACAATGGGCAGTTCAAGCTCCAATTGTAATGCCAGCAGGTGTTGAGATAGGTGTATCTACAGCTAAATCAGCTATGGCTATTGCTTGGGGAGATGCTTGGACAAATATGATTCAGCCATTCTGGGCTTTACCAGCATTAGGTATAGCAGGATTGGGGGCTAAAGATATCATGGGATACTGTCTGATAGTACTTTTATGTTCAGGAGTAGTTATTTCAGCAGGATTCTTACTGTTCTAGGTAAAAAAATGAAAAAAAATGAATATTTTTATGAAATAAAAAAAATATACGAAGAAAAAAAAGATGAGATAGAAAGAAGATTAAAAGATTTTAAAGATATATGGGAGAAAGGAAGCAATGAGGATATTCATACAGAGCTTTCTTTCTGTATCCTTACACCTCAATCTAAAGCGGTAAATGCATGGAAAGCTATTACAACTCTTAGAGATAATGGACTTTTATTTAATGGAACTGCTGAAGAAATGGTGGAGTATCTCAATATAGTAAGATTTAAAAATAATAAAGCAAAATATCTTGTTACTCTTAGAGAACAGATGAAAGATAAGAATGGAAAAATAATAACAAGAGATTTTTTCAATAGTATTTCTGATGTGAATGAAAAGAGGGAATGGATAGTAAAAAATATTAAGGGGATGGCTTATAAAGAAGCTAGTCATTTTCTGAGAAACGTCGGATTCGGAAAGAAAATTTCGATTTTAGATAGACATATCCTGAAAAATTTAGTAAAATTAGAAGTAATGGAAGAAGTTCCAAAATCTCTGACTCCTAAATTGTATTTAGAGATCGAAGAAAAGATGAAAGCTTATTGTGATTATGTAGATATATCTATGGATAGTTTAGATTTACTTCTATGGTACAAGGAAGCCGGAGAAATATTTAAATAAAAAAGTGTTAGGAGGGCAAAATGAAAAACAAATTAGTTTCAATGGAAGAAGCTGTATCTCATGTAAAAGATGGAATGACAGTTTTTATTGGTGGATTCTTAGGAGTAGGAACACCTGAAAAAATAATAGATGCTTTAATAGCTAAAGGTGTAAAAGATCTTACTGTTATAGGTAATGATACAGGATTTCCAGACAAAGGAATTGGAAGACTTGTTGTTAATAACCAAGTTAAAAAAGTAATTGCTTCTCATATCGGAACAAACCCAGAGACTGGAAGAAGAATGCAGTCTGGTGAAATGGAAGTTGAACTAGCACCTCAAGGAACATTAGCTGAAAGAGTAAGAGCTGGAGGAAATGGACTTGGAGGAATCTTAACACCAACTGGAATAGGAACTATTGTTGAAGAAGGAAAAGAAGTTCTTACAGTGGATGGGAAAAAATATATTTTAGAAAAACCTCTAAGAGCTGATGTAGCACTTTTAAACGGTTCTGTGGTTGATGAATTAGGAAATGTTATTTATGCTAAAACAACTAAAAACTTTAACCCAATGATGGCAACAGCAGCAGATACAGTTATAGTTTTTGCAGAAAAATTAGTAAAAGTGGGAGAAATCGACCCAGATCATGTAATGACATCTAGAATATTCGTAGACTACATAGTTAAATAGGAGAGGTGAAGCAAGAAATGGAATTAGATAAAAAATTAGTAAGAGAATATATTGCAAAAAGAGTTGCACAAGAATTTAAAGATGGATATGTAGTAAATTTAGGAATAGGACTTCCTACTCTAGTAGCTAACTATGTACCAGAAGGAATAGAAGTTGTATTCCAATCAGAAAATGGAATTATAGGAGTAGGTCCAGCTCCAGAACCTGGAAAAGAAGATAAAGACATAGTAAATGCTGGAGCAGGATTTGTAACTGTTCTTCCAGGAGCACAATTCTTTGATTCTTGTACTTCATTTGGAATCATAAGAGGAGGACATGTAGATGCTACTGTTCTTGGAGCTCTTCAAGTAGATAAAGAAGGAAACTTAGCAAACTGGATGGTTCCTGGAAAAATGGTTCCTGGAATGGGTGGAGCTATGGACCTTGTAGTTGGAGCTAAAGAAGTTATAGTTGCTATGGAACATACAGCTAAAGGAGCAGTAAAAATTCTTGATAAATGTGATCTTCCATTAACAGCTGCTGGTCAAGTAAACTTGATAATCACTGAAAAAGGTGTTATAAAAGTAACTCCTGAAGGATTGCTTCTTACTGAAGTAAGCCCTTATTCACCAATAGAAGATATAAAAGCATCAACAGGAGCAGAATTAAAAGTTGCTGATGATGTAAAAATATTATCACTTTAATTAAAATAATTTGATTAATATTATCTCCCTTTTAGATTGTTTAAGAGGGAGATTTTTTTATTTTATTTTCTATATCAAAAATCTTTATTTAAAATTAACCTTAAAATAAATTTCAATATAGGAATATTTTATATTTAACTATTTTTTATGATACAAAAATTATAGATGATCAATTCTAGTTTAAAAGTTTGTTAAATTTTTACTTTTTCTTAATAATATTGAAACTGTCATCTATTAATGAATAAATTATTTCGATTGGAACAGAACCATCTAACTTAATAGTAAACCAATGTTTTTTGTTCATATGGTAGCCAGGAAGATAATTAATATTATCTACAAGAGAAAATATTTTATCTGATGTTGCTTTCAAATCAATAATTTCAATTTTTCCCACTTCATTTATCCCAATTTTACTTTTTTCAACTTCTAATAGAGCTGCATACCATTTTCCAGTTGATTTTTCACGAAAAACAGCATTATTTGGAGTTTTATCCCACAAGTATTCTGGTTCATTTTTATATTTTTCAGCAATATATTTTACAATTTTTTTTGCATAATCACTTTTAAATATCTCTTTTATTGTACATTTTTCAGCAATATCATTAAGTATTAATTCATATTCTTTTCGTATCTTTCCAACAAATCCTCCACTTATATTTTGAATATAAATAGGAGTATACTCATCATTAGTTTCTATATCTATAATTTTTATTGTTACTTCTTTTAATTCTTTTATACATATATTTAAATTAAAAGAGTTTTCCATTAAATTTACTGAATAAGTATATTGTTCATCTTTTTGAATAAATCCATATGATAATAAATGGTTGATTATAAATTTTCTGTTACTAAATATTTTTCCTTGGTAAAGCATATTATTATCACCTCATTTTTTCTATATTATACCATTTGTAATTCACATGGCAATACTGAAGAATACTTATTTCAAAGTTTGGTAAATTTTTGATAAAAACTTTTGACACATTTAGGCCATAAAGGAATGGTAAAATTTTAAAGATTATTCTAATATTCTTTTGCTCAAAAAAATCTGAGTAATTATTGTAAAAAGGTGATACTTTTTTTATTTTATTATTTGTAAAACAGTAAAAAAATTGTTATAATAAAAAATAGACATAAGCAGCAATAGTTTTAGGAGGAATAGAGTGAAAAAAGCATCGATTATAACATATGGATGTCAGATGAATGTAAATGAAAGTGCTAAGATAAAGAAAATCTTTCAAAATATAGGATATGAAATAACTGAAAATATAGAGGAATCAGACGCAATTTTTCTTAACACTTGTACAGTGAGAGAAGGAGCAGCAACACAAATATATGGGAAATTAGGAGAATTAAAACATATAAAAGAGAGAAGAGGAACCATTATAGGTATTACTGGATGTTTTGCTCAGGAGCAGGGAAAGGAACTTTTGAAAAAATTCCCTCAGATAGATATAATAATGGGAAATCAAAATATAGGAAGAATACCACAGGCAATAGATGATATAGAACATAAAACAAACAAACATATTATTTATACTGATTGTGAAGATGAATTACCTCCAAGATTGGATGCTGACTTTGATTCTAGAAAAACAGCATCAATTTCAATAACTTATGGATGTAATAATTTTTGTACATATTGTATTGTACCATATGTAAGAGGAAGAGAAAGATCAGTACCTTTAGATGAGATAATACACGATGTAAAACAATATGCAGAAAAGGGATATAAAGAGATAATACTTTTAGGACAAAATGTAAATTCTTATGGAAAAGATTTTAAAAATGGAGATAACTTTGCAAAACTTTTAGAAGAAATATGTAAAGTAGAAGGAGAGTTTTTGGTAAGATTTATTTCTCCACATCCAAGAGATTTTTCAGATGAAGTAATAGATGTTATAGCTAAAAATGATAAAATAGCAAAATCATTACATCTTCCATTGCAGTCAGGGTCTACAAGAATTTTAAAAATGATGAATAGAGGATATACAAAAGAACAGTATATAGCTCTTGCTGAAAAAATAAAAGAAAGAATACCAGGGGTAGCTCTTACTGCTGATATAATAGTTGGGTTTCCAGGGGAAACTGAAGAAGATTTCTTAGATACTTTAGATGTAGTAAAAAGAATACAATTTGAAAATTCATTTATGTTTATGTACTCAATAAGACAGGGAACAAAAGCAGCAGATATGGATGAACAGATAGATTCAGAAGTTAAAAAGGAAAGACTTCAAAGATTGATAGAGGTTCAAAACAGCTGTTCATTAGCCGAAAGTGAAACTTATAGAGGGAAAATAGTAAGAATATTAGTAGAGGGAGAAAGCAGAAAGAATAAAGATGTTCTTACTGGAAGAACTTCAACTAATAAGATAGTTTTATTCAAAGGAGATAAAACTTTAGAAGGAACTTTTGTAAATGTAAAAATAAATGATTGTAAAACATGGACTTTATACGGTGATATTGTAGACTAAAATTAACTGAGGTGAATATGGATAAGTTGGATAGATTTCTTTTAAAAGAACTTCAAGAAATAGCAAAGCAATTGGGGATAGAATATAAAAATGGAATAAAAAAATCTGAATTGAAAGAATTGATAGAAAAAGATATCGAAGAAAAAGAAGGCTTAGATATTGCTTGGGGAAGCTTGGAAGTACTACCTGATGGTTATGGTTTTTTAAGAAACACCAGTGTGGAAAAAGATGTCTATGTATCAGCCTCACAAGTAAGAAGGTTTAAGCTAAGAACAGAAGATATTGTAGTTGGAGAAGTAAGAGAACCTTCTGGAGATGAAAAAAATTATGCTCTTAGAAGAGTTTTGTTAGTAAATAGTGGAACACTGGAAGCTGCTGAATCGAGAGTGCCTTTTGAAGATTTAATTCCAGCTTATCCAACTGAGAGATTTATTCTGGAGACTGACAGAAAAAATGTTTCAGGAAGGATAATAGACCTTGTTGCACCAATAGGAAAAGGGCAGAGAGCATTAATAATAGCTCCTCCAAAAGCTGGGAAAACTATGCTTATAAGCAGTATAGCAAACTCAATGATAGAGCAGAATAAAGAAGCAGAAGTGTGGATACTTCTGATAGATGAAAGACCAGAAGAAGTTACAGATATAAAAGAATCAGTAATCGGAGCACAGGTATTTGCTTCGACATTTGATGAAGACCCAAGAAATCACATAAAAGTCACAGAGATGATACTGGAGAGAGCTAAAAGAAAAGTAGAAAATGGAGAAAATATAGTTATACTTATGGACTCTCTAACAAGGCTTGCAAGAGCATACAATATAGTTGTTCCTTCAAGTGGAAAATTAATATCAGGTGGAATAGATCCAACAGCCTTATATTATCCTAAGAATTTCTTTGGAACTGCCAGAAATATAAGAGGAGGAGGAAGTCTTACTATTATAGCGACAGTTCTTGTAGATACAGGAAGTAAAATGGATGATATCATATATGAAGAGTTTAAATCAACGGGAAACTGTGATATACATTTAGATAGAAATCTAGCTGAATTAAGAATATTTCCAGCTATAGATATTCAGCGTTCAGGAACTAGAAAAGAGGAACTTCTCATACCAAAGAATGAATTAGAAAGCATTTGGAGTATAAGAAGATATTTGGCACAGTATGATAGAGCCACAGCTTCGAGAAAACTTATAGACACCATACTCAATACAGAAAGCAATAAAAAGCTTTTGGAATTCTATGAAAAAGGGGAGAAGAGGACTAAAAATGAAATCTAAAATAAAAGTTTTTATAATATTAGCAGTTGTTTTTTATTTTGGAATAGAGTTTGCCAATCCTTTTAAAGAGGAAGTGGTGGATCTAAAAAAGTTTACAGACTACTATGAAGCTACTGAAGAGCAGAATGGTGGAGTTACCTTGCTTAAAGATAGCTTTTATACATTTGAAAAAGAGTATAATTTTGCTAATGAATATAAGGCAATAGGATTTGATAAAAAAGATAAAGAATCTACTGAAAAAGATAATGAAAGAATTAGAGAAACTGTTATTGAACAAGTTATTGCACCTGAAAAAAAATTACCTGTAAAAAGTGAATATATAGTTAAACAGGGAGATACAATTTCTGAAATAGCAGAAGCAAATGGAATGACTATGACTATGCTTCTTGCTAATAATCCAAATGTATCTGTAAAGAATCTAAAGATAGGACAAAAACTAACTATAGTTTCTGAAAATGGAATATTTTATAAAGTTCAAAAGGGAGATTCATTATCTAAAATAGCATCAAAGTTTAAAATGAAACTTGATGATATAACTGCTTATAATGAAATAGATGCAAAAAACCTTAAGATAGGACAGGATATTTTCTTGAAAAATCCTGATATAAGAGTTCTTGCAGGTTCAGGAAAAAGTGGTGGAGTAAGAGTGGCCAGTGCAGGATTTAGATTCCCTGTTGAATATAAGGGAGTAAATAGTCCATATGGAAGCAGATTTCATCCAGTTTTAAAAAGATATATATTCCATGCAGGAGTAGACTTAAAAGCAAGATATGTACCTTTACGTGCAGCTCAAACTGGAAAAGTAAGTTATGCTGGATATATGAATGGATATGGAAAAATAATAATACTGAAACATTCTAATGGCTATGAAACTAGATATGCTCATTTAGATAAAATTGGTGTAAAAGTTGGCCAGAATGTTAATAAAGGTGAATTAATAGGGAAAACAGGAATGTCTGGAAGAGTGACAGGACCTCACCTTCATTTTGAAGTTAGAAAAAATGGAAAAACAGAGAACCCTATGAGTTACTTAACAAGAAAATAAAAATAAGAAAAGTCCTGTTTTTTAACAGGACTTCTTTGTTTAGGAGATGGAATAATGAAAAAGACAAGAGCAGTAAAAGTTGGAAATATAATAATAGGTGGAAACAATAATATTGTTATCCAGTCTATGACAAACACTATGACAAGTGATGTAGAGGCTACAGTAGCCCAAATAAAAAGACTGGAAGAAGCAGGATGTCAGCTTGTAAGAATGACTATAAATAATATGGAAGCAGCAGAAGCTATAAAAAAAATACGGAAAAAAGTAACAATTCCATTGGCAGCAGATATACATTTTGATTATAAGCTTGCTTTAGCAGCTATGGAAAATGGAATAGATAAACTTAGAATAAATCCTGGAAACATTGGTGCTGATGAAAATGTAACAAAAGTAGTACAAATGGCAAAAGAAAAAAATATACCAATAAGAATAGGGGTAAATTCAGGTTCATTAGAAAAAGAAATATTAAAGAAATATGGGAGCCCAACTGCTGATGCTATGGTAGAAAGTGCAATGTACCATATTGGTTTATTGGAAAAAAATGATTTTCATGATATAATTGTGTCTCTAAAGTCAAGTAATGTAAAAATGATGGTAGAGGCATATAGAAAAATAAGTGAAAAAGTGAATTATCCACTTCATTTAGGAGTAACAGAAGCAGGAACAGCATTTCAAGGAACAGTAAAATCAGCCATTGGGATAGGATCACTTTTAGTAGATGGAATTGGAAATACAATCAGAGTATCTTTGACAGAGGATCCAGTAGAAGAGATAAAAGTAGCAAAAGAAATTCTGAAAGTATTGGGATTGATAGAAGCAGGAGTGGAAATTGTTTCTTGTCCTACTTGTGGAAGAACTGAAATAGATTTGATAGGTCTTGCTAAAAAAGTAGAAAAGGAATTTGAAAAAGAAAACCGTAAAATAAAGATAGCTGTTATGGGATGTGTAGTAAACGGACCCGGAGAAGCTAGAGAAGCTGATTATGGTGTAGCTGGAGGAAAAGGAGAAGGTGTACTTTTCAAAAAAGGGCAGATTGTAAAAAAAGTAAAAGAGTCTGAAATATTGATAGAATTAAAAAAATTAATAATGGAGGATGAAGAAAATGAAGGTAAGATATCTAATTAGCCTATTAATCATAATACTGATAACAGGATGTACATCAATAAAGAGCAGTCATGAAATATCTCTTGATAAAATAGAAGGAAGAAAAATTCTTATTGTAAATTATGATAGAAGCGAAATACAAAGTGTAGAAATACAAAGAATTTTCTTAGATTCAGGAGTACCTTATTATGTAGAGCCAGGAGAATATAGGCTTACATATATTGAAACTCCAATGGTAAGAGGGATTATGGATTTTTCTTTCAGAAGAGGAAAAGGGGATCGTGACAGTGAAGGTGGAAGAAGTCATTTAGAAAGAAATATGGCTATGACTAAGATAATAAATGTCCAAGATGATACAGTAGTGGATTTAACAGGGAATAAATTTGAGATTAGTGTAGGTGGAAGAATAAATAGCAAAAAATCTTTTTAAAACTAAACTTTTTTCCAACTTATGTCGTCTAATAAAATATAACAGTTTGTGAGGGATAAAAATATAATGGACTTTGATGAGATTTTTGAACAGTATTTTGATAGGATATATTACAAAATATTAGGTGTGGTAAAGAATCCTGAAGATGCCGAGGATATATCTCAGGAGGTCTTTATAAGTGTTTATAAGAATCTAAAGAAATTTAGAGCTGACAGCAATATTTATACATGGATATATAAAATAGCTATCAACAAAATATATGATTTTTTCAGAAAGAGGAAAGTAGAGCTTGATATAAATGAAGAGATACTTGCCCTTGAATGTAATTCTGATATAGACACACCTCTGATATTAGAGGAACGGCTAAAAGAACTTTCTCTTCAAGAACGAGAGATTGTAGTTTTAAAAGATATATATGGTTATAAGCTTAAGGAAATAGCTGATATGAAAAATATGAATATATCTACAGTAAAATCAGTATATTATAAGGCTATTAAAGATATGGGAGGAAATTAGTATGACGCCTAAAGAAAGAGTAAGAGCTAATATATATAAAACTCTTTTAGAAGAGGAAAAAAGGAAAAATAAAAGAAGGGGAGTATTTTCGCTGTCTTTATTTGTATTAGGAATTTTTACAAGTTCTACTTATCAAATGCTTTTCAAGGAAGTTCCTATGACTGGTGTAGATAAGTATGTAATTAACAGAAGTTTCAATGATAATAAAGCTATAAAAGAAGATATTACATTAGATCATATTTTTAATAATTCAATTTTTGATGATAAGAAAATAGATTTAAATACAGATGATTTATTTGGATTAGAAGTACAAATTTAGTGGAGGACAGGAATGAGAAAATTTTTAAGCAGCATATTTGTAGTTATCTTTTCTTCCTTAGTATTTGCAAATAATGATGGATTAGGGATAGTTTCTGATGAAGATTTTAAGAAAGTAGGAGTTTCTCAGGAAAATATAGAAAAAGCAAAAGGAATGGTAGGAAAAGTAAGTACAAATTACAAAATGTTACTATTAGAAAAGAAACAACTTGAATTAGAAGTAAATAAATTTGTATTAGAAGGACCAGAAAGTAATCTTGAACAAATAGATAAGCTTTTTGATAGAATGGGTCAAATAGAAGCTTCTATATTGAAAGATAGAATAAGAAGTCAGATAGAAATGCAGAAATATATAACTCAGGAGCAATATATGAGAGCTAGAGATATAGCTATCAAAAGAATAAATGATGAACAGAGGTTGATAAATAACAAATAAGGCAAAATGAGGTGTATTAGTGAAAAAGATTATGTGTGCGATACTCATTGCAGCTACATTCGTTATGAGCAGCGTTGCTTTTGGAAAGGAAACCTATAAAATCTCGTGGGATAAAACTACAGGAGAATATTTTTCATATTATTTAGATGGAAAAATACATGAAAAAGGAGTTTATAAGAATAATAAAAAATTAGGGGACTGGTTTATATTTTATAAGAATGGAAATATGAAAGAAAAAATTTCATATAAAGAAGATAAGAAAGATGGAGAATATTTCTATTTTTATGAAAATGGTCAGTTGAAATATAGAGTGACATATAAAGATGATAAAGAAGATGGTAACTATATAATTTTTGATAAAAATTCAAAATTACAGGAATTAGGACATTTTACTGAAGGTAAAAAAACTGGAGTTGCTTTTAAATTCTATGAAAATGGAAGAATAAAGGAAAGAATATTTTATAAAAACAATGGAGATATAGTGAGATTCCAGTATGATGATGATGAAGAAACAACAAAGGATATATTCCCTAATAACAATTAAGTAGGAATTAATGGACTGAGAAGAAAAATCAGTCCTTTTTTATGTTATAAGCTAAGGAAAATTGATTTTTTTATATGTTTATGATATAATTATAAAGTTATAGTGTGAAAAAGGAGATGAGAAATAGTGTTCGGAAAATTAGAAGAAGTAGTAAAGAGATTCGATGAATTGAATGAATTGCTTGGTTCCCCAGAGGTATTAGCAGACCCTAAAAAAATGATGGAATGTAACAAATCATTGAGTGAGATAACTCCAATAGTTGAAAAATATAAAGAGTATAAAAGGGTTGCAGAAGATTTTGATTTTATCAAAGAAAATCTTAAAACTGAAAAAGATCAAGATATGAGAGAAATGATGCATGAAGAGTTAAAAGAACTTGAAGAATCTATACCAGAACTTGAAAAAGAATTAAAAGTACTTTTACTTCCAAAAGATGAAAATGATGATAAAAACGTTATCATAGAAATAAGAGGTGGAGCTGGAGGAGATGAAGCAGCTCTTTTTGCTGGAAACTTATTTAGAATGTACTCAAGATATGCTGAAAGAAAAAAATGGAAAATGGAAATAATTGAAAAGCAGGAAATGGGTATTGGTGGAATAAAAGAAGCAGTCTTTAGCATAAGTGGATTTGGAGCTTATTCTAGATTAAAATTTGAATCAGGAGTACATAGAGTGCAAAGAGTTCCTGAAACTGAATCAGCAGGTAGAGTACATACTTCTACTGCTACAGTAGCAGTACTTCCAGAAGTAGAAGATGTAAAAGAAGTAAAAATTGATCCAAGAGATCTTAAGATAGATACATATAGATCAGGAGGAGCTGGTGGACAGCATGTAAATATGACTGACTCAGCAGTTAGAATTACTCACCTTCCTACTGGAATTATAGTTCAATGTCAAGATGAAAGATCACAGCTTAAAAACAGAGAAAAAGCAATGAAACATTTGGCTTCAAAGCTTTTTGAAATGGAATGTGAAAAACAAAGAAGTGAAGTGGAAAGTGAAAGAAGACTTCAAGTAGGAACTGGAGACAGATCTGAAAAAATCAGAACATATAACTATCCACAAGGAAGAATCACAGACCACAGAATAAAATTTACAGTATATCAGCTTGAAGCATACTTAGATGGAGACCTTGATGAAATGATTGATGCATTAATCACATTCAGCCAAGCAGAAATGCTTTCAAGTGTTTCAGAAGAGTAATTATGAATTTACTTGAGATATTGAATTTTTCAAAAGAGTATTTGCAAAAATACTCTTTTTCAAAACCGCGTCTGGAAAGTGAAAAGGTTATATCTAATGTTTTAAAGCTGGATAGGATAACACTGTATGCTTATTTTGATATGGAGCTTTCTTCTGAGCAGAAAGAAAAAGTAAAAACATATCTTAAAGAAATGGCTAGAAAAAGAATAGGATTTGATGAACTTTTAAAAAGTAAAGATATCAAAGTTGAAACTGTAAGTTACAGAGATGAAAATTTAGAGCTTCTTAATAAATCAGCAGAATATCTAAAAAAATATGGGGTAGCTAGCCCAAAGCTGGATGCAGAATATATATTTGCTCATATATTAGGGGTAAACAGGCTGACATTAACTTTAAATTTTAACAAAAAAATAGAAGAAGAAAACAAAGAGAAAATAAGAGAGTATTTAAAACTTAGAGGTAAAAACAGAAAACCTCTTCAATATCTTTTGGGAGAATGGGAGTTTTATGGATATCCATTTAAAGTAGATGAAAGAGTTTTGATACCTAGAAGTGATACAGAAATATTAGTGGAACAATGTAAGTTTATTTTAAATGAGCTAGAAGCCCCTAAGGTTCTTGACATAGGTACTGGAAGTGGAGCAATAGCAATATCCCTTGGAAAAGAATGTGTCCATAGTGATATAACTGGAGCTGATATAAGTGAGGGGGCTTTAGAAGTAGCTAAAGCAAATGGAGAATTGAATAAAGCTGAGAATGTGAAATTTGTAAAATCAGATGTATTTTCATCTTTTAAAGATATGAAATTTGATCTTATAGTTTCAAATCCTCCTTATATACCTTTGGAAGAATATAATGAATTAATGCCAGAAGTGCTGAATTATGAACCTTCATCAGCTCTCACAGATAATGGAAATGGATATTATTTTTATTCTAAAATCTCAAAAGAGGCTTCTGACTATTTGAATAAGGGTGGATTTTTAGCTTTTGAAGTTGGATATAATCAAGCTGAAGTTGTTAAGGAATTAATGGAAGAAAATGGATTTGATATTCTTTCTATAGTGAAAGACTATGGAGGAATAGATAGAGTAGTGATTGGAAAGAAGAGTGGTGACAAATAGTGTCTACATTATTAAGTGATTATGATTATCATCTGCCAGAGAAATTGATTGGTCAGCAGCCTAGAGAACCTAGAGATCATGCAAGACTTATGCTGGTAAATAGAAAAAATGAGAGTATAGAACATAAAAGATTTTATGATATAATAGATTATCTGAATGAAGGGGATATATTAGTAAGAAATTCTACAAAAGTTATCCCAGCAAGACTTTTTGGAAATAAAGAAACAGGAGGGGTATTAGAGATACTTCTTATTAAAAGAATAGATCTTGATACTTGGGAATGTCTTTTAAAGCCAGCTAAAAAGTTAAAAGTAGGACAGAAGCTTTTTATTGGTCATGGAAATGAGCTGATAGGAGAGCTTTTAGAAATAAAAGATGATGGAAACAGAATTATAAAATTTACATATGAGGGAGCTTTTGAAGAAGTTTTGGATAGATTGGGAAAAATGCCTCTTCCTCCATATATTGTGGAAGCTTTGAAAGAGAAAGACAGATATCAGACTGTTTATGCTATCAAAGGAGAATCTGTTGCAGCACCTACTGCTGGACTTCATTTTACAAAAGAGCTTTTAGAAAAAATAGAAAAAAAAGGGATAAAGATAGTAGATATATTTTTAGAGGTAGGGTTAGGAACATTCAGACCTGTACAAACTGAAAATGTATTGGAACATAAGATGCATGAAGAAGTATATGAAATACCTCAGGAAGCAGCTGACATAATCAATGAAGGAAAGAAAAATGGGAAAAGAATAATCTCAGTAGGAACTACCAGTACAAGAGCTTTGGAATCTGCTGTAGATGAAAATGGATTAGTAAAGGCACTGAAAGGAAGTACAGAAATATTCATTTATCCTGGTTTTGAATTTAAAGTGATAGATGCACTTATTACTAATTTCCATCTTCCTAAGTCGACGCTTCTTATGCTTGTTTCAGCACTTTCATCAAGAGAATTTATGCTGAAAGTATATGATATAGCTGTAAAAGAGGAATATCATTTCTTTAGTTTTGGAGATGCTATGTTTATCTATTAGGAGTTGATATAGATGAAAATAATTGCAGGAGATGCAAAAAACAAGAGAATAAAGAGCAGGAAAGGAACAGATACAAGACCTACTTTAGGAAGCATGAAAGAATCTCTTTTTTCTATCATAGCGCCATATGTACCTGACAGTGTATTTTTAGATCTTTTCAGTGGAAGTGGGAGCATATCTCTTGAGGCTTTGAGCAGAGGGGCAAAAAGAGCAGTAATGATAGAGAAGGACACCGAAGCTTTAAAATATATAATAGAAAATGTTAATACTTTGGGATATGAGGATAGATGCAGAGCATATAAAAATGATGCTTTGAGAGCTATTGAAATCTTAGGGAGAAAAGGGGAAAAATTTGATATAATATTCATGGATCCTCCTTACAAAGAAGAAATATGTACTAGAGTAATAAAAGCAATAGAAAAAAATAGGATACTTGCAGATGGTGGACTTATTATCAGTGAACATCATGTTTTTGAAGAACTGGAAGATGAAATTGGAGAGTTCAAAAAAGCAGATGAAAGAAAATATGGTAAAAAATGTATAACTTTTTATACAAGATAGTTTTAATTATAAAATTTCTGGGGTGATAAGATGGTAAAGAGAAGCGGAAGTTTTGAAGATAATCTTTTGGAAGTAGATGAAATAATAGAAAAGCTGGAAAATGGAGAACTTACACTGACTGAGTCTATAAAAGAATATGAAAATGCTATGAAGCTTTTAAAAAAATCCTCAGATTTATTAAATAAAGCAGAAGGAAAGATTTTAAAAGTAACAGAAGATAGTGGTAATATTCTAACTGAGGAGGTCTAAGATGTTTTTTAAGAATTATTTAGACAGTAATAAAAAATTAATAGAATCAAGTATGGACACATATCTAGGAGAACTTAACTATCCAGAAGTTATAGCTGAAGGAATGAAATATGCAGTTTTAAATGGTGGAAAAAGATTAAGACCTATCTTACTTTTTATGATACTGGATATACTTGAATGTGAAAAAGGAATGGGAACAGCTTCAGCTGCTGCTATTGAAATGATACATTCATATTCATTGGTACATGATGACCTTCCAGCTCTTGATAATGATGACTACAGAAGAGGAAAACTTACTACTCATAAGAAATTTGGAGAGGCAGAGGGAATATTAATAGGAGATGCTCTTTTAACACATGCCTTTTATATACTTACAGAAAAAAATAAACATCTTCCAGCTGAAAAAATAGTTGAAATAGTTAGATTGACATCAAGCTATGCAGGTATAAATGGTATGATTGGTGGACAGATGGTAGATATAGCAAGTGAAGGTAAAAAAATAGATTTAGAGACTCTTAAGTATATGCACTCTAATAAAACAGGGAAATTAATTAAACTTCCTGTAGAATTAGCTTGCATAATAGGAGATGCAGATGAGGAAGAAAGAGAAGTTCTTATAAAATTTGCTGATCTTATAGGGCTTGCATTTCAAATAAAAGATGATATTCTTGATATTGAAGGAGATTTCTCTACTCTTGGAAAGCCAGTAGGCAGCGATATTGAGCTTGGAAAATCAACATATCCTGCATTGATAGGAATGGCAGAAAGCAAAGCTCTTTTAAAAGAAACAATAGCTGAGGCTAAGATAATTGTTGCAGAAAAGTTTGGTGTAGAAAAAAGCAATATTCTTTTAGAGTTAGCTGATTATATTGGAAATAGAAATAAATAATTAAAATAAAAAGAAGTTGATTAAAAGTAAATAAGTTTTTGAAATTTGGAAATTAGAAGAATTTATGTAATTGATGAAGCAAGTAAAACTTAAAAAATGGTGCTGTCTGAGTGAAACGAGTTTCCAGTAATTAAGCAGTTAGAATTTTAACTGCTATAATTACTGAGATGCAACAGTGGAACTGTTGTAATCCTTTAGCTATTTTCTATGTTTTATGAGCAAAATCAATAATAAATATTTCTACTGGAAAATTTCAAAGACTGTATTTCAATTTAATAAATCAACTTCTTTTTTGTTATCATATAAAATTATGTGATTGGTGCTGGATTGAAAATACAGAAGTCATTATGAAGTTTGTATTTCTCAGCCCAAGGTTGTTTTCTACCACTTGCAACATCAATTATCATATTAAAAATATCTGTCCCAATATCTTTAATAGTGGCATCTCCAGCAGCAATAGGTCCTGCACTTACATCTATCAGATCACTCCACATATCTTTCATATCATTTCTTGAACACACTTTGATAACAGGTGCAAGAGCCAGTCCATATGGAGTACCTCTTCCTGTCATAAATACCTGAAGTCCAATTCCAGAAGCCAGCTGACAAGGTCCACATACAATATCACTTGCAGGAGTGGCAGCATATATCAATCCTTTTTTAGTAGGAGTTTCAGCAGGTGATAATACTTCAACTATAGGAGAACTACCAGATTTTGCAATAGATCCCATAGCTTTTTCAACTATATTTGAAAGCCCACCTTTTTTATTTCCAGGAGTAGGATTTGCACTTCTGTCCACTTGCCCATTTTCAAGATAATTATCATACCATTTCATTTCAGAAGCTAATTTTTTCATTACATCTTCATTGATACAACGTTCTGCAATTATATGTACTCCATCACGGACTTCTGTTACCTCTGAAAACATAACAGTAGCTCCACCTTCAACTAACATGTCGGCAGCATATCCAGCACTTGGGTTAGCAGTTACTCCAGAAAAGGCATCACTTCCACCACACTGCATTCCAACAAGAAGCTCAGACAAAGGAAGAGTTTCTCTTTTTCTTGCATTTAAACAAGCCAGCTTTTTATCTGCCATATTCATAATAGCATCTATCATTGCATTAAAACCTTTAATTTCCTGAAGTGTGATTACATTTTCAAGGGAAATATCAACTTCATCAATAAGCATTTCTACAGTTAATTTTTCACATCCTAAAGCTACTACCATAAGTTCACCACCAAAATTTGGATGTTTAGCAAGATTACGCAGTGCACGAATAGGAATAACAGCTTCAGGAGCATTAATGGCAACTCCACACCCATATGCATGATTAATAGGAATTACATCATCTACATTAGGATATTTTGGTAAAAGTTCCTCTTTAATTTTTTTTACAGCTACATTTAATACACCAGTTACACATTGTACTGTTGTACTTATCCCTAGAATATTTCTAGTACCAGCATAGCCTCCATTTGGATTACGATACCCTTCAAAAGTTCTAGTAGGTGCTTTAGGAAGAGAAGTTACAATATTAACTCCAAACTTCATTTCATCTAAAGCAGGGGGAGTAGGAAGTTTCAGCATATGTTCATTAATCCATGCTCCTTTTTTTATATCATTGATGGCATATCCCAATCCTACACCATAACGAATAACAGGAGAATCTTTTGGAATATCACATAGAGCTATCTTATGACCTTGTGGAATTTCTTCTGTTGTAAATATTCCATTCATGATTTCCGTACCAGCTGATATTTTATCGACTGCAATTGCTACATTATCTTTTTCATTAATCTTAATGTATAAATTTTTTCCCATGAAAACAACTCCTTTCAAATAATTACTTGTATTCTTATTGATTTTAGTGTATAAAATAATTACAAATAAGTCAAATTCATTATAATTAGATTTCTCTTAATTTTTTTAAGAGTAATGGAGGAAAGATGGAATTAAAACAGTTGGAGTATATAGTGAAAATAGCAGAGGAGAGAAATATAACAAAAGCAGCAGAAAAAATGTATATTACACAGTCAGCATTGAATCAACAGCTTTTAAAATTGGAAAAAGAGCTTGGAAGTCAGCTATTCTATCGTTCTAGGACAAATTGGAAGCTTACAGAGATAGGGGAAATATATATAAAGAATGCTGAAAAGATATTGAACATAAAGAAAGAAACCTATGATCAGATAAATGATTTGTTGGAAAAATATAAGGGAAATTTAAGAATAGGACTTACTCCAGAAAGAGGAATATCAATGTTTGCTTCTGTATATCCTAGATTTTACGAGATGTTCCCAAATATATCTGTAGAACCTGTAGAGATGAATGTAAAAATGCAGGAGAAAATGATAGAGAATGGACAGTTGGATATTGGATTTATGACTTTGTCAGAAGAACAAAGGACAGGAAATAATACATACATTCCTATCCTTGAAGAAAATATAATAATGGCTGTTCCATCTATTCATCCATTGGCTAAATCGATTAGAGGAAAAAATGATTCAGAGAACAGATTTAAAATTATTTAAAAATGACACTTTTGTTTTGCTGTCTAAAAATACAACAATGAGAGAAATAATAGACCCACTTTTTGAAAAAGCTGGATTTGTTCCAAATATATTATTTGAAACAAAGAGCAGCAGGACTCTGTATCAAATGGCTTCAAGTCATTTAGCATGTACATTTATTTCTGAAACATATGCAGAAATAAATGACAGGATAGTTTATTTCTCTCTTCCAGAATCTCCTTCATGGGAGCTATGTACTGTTTACAGAAAGGGAGCATATCTAAGTAAGGCAGCAAAAAACTTTATAAAACTAGCAGAAGACTATTGGAAAAATAAAATTAAATAGTTCTTTGAAGTTTAAAGGCCAAACTTAAAACAATAAAATCTCTAAGCTGTCTTGGATCATATCCACTTAACTGCTTTATTTTATTCAATTTATATTGAAGAGTATTTTTATGCATAAAAAGATCTTCAGAAGTATGAAGTATGCTTCCATTATTTTCTTCATAAGAATTCATTAGAATAGAAAATTCATCTATCTCTTTTGGAGTGAAATTTTTTAGAATCTTACTTGTAAAATTATCAATATCTGACTTTTTTAAATTTAAAAATATGAATTCAAGGTCCATTTTTTCATATTCAGATACTGGTTTTTTTAAAGAAAATTTTATCATAAAATTTAAAATTTCTTTTGCAGCTTTATATGAATCTTTTAAAGCATTGTATTCAAGAGCTTTTGTTCCTATTCCAAATCTAAAATCCAGCTTTGTTTTTTCCAAAAGTTTTTCTTGAAGCTGGAATATTGTTTTAGATATATCTTCATCTTTATGAAAATGATATAAAATGATAATTTCATTTCTTGATATAGTATAAACATTGTTTTTGTTGTATGAAAGAGAATTTTTTAAAATATCATATATTTTATCATTCATTAAGAAACTATTATTTTTATTAAGTTTTCCAACTATTACAACATATGGAAATGTAAAATCTGCTGTAGGAAAAAAATCATAGTCATACCCTAAAACAATACGCTCAATAAAAGTTCTGTTAATTTCCTTTGTTCTTATATCTGAATCTTTTATCCAAGCTTCTTTTATAAGAATTTCTGTCATCATTCTTATAATTTCACCATATTTTTCAACCTCATTTTTATCTCCAGTTATCCCAATAACTCCTATGATAGCATTGTTAAAATAAATAGGCATATTTATTCCTTTTCTGCTTCCTTGAAATTCATCATCACTGCTGATAATAATAGGAGCTTTTTCTTTTATACATTTTAGAGCAGCAGCATGAAAAGTACCAGTTCTGTTTGGGTCTGTACTAGCAATAATAATACCGCTCTTGTCTATATAATTCAAATCCTGATGTATTATTTCTTTCATTTTATTTAAAATATTAGTTGCCAGACTTACTGATATATTCATTTCTCTTCTCCTTTCATAAATCATATTTTATATTCAATTATATCATTAAAAGAGAATAATTAGAAATTATTTTTATTACAAAGAACAAAAAATAATGAAAAAAATATTAAAATAATGTTTTCTGTAACATAGAATATTAAAAAAAGAAATGGTATCATTATATCAATCAAAAATAAAACAAACTGTAAGGAGGAAGGTTGATGGAAGCAGTAAGCAGTACACAAATGCTTGTTGGACTAGCGATAGGAATAGGTATATTGATAGCACTATCACTAAAAACAAAAGTACATACATTTATAGCACTAATAATAGCAACTATTGTAACAGGATTAATTGGAGGAATGGAAGTTACAGTAGTTATGAAAAGTATAACTACAGGTTTTGGAAATACATTGGGAAGTACAGGAATAATTATTGGACTTGGGGTTATGATGGGAATTATCCTTGAAAAATCAGGAGCAGCAGAGCAGATGGCATTTACTGTAATCAAGATGATTGGAAAAAATAAAGAGGAGTGGGCATTAGGTCTTACAGGTTATATAGTATCTATACCAGTATTCTCAGATTCAGCTTTAGTTATTTTAACTCCAATAGCAAAAGCATTATCAAAACTTAGTGGAAAATCAGTGGTTGGATTAGGATTGGCACTTGCAACCGGATTACAACTGACACATGTATTTGTTCCACCTACACCAGGACCTCTAACAGTAGCAGGTATTTTAGGAATAGATGTTGGAGTCATGATAATGGCAGGGATAATTTGTACAATTCCAGTATATGTAGTTTCTATGCTTTACTGTAAATGGTTGGGAACTAAGATATATCAAGTACCATCAGATGATCCAGCTTGTGGGGAAAATGAATTTACAAGAATGGATTTTAAGAAAGAATATTTAAAATCGATAGAAAATATTGAAGAACTTCATAAAGCTAAAAATCTACCATCAGTAGGATTATCTTTTGCACCAGTTGTAGTTCCATTAATACTGATTTTTATAAATACAATAACTAAATTTGCAGGATTAAAAGGAAGTTATATGACAGCAGTTGAATTATTTGGAAGTCCAATAACTGCTTTAATAATAGGAACATTAATTTCTATTTATGGTCTTGGAGCTAAAATGTCTAAAAAAGAAGTCCATGATGCTATGGCAGAAGCTATTCAATCTACAGGAATGATAATGCTTATAACTGGAGCTGGAGGATCTTTAGGATTTGTAGTAAGAGAATCAGGAATAGGAAATGCATTAGGAAATGCAGTAATATACATAGGTATACCTGGGCTACTGATTCCATTTATAATTGCAGCTTTGATGAGAATAGCGTTAGGGTCAGCAACAGTAGCACTAACTACAGCAGCCACTTTAACAGCTCCATTGTTAGCACAATTGGGAATCAGTCCTGTACTTGCAGCAATGTCTACATGTGCTGGAGGAGTAGCATTTAGTTATTTTAATGACAGTGGATTCTGGGTATTCAATGGGTTGTATGGTTTGGAAGATATTAAAGATCAATTCTGGGCTAAAACGATGATTTCATTTGTTGGATCAGGAGCAGCATTGGCAGTAGTTCTTATAGCAAGTATATTTATAAAATAATAAGCAGACAGATGTTTTGTATAACAATTAATAAGCTGGAAATTTAGCATACATAACATTGTTTAACAGTGGAAATAATTCTAAAATATATTATAGAGAATATAAAAAAGAATAACATTAAAAATATAAAAATGGAGGTAAAAAATGAAAGTAGGATTTATTGGATTAGGTATCATGGGAAGACCAATGTGTAAAAATGTATTAAAAGCAGGTTATGAAGTAGTAGCATTTGATATGAATAAAGCAGCTCTGGATGATGTGGCAGCAGCAGGAGCAAAAGCAGCTGGGTCAGCTAAAGAGGTTGGAGCAAACTGCGATGTATTGATAACAATGCTTCCAAATTCTCCTCATGTAAAAGCAGTTCTTTTTGATGAAAATGGAGCAGCTGAAGGGTTAAAAGCAGGAACTACTGTTATAGATATGAGTTCTATCAATCCAGTAGAAAGCCAAAGTATAGCAGCAAAATTAGCTGAAACAGGAGTGGAACTTTTAGATGCACCAGTTTCAGGTGGAGAACCAAAAGCAATAGATGGAACTATATCTGTTATGGTTGGAGGAAAGGAAGAAATATTCAACAAATACTATGATCTTATGAAAACTATGTCTGGATCAGTAGTAAGAGTAGGAGATGTAGGAGCAGGAAATACTACAAAATTAGCAAATCAGATGATAGTTGCTCTTAATATTGCAGCATTAAGTGAAGCTTTTGTTCTTTGTGAAAAGGCAGGAGTAGACCCTCAATTAGTATTTGATGCAATAAAAGGAGGACTTGCAGGAAGTACTGTAATGAATGCAAAAGCTCCTATGATGATATCAAGAAACTTTGAACCAGGATTCAGAATTGAATTACATATAAAAGATCTTCAAAATGCACTGGATACTTCTCATTCAATAAATGCTTCTTTACCTTTGACAGCTCAAGTAATGGAAATGATGCAGGCTTTAAAAATAGATGGAAGAGAGAAAAAAGATCACTCAGCTATTTTAAATTACTATGAAAAAATAAACAATGTAACAGTTGGAGAAAAAAAATAATAAAAGGGAGAGAATACATATGATACCTAAAATTGTAGAAATGAATGTAATTCCAGTAGCTGGATATGACAGCATGCTGCTTAATCTAAGTGGAGCTCATGGACCTTATTTCACAAGAAATATAGTTATTTTAAAAGCAGATAATGGAGCTATCGGAGTGGGAGAAGTTCCAGGTGGGGAAAAAATAAGAAAAACTTTGGAAGATTCTAAAGAATTAGTGGTAGGAAAAAGTATTGGAGAATATAAAAATATAGTTAAAAATATTTATGATACATTTAAAGATAGAGATGCTTCTGGAAGAGGAAATCAAACATTTGATCTTAGGACTACAGTTCATGTAATGACAGCAGTTGAAGCTCCTCTATTGGATCTTTTAGGAAAATTTTTAAATGTACCAGTAGCAGCATTATTGGGAGAAGGGCAACAAAGAGAAAAAGTAAAAGTACTAGGGTATCTATTCTACATAGGAGATAAAGATAAAACTGATCTTCCTTATTTAGATAATGATGATAATTCAGATGATTGGGGAAAAGTTAGAAGAAAAGAAGCAATGACACCTGAAGCTGTTGTTGAGTTAGCAAAAGCAGCTCATAAGAGATATGGATTTGAAGACTTTAAATTAAAAGGAGGAGTGCTGAAGGGAGCAGAGGAAATTAAAGCTATAAAAGCTCTTCATGAAGCATTTCCAGAAGCAAGGTTAACACTTGATCCAAATGGAGCTTGGTCTCTAAAGGAAGCAATATCTTTATGTAAAGATATGCATGGAATACTTGCTTATGCTGAAGATCCATGTGGTGCAGAAAATGGATTCTCTGGAAGGGAAGTTATGGCTGAATTCAGAAAGGCAACAGGTCTTCCTACAGCAACAAATATGATAGCTACTGACTGGAGACAAATGCAGCATTCAATAGCTCTGAATAGTGTTTCCATTCCTCTTGCAGATCCTCATTTCTGGACTATGGAAGGATCAGTAAGAGTTGCACAAATGTGTAATGAATTTGGATTGACTTGGGGTTCTCACTCAAACAATCACTTTGACATCTCTCTAGCAATGTTCAGCCATGTTGCAGCAGCGGCTCCAGGAAATATTACAGCTATAGATACTCACTGGATATGGCAGGATGGACAGGACTTAACTAAAAATGCACATAAAATAGTTGGTGGAGAAATAACAGTCCCTAAAGATGTTCCAGGTCTTGGAATTGAAATAGATATGGATAAAATAATGGCGGCCCATAAATTATATGTAGAGAAAAATTTAGGAGCAAGAGATGATTCTGTGGCTATGCAGTATTTAATAAAAGACTGGAAATTTGATAATAAAAGACCTTGTTTAGATAGGGATTAGGGGGAAATACAATATGGATTTAAATTTATTAAAAGGGATATATGTTCCAATTCTTACTCCAATGGATGAGAATGAGAATGTAGATATAGAAAAATTAAGGAAGCAGGTAAATTTTGTAATAGATGGAGGAGTCAGCGGAATATTGGCTCATGGAAGTAATAGTGAGTTCTATATGTTTGATGATGAAGACTATGAACTCATAGTAAAAACTATAATTGAAGAAGTAAAAGGAAGAGTTCCTGTAATAATGGGGATAGGAGCTATAAGGACATCTAAATGTGTAAAATTGGCTCAACTGGGAAAAAGAATAGGTGTAGATGGAGTTGCTCTTTTACAGCCTATGTTTTTAAAACCTACAGAAGAAGAACTTTATCTTCATTATAAAACAGTTGCAGAATCTATTGAAGAACTTCCACTTTTGATATATAATAATCCTAGAATAGGATATACATTATCTGCTGATTTAGTAGAAAAACTGGCAAGAAATGTAAAAAATATTGTTGGAATTAAAGATTCTAGCGGAGATATTAATCAATTGCTTGAGTTTATAAGAAGAACAAGAGATATAGAATTTAAAATATTTGGAGGAAAAGATACTTTATTATTTTCTTCACTTACAGTAGGAGCAGTTGGAGGAGTATGTACTGCAGCTAATATATTCCCAGAGCTTGTTACATCTATATATAATAAATATAAAGAAGGAGATCTTAAAGAATCATTGGAACTTCAGTTTAAACTTAATCCTGTCAGACTATCTATGGATAAAGCAAGTTTCCCTGTAGCTACAAAAGATATGGCAAATATCAATAAAATGAATGTAGGGGAACCTATAAAACCAAGTCTTCCGTCTAATAAAACTGTTGTGGATTTTATGGCAGAAAAGATGGCAGAAGCTGGTCAAATAAAGAGGTAACTTATGAAAGAGATAAAAGTCATTATAGCAGTTGATTCTTTTAAGGGAAGTGCATCTTCAAGAGAAGTTGCAGAAAGTATTGAAAAGGGTATAAAGAAATTAGGTAGAAATAATATTATTATAAAAAAAGTTTCAATTGCTGATGGTGGAGAAGGAACAGTAGAAGCCATCATTGAAGCTGTCAATGGAGAATACAAATTTTTAGAAGTACCTGGACCTTTGGGAGATAAAGTTAAAGCAAGGTTTGGAGTGATACGAGGAAATACTGCTGTTCTTGAAATGGCTGAATCTTCTGGATTGAATCTGGTAAAACATGAAAATCTAAATCCATATAAAGCAAATACATATGGAGTAGGAGAGATGCTTAAGGCTATATTAGATATGGGAATAAGAGATATCTATATAGGATTAGGAGGAAGTGCAACTAATGATGGTGGAGCAGGAATGCTTGCTTCATTAGGAGTAAAATTCTATAATATAAAAGGGGAAAGAATAGGCTATACACCAGAAGAATTAAAGAACATAGCTAAAGTAGATATTTCATCCTTAGACCCAAGAATATCAGAGGCAAATATAACAGTTCTGTCAGATGTCTGCAATAGTCTTTGTGGAATAAATGGAGCATCATATATATATGGACCTCAAAAAGGAGCAACATCTGAAGATGTAAAAATTCTTGATAAAATTCTTGAAAATTATGGAAATATTATTGATAATGCTGTTGGAAAAAATTTTTCTGAAGAGCCAGGAAGTGGTGCTGCTGGTGGACTTGGATATGCACTATTAAGTATATGTGGAGCAGAGTTCAAAGAAGGTATTGTTAAAATAATGGAACTTATAGAACTTGAAAATTTAATAAAAGATGCAGATCTTGTAATAACTGGTGAAGGAAGAATCGATAACCAATCTGTCAATGGAAAAGCACCAGTAGGGATTGCTAAGACTGCTAAAAAATATAATATTCCTGTTATAGCAGTAGTTGGAAGTTCTGCTAGAAATCTAGATGATATTTATGCTAATGGAATAGATTTAGTAATGGATATAATCAATGAACCTATGAATCTTGAAAGAGCTATTTGTGATGTAAAAGAGTTATTGGAATTTGCAGGAGAAAAGGCTATGAGAGCATTTTTCTTGAGAGGAGATCATTAAATAAAATAAGAGTGACTAAAGAGTATTTTACTTATAAGTCACTCTCTTTTTATTATTTTAAAATAATTTAGGAGGAACTATATGAGAAAAAAGATATTGCTGCCAGATGGAACAGTAATAGGAAATATGGGAATAGGAACTTGGTATATGGGAGATTTACTATCTACTCGAAATGAAGAAATAGAATGTATAAGATATGCACTTGATAATGGGATAAATCTGATAGATACAGCAGAAATGTATGGAAATGGAAATAGTGAATCTTTAATAGGAGAAGCCATAAGAGGATATGAAAGAGAATCTTTGTTTATAGTATCAAAAGTTCTTCCAAGCAATGCAGGGAGAAACAGAATATTTAAGTCATGTGAGAATACTCTTAAAAGACTGGGAACTAACTATTTAGATATGTATCTTCTTCATTGGAGAGGAATTGTACCTTTAGATGAAACTATTGAGTGTATGGAAGAATTGAAAGCTTCTGGAAAGATTAAGCGTTGGGGAGTATCAAATATGGATATAGATGATATGTTTGAAATAACTCATGCAGCAAAAGGAGATCAATGCCAGGTGAATCAGGTATTGTACCACTTAGGTTCTCGAGGAATAGAATATTCTTTAAAGCCTTTTACCGATTCAAGGAATATTCCAACAATGGCATATTGTCCTCTGGCGCAGGGAGGAAGACTAAAAGATAAACTTTTAAGATCAAAATCTGTTGCAAAAATAAGTGAGAAATATGGAATATCTCCTATTCAGGTGCTTCTTTGCTTCACGTTAAGTCAGGAAAATATGATATCAATACCTAAAACGTCAAAGTTAAAACATATGAAAGAAAATATTCAATGTCTGGATATAATGTTAGATGAAGAGGATATAAAATTTTTAAACGCTGAATTTCCTGCTCCTAACAGAAAAACTCCATTGGATATAGAATAAATAAAAAACCCCTCAGTTAGGGCTGAGGGATTTTTTATATGATAGCAAAAATTAGAATAGGCGTATCAGTAATTATATTATAACCTATTTTGTCAAATTTTGCGCTTTAAAATCTTCAAATCTTTCAGGAAAATATTTTTCTACAAGGTCAGAGTATTCCTTAGTAGTCTTTAATTCAACTATAGCATCGCTAAATTTTTCTGCAAGTTCTTTATCAGATTTTCTAAAAGCGATAGAAGCACCTGGCTTAGGATCAATAATAGAATCTATTTTTTTAATTCTATCCATAGTGTTAAGATATTCTTTTCCAGAATTGTCTGCAATAATTACACAGTCAACCTTTCCATTTTGAAGATCCATTAAAGCATTAGTGAAAGTATTATATAGTTTAGGAACACTTCCATTATTTATAGCAAATTGCTCCTGCATACTTCCCATTCT
>ERZ791682.355-NODE-355-length-29200-cov-10.634_pt1 | contig 29200 bp, 28 predicted proteins | sample MGYA00509958_ERZ791682 | MGnify/ENA primary metagenome ERZ791682 (study PRJEB30046, sample SAMN00715194) | human gut metagenome | study: EMG produced TPA metagenomics assembly of the A metagenome-wide association study of gut microbiota in type 2...
TATTATAAATATATAAATAATAAACTATATATATTAAAATATATAGTTCGATTTTCCTATTTTTTGAATCTTTATAATGCAAATTGCATGTGCTAAAATTTATTTGTAGCTTTGCTTTTTTCGAATAAATTCGGCTGTTAAATCAACGATGCATGGCAGGCAGCCGATGCTACCCGCGAGTATCAGTTCAACGCTACGACAGGCATGATTGAGAAAAAAACATAAGCGACACGTATCGCATCTTATATAGTAAGCTGGAACCTCAAAAAAAACAGCTTACTTTTTATTTCTTCTTTCAAGTAAACATATTTATTTTGCCAACCAGAAAGGTATATAACATTACCATCAAATTAGGTAGCAAAATAGTCATTTTATAGCATGAAGTTATATTGTTATTTGTTTTTTTGGCAAATGCAGTCTGCCAGATGGTCGTTAATAAAACCTGCTGCCTGTAAGTGAGCATAACAAATCGTAGCTCCAAAGAATTTAAATCCTCGTTTCTTCATATCCTTGCTCATGGCATCAGATTCGGGAGACGATACAGGAATCTCACTCAATGACTGAAAGGTATTGATGATCGGTTTACTATCGGGAAAGAACGACAGTGTATAGTCGTAAAAACTACCGAACTCCTTTTGTATGGCGAGGAACTGTCTTGCATTTGTTATTGTCGCTTTGATTTTCAGACGGTTTTTCACAATGCCATCAAATTGCATCAATCGTTCAATATCTTCATCGTTCATTTGTGCCACCCGTTCAGGGTCGAAATTGCAAAAGGCTTTGCGATATCCCTCACGCTTTTTAAGGATGGTTATCCAACTCAATCCTGCTTGAGCACTTTCCAACACAAGAAACTCGAACAGCATCTTGTCGTCGGTCACTAACTTTCCCCACTCCTGATCGTGGTATTTCACATACAGTTCGTCAGTTCCGCACCAACCGCAGCGTCCGTTTACTATATCTTGCATAATCACACATATTGTTGTAGGGGTAAAGATAATAAAAAAAGTCTGATACATTACTGTACCAGACTTTTTAGATGATTTATATAATCGGATTATAAAATATCCAATGCTTTAAATGCCTTAACCAGCTTTTCTACAGCGCGGTCAATTTGATCTTTTGTATGAGTAGCCATCAATGCCACACGTACCAAAGTGTCTTGCGGTGCACATGCCGGAGGAATAACCGGATTGATAAATACACCCTCATCGAAAGCCAATTTAGTGACCATGAATGTTTTTTCCGTGTCACGTACATAAAGAGGGATGATAGGTGATTCTGTTGCACCGATTTCAAAACCTGCTTCACGGAAACGCTTCAATGCATAGTTGGTAGCTTCCCACAGCGCTTCAAGTCTTTCCGGTTCATCTTGGATGATGTGGAGAGCTTCAAGAGCAGATGCAGTAGCAGCCGGAGTGTTGGACGCACTAAATATATAAGTACGTGCGTTGTGACGTAACCAGTTGATGATGGAAGAATCAGCAGCAATGAATCCACCGATAGAAGCCAGTGATTTGCTGAAAGTACCCATAATCAAGTCAACTTCGTGAGTCAGACCGAAATGGTCGCAAACACCACGTCCTTGTTTTCCGAATACACCCAAGCCATGAGCTTCGTCTACCATGATAGTAGCGTTGTATTTATGTTTCAAGCGTACGATTTCGGGCAAGTTTGCCAGGTCGCCTTCCATAGAGAACACACCGTCTACTATGATGAGCTTCACTGAATCCGGGTTGCACTTTTGAAGTTGCTTTTCCAGATCCGCCATATCGTTATGCTTATATTTCAGTTGTTGAGAGAAGGAGAGGCGACGGCCATCTACGATAGATGCGTGGTCGCGGTCGTCGCAGATGATATAATCATTGCGATCTGTCAAAGCAGGAATAACTCCCGAATTCACCGTAAAACCGGTTGAGAAGCAGAGTGCTTCATTTTTGCCTACAAAGGCAGCCAGTTCTTTTTCCAACTGAACGTGCAGGTCAAGTGTACCATTCAAGAAGCGCGAGCCTGCGCATCCGGAACCATATTTATGCATGGCTTTAATACCTGCTTCAATCACTCTTTCATCTCCCGTAAGGCCAGTGTATGCATTGGAACCGAACATCAACACTTCGTGTCCGCCCATTTCTACCTCTGTACCCTGCTTTCCTTCTATCTCACGGAAATATGGGTAAACGCCCTGTGCCATAAACTTTTGTGGCAGGTCGTACTTAGCTAACTTCTCTTGTAATAATCCCATGAATTATAATTTATTATACTCATACTCAGATCGTTCGCTGACGATCTTACATCCTTTTATCTTAACAAGTGTTTAAAAACAGGGGGCAAAGATAACAAAATTTGCTTTTATCTGTTCTTTTTAAGAGAAAAAAGTTGCCCTCATGTGATTAGAAACCTCTAATAGATTAAAATTTAAGATATTTATATTACTTTTGTCGTCTACAATCGACAAGAATAGCATGAACGAAAGAATGAAAAAAATAAAATTCGTCGTCAATCCTATTTCGGGAACACAAAGTAAAGAATTGATTCTTAACTTGCTGGACGAAAAAATAGACAAGGCGAGATACTCTTGGGAAGTAGTGAATACGGAGAGAGCCGGTCATGCAGTAGAAATAGCTGCTAAAGCTGCCGAAGAGAAGACTGATATAGTAGTGGCTATCGGTGGGGACGGGACAATCAATGAAATAGCTCGTTCGTTGGTGCATACTGATACTGCACTGGGAATTATTCCCTGCGGATCGGGTAATGGACTGGCGAGGCATCTGCATATACCGATGGAACCGAAGAGGGCGCTGGAAGTGCTGAACGAGGGTTGCATGGACGTAATAGATTATGGTAAGATTAACGGGACGGATTTTTTCTGCACTTGCGGAGTGGGATTCGATGCTTTTGTTAGTCTGAAGTTTGCGCATGCCGGTAAACGCGGGGTGTTGACTTATCTGGAAAAGACCCTGCAAGAGAGTCTTAAATATGAACCGGAAACGTATGAACTGGAAACGGAAAACGGAGTTTCCAAGTATAAAGCTTTCCTGATTGCCTGCGGAAACGCGTCGCAATATGGAAACAATGCTTATATCGCCCCGCAAGCTACGCTGACGGATGGTTTGCTGGATGTAACCATTCTCGAACCGTTCACCGTATTGGATGTCCCTTCCTTGGCTTTCCAGTTATTCAATAAGACAATCGATCAGAATAGCCGTATCAAGACTTTCCGTTGCAAGCAGTTGTGCATCCGTCGCACTACTCCGGGAGTAGTGCACTTTGACGGCGACCCCATGGAAACGGACGCCAATGTGAACATTGAGTTGATTCAAAGGGGATTGCGCGTAGTGGTGCCGCAAGCGTCGGAAAAGGATGCTGCCAATGTGCTCCAAAGAGCGCAGGAATATATGAATGGCATCAAATTGATGAATGAAGCCATCGTCGACAATATAACAGACAGAAACAAGAAAATATTGAAAAAGCTGACAAAGAAAGTCTGATAAAATAACGGATTACTGACAACGAATTACAAATTATTGCGTACTTTTGCGCAGTTTTGGTTCAATCAAAATAGAAACGCGAGTGATAATCGTTTAAATAAAAAATATATGTTCAGAACGCACACATGTGGAGAACTAAGAATCTCTGATGTAAACAAGCAAGTTACGCTGTCTGGATGGGTACAGCGCAGCCGTAAAATGGGAGGAATGACTTTTATCGACCTCCGCGACCGTTACGGAATTACCCAGTTGGTCTTTAACGAAGAAATTAATGCAGAACTCTGTGAACGTGCTAATAAATTGGGACGTGAGTTCGTCATTCAAGTGACAGGAACGGTTAATGAACGTTTCAGCAAGAATGCAAACATTCCTACCGGAGACATTGAAATCATCGTTTCCGAACTGAACGTACTAAATACTGCTATGACTCCTCCGTTCACCATTGAGGATAATACGGATGGTGGTGATGATATCCGCATGAAATATCGTTACCTGGATTTGCGTCGTAACGCTGTCCGCTCTAATCTGGAACTGCGTCACAGAATGACGATTGAAGTTCGCAAATATCTGGATAGCCTGGGCTTCATCGAAGTGGAAACGCCCGTTTTGATCGGTTCTACTCCTGAAGGTGCACGCGACTTCGTAGTACCGTCACGTATGAATCCGGGACAGTTCTACGCACTTCCGCAATCTCCGCAGACATTGAAGCAGTTGTTGATGGTTTCCGGTTTCGACCGTTACTTCCAGATTGCAAAATGTTTCCGTGATGAGGACTTGCGTGCCGACCGTCAGCCGGAATTTACGCAGATTGACTGCGAAATGAGCTTCGTTGAGCAGGAAGATATTATCACTACTTTCGAAGGAATGGCTAAACATTTGTTCAAAACACTGCGTGGCGTGGAACTGGCTGAACCGTTCCAGCGTATGTCTTGGGCGGATGCCATGAAATATTATGGTAGTGACAAACCGGACTTGCGTTTCGGCATGAAATTCGTGGAACTGATGGATATCATGAAAGGTCACGGATTCTCTGTATTCGATAATGCTGCTTATGTGGGTGGTATTTGTGCCGAAGGTGCTGCAACTTATACTCGTAAACAACTGGATGCACTGACGGACTTCGTAAAGAAACCGCAGATTGGTGCAAAAGGTATGGTGTATGCCCGTGTAGAAGCGGACGGAACTGTAAAATCGAGCGTGGATAAATTCTATACGCAGGAAGTGCTTCAGCAAATGAAAGAGGCATTCGGTGCTAAACCGGGTGACTTGATTCTGATCTTGTCCGGCGACGATGTGATGAAAACACGTAAACAACTTTGTGAGCTTCGTCTGGAAATGGGCGCTCAACTGGGATTGCGTGATAAGAATAAGTTTGTTTGCCTTTGGGTGATCGACTTCCCGATGTTCGAATGGAGCGAGGAGGAAGGTCGTCTGATGGCTATGCATCATCCGTTTACTCATCCGAAGGAGGAAGATATTCCGATGTTGGATACTGATCCGGCAGCTGTACGTGCAGATGCTTATGATATGGTAGTGAACGGTGTGGAAGTTGGTGGCGGATCTATCCGTATCCACGATGCGAAATTACAGGCAAAGATGTTCGAGATTCTTGGATTCACTCCGGAAAAGGCACAGGCGCAGTTTGGCTTCCTGATGAATGCCTTTAAGTATGGTGCACCTCCTCACGGTGGTTTGGCATACGGACTTGACCGTTGGGTATCTTTGTTCGCTGGTTTGGATTCTATCCGCGACTGTATTGCGTTCCCGAAAAACAATTCCGGACGTGATGTGATGCTGGATGCACCGTCTGCAATCGACCAGACTCAACTTGATGAACTGAATTTGATCGTTGATCTGAAAGAGGGCGAGTGAAAGAATCTGTACGCATATTCCGTTTTATAGTCATCGGTACAATGAACGCCTTAATTATGGCGTTGGTTGTATGGTTAATGATGAAAGAAATGTCATTCGACGGTGACTATATGGTGGCTAATATAACAGCGTATCTGATAGCTCAAATCCATAACTTTATCTGGTGCAAATACTGGATATTCCCCGTAGAAAATAAAAAGAATAGTATCTGGAAACAGATACTGCTCTTTTGTTCTGCTTTTGCCGTGGCTTACACTGCACAGTTCTTATTTCTTGTCTTATTGGTAGAAGGATTGGACGTGAATGAATATCTGGCTCAATTCCTGGGATTGTTTATTTATGGAGGGGCTAATTTCCTAGCCAACAAAAAAATAACGTTTCAATGAGATAGTTATTTATGATGATATATTGAAAGGGCACAGAGTTCTAAATTTAGGTTTGAACTCTGTGCCCTTCTTTTTTCTTTATTAGATAAACCTCCAGCAATGAAGGTATGTGGGTAAGCCTTTAATCCAGAAAGCGTTTGGTAAGTCCATCATATTCGTCAATCCGACGATCACGAAGGAAAGGCCACCAACGGCGAACGTTTTCCGAACGTTCCATATCTATTTCCACTACTATGTTCTCCGGGTGATCGTTTCCGGCTTGTGCCAGAAATTCCCCTTGTGGTCCTGCTACAAAACTGTTTCCCCAGAATAAGATACCATTTGTCTGTCCGGAAGGATCGGGTTCGTGTCCTACACGGTTGACGGAGATAACAGGAAGTCCATTGGCAACGGCATGAGCGCGCTGTGAAATAATCCAGGCATTGAGTTGACGGGCTTTTTCATCGTCCGTGTCGCTGCTTTCCCAGCCAATGGCGGTAGGATAAATCAAAAGTTCCGCACCTTTTAGTGCCATCAGGCGGGCAGCTTCCGGATACCATTGATCCCAGCATACTAATACGCCCAGTTTTCCTAAAGATGTTTGAATCGGTTCAAAACCAATGTCTCCCGGAGTGAAATAGAACTTTTCGTAGTAAGCCGGATCATCGGGAATATGCATTTTCCGGTATTTTCCTGCAATGCTTCCGTCGCGGTCGAATACGACAGCGGTGTTGTGATAAAGTCCGGGAGCACGTTTCTCAAAAAGAGAGGTGACAAGGACTACTTTATTAGCTGCTGCCAACTCGGAATAAAAGCCTGTGGAAGGCCCGGGAATTGGTTCGGCAAGATCAAACAGGTTAGTGTTTTCTGTCTGGCAGAAATAAAGTGAATTGTGTAACTCCTGGAGCACAATCAGTTGTGCGCCGTGAGCGGCACAAGCCTCGATACTCTTTGCGAGGTTCATCAGATTGGCTTTTATATCTGCGGTATTGGATTGTTGGATGATTCCGACTTTTATCTTTCTCATGATGAATAATTAGTGGGTTGATTCATTCATTATTTTATAATTCCTTTATAGCTCCTTTGTAATTCTTTTATGACTCCTTTATAACACCCAGCGGATATTGCATGGTGACGCAATGTAGGGAACCGTGCTGTTTAATCAGGGCACGGCAGTCTATTCCAATTATTTGATGGCTTGGAAAGGCTTGCTGCAATACTTCTCCTGCTTTTTTGTCATTCGCCGGCTGATTGTATGTCGGGTAGAGAATAACGTCGTTCATAATCAGGAAATTGGCGTAAGTTGCAGGCAGGCGTTCGCCGTCTTCTTCTATCTTGTCTGCCATGGGTAAGGCCAATAGGCGATAGGGTTCTCCTGCTAAGGTGCGGAATGTTTTCAGCTGTTCTTCCATTGCGAGCAGTGCTTCGTAATGTTCGTCTTCTTTGTTTTCGCATTTCACGTAAGCGATGGTGTCGGTAGAACAGAAGCGTGCCAAAGTGTCGATGTGGCTGTCGGTATCATCACCGGCCAGATAACCGTGATCTAACCAAAGCACCTTTTGCAGGTGGAAGGTTGATTTCAGGTATTCTTCTATCTCTACCTGGTTCAGTCGTCCGTTTCGTTGGGGAGAAAGCAGACATTCGGAAGTGGTAAGCAATGTACCCATTCCGTCGCTTTCGATAGAACCTCCTTCGAGTACGAAGTCGAGGTGGTCTATATACTGGCCTTTCAAGGCTCCGGCTTCTACGGCTTGTTTGGTAATTTGATTATCCAGTTCGGAAGCAAATTTCAGTCCCCAGCCGTTGAAGGTGAAGTCGAGCAGGGAAGGGGTGCCGGTATCTATCATTGTTATGGCTCCGTGGTCGCGGGCCCATGTGTCATTGGTGGCACATTCCAAAAAGCGGACGTTATTCATATTGACAGTAGCAGCTATCTGCTTTTTCACTTCTTCCGGTTCGGGAGTGACGATCAATAATAATTCACGCTTCGCTATTTCTCTGGCAATATTGATAAAACACTCTTGCACTTCCGCCAACATGTAGGACCAATCTGTACCGGCATGTGGCCATGTTAACTGTATACCGCTCTGCATGTGCCATTCGGCAGGCAAATGAGGTGCTCTCATTTCTACCTGTACGGTCATGTTTTTGCCGAAGTTCAACTGCAAATCTTTCTCCGAGCCGCTTGGGCTGGGGAGTCCAACCATGATTCCCATTAGACTATATATATTTAGTTATTTATAAAATCAGTTTATTGTCTGCATCTAAAGTCAGTTTGTTTTCTGCATCGATGTGACTGTTATGCATTGGTTTCCTGCTTCGGTTTCCGGTCAAAGAACGGATTCTTGGAGGATGCGCTTACGGGGATTGCCATTACCATCTTGCAGTCTTTCAGCCAGTTCAGGCGTTGCGCTGCCAATCCGGCGGAGAACATGACGCGTGTGTCTACGCGTAAATCGGCTGCCGTGGCGCACGCGGAACCTATTGCGATGCCTACATCTATGCTGTTCAATGCGCAGGGAACTCCATCAGTACGTCCGGCACAGGTGGCAAATCCGCAATGGCCGCAATTCAAGCCCTGTGTCTGCTCGCGTGTTCCTATCAGTACAACACATTCGGCACTTAGGATGTTGTCGGCATCACGAAGGAAGAATTTCATTCCGTGTTCTTCTACCATAGCTATCATAGTGTCCGATAATTGTTTAATCTCTTCATCAGTGATGAGGGCCACTTCAATAATATCGATTCCTTTTCCTTTCGGAGCAGTGCGTGCAGCCGTCATCATCTGACGTGCTACCTGCAATATATGCTCGTGACGAGTGTCTCTTTCGTTCAGTATCATAACTTTCTTGAATTAATTAGTAAGGCAAAGATAAATGAAAATTGGCAAAATTACACTAGATGATGAAATAAATAGGGGCTATCATTCTGTTTATATAATTACTCCATTTATACTATGAGGCAGATGGAGGGGATAGTTTATGTATAAATGTTCATTGTAAATGTTTTATTCAGTTATCTGGTATATAGCAGATTGAGTTTATTAATGCGCTTAATATTCTCAATAACTAAGTTAAAAATTATTCTTAGTTGTTTTTGTTATCTGTTAGCGATTTCTCTACAAAGTTCTCTTTTTTCACGAACAATAGACAGGACTTCCGGATTTTTATCAATATTGATAATAGGACGGTATTTTTGAATTAAATATTCTTCACATGCTTCATCTCTTTCTTTTGTGATGATATAATTAACTAGTAAGTTGTCGCTATTAAACTGAATAATATCGTTTTCATCTACCTTCTTAAACTTATAATTATACTTGTTTTTCTTATCCTTTAAAGATCCCCTAGGTGGTGTAAACCCTAAAATAGCTCCAATACTTCTGAAGAATGTGCCATGACCTTTTGCTATAAGTTCTTGCTTCAAACGTTTTTGTAAATTATTGGCGATACCAATATATATATAATATCATGCTGCCTATCTTTAAGTGCTATTCTACACGGTTCGATAAGTTGATCTACGTTTTTGATTCTAATACAATAGATGCCAAAACAAGGTGGCGCATCTTCTATGCTTTTTACGGGATCTCTAAATTTTGCTTTATCTAAAAGTGTATTTTCAATCTCTTTAAATTTATTATTCTCCATATGTTTTCGTATTATCTCAAATTTGATTTTTTTATTCCTTTCTATTAGCTTGAATAGTTTGAGCTTATTATACTGCTGAAATTACTTTAGAATAGAGCATACTCTAAAAGAATAGAGTAAATCACAGCAGTAAATAGTACTCCTACTAATGTACCTATTAAGGCAGATTTTGCTTTTCTGTCATCATTATTCCATGAAATACAGCATAAGATTATTCCAATAAGTGGAATTAAGAAACTTATAAATAAATAGCCTAAACTGATTCCTTTACTATTTAAGTTTTGTTCATTTTGAGGATATCCGCAAAAAGGACAGTTTTGAGCATGACTTGAAATTTGTTTACCACACTCTCTACAATAAATAAGTGACATATTATCTTTGGTATTTAGTGTCTTATTACTTTGAGTTATATTATATGTAATCAATTCTTTATGGCATTGGGGACATTTGAATATAATATCCGGTTTAGAAGGAGCTTCTATTGCATTCCTACAAAAGGGACATTCAACCATTGAATAATCAATATTTTTTATTTCATTATTGTTTTCCATATAATCAAAATTTATATTATTAAACATTCATTCTTATAAAATTTAGAAATGCCAATATCCAACATGACATGAATAAACAGAATAACACTGTTAGAATTAAAAAGTCTTCATCGTGCTTTTTTACACCAATTTTCCGAGAAAGGAGAATCCTAACTCCAATTTTAGGTTTGGGAATTGCCAAAATCTTTTCCATAAACATCCTTTTATAATATCATTTCGACTCCCTAAAATGCGGTTATACATAAAAAAGAAAGTGTGGAGTCGTCTATTTATCTATCGGGAGGTTCTGGTAAACCTAAGGAACAAATAAACAATACCCCACACTTGTATAAATATGCGTATAGATAACACATACGAAAATACAAGTGATGAGTGTTATTGTTATCCCTGTTCCTTTTGAAATTTACCAGATTTCCCGAATAAGGATAAAAGCAAAACACTTTCATCTAATAAAATGTAATGTCATATAATTGCTTATGATGACAATGCAAATATAGATATATTTTGCAATATAACACTCTAGGGTATTGTTTTTTTTAGTTTTAAGTATAGTCTTCGTTAACAATCAATCTCTTATTCTATCAAATCTATCTCATCATTCATTTCTCCATTCTCATCGTTATATGAATAAGATTCGGGTATACAGTCAGATAAAAACAGTTCTTCATTCTGTATTTCATCTTCAATTTCTTCTGCGAGATCAATGTTTACGTCAATATTATCGCAGCAGGCGTAGTTGTTGCGATATTGTTGATTGCGTTGCATTTGTTGCTGAAAAAAACTGTTACCAAATAATGCTTTAAATAAATTCATAGCTTTAATGTTAAGCGTTATATTATAAATGTCTTTTTATCGCTTCCTCATAAACTTTCCGTATCCGTTCTCGAAGATGTAATGGATTGATTACTGTAAGTGAACTACTACGTGAGAGCAATGCCATGACAAAATCATTAGTAATACGAAGGCGTAATCTGATTCGAAATTCCATCTCATTATCCGTAATGATTTCTTGCGAATGATGTAAAGGATTCGATTTCAAGAAACTGCCATCCAATACACTATAGCTTAGTTCAATATTTTCTACTGGAATATCTGTCTGGTTCCAGATACCGTAGCTGTCTTTAAATAAGTTGTTTGCATCAATATTCATATTCCTTTTGAAGGTTTCCTCATAAAGGATTTTGAGATTGCGGATACAATCAATATTGAAAGTTTTTAATATGTTGTTGTCATAGGCGAGGAGATACCATCTTTGCTGGTCTTCTTTCAGATAATAAGGTAAGACTTTCTTTTCTCGTACTTTGTTTCCTTCACGTACATAAATATAACTGAATTCTACCGGGTGAAAGAACTTAATGGCTTTCATCAATGCCGGAAGACATTCATTGTCGTTTGGACGATGATGTTCGGCAAGAACATAGGTGTGTAGGTTGGAAGTATTGTCCAAAGCATTTAATAGGTCGAAGTTTAGCAGGAGCCGTTCATATTGCTCCTTTTTTAAATCATCTTCTTCGTTGATGTAATAACCGTTTTGTTTCTTATCAAAACAGATGCGGATACCAAATAGATCTTCTATATCTTTGAAGTCCCGCTGCAAAGTTCTTATATCTACAGGTGTTCCATCTCGTTCTTCCATGCGATGTGTCACGTAGTTCTCTAATTCTTTACGCGGCACATACCGTTGCGATCCTTTCAATTTATTGATAATGACCAGCATTCGTTGCATTCCTTCCCGTTTCTTGCCCATATTTGTTATTAATTTTAATTATCAAGAGCAAAGATAATGTCACGTGACGACAAAACATGTCGTTCTAAGAAATTTTTATATGAAAAAAGGGGTTTTGATACCTATCATTTGAGTTTGATATGAAAAAACTTTCGTATCGGACTTTGTGTTATTGGGTGGAAAAGGCTATCTTTGTATCTGTCAACTTATAAAGTTATGAGTATATGAGTAATAAAATTTATCCTATCGGCATACAGAACTTCGAGAAAATTCGCAAAGGAGGTTATTGCTATATAGATAAGACTGCTTGGATATATCAAATGGTGAAAACTGGCAGTTATTATTTTCTTAGTCGTCCACGTCGTTTTGGGAAAAGTTTGTTACTATCTACTTTGGAAGCCTATTTTCAGGGGAAGAAAGAACTTTTCGAAGGATTGGCAATAGAGAAACTGGAAAAAGATTGGATCAAATATCCCATTCTGCATTTAGATCTGAATGCAGAGAAATATACGACTCCTGAAGCACTCGACCAGGTTTTAGAGAGTGCTTTACGGGGGTGGGAAGCTCTCTATGGTGCACAGGATTATGAGAAAACATTCGCTTCCCGCTTTCAAGGTATTATTCAGCGTGCTTGTGAGAAAGAGGGCCAGAGTGTCGTTATTCTTGTGGATGAATACGATAAGCCTATGTTACAGGCGATTGGTAATGATGAACTCCAGAAGAGTTTTCGTGATACATTGAAGGCTTTCTATGGAGCTTTAAAAAGCAAGGATGGCTGCATTAAATTTGGTATGCTTACGGGAGTTACAAAATTCGGAAAGGTAAGTGTATTCAGCGATCTGAATAATCTGGAGGATATTTCTATGCGTCAGCAGTATATAGAAATCTGCGGAATCAGTGATCGTGAGTTGCATGAGAACTTTGAAACTGAATTGCATGAATTTGCCGATGCGCAAGGTTTGACGTATGATGAAATTTGCACAGAAATGCGTGAAAGATATGATGGTTATCATTTCACTCATGATTCTATAGGTATGTATAATCCGTTCAGTGTACTTAATACCCTTAAATACAATGTGTTTGGCAACTACTGGTTTGAAACGGGCACACCTACTTATCTGGTCGAATTACTAAAAAAACATCATTACGATCTTCACCGGATGGCTCATGAAGAAACCAGTGCCGACGTACTGAATAGTATTGATTCAACTTCCGACAATCCTATCCCTGTGATTTATCAGAGCGGTTATCTTACCATAAAAGGCTACGATCGTGAATTTGAAACTTATCGCCTGGGATTTCCCAATCGTGAAGTGGAGGAAGGTTTTGTGAAATATCTCATGCCTTTTTATGCCAATATAAATGCCGTAGAATCATACTTGAATGTTTAAGATGACAGAACAATTTTGGTAAGATTTTCAAGAGAACAAATAGATGTTACATATTAATAATGCCTGTATTGCTTTTGGTACGGAAGTGCTTTTCTCCGGTTTCAGTATGAAGTTGGAAAGGGGAGAAACGGCTTGCATTGTCGGTCAATCCGGTTGTGGAAAGACTTCGTTGCTGAATGCGGTAATGGGGTTTGTGCCTTTGAAAGAAGGATCTATACAGGTAGGGGAAACATTGCTTGATATATCGACTATTGATAGTGTCCGCAGACAGATTGCATGGATTCCTCAAGAATTGGCACTACCTTTTGAATGGGTCAAAGAGATGGTGGCTCTCCCGTTCGGACTGAAAGTGAATCGTTCTGTTCCTTTTTCGGAAGAAAGACTTTTCACTTGTTTCGATGAATTGGGGCTGGAACACGAATTATATACAAAGAGGGTGAATGAAGTATCGGGTGGTCAACGCCAACGTATTATGTTGGCTGTGGCTGCAATGCTCAACAAACCTCTCATTATCATAGATGAACCGACTTCTGCTTTGGATGCCGGATCAACCGGTAAAGTCCTGTCTTTTTTCCGGCGACAGGCGGAAAGGGGAACGGCTGTGTTAGCCGTATCACATGATAAGGACTTTGCTTCGGGCTGTCATTATTTAATAGAACTGTAATTAATTGAACTGTAACGCAAATCGGATAGAATTGTTAAGAATATATTGTGGGAACGATTGATATATCATATTATAATCTCTTTATAGGGCTGCTATTGCTTGCCATTCCGTTTTTTTACCTTTGGAAATTTAAAACGGGATTGCTGAAACCTGCCGTGATTGGTACATTACGGATGATTATCCAGCTGTTCTTTATCGGCATGTATCTGAAATATCTCTTTTTATGGAACAATCCCTGGATTAATTTTCTTTGGGTGATAATTATGGTATTCGTGGCCGGGCAGACCGCATTGGTACGTACCCAGTTGAAACGTAGTGTTTTATTAATCCCTATTACGGTAGGATTTCTTTGTAGTGTTGTATTGGTAGGCATCTATTTTATCGGTATTGTTCTCCAACTGGATAATATATTTAGCGCCCAATACTTTATTCCAATATTTGGAATTCTGATGGGTAATATGCTGTCGAGCAATGTAATAGCTTTGAATACTTATTATAGTGGATTGAAACGTGAACAGCAACTATATCGGTATTTATTGGGAAACGGAGCAACAAGGCAGGAAGCACAGGCTCCATTTATCCGGCAGGCCATCATTAAATCGTTTAGTCCCCTGATTGCAAACATTGCCGTGATGGGATTGGTGGCTCTTCCGGGCACGATGATCGGACAAATTCTGGGAGGAAGCAGCCCGAATGTCGCTATCAAGTATCAGATGATGATTATGGTGATTACTTTCACAGCATCTATGCTATCGCTAATGATTACTATTTCATTGGCTTCGCGTCGATCTTTTGATGCATACGGAAAACTGCTGGAGGTAACAAAAGAACCCAGGAAATGACTGTTATTGACCAGATATTCCATAAAGTAGCTGAAATAGCTATTCCACATTTCTTTATAACAGTGGATTTTTCAGCATCCGGCACAGAAATGCCGGAACATATCGAGGCTTTCCTGCAGGAAAAATACGAAGCAATTCTTCGTGGAGCCAGTGGACGTAAATTTATCTATAAGGAAGGAGAGTGGCGGCTTATTTTCACTTTCTTCCCTACGGACAGAGTCGTAGACGAACGGTATGCACTGAAAAACAAGGTACAAATGAAAAATGAGGTGCAAATGAAAAGCAAAAGCTAACCGGTTATTAGCGTGTTTATTATTTGCCTTTCAACATTCCCCATAAGCAGCGAAGCTGCACGAATTGTTCTCCGGGTTGCACATAACCGCCTTCAAACATCTTTTCCGTTACTTGAAATTTGGAGAGGTGATGGCGTATATACTTCTCTACATCAGGCGATTGTTTCTTGACGAATGACAGCAAATCAACTTTCCCGTCTTCGCGAATGAGCACCTTAGCTTTGATTGTGCGAAAACCGTACTCTTTGCAGTGTTTGGTTTCTACTTTATCAATCCAGAAGATAGCGGTAGCTTTGACCGTATCTGCCGCACAATCTTCGATATTGTTAATCTTTGCAGCCTCGGCTACGGACATTTCGATACTATCACTTTTCTTGGGCTGGCAAGAAATCATCATAACTAACAGGAACAGTAAAGTCAAATTTGTTTTCATCGTATTCATTATTTAGATGAAGTAAAAGTACAGAATTTCAATAAATAACGGAAGTTTTAGGCGAAAATTTATAATTAGTTTTTATTCCGGAGCCGATTTTTATCCGAATTTATCCGATGAAAACAGGCAAAAGGCAAAAAGAATATAAACTCTTTTTGCCTTTTGCCTATTGATAAAACTGAAAAATGAAATTAACTGTTTAATCTAAAATTTATATGGATATAGTTATGGTTTAGCGGAAGTCTTTCAGTTCTTCCTGTAATTTCTGACGGGTAAAGAAGATCCGACTTTTTACGGTACCCAACGGAAGATTCAATTTTTCTGCTATTTCGCGGTATTTGAATCCGGAAACGTGCATAGCGAACGGAACCCTGTATTCTTTCGGAAGAGCATTGACTACACGGTGCATCTCTTTTAGGTCGTATGTCCTTTCAGTACTTTCAAACCCTGCATCTTGCGGCAAATTAAGATGATAGAGATTATCGGTCTTGTCGACAAATGTCTGGTCGCGAACTACCTTACGATAATTATTGATAAAGATATTGCGCATGATGGTGTACATCCATCCTTTGAAATTTGTATCGGGTGTATATTTATCTTCATTATCTAATGCTTTCAATGAGGTTTCCTGCAGCAAATCGTTTGCTTCTTCGCGGTCTGTTGTCAGTTTGTATGCGAAACGTAGTAATTCTTCCTGAACTCCTACCAAATCTTTTCTGAAGCTTAAACTTTTCATATGTGTTGTTTTTAAAATGTGAGTATTCGTTGTAAAAATTTTGATGATGCAAGTTTAAGATATTTTGTCAACCTTGGTAGGGGAGAATCAGACGTAATTTAGGGGAATTTCTATCAACAGATAGTTTTTAGGTCCTTTTTGATAGTTTCTGGGTGGTATTTTATATCTTTTACGGGGATCTCAAAAAATGGATAACGATAAATTCTCTAAAAAACGATCACTTAGTATGTTAATTCCTATTTTATTTATTATCTTTGCAACCAAATTTTCTACCAATAATGAAAATTAAGGAAATAGTAAGCGCCCTTGAACGATTCGCGCCTCTGCCATTGCAAGACGGATTTGATAATGCCGGCCTGCAAATCGGATTGACAGAAGCGGAAGCAACAGGGGCTTTGTTGTGTCTTGACGTTACCGAAGCTGTGTTGGATGAAGCTATCGCGCTGGGGTACAATCTCGTTATATCGCACCATCCGCTCATTTTCAAGGGCTATAAATCTATCACGGGCAAAGATTACGTGGAACGCTGCATACTGAAAGCAATAAAGAATGATATTGTGATCTATTCAGCACATACTAATCTTGATAATGCACAAGGTGGAGTCAATTATAAGATAGCAGAGAAAATAGGGTTGAAGAATCTGAAAGTGCTCGAACCGAAAGAGAACAGTCTGATTAAGCTGGTGACTTTCGTGCCGGATGCACAAGCCGATAGTGTGCGTGAAGCATTGTTTGCAGCCGGATGCGGAAATATAGGTAACTATGATTCATGCAGTTACAATCTGAAAGGAGAGGGAACTTTCCGGGCAAAAGAGGGAACGCATCCTTTCTGTGGAACAATCGGTGAACTGCATCATGAAAATGAAGTAAGGATTGAAACCATTCTTCCTGTATATAAGAAAGCAGAAGTTATAAAGGCTTTATTGTCTGTACATCCTTATGAGGAACCGGCATTCGACTTGTATCCGTTGCAGAATGACTGGTTGCAGGCAGGTTCGGGAATTGTAGGTGAATTGGATGAATCGGAAACGGAACTCGAGTTTCTGAAACGCATCAAGAAAATCTTCGAAGTGGGTTGTGTACGTCATAACAAACTGACGGGGAGAGAAATACAGAAGGTTGCCTTATGTGGTGGTGCCGGAGCTTTCCTGCTTCCACAGGCAATTCGGACGGGGGCGGATGTCTTTATTACGGGAGAAATCAAATATCATGATTATTTCGGCCATGAGGGTGATATTCTGATGGCAGAGATTGGTCATTACGAAAGCGAACAATATACAAAAGAAATTTTTTATTCCATAATCCGGGATTTATTTCCTAATTTTGCACTCCAATTGAGTAAAATAAATACGAATCCCATAAAATATTTATAAGTAAAATGGCTAGAGAAGCAAAAAAAGATCCGAATGAGTTGACAGTAGAACAGAAACTGAAGACACTGTTCCAACTGCAAACGATGTTGTCTAAGATTGATGAAATCAAGACATTGAGAGGTGAACTTCCGTTGGAAGTGCAAGACCTTGAAGATGAAATTGCTGGTTTGAGTACCCGTATCGACAAGATCAAAGCTGAAGTGGATGAACTGAAATCTGCTATTGCCGGCAAGAGAGTAGAAATCGAAACAGCAAAGGCTTCAGTAGAAAAATATAAGTCACAACAAGACAATGTTCGCAATAACCGTGAATATGATTTCTTGACGAAAGAAATCGAATTCCAGACATTGGAAATCGAACTTTGCGAAAAGAGAATCAAGGAATATTCTGCTGATAAAGAAGAAAAAGAGGCCGAAGTAACGAAGAACGATCAGATTCTTAACGAAAGACTGAAAGACCTTGAGCAGAAGAAGAGCGAACTGGACGAAATTATCTCTGAAACCAAACAGGAAGAAGAGAAATTGAGAGACAAAGCTAAAGATCTGGAAACTAAGATTGAACCGCGTCTGTTGCAGTCTTTCAAACGTATCCGTAAGAACTCTCGCAACGGATTGGGTATTGTATACGTACAGCGTGACGCTTGTGGTGGTTGCTTTAACAAGATTCCGCCCCAGAGACAACTGGATATCCGTTCTCGTAAGAAAGTAATCGTTTGCGAATATTGCGGACGTATTATGATTGACCCGGAATTGGCTGGCGTACAAATCGAACACAAGGTGGAAGAAGCTCCGGTAGCTACTACCAAAAGAGCTATCAGAAGAAAAACTGCTGAATAAGAAGAGTAGTGAAGTAAGTAAAGTTACTTTTTTGATATATAATAAGCCCTGCAGCAATGCGGGGCTTTTTTTGTTTTAGCAAGTGCTCGTATAAAAAAGAATCGATAAACAAACTTACCCTTTAGTTGTTATCTTTTCATTTCATAAAAACCTGAACTGATATGAATATACGAGTGTGGGGCACATCGCTCCTTATGTTTCTTTCAACTGTGACCGCGGTTGGACAGACCGCAAACCGTTATTTGAAAGCTCCGCTTCCTCAAGATTGGGAAGAGAGCGGGGAAGTGTTTCAACAGATACTTCCAGTGGATGACCATTGGTGGAAGTCATTCCAAGACACCAAACTGGACTCTTTGATAGCTCTGGCAGTAGATCGTAATTACTCCGTTGTCATGGCAATCAACCGTATAGCTGCCGCTCGTGCCAATCTTTGGATAGAACGCAGTAACTTCTTTCCTTCCATCGGATTGAATGCAGGATGGACCCGTCAGGAAACCAGTGGAAATACAAGTTCACTGCCCCAAACAACCGATCATTATTATGATGCTTCGCTAAGCATGAGCTGGGAGCTTGATATTTTCGGCAGTATCCGTAAACGGGTAAAAGCGCAGAAAGAGAATTTCGCCGCCAGCAAGGAAGAATACACAGGAGTCATGGTCTCATTAGCTGCAGAAGTAGCCTCGGCTTATATCAATCTAAGGGAGTTGCAACAAGAGCTTGAAGTGGTGAAGAAAAACAGTGCTTCGCAGGAAGAAGTCCTGAAAATCACGGAAGTACGCTATAACACCGGGCTGGTTGCCAAACTCGATGTGGCACAGGCCAAGTCTGTATTATATAGCACAAAAGCCTCCATTCCCCAGTTGGAAGCGGGTATCAATCAGTATATCACAACATTGGCTGTCTTATTGGGAATGTATCCCCAGGACATTCGTCCTGCTCTTGAATCCAGTGGCACATTGCCCGATTATATGGAACCTATCGGAGTGGGAATGCCTGTCGATTTATTACTGCGACGGCCTGATGTACGAAGTGCGGAATTGAGCGTAAATGCGCAGGCAGCATTGCTCGGAGCTTCGAAAGCGGATTGGTTGCCGAAAGTTTTCTTGAAAGGTTCATTTGGATATGCCGCCCGTGACCTGAAGGATCTCACCAAAAGTAAAAGTATGACTTATGAAATTGCTCCGTCATTGAACTGGACTATTTTCAATGGAGGACAGCTGGTGAATGCAACCCGGCTGGCAAAAGCGCAACTGGATGAAGCAATCAACCAGTTTAATCAGACGGTTTTAACTGCCGTACAGGAAACGGACAATGCTATGAATTCCTACCGGAATTCAATCAAACAGATTGTAGCCCTGCGGGAAGTACGCAATCAAGGAATTGAGACATTGAAACTTTCACTGGAACTTTATAAACAGGGACTTTCGCCTTTCCAAAACGTACTTGATGCACAACGTTCTCTGTTATCTTATGAGAATCAGCTGGTACAGGCACAAGGTAGTTCGCTTTTGCAACTGATAGCCCTCTACAAGGCTTTAGGGGGTGGTTGGAGAGAATAAAAATCAATCTATAAAATATATAACCTAACAGATATGAAAAAACTGATGTATATCTTTCTTGCACTGCCTATATTGACGGGTTGCAAGGAGAAGAAAAGTACAGGAGCGATGGGAGGTATGCCAACTCCGGAAATTAGTGTGACCAAACCCATAGTGGAGGATATTACTTTGACGAAAGATTATCCGGGTTATCTGACAACAGAAAAGACGGTGAATCTTGTAGCCAGGGTGAACGGAACCTTGCAGTCTACCTCTTATGTCGCAGGTGGACGGGTGAAACAGGGGCAACTGTTGTTTGTCATCGAACCAACCTTATATAAAGATCAGGTGGAGCAAGCAGAAGCAGAACTGAAAACTGCCCAAGCGCAATTGGAATATGCTCGTAATAATTATAGCCGTATGAAAGAGGCTGTAAAGAGTGATGCGGTCAGTCAGATACAGGTACTTCAGGCTGAATCTTCTGTGAAAGAGGGTGTTGCAGCTGTCAGCAACGCGGAAGCAGCTTTGAGCACCGCCCGTACAAACTTGGGATATTGTTATGTCCGTGCACCGTTTGACGGCACCATCAGTAAGGCGACTGTAGATATAGGAAGTTATGTAGGCGGTTCGTTGCAACCAGTCACATTGGCTACTATTTATAAAGATAATCAGATGTATGCTTACTTTAATGTTGCTGATAATCAATGGTTGGCAATGACGATGGATACCCAGCAGTTACCGACTGATCTTCCTAAAAAAATAATGGTTCAACTGGGAAAGGGGGGAACTGAAAGTTATCCGGCTACACTCGATTATCTTTCACCAAATGTAGATGTGAATACAGGAACACTGATGGTTCGTGCCAATTTTGATAACCCGAAAGGGATATTGAAGAGCGGATTATATGTAAGCATAACTTTACCTTATGGAGAAGCTAAAAATGCCATGCTGGTGAAAGAGGGCTCTATCGGAACCGACCAGTTAGGCAAGTACTTATATGTTGTAAATGATTCGAATATAGTTCATTACCGGCATATTGAAATAGGGCAGTTGGTCGACGGCACTTTACGGCAGGTATTGGGTGGACTTTCCCCGCAGGAACAGTATGTCACGGAGGCTTTGATGAAAGTCAGAGACGGAATGAAAGTAAAGCCACTTCCTGATTCCCTCCCTAAAAGAGGGAAATAAGGTCTTTTGGATAACTGATTGATTAACAAATGAAATCTTTTAAACCTATACATTATGTTTTCTAAGTTTTTTATCAACCGACCGATATTTGCTACTGTCCTTGCCCTGCTTATTGTAGTAGCCGGTCTGGTCACACTCAATATATTGCCTGTGGCGCAATTTCCGGAGATCACACCGCCAACGGTGCAGGTCTCTGCCGTTTATCCCGGGGCAAATGCTGAAACTGTTGCTCAAACAGTGGGTATTCCTATCGAACAGCAGGTGAATGGTGTGGACGGCATGCTTTATATGTCTTCCAATTCTTCATCTTCGGGAGCATATTCTCTGACTATTACATTCGCTGTTGGTACGGACATCGATATGGCAACTGTGCAGGTACAAAACAGGGTAAGTATCGCACAATCATCGCTGCCGGAACCGGTGGTGGTGCAAGGGGTCACTGTGCAGAAACAATCTTCAAACATTGTGATGTTTTTGACAATGACTTCGCAGGACTCTGTGTACAACAGCCTGTATCTGACTAATTATGCCAAATTGAATTTAGTGGACCAGCTGACACGTGTGCCCGGAGTGGGTGCTGTGAATGTGATGGGAGCAGGGGACTATTCGATGCGCATCTGGCTCGATCCGGAGGCTATGCGTATACGGAATATTTCACCGCAGCAAGTCTATCAATCCATCCAGTCGCAGAATGTGGAAGTATCCGCCGGATATATCGGTCAACCTATCGGACAGGATAATAATAATGCTTTTCAGTATACTTTGAATGTTCAGGGACGATTGAATTCTCCTGAACAGTTCGGAGATATTATTATTCGCCGTGAGCAGGACGGAGCGATGCTTCGTCTGAAAGATATTGCACGCATTGATTTGGGGTCTGCTTCATACAGTGTAGTGTCGCGATTGAATGGAAAACCTACGGCTGCTATTGCTATTTACCAGCAACCGGGTTCCAATTCGCTGGATGTTTCAAAAGGAGTGAAAGCTAAGATGGAGGAACTGGCGGAAAGTTTCCCGTCAGGAGTGGCCTATAATGTCACTTTGGATACGACTGATGTCATCCATGCTTCCATTGATGAAGTGATGGTCACCTTTTTTGAAACGACTTTGCTGGTGATACTCGTTATTTTCTTGTTCCTGCAGAATTGGCGGGCAGTGATTATTCCTTGTATCACTATCCCGGTATCGCTGATCGGTACATTTGCCGTAATGGCGGCATTTGGTTTCTCTATCAACACATTAACATTGTTCGGACTGATTTTGGCAGTTGCTATTGTGGTGGATGATGCGATAGTGGTGGTGGAGAACGCTTCGAGGTTATTGGAAACCGGGCAGTACTCACCTCGTGAAGCGGTGACAAAAGCGATGGGAGAGATCACGGGTCCGATTGTCGGGGTGGTTCTCGTATTGCTCGCCGTGTTTATTCCAACAATGATGATTAGTGGAATTTCAGGTCAGCTGTATAAGCAGTTTGCACTGACTATTGCCGCTTCTACCGTATTGAGCGGTTTCAATTCGTTAACATTGACTCCTGCACTTTGCGCACTGTTTCTTGAAAAGAGTAAACCTTCTAACTTCTTTATATACAAAGGTTTCAATAAGGCTTATGACAAGATACAAGGGGTATATGACAAAATTGTCAAATGGTTGCTTCAACGTCCGGGAATGGCTCTCGCTTCTTATGGCGCTTTGACTGTTATTGCTCTATTGCTTTTTATGCATTGGCCGTCAACTTTTATCCCGGACGAGGATGACGGATATTTTATTGCTGTTGTTCAACTTCCGCCTGCCGCCAGCCTTGAGCGTACGCAAGCAGTGGGAGAAAAGATAAACGGTATTCTGGATTCTTATTCGGAGGTAAAGAATTATATTGGTATTTCCGGCTTTTCTATCATGGGTGGTGGCGAACAGAGTAACTCGGCAACTTATTTTGTGGTTCTGAAAAACTGGAGTGAGAGGAAAGGGAAGGAGCATACGGCTGCTGCCATAGTCAACCGTTTTAATGGTGAAGCGTATATGACTATTCAGGCTGCGGAAGTATTTGCCATGGTTCCTCCGGCTATTCCGGGGTTGGGTGCATCCGGTGGTTTACAGCTTCAGTTGGAAGACCGGCGTAATCTGGGACCGACGGAAATGCAGCAGGCCATCAATGCCTTGCTTGCTACTTATCATTCAAAACCGGCTTTAGCATCTGTATCCAGCCAGTATCAGGCAAATGTTCCGCAATATTTCTTGAATATCGACCGTGACAAAGTCCAGTTTATGGGAATTGCCTTGAACGATGTTTTCTCTACATTGGGCTATTATATGGGAGCGGCTTATGTGAATGATTTTGTTGAATTCGGCCGTATTTACCAGGTGAAAATCGAGGCGCGCGATCAAGCACAGCGGGTAATTGATGATGTCTTGAAGCTAAGCGTGCCGAATTCGGCAGGAGAGATGGTGCCTTTTTCTTCTTTCACCAAAGTGGAGGAACAGTTAGGCCAAGACCAGATTAACCGCTATAATATGTACTCGACTGCTTCTCTGACTTGTAATGTTGCTCCGGGAAGTAGTACCGGGCAGGCTATTCAAGAAGTGGAAGCATTGTTTAAGGAACAGCTGGGAGATGAGTTTGGGTATGAATGGACTTCCGTTGCCTATCAGGAAACCCAGGCTGGGAATACGACTACCATTGTTCTGATTATGGCGTTAATTGTTGCTTTCCTGGTACTTGCTGCACAGTATGAAAGTTGGACCAGCCCGGTAGCAGCCGTCATCGGATTGCCGGTAGCCTTATTAGGTGCCATGATTGGCTGTCTGATTATGGGAACTCCAGTCAGTATTTATACGCAAATCGGTATAATCCTGTTGGTTGCACTTTCTGCAAAGAACGGAATTTTGATTGTGGAATTTGCCCGTGATTTCCGTGCCGAGGGTAATTCAATTAGGGAAGCTGCCTTTGAAGCGGGGCATGTCCGCTTGCGTCCGATCCTGATGACTTCTTTTGCTTTTGTATTAGGAGTGATGCCCTTGTTGTTCGCCACCGGCGCAGGTGCACAAAGTCGTATAGCATTGGGTGCCGCTGTGGTATTTGGTATGGCCATGAACACTTTATTGGCTACCATTTATATTCCTAATTTCTACGAATTCATGCAGAAATTGCAAGAGCGATTCAGCAAAAAGAAAGGAAATGAGGATAGTGAGAAAGATGTTGCCGTATAGAAAAGGCTGTTTGAAGACTATCTGAAAGGGGAGTTGGTATAGTGACGCCATCTGTTTGGGATGGTGTCACCATAGTAAGCAAATAGCGTCACTATCTTGAACGGATAGTGACGCTATTTTATTCTTGCAGGTAAGTATGTTTTTTAAGGCGAATGAAGCGGATCATTTTTATAAAGATTTGTAATCTGGAATATCCTGAAGGAACGTATAACTCTGATTCTCATAATCCATCTGGCAACAATAATGTTGCATTCCGTTGCTGACAATCAGATAATCTACTTTCAATACCATATTATACCGGGTGATCTGATCGAAAACAGCCTGTGTGATTTCGATATGTGGTGCTTTATATTCCACAATCATCCGGGCTGATAAATCCCTCCGATAAAGTACGGTGTCGCATCGTTTGGTAGTACCGTTCAACTTTACCATTACTTCATTGGCCAGAAGGGCAGTCGGATATCCTTTGTGTGCAATAAGAAAGTGAACAAAGTGTTGCCGTACCCATTCTTCAGGGGTAAGGGCGACATATCGTTTACGAATTACGTCGAAAATTACATTTTTTCCGTTTCGTACGTTTATTTTAGTGTCGAATACTGGTAGGTTTAACGATAACATTTATTATTTTTGTAAGTTAAATAATGGTTCCCATTATTGGGAGCACAAATTTAATAGATAATTATGAAAACAAAAGAAGAAATCGTAGCTAATTGGCTGCCCCGTTACACAAAACGTAACCTGGAGGATTTTGGAGAGTATATTCTGTTGACTAACTTCAACAAGTACGTCGAGATTTTCGCAAATCAGTTTAATGTTCCCATCTTAGGAAGGGATGCAAATATGATTTCTGCTTCTGCCGAAGGTATCACTATGATTAACTTTGGCATGGGAAGTCCCAACGCTGCCATCATCATGGACTTGCTGGGAGCTATTCAACCCAAAGCTTGTTTGTTTCTGGGAAAATGTGGTGGTATCGACAAGAAAAACCAGCTTGGCGACTTGATTCTCCCCATTGCAGCTATCCGTGGAGAGGGAACTTCTAACGATTATTTTCCTCCCGAAGTTCCTGCATTACCTGCATTTATGTTGCAGCGTGCCGTTTCTTCATCCATCCGTGACAAAGGTCGTGACTATTGGACCGGTACCGTATATACCACCAACCGCCGTATCTGGGAACATGATGATGCATTCAAAGAATATCTGAAAAAGACCCGGGCTATGGCAGTTGATATGGAAACTGCAACTTTGTTCAGTTGTGGCTTTGCCAATCATATTCCTACCGGCGCATTATTATTAGTGTCCGATCAGCCAATGACTCCCGACGGAGTAAAAACAGATAGAAGTGATAGTTTGGTTACCAGAAATTATGTAGAAGAGCATGTTGAAATTGGTATTGCTTCTTTGCGTATGATTATTGATGAAAAGAAAACTGTTAAACACTTGAAATTCGACTGGTAATCCGGTCTTTCTGAAAATTATATATGGCAAAACAAGAACTGACCTGTGATGACATCCTCAAGGAATTGAGAGCAAAGCAGTATCGCCCTATCTATTACCTGATGGGAGAAGAGTCGTATTATATCGATTTGATTGCAGATTACATAACGGATAATGTGTTGAGTGAGACGGAAAAAGAGTTCAACCTGACTGTTGTGTATGGGGCTGATGTGGATGTGGCAACGATTATAAATGCTGCAAAGCGTTATCCCATGATGTCGGAACACCAAGTAGTAGTAGTTAAGGAAGCGCAGGCGGTACGTAATATGGAAGAGTTGTCGTATTATCTTCAAAAGCCTTTGCTTTCCACCATTTTAGTGATATGCCATAAGCATGGAACGTTGGATCGTAGAAAGAAGCTGGCTGCCGAGGTGGACAAAGTTGGTGTGCTGTTTGAATCTAAAAAAATAAAGGATGCACAACTCCCCGGTTTTATAGCCTCCTATATGAAACGGAAAGGAGTTGATATGGAACCTAAAGCAACTGCTATGCTTGCTGATTTTGTAGGTTCAGATTTGAGTCGTCTGACCGGAGAACTTGAAAAGTTGATTATCACTTTACCTGCCGGGCAAAAACGTGTAACTCCTGAACAGATAGAAAAAAACATAGGCATAAGCAAAGATTATAATAACTTTGAATTGCGCAGCGCTTTAGTGGAAAAGGATATATTGAAAGCCAATAAGATAATAAAATATTTTGAGGAAAATCCGAAAACTAATCCGATCCAAATGACGCTGTCTTTATTATTCAGCTTTTACTCCAACCTAATGTTGACTTATTATGCACCGGATAAATCAGAGCAAGGGATTGCAAATATGCTAGGGTTAAGAACTCCTTGGCAGGCTCGGGATTATATGGCAGCAATGCGAAAATATAGCGGAGTAAAGACCATGCAAATTGTTGGAGAAATACGATATGCTGATGCAAAATCCAAAGGAGTCCAAAATAGTTCTATGACAGATGGAGATATTCTTCGTGAATTAGTGTTCAAAATTTTGCATTAAGTAGGATTAATAATTACTTATATAATCAGACATATACTTTTACCGTAGATAGAAACGGGAAGTATATGTCTTTTTTGTATTCTCGCAATTACTTCCATTATAAAAAAGACTTTCACAATGCCAGTGATTATTTTACAAATAGATTTACTCCTTTTGTAGTTTTATAGAGTTACCCATTTAACGAACTACACAAAGTATATTTTTAAAATTTTGTATTGATCTGCCTTCAAGGAAATTTTTTCTTTTAAATAGGAGCTTTAATTTTTAAACGAGAAAAGTTTACTTATTCTTGAGTTTATCAAAAAAACATTTTGGATTTTAAAGGGATCGTTTTATAGTGAGAATGGAGATTTTTTCTTTTCTCTATAATCATCCATTAGTGTCATTTTGATAATCCAGAGTATATTTGATTACTATAAGCCTATTTTTTCTAGTTTAATAGAAAAATAGAATCAGAATTATAGGGGTAAGTCTTTGTATTTCATTTGTTTATGCAAAAAAAGAGCCTCCTAGAATCGGAAAAAAATAAATAAGTGGAGATCGGTACGGAAATATTGCAAGGATTTTCTTTTTAGAGAAGATTGTAAAGGATGATTAGAAAAAAATAGCAATATACATTGGTAAAGTATGAGTTGATCCCTTCCTTTTATTGCTTTTGCAACTATCAATATTTACTTTTGTGTATTTATGTGGTTACAAATATGCTGTATACTTATGTGAACAGATTCCAAATGTAATTAGAAGATAGTGTTTACAATAATATATTTATGTGTTTACAATAATAATACCTTATATACAAATGTAGTTTTTCAGGCATTAACAAATACTTTTATCTCTATTATTTTATTATAAATCAATATTATATAGTTTATTATATCAATTTGTGCTATAAGAGCCTTCTCTATGTGGTATGTATATTTGTGAATGTCTCTATTTGAGTTTCATTTGTGCTATATATGTGGTTGTATATCTGCATTTTATGTTATATAATTAAACTAAAGCTATATGTTTATAATAACTCGTTTTATTCTATATACAAGCGTAATATTCGATTTGTATAACGTGGTATACTTTTGTAATATTAATATTTTTATATTTGTAATTTGCTTTTGTGAATCTAAATATTTACCTTTGTATAATCAATGAGATAGTGCGTATTTTTGTGAAATAGGTGCATAACACATACAATTGTAATAAAAAGAAGGTAGTATGGAAATAAAAGACAGAATCAGAATGATAATGGAAAGAGAAAAAGTTCCTCCTAGAGTTTTTGCTGAAACAATTGGAGTGCAACAATCTACTCTCTCTCATATTTTAAATGATCGGAATAAACCCAGCTTAGAGGTCGTTATGAAGGTTCATCAAAAGTATGACTATGTAAATCTTGAATGGTTGCTTTATGGTAAGGGCGAAATGATGGTGTCTGAAGAAGGAACTTCCTTTTCTTCTTCTAATCACGATTATCTGCCTTCTTTATTTGACGAGAATCCCGTAAATCCGTTCAAAGAGCCGACTCTTCCGGAAAATCGCAAGGAAACGCCGTTAAGAAACGCCGAAAATACCCCCAAAGAGATTGTAAAACAAGAGATTAGGTATATAGAAAAGCCTGCCAGGAAAATCACGGAAATAAGAATATTTTTTGATGATAATACCTATGAGACGTTTCGACCTGAAAAATGAAGAGTAAAATCGGTGGTTTGAGCAATTTCCTGTATCTTTGCACCCGGAATACGAATTTATACTTTTATATCCATACATGAAGAAATTTATTTTAGATCTGACAGTGACCGAGAATATCAGATTGAATGCAAACTATGTATTGCTAAAATTGACCTCTCAGTCATTACTGCCCGAAATGTTACCTGGGCAGTTTGCCGAACTCCGGGTGGACGGTTCGCCTACTACGTTCTTACGGCGTCCCATTTCTATTAATTTTGTAGATAAACAGCGAAATGAGGTCTGGTTTCTGATCCAGCTGGTTGGTGATGGAACAAGACGTTTGGCAGAGGTTCATCCCGGTGAAACAATAAATGTAGTGCTTCCACTGGGAAATGCATATACAATGCCTCTGGAGGCTTCTGATAAGCTCTTATTAGTTGGTGGAGGTGTCGGAACAGCCCCTATGCTTTATTTAGGTGAGCAGTTGGCTAAAAAAGGCCATAAACCTACGTTCCTGTTAGGTGCCCGTAGCGACAAAGATCTGTTGCAGCTGGAAGAGTTTGCCAAATATGGAGAGGTATATACCACTACGGAAGATGGTAGCCATGGAGAAAAAGGATATGTTACCCAACATTCTATATTAAATAAGGTACGATTTGAGCAGATTTACACTTGTGGTCCCAAACCGATGATGGTGGCTGTGGCAAAATATGCCAAAAGTAATCAGATAGAATGTGAAGTATCTTTGGAAAATACAATGGCTTGTGGTATCGGAGCATGCTTATGTTGTGTGGAAAATACGACAGAAGGTCATTTGTGTGTATGTAAAGAAGGTCCTGTTTTTAATATAAATAAACTACTATGGCAGATTTAAGTGTAAACATTGGTGAATT
>ERZ791682.357-NODE-357-length-29069-cov-2.86369_pt1 | contig 29069 bp, 26 predicted proteins | sample MGYA00509958_ERZ791682 | MGnify/ENA primary metagenome ERZ791682 (study PRJEB30046, sample SAMN00715194) | human gut metagenome | study: EMG produced TPA metagenomics assembly of the A metagenome-wide association study of gut microbiota in type 2...
ATTGTCAGAAAGGCAATGGTGGCGGAAGAAAAGCGGCGGGAACAGCCGCCCCTTCCGTAGGATGGAAAAGCTCTCGGCAGAGCGCAAAGGCAGCTTTTGATAGAGCGGAGCCTGTCAAAAGTGCTTTTGCGTTACTTTCGGCGAAAGTAACAAAGCTTATGCGCCGTATCCGGCGCTGATTACCCGAACAGGGAGAAAGGATATTGATTGAAGCGAACAATCAGCTTTATGACAGGAAAAGGCTCTGTCAACCATAACAGCAGAAAATTTCATGCAAAGAATACTGACCCGGAAAGAAGCTGTCTGAACGTGGAATACTGCAACGAAAATATTAAGGACGTATATCACGAATTGTTTGATGAAGCACTCGCCCGGTACAATGAGAAGCAGACTAGAAGTGACCGCCGGATTGATGATTATTATGGGAAAATCTGTTCCGGCAAGCAGGAAAAACCATTCCATGAGATTATCCTGCAAATCGGGGATAAGGACAACATGGGAGCGAAAACGGAGAACGGACAGCTTGCGGTAAAAGTGTTGGATAAATATATGCAGGACTTTCAGCAACGAAATCCTACGTTGAGGGTGTTCAGTGCCTATCTTCATATGGACGAAGCAACGCCCCACTTGCATATAGATTTTGTACCGTATACGACAGGAAGTAAGCGGGGACTTGATACAAGAGTTTCTTTGAAACAGGCGTTATCTGCTCTCGGATTTAAAGGCGGCGCAAGACGGGAAACGGAATTAAATCAGTGGGTGGCTTATGAGAAAGAACAGCTTGCCGCTGTCATGCTGGAACATGGGATTGAGTGGGAGAAGAAAGGCACACATGAAAAGCATTTATCTGTCTTGGATTTTGAAAAAAAGGAGCGGGCAAAGGAAGTTGCAGAACTGGAAACGAAAAAAGCGGAATTGCAGGAAGAAAACGCTACTTTTCAAGAAATCAACGAAGATTTGCATGAACAGTTGTTACAGGTTGATGATGAGATTCGTTCCTTACAGGAAGATTTGCAGGAGTCCCGGCAGGAAGCAGAGAAAGCACAGAAACAGGCGGACAAATATCAGAAGCGCATGAATGAACTTGCTCCTATGGTAAAGAACATGGAAAAGCTGGCGGCAGACTTTTCCGCAGATCCGGAGCAGACGCTTCCAGAAGCGGCGGTTATGGAATCTGCAAAGTCGTATCGGGAAAAGAAAGCAAAACCGCTGGTAAAGAAAATTGTACAAGTTATGCGCTCCGTTTATTCGGCATATCTGGATATTTCAAATAAGTTTACAAAGCTGCAAGCGGCGTATAACAGGGAACGGAGCGGAAACGAGCGACTGACAAACAGGCTGGAAGAAGTTTTGGAGGAAAACCGGGAATTGAGGATAGTGGTGGAAGATTTTGGGCGTATAAAAGCTGTGGTCGGCTCTGAACAGGTTAATGCTGTGATTGACCGGGTAAAGCAGCAGGAACAGATAGAAGCCGAGCAGAAACGGGCTGCAAGGAGAAAACATAATCGGGAAGCCCGCTGACAGGCGGAGGGCTGCTTAAAGACCTCTTAGCTGCATGAAGCGAATCCCCGCCAGTTAGTCAAGAGTGGCGTAGCCGTTAATTTACTCTTGACTGGCTGGTGGGGATTTGCTATTTCCATTTACTCTTTCAAACGAAGAAGTTATAATTAAAATATAAAGGCTGAAGAAAGGTTAAGGGAGAATGGATATTACAAAGGAATTAAAAAAGGATGGTATGTTACTAAAAAAGATTCCTAAAAAGGAACAAACGATAGATATTTGCAAAATGGCTATTAGACAGAATCCTTTAGCTTTACAATTTGTGTCCAGAAAATGTTTGGATTCAAAAATGTGCTTAGCAGCGGTAAAAAAGGATGGACAGGCATTTCGGTATGTTCCTAGTCAATTTATTACGAGGAAAATGTGCGAATTGGCAGTTGAGGCAGACCCGGAACTTTTGAATAATGTACCAGAGAATTTTAGGACATTGAGAATTTGTATAAATGCTATTAAAAAAGATGTAAGTACTTTATCATATGTATCACGAGAAAAAAGATATGAATTGTTTGACAATAACACAGAAATTGATTTAATTAAAAAGGTTGTAGAGCATAATTCTAAATGGTTAATGTATATGCCTAACCGCCCAGATGTGAGGGCGTTTTGTATAAGTTGTATGGAAGAAGATTTTTCTGTTGCACAGTATATGCCAGAGCAGATAAAAATTGCTGATGATATTCTGAACTATCAAAAAACGAAAGGAAAATTACATTTTATACACAAGTATTATAATTCCGAAGAAGGAAAATTTTGTGTAAAAATTAAGGTTGTATGTGGACAACATGCCTCAATATTTGATGAAAATGAGATGATAGAAGAATCATATTGTGTTGTGATGGAATTTGGAGACTTTGACAAGTTTTATAGCTTTTTAGATGGAGATCTTTTTGATGCAGAATTAAGAAATTTTGATTTTAAAGGAATAGATTTAAAGCAATATAATATTGATGGTGCTACTATCAATAGTGAAATATTGCAATTACAAGGATTATATGACGGGACATATTTTTCATCTATTAAAAAGATTTTGGAAACAGATTCAGATGAATTTATGGGAAGTAATGAGATTATGATACCTAATGAATTTTGTTATCCCAAACCTATAGATGATGATGAACATGAGCGATTTGATATTAGTCATATTCCGTTTTTTTATATTAGTGACATTCACTTAGCACATCGAGTTTGCAATAAATTTAAGGATAAGGCAACAAAAGAAGAAATACGCTCATATATAAAGTATTTAGCAAGAAGTATGGTTTCTTCCATTGGAACCAGGCCATATAATAGCTATTTGCTGATTGCAGGAGATACTTCATCTATTTTTGAGTTTGCCGCTATTTTTTATAACGAACTTATACAGTGGTGGAATCCAAATCAGATAGTGGTTGTGCCTGGTAATCACGAATTATGGGATCCTTGTATTGACATGGAAGATAATATAGAAATATATAGGAAATTTTTTGATGATTTAGGTATAATATTTTTACAAAATGATTTAATGTGTGTAGAAGATAGGAAAAAATGTGAGATATTCAGTGAAGTAGAAATATTGAAAATGAGTGAAGAAGAAATAAGGAGCAAGTCTCAATGTTGTTCGGTCATTATTTTGGGTGGAATAGGATTTAGTGGTTTAAATGAAAAATTCAATGCCTCAAATATTCGATATGGGAGAAGTTTTGATGAATTATCAAGAGAAGCAGCTTTGAGGAAAGATATACAAGAGGCAATTCGTTTTAATACGATATACACCAAAATATTAAAAAGCTTAGGCAAAAGCAGAGTTATTGTCCTTACACACGTCAAAAAAGGAGACTGGAATACTGAACCACATAATCCGTATTGGATATATTTGAATGGGCACAATCACCAAAACTTTTATGAAGTGAGCGATAGAAGAACTATATATGCTGATAACCAAATTGGATATAGAACAAAGAATATTGGGTTAAAATATTTCTATTGTGATAATAATTATGATATATTTGCTTATTATCAAGACGGAATACATGAAATAACACGGGAGCAGTATATTGATTTTAACAGAGGGAAATTGGTTTCCATGTCATTTAAAAGGGAAGATGGAACAATTTATATGCTAAAAAGAAATAGTATATATTTATTTTTGATATACTGTGAATACTCCAAACGTTCAAGAGGAAAATCACTATATCTTATGAATGGTGGAAAGTTGGGGAGATTAGGACGAAATAGGATAGAGGATTTAGCTTATTATTATGATAACCTCAAAAAATATGTGGAAAATGTAAATCAACTACTATACAGGTACGTGGGAGGTCAACAGAGAATTTCCGAATTTATCAAACATCTTGGCGGTTCTGGAAAGATACATGGTTGCATTGTTGATGTAGAAAGACCTAATGAATTAGAAGGATTTTCATATTGTCATTTGTTTGTTAATCCGATAGATGGGAAAGTGACACCATATTTTGCTTATGATGTAAAATCAAGAATTGTATACAAAGATTTTAAGGCTTTACTGCAAGCACATGATAGTTGCAAGTTAATGGCTAATAATTATTTGAGGCTTGAAAAAGAATCTGTGCATAATTTACCGACTATTCAGTATTCGGGGCAGATGGAAGAATGGGAAAATGAAGATTCCATGTATGATGAGGGAGGTTATCTATATAAAATTTCTCGAATTATAAAAAGTTTACAGTATTGTGCGGAGAAAAATATTGTACGTCTTTGGAATGAAGAGTTACTCAATTACGATTTTGTAAATAGGATTAAACAATCGAACAAAATTGACGAAATTGTAGATGACAGACTAATGATTGATGAAAAGAGTATTTAATGGTAATGTTACGTTTTAGACATTCTGAAATGCTTGTTTTGTAAGGAATTTCAAACGCTGTGGGAGAGGGTGTGATACTTTATACCTATATCCTCGAAAACGGGCTTCTATTGCGTAACATTTCAAAAATGTATTGTCAATCTGCGAAGATTTGCTATAATAAAGGCGTGGCAACATTTTGGCAACAGAAAATCAGCAAGCCAGAATAAATGATGTAATCGAAGTAAAAATCGGTGTGTATTTGCATAAAACTTAAACAAATACAGTTAATAACAACGAGGGACACGCCGAGTTTGAATAAAATTTGTGCCAACAGCATATAATTTTAATGGTAGTTCTATTGACTTTCTTCTTTGTACTTGTTAGTATATTAGTAGAAAGAAAGTTTACCACTGACCGATATGTGGTATATAAATGGTCGGGTTGAAAGTTTACCGCTGACCGATATGCGGTATATAAATGGTTGGGTTGTAAGTTTAGTCCTTCGCCGAAAGGCGAGGGACTTTTTCCATATTTCTGCCGAAAGGATGGAACAAATGAAGAAAACAGGGTTTTATATTATAAAGGACAAGTTTTTTGAAGATATGTCTGACCCATACCTTAAGGGTAATAAGGCAGGTAATAGACCGCATTATTATTGTTTTGAGGATACTGTTATGGGAATTTATTGGATGATACCGCTTTCTAGCAGAATAGATTAAGTTTCGGAAAATAATAGAGAAGAAAGAACAATCAGGCAAGCCCTGCGATATTCTGCACATTGTGAAGTTGGATGATAATAGAGAAAGTGTATTTTTAATACAAGATATGTTTCCGATTACAGAGGAATACATAGAACGTGAGTATACGATTGCCGGAAATCATTTGATGCTGACCAGTGAACATACGGCAAAAGTAATCGAACAAAAGGCGAGAAAAGTGTTGGGAATGTTAAAGCGTGGTATGAAGTTCATGCCTACACAACCGGACGTGCTATCAATATTGGAGAAATTGAAGCAGCAAGAATAGTGTTTCATGGCTCTATTTTGGCTCTGATAATTTGGCGCGAGAAAAATACCAAATAAAATTCAGAAAATATGAATACAAAATAACACAAATGTGTACTGAAAAGTACCTGGATTATCCTATCCGCACCCGAGTTTGAATAGTTGGAGCAGAGCTTCAAAGCCTTTATTTTCAAGGGTTTTGAGGCTCTTTCCTTTTAGAATTGCATTTTGATTGCATTTTTTTATTCAACTGCTCTGTGATAGATTGCTGTATGCTGATTGCTGGTGTAATCGGCAACACTGGTTGTTGCCGGAGTATAAGTGAGAACGCCAGTTAATTTTTTGGCAACTTCCACGTTGGTGTTGGGATATAAATGTCCATAGGTTCCTAACGTGGTCTGGAAATACCATAAAAGGGCGTAATTTGCTTTTGCGGACTCTTTTTTCGGTGTGATGGAAAAATTCCAGACCATGGGAGAGAATACCTGAATTCCTATTACACTATTATAATGCAAAATATAAAAGGCCTGCCCAAACCAGGCAGGCCTCTGCAATATCTGCAGCATCAAGCTTATTTCAACTTCTCCCCTGTCAGCATTTCGTAGCCCTGCAGGTATTTGTCAATGGTTTTCTCCACGATTTCCTCCGGAAGCGTCCAGTTGTTGCCTGGATTGGCGGTGAGCCAGTCGCGGGCAAACTGCTTGTCAAAGGATGGCTGGCCATGGCCTGGCTCGTAGCCGTCTGCCGGCCAGAAGCGGGAGCTGTCTGGAGTCAGCATCTCGTCTCCCAGAACGATATTGCCGTTCTCATCTAAGCCAAACTCGAATTTTGTATCTGCGATGATGATGCCGCGGCTTAAAGCATAATCGGCGCATTTTTTATAGAGAGCGATGGTGTAGTCGCGAAGCTTTGCGGCGTATTCCTCGCCTTTTCCAGGGAAGTATTTCTCCAGGTGGGCAATGCTCTGCTCATAGGAAATGTTCTCGTCATGATCTCCGATTTCCGCCTTGGTGGAAGGGGTGTAAATCGGCTCAGGCAGCTTGTCGGACTCCTTTAAGCCCTCCGGAAGGGTAATGCCGCAGACTGTGCCGTTCTTCTGGTAGCTGGCCCAGCCGCTTCCTGTGATGTAGCCGCGCACAATGCACTCGATAGGCAGCATCTGGAGCTTTTTGCACATCATGCTGTTTCCGTCAAACTGAGGCTGCTGGAAGAATTCCGGCATATCCTTAACGTCGGCAGAGATCATATGGTTAGGAAGGATGTCCTTTGTCAAATCAAACCAGAACTTGGACATCTGAGTCAGGACGGTTCCCTTTTTTGTCACAACATTGTTCAGGATCACGTCGAAGCAGCTGATACGGTCAGTAGCAACCATAATTAAGCTGTCGCCGTTGTCATAAATTTCGCGGACCTTTCCCTCTTTGATCGGTTTCATTTCGCATACCTCGCTATCTTTGTTTTTATAAGTGTCATATATAATAGATAAGCAGACTTTCGCCAAAAAAGCAATAGTTTTTTTGAAATTTCCCTATATTTTTAAAAAAACCCCTGTATTTTGCAGAAAGTCTAATTCCTATATATAAGTAATACTTATTATAAGCCTACTTTTCGTCCACCACCTGGAAAATATAAAACTTTAAGTAGTAGGATTCGTCTGCAGCCCATAAAATGGGATGGTCTGCTGCCTGGGTTCTGTACTCCACCTGCCTGAGCCGCTTGTGGACGTTTCCAGCCGCCTCGCGGATGGTTTTTGTGAACAGCTCCGGCGTCATAAAGTGGGAGCAGGAGCAGGTGGCCAGATAGCCGCCGTCCTTGACCAGCTTCATTCCTCTCAGGTTGATTTCCCGGTAGCCCTTCACTGCGTTTTTCACAGAGTTTCTGGATTTTGTGAAGGCGGGAGGATCCAGGATGACTACGTCGAATTTCTCGCCCTTCTGCTCCAGCTCAGGAAGCAGCTCGAACACGTCGGCGCATACGAAGGAAACGCGGTCGGAGAGGCCGTTTAACGCGGCGTTTTCACGGGCCTGGCGATCCAGGAAGAAGCCGGTTTTCTGTCCGTCCTTGACGTCTACCAGGTAGCGGACGCCGTTTTCCACGATTTCCACCTTTGTGTCAAACGGTTCTCCGATAAATCCCTTGATTCTCTCCATGCCCTCCTGCAGGCGGACCTTGGCGTCGCTGCGCTCGTAGACGCCGCGGATGATGATTCCGTCCTCAGCCAGCACCCGCTTTAAAATATCCACAATAGTAAGCTTCATCCGGTCAATGCCAAGGGCCAGGGATTCCACCACCAGGACGTCCGAAAATTTGTCAATGACAATGCCGGGCAGGAAGTCAGCTTCTCCGAAGATGACGCGGCAGCTGGAAATGTCGCCCACTGCCTTTCTGTACTCCCAGGCGTTGCGGATTCTCATTTCCAGGAACGCGTCGTCAATCACCGAGTCCTTTTTCCGGGACATCATGCGCACCGTGATTTTGGAACGGGTGTTGATGAAGCCGTAACCCAGGCAGTAGCCGTCGAAATCGCAGACTGTCGCCAGGTCGCCGTTTTCAAAGCTGCCTTCAATCCGTTCGATTTCATTGTCATAAATCCATGCGCCTCCTGCCTTTAAAGCTCTGGCGCCTCCTTTTTTAATATGTACAACTGCATTTGTATTCATGGTCATATTCTCTCCTCTCTGCGGCGTCCGTGGACGCTGATGCCAGCGCACAAAGGCGTGCTGTTCCCTGCCCGCTGACGCTATACACAGTATAGCAGATAGAAAACCGGCAGAAAACACAATTTCATTATAAAATTTTCACATTTCCATCACAAATCATTGGTAGACTATGGCTGTAAACAAAAAGAAGACATCATAAGGTATTATGAACGATAGATAGGAACAGAGGAAGGAGCAGCTGTTATGTATAATGAGAAAGACTGGGAGAAAAATCACGAGCCGTTAAATGGAGAAAATGATGTGGATATCACGGAGGGGTCCTACGTGGACGGCGTCCACACAGGGCGTTCAGAGGATCGGAGCGCAGGCCGCCGCATGTACGGCCAGATCAGAAGACCGTCAGAAGAAAATACAGGCTGCGGAACGTATCAGTATGGAAGCAGCCAGAGCCAGGAAGGCAGAAATGAGAGCAGCTGGCAGAAGGCGGAGAACAGCGGGAACCAGGAAAACGGCCGCGACTCTCACAGAAGCGGAAAGAAAGGAAGCCGGCTGGCTAAGAAAGCGGCCGGGATCGCGGCCGCCGGACTGCTGTTTGGCTGCGTGGCAGCACGGAACCATGGCGGGAATCAATTACCTGACAGGCGGAAGCCAGACAGAAAAGACAGAGATATCAGCCCAGGCCTCCACAGAGGCGCCGCAGCCGGAAACTCAGGCCCAGGCATCCAGCGGAGCGGTGATTCAGGCCAGCACAGGCAACGACGTGTCTGCCATTGTAGAAAAGGCCATGCCGTCAGTGGTAGCGATTAACAATAAGACGCTTTACACGACAGAGGACTGGTTCTTTGGAACCCAGCAGTACGAGGCGTCCAGCGCAGGTTCGGGAATCATTGTAGGAAAGAGCGACACAGAGCTTCTGGTTGTGACAAACAGCCATGTAATTGCAAATGCAGAGGAGATGAATGTAACCTTTATCGACGGAAGCTCCGCAGCGGCTGCATTAAAGGGAACAGATGTGGACGCGGATCTGGCGGTGATTGCCGTGCAGTTAAGCGACATTCCGGCGGAGACCCTGTCCCAGATTAAGGTGGCTGATATGGGAGACTCCGACAGCTTAAAGCTTGGAAACGGCGTGATTGCCATTGGAAACGCCCTGGGCGAAGGACAGTCCGTCACAGTGGGCTACATCAGCGCTCTCAATAAGGAAGTGGATATTGAAGGCGTGACAAAAAATCTGATCCAGGTAGACGCGGCCATCAACCCTGGAAACAGCGGCGGAGCGCTTCTGGACATGAATGGAAAGCTCATTGGCATTAACGAGGCCAAGATGGCCAGCACAGAGGTAGAGGGCGTAGGCTACGCCATTCCGATCTCCTATGCAAAGGACATTATCGACGACCTGATGGCCAAGACCACCAAGGTAGCGGTGGCAGAGGATGAGCAGGGATACCTGGGAATCCAGATTCAGGATATCAACAGCCAGATGGCCAAGGCCTACGGAATGCCGGAGGGAATCTACGTCTACAAGATTGTGGAAGGCCTGGCTGCAGACGGATCCGGCCTGCGGGAGAGAGACATTATCACCAAGGTAAACGGAGAGACGGTGAGAACGGCAGAGGATCTGCAGAAAATGCTGACCTACTATAAGGGGGGCGAGATTGTGACTCTGACCGTACAGTCCTTGGACAACGGCGCTTACGCCGAGAGAGAGGTTCAGGTGACTCTGGGCTACAGAAAGGACGCAGAGAAGAACCTGCAGCAGGATCAGGAGAGATAAGCAGCTGAATAGATAACAGATACTGAATAGATAGCAGATAGAAAAAAGAAAAGAAATTTTCCCCGCTTCACCTGGAAGCTGCGGGAAGATTTCTTTTCTTCTTGTCTGCTGCAGGAAGACAGAAAACGTGCGGCTGAATGGATATAATTTCCTGAATCCGGAGCGGCCGCAGGATTGCTAAGACGATGAAAATATAGTATGATACTCTCATGCAGCTTTTGCAGGAGACAGCTGGGGAGAAATGGCTGAACCAGCTGGGAAAGGGAGAGCGATTTGGACGACAGAGAGAAAGACAGAAACGAAGAGAGAGATAGAGGAAATGAGGCGTCTGAGGAGACGGCGGTTCTGGATGCCGAAAAGGAGAAGCACGAGGCAGGAACGTCTGACAGGGAGGCAGATCATAAGGACGACGAGTACGAGAAGATCTGCTATGTGTGCCGCAGGCCGGAGAGCAAGGCAGGCCCTATGATTACTATGCCGGGAGGCATGAATTTCTGCCATGACTGTATGCAGAAGGCCTTCGACACAGTGACCCAGAGCGGCCTGGATCTGAGCCAGCTTCAGAACATGCCCTACATGAATATGAATCTCAGCGACTTTTCCAATCTTCAGAACCTGAATACAGAGATTCCGAAGAAAAATAAGGTGAAAAAGAAAAGCCAGGATAAGGAGGCGAAAAAGGAATTTTCCATTAAGGACATTCCGGCGCCCCACGTGATCAAATCAAAGCTGGATCAGTACGTGATCGGCCAGGAGCAGGCGAAAAAGGTCATCGCCGTGGCTGTATACAACCATTATAAGAGAGCGTTCTGCCAGACCTCTGGACAGGAAGGGGCGGAGGACGACGTTCAGATTGAAAAGTCCAATATCCTGATGATTGGACCAACAGGAAGCGGAAAGACGTATCTGGTAAAGACGCTGGCAAGGCTTTTAGACGTGCCGTTAGCCATTGCAGACGCCACGACTCTGACAGAGGCCGGCTATATTGGAGACGACATTGAGAGCGTGATTTCCAAGCTTCTGGCGGCGGCTGACAACGATGTGGAGAGAGCGGAGAAGGGCATTATTTTTATCGACGAGATCGACAAGATTGCCAAGAAGAAGAATACGACCAGCCGCGACGTCAGCGGAGAATCGGTGCAGCAGGAGCTGTTAAAGCTTCTGGAGGGAAGCCAGGTGGAGGTGCCGGTGGGATCGAACCAGAAGAACGCATTGACGCCTATGACTACGGTGGATACCAACAACATTCTCTTTATCTGCGGCGGAGCCTTTCCGGATCTGGAGAATATTATTAAGGAGAGGCTGAACCAGTCCAGCTCCATGGGCTTTGCGTCGGAGCTGAAAGGGAAATACGATGAGGATCCAAAGCTTCTCAGCTATACGGCTACAGAGGATCTGAGAAAATTCGGCATGATTCCGGAGTTTCTGGGACGTCTCCCCATTATGGTAACGCTTCAGGCCCTGACAAAGGATCTGATGATCCGCATTCTCACAGAGCCGAAGAACGCCATTCTGCGCCAGTATGAGAAGCTTCTGGCCATGGACGAGGTCAAGCTGGTGTTCGAGGACGACGCCCTGGAGTGGATTGCGGAAGAGGCCCTGAAAAAAGAGACGGGCGCCAGAGCCCTGCGGGCGATTATCGAGAACTTTATGCAGGATATTATGTATGAGATTCCCAAGGATCCCAATATTGGATCCGTGGTGATCACCAGAGCTTATCTGGAGAAAAGCGGCGGCCCCATGATTGAGATGAGGGGCTAGAGGAAATAGAAAGAGCAGAAAAATACAGAAAGAATAGAAAAAAACAGCAGCAGAGCAGCTTTTGCAGGTTTTTGGCAGAAGCTGTTCTGCTTTTATGTTAGCGTCGGTGTACTGACGCTATAGGAAACTTTTTCTACAGGGCCATTTTCTGCTTTTGGAACAAGGCAGGCTGCAGAACCGGAAGAAGCAGGTACAGAGACAGGATCTCTGTGTCTGCCAGCGTCATATACAGGCGGCAGTGGCAGGGGGGGGGGTTAGGAAAGCGCTGGAGACGATACAGCCGCATAGACAAACGATAAGAAGAGGGCGCACTGGAAAAGCAGTTCCGCGATAAAAAGAGCCCCGGTGTACCCGTCTGAAAAGGCATCGGACTGAAAATCCTCAGCAAAGGAACGGAACGCAGGATCCAGCGTGTATACGTGATAGTTAAAAACCGCCTGGTACAGAAAGAAAATCTGAAATAATACGGCGATTGTCAGAAACAGAAGTTTTCTATTCTTTGCCATAAGCGCACCTCCTGAGCAGGAAAATAAAGTGAATGGAACAACTGGAATTTGATTCAATTATTTCATATCCCTTCCAGACAGTCAAGGAGGAAGCCAGAGGAAAATTTCTCATCTTCTGAGCGGGGCTTTCACTCCCTCAGCCGCAGGAATGCGCCGTAAAGATTGAGGGTTCCGTATCCCCATTCCCGGTTGGGATAGGCGAAGACAGGATTCCGGTCTGCGCCCCGGATCAGATAGGTTTTGGCTACAGAGGTATTCATATAAGAAATGCTGCCCTCACGGAAGGACCAGGACAGGAGATTGGCTGGGGCGTTTCCAGGCTCCGTCACCACCGTGTCGGGAGAAGGGCGCAGAAAAAAGGTGTCGTCAGAGATAAAGCCTTTAGACGGCAGCCACAGGTGGTACTCGCCCCGCAGATAGAGGGAGTTGTAGACCCGGATCCGCCAGATGCCCGGGGTGGGCTTTACAAAGCGCATGACAATAAGCTGGCTTCCGGTGCCGGCCTCCGCCACCTGATAGTTCAGATAAATCACTGTATTTTCCAGGACAAAGGTAATGCGCTGCTCGGTGAGGGTATTGTTTGGGATGCGGCTGATCTGCTCTCCTGTGGGGGAGAGGAAGCCGATGGAGAACAGCTCTGGTTCCTGGGACCACAGCTCCAGGGTGAAGCCGGTCTCGCCCTCGGCCACACGAAGCTCCGCGTCCTCAAATTCCTCGTCCGTTCCGATGGTTCCGAAGAAATGGTGGCTGTATCCAGTTTCATTGCCAGCGGCCGTCACTGTGATAATGCCGGGAAAATTGCTGATGGTATCCAGATACTGAGCCAGAGGAGAGGTTCCCTCGTGGCTTCCCAGGTTTGTTCCCAGGGCCAGCAGAATCGTCAGGGGAAGCTTTTTTGTCCTGGCAAGAGACAGCAGATATTTCATTCCCATCATGATATCGTTTTCCTGATAGGCCTCGGCAGAATCAGGGAGCACATAGTAATCCCGCAGGTATTGTTTGGCCGGCTTTAATTTGACTGCAGCGATAAAGGCCCTGGGGGCGGCGCCTGTAAAGGCTTCCCCTCCGGACAGCTCCTGTCTGCCTGCGGCGATCCCGGCCAGGAAGGTTCCATGTCCGTTTTCATCGGTAGATGGAACGATATCCAGGGGCGAATCGGAGGCCAGCGCCCGGTCGATGTCTTCCTTCGTGTAGGCAGTTCCGTAGAAAATATCTTCCGGAAGCTGTCCGGCCCTTTCCCCAGAAACGCCGCTTTCGTTCAGCTCAATCGTCTGATCCCAGATTCCCAGGATCCTGGTGGAGCGATCCTCTCCCAGAAAAACAGGATTTCGGTAGTCGATTCCCGCGGTGTCAATAATACCGATAATCGTATTTTCTCCCTGCGTGTTCAGGAAAGGATGGCTGAAGGAGGTCAGAATGCCGGAGCTTTCCATACTTGAGGCGTCTAACAGCGTGTAGAGATTGGGGATGGAGGAGTAGGAGTAACGGTTGAGCGTGATGGGAAGCGTTTCTTCCACAGGCCTGTATACAACTGCAAACTGGCTGTTGATAAAAGAAAGACATCCTTCTTCAATGGTGGATAAAAGGGACTGGGGAAAGGCAAAATAGCGTATAATAAAATCAGCGTATTCCGAAGAAGCGGCGGGATGCGAGCAGGGCATGGTTTTACCTCTGGAAATATTTGTTTCTAAACTATATGAGAGAGATGCCGAAACATGCGGGAAAAGAAGGGATTTCCCGGCTTTACCGGAGCAGAAAACCGTGATAGGATAGGAAGCAGAACAGACGGGATTGTCAGAAAGAAAGGAGACGGCTATGTATTTATTGGGAGCGGCCGCTGCGCTGTTCGGGCTTGACCAGTGCCTGAAGCAGCTGGTGGAGGGGCAGAGCCCGGAACGATTCCCCAGGAGTATGGATCACACAGGGGGAAGGATTAAACTTTACAGAAATCATAACAGGGGATTCTGCTTTGAAGTTTTAAAGCACAGACCCAGTCTGGTGCGCCAGCTGCCTCTGTGCCTGACCAGCATGGCAGGGGGAATTTTGTGCTTTCTCTCAGCTCAGAAGGGATACCGGGCGGAAAAGGCGGGATATGCCCTGGTGCTTGCAGGAGGACTCAGCAATCTCTACGACAGGCTGAGACGGGGCTATGTGGTAGACTACTTCAGCATTCAGGCCGGATTTTTAAAGAAAGTGGTGTTTAACCTGGGGGATCTCTTTATTATGGCCGGAGCCGCTGTCCTGACGGTGAAAAGCCTGTTTGAAAATGAAGCGGGCAGGAAGACGCAGGGCTGAGCTGATACGAAAATCATAAGTTCTGCCGGGGAACACGATTGACAGAAAAGGCAGATTCGTGTAAAATTACCTTTAAAAATAGTTCAGTCCGGTGTGAGCCGGAGCTGGCAAAAAAGAAAGTAGAGGTTGATTTTTTTGGAGTCGAGTGACGCCATACAATTGTTAATTATTCTTGTTTTAGTTGCCCTTTCTGCATTTTTCTCATCGTCAGAGACGGCCCTGACCACAGTCAACAAAATCCGCATACGGACATTGGCGGACGCCGGCGATTCGCGGGCTGCCATGGTTCTGAAGGTGACGGGAAATCCAGGCAAGATGCTCAGCGCGATTCTGATTGGAAACAACATTGTAAATATGTATGCTTCCTCCTTAACTACCCTTTTATCGTCCAAGCTGTTTGGAAACGAGATGGTAGGAGCAGCCACAGGCGTGATTACCTTCCTGATCCTGATTTTCGGAGAGATTACCCCGAAGACCTCGGCGACCCTTTCCTCTGAGAAGATGTCGCTGCGCTGCGCAGGCGTGATTTTTGTTTTGATGGTGTTGTTCACCCCGTTTATTTTCGTGATCAACAAGCTGTCCCTTCTTGTTTTAAAGCTGGTGGGAGTCGATCCCAACAAGAAGGCGGAATCCATCACAGAGGATGAGCTGCGCACCATTGTGGAGGTGAGCCACGAGGAGGGCGTCATTGAGACGGAAGAGAAGAAGATGATTAACAATGTGTTCGACTTCGGAGATTCCGTGGCCAAGGACGTGATGGTTCCCAGAATCGACATGGCCTTTGTGGACGTGAACGCTTCCTACGAGGAGGTTATTGAGATATTCCGCCAGGAGAAGTACACCAGATTTCCGGTGTACGAGGAGACGACGGACAATGTCATCGGTATTTTGAATGTAAAGGATATTCTGCTGGCCGGAGAGCGGGAGCAGTTTTCCGTGAGAGATTATCTGAGAGCGCCTTACTACACCTATGAGTTCAAGAAGGTTTCCGAGCTGATGGTGGAGATGAAAAAGGCCAATGTAAATATTATTATCGTTCTGGACGAGTACGGCGCGACGGCGGGCCTCATCACTCTGGAGGACATGCTGGAGGAGATTGTAGGAGATATCAGGGACGAGTACGACGAAGACGAGGAAAACGAGCTGGTGGAGATTGCTGCCAATGAGTATGTGGTGGAAGGCTCTATGAAGCTTGACGACTTAAACGACAGGCTGGAGCTGAAGCTGGAGTCGGAGGATTACGACTCGGTAGGCGGTCTTGTGATCGGCCTGTTAGACCATCTTCCGGAGGAAGGGGAGGACGTGGTGTTCGACAATGTCCGCCTTGTGGTAGACCGGGTGGAGAAGAACCGGATCGACCGGATCCATCTCTATATCCTGAATCCGGTGCAGGCGGTATCTGCCAGGATGAAGGAAGAGGAAGAGCGCAGAGAAGAGAAGAAAAAGAACGCAGAATAGGACAGATACGAAAAACTGCGTGAAACAGGAAGCTGCAGCATAGAAGCACAGCAGAAGAAGGGGCGTTTTGCTTTCTGAAAAGGAGAGCGAAGCGTCCCTTTTTCCATATCTGCTGTCTGCCTTTAGCTCACCATCCCCCCGATCGTGCCGCTTCCGGCGCACATGAGAAAGACGCGGAGCAGGTGCTGGAGCAGTTCCCTGCTTCCTGCCCCCAGCTCCCTGCTGACTGCAAAGGATGCGAAAAAGAGAATCAGAAAGTAAAGGATTCCTGTAAAAAGTCCCCAGAGAAAACGCCTCTGCCTGGCTGCTTTTCCGGCCAGAAAACCTCCGGCCAGGCAGGAGACGACGTAGACCAGATTGATTCCCAGACTGACCTGGCTTTCTCCCAGCCGGAAGCGGTAGAGAAGAAAGGCCAGGGCTGTCAGCAGCAGAGCCGTCAGGACGTAGGAGAACAGCGTCCCCCGCACGACAGCCTGCAGTTTCGATGGTTTCATAAAATTCCCCCTGATTGCCTGATTCTGCTTTCAATATATTCCGGGGATTTCCTGAATATGCGGACAGAGCTGTGTTTGAATATGCGGACAGAGCTGTGTTCTGCTTGCACTGGAGTCAAACATATGCTATAATTTGTACGAAATTATATCGAAATCCATGATAGGAGGGCATACAGAATGAAGCACGTTAAGACTTTAAACACAAACACATTAAAGAATACAATGAGAAAGGGCGGATGCGGCGAGTGCCAGACATCCTGCCAGTCCGCATGCAAGACATCCTGTACAGTAGGAAACCAGAGCTGCGAGAACAAGGACCGCTAGTTTTTCAGGCAGAACGGATACCGTTCCCTGAGCTGAGGTTCCAGCAGTTATAGGCAGATGGGCTGCCCCTGCAATTATTTAATTGCAGGGGCTTTACCATTGTATAAGGGGGACGTGTGGAATAGGGCTGCGCAAACATTAGATAAGGAGAAAATCTGTGATTCATCAGTATATTAATAATGATTATTACATTGTAATGGATGTAAACAGCGGATCGGTCCATGTGGTGGATCCGATGCTTTATGATATGATCGGGCTTCTCTCTGAGAAGATAGATAACCTGACAGAGCCGGTTACGGTTCCGGAGGAGGCGAAGGAATACGTATTCGGAAAATTAGAGGGAACATATCCGAGACAGGATATGGAGGAAGCCTTTTCCGATATTCAGGAGCTGATCGATATGGAACAGCTCTTTACGGCAGACGTCTACAAGGACTATGTAATTGATTTTAAGAAGAGAAAAACGGTGGTGAAGGCGCTCTGCCTCCACATTGCCCACGACTGCAACCTGGCCTGCCAGTACTGCTTCGCCGAGGAGGGCGAGTACCACGGAAGAAGAGCCCTTATGACCTACGAGGTGGGAAAGAAGGCCCTGGATTTCCTGGTGGCCAACTCCGGAAACAGGATTAACCTGGAGGTGGATTTCTTCGGCGGAGAGCCGCTGATGAACTGGGATGTGGTGAAGCAGCTGGTGGCCTACGGCCGTTCCCTGGAGGAGCCTCATCACAAGAAATTCCGCTTTACCCTCACCACCAACGGCGTTCTGTTAAACGACGAGATTATGGAATTCTGCAATAAAGAGATGAGCAATGTGGTTCTGAGCCTGGACGGACGCCGGGAAGTCAACGACAGGATGCGTCCGTTCAGAAACGGCAAGGGAAGCTATGACCTGATTGTTCCGAAGTTCCAGAAGTTTGCCAAATCCCGTGGGGAGAAGGATTACTTTGTCCGCGGAACCTTTACCAGAAATAACCTGGATTTCGCAGACGACGTGCTTCACTTTGCCGATCTGGGCTTTGAGAAGATGTCCATCGAGCCAACGGTTGTGGCTGCTCCGGAGGAGCCCTATTCTATCCGGGAGGAGGATCTTCCGAAGATTATGGAGGAGTACGACAAGCTGGCAAAGGAGTATATTAAACGCCATAAGGAAGGAAAGGGCTTTACCTTCTTCCACTTTATGCTGGATTTAAACCAGGGTCCCTGCGTGGCCAAGCGCCTTTCCGGCTGCGGTTCAGGAACCGAGTATCTGGCAGTTACTCCGTGGGGCGATTTCTACCCCTGCCATCAGTTTGTGGGAATTGACAAGTTCCTTCTGGGAAATGTGGAGGAGGGCATTACCCATCCGGAGATCTGCAATGAGTTTAAGCTCTGCAATGTCTATGCCAAGGACAAGTGCCGGGACTGCTTCGCCAGATTCTACTGCAGCGGCGGCTGTGCTGCCAACTCCTACAATTTCCACGGTTCCATTACAGATGCGTATGATATTGGATGCGAGATGCAGAAAAAGCGCATTGAGTGCTCCATTATGATAAAGGCTGCGTTAGCCGATGAAAGTGAGACAAAGGAGAAGGAACATGAAGAGCAGTAAAGGAAAAGCCACGGTACGCCTGGCTCTCCTTCTGGTCCTGATTGCCGTAGCCGGATTTTTCGGCTACAGCTATATGGATGACATTAAGCTGGGACTTGATCTGGCCGGAGGAGTCAGCATTACGTATCAGGCAAAAGAGGAAAACCCGTCTGCCGAGGATATGAGCGACACGATTTACAAGCTCCAGCAGAGGGTGGAGAGCTACAGTACGGAGGCGGAGGTTTACCAGGAGGGAAACAACCGCATTAACATCGACATTCCAGGAGAATCTGACGCCAATGAGATTCTGACAGAGCTTGGAAAGCCGGGTTCCCTGGCGTTTATGGACTCCCAGGGAAATACCATTCTGACAGGCGATCAGGTGGCTTCCGCTCAGGGCGGAATGGTGGACGGCAATACTGGAAAGGAATATGTGGTTTCCCTGACCTTCACAGAGGAGGGAACCAAGGCCTTTGCAGACGCTACCACCAACAATGTGGGAAAACCGATTTACATTGTGTACGACAACGAGGTGGTATCCGCTCCTGTAGTCAGAGAGGCCATCACAGGCGGACAGTGCACCATTGACGGAATGTCAGACTTTGAGGAGGCGGAGAATCTGGCCGCCACCATCCGGATCGGTTCCCTTTCCCTGGAGCTGGAGGAGCTGCGCTCCAACGTGGTGGGCGCCAAGCTGGGCCAGCAGGCCATTACTACCAGCTTAAAGGCAGGAGCTGTGGGCTTTGCCATTGTGGCTGTATTTATGATTGCCGTTTACCTGATTCCAGGTCTGGCGGCAGTGCTGGCTTTAAGCCTCTATGTGGGACTGATTCTGATTCTCTTAGTATCCTTTGAGGTGACTCTGACGCTTCCGGGCGTGGCAGGTATCATCCTGTCCATCGGTATGGCGGTGGACGCCAACGTCATTATCTTCACCCGTATTAAGGAAGAGATCGGAGCTGGAAAGGCTGTGAAAACTGCCATTGACAACGGTTTCCAGAAGGCGCTCTCCGCCATTGTAGACGGAAACGTAACCACCTTAATCGCAGCAGCTGTCCTGTTCTGGAGAGGATCCGGCACTGTGAAGGGCTTTGCCTCCACACTGGCTATCGGTATCGTGCTCTCCATGTTCACAGCTCTGTTTGTGACAAGGTTTGCCTTAAATGCCCTGTATTCCCTGGGAATTGAGAATCCGAAGTTCTACGGAATCAAGAAGGAGACGGCCCCGAAGCCGTTCTTAAAGTACAGAAAGCTCTGCTTCGTGCTCTCAGCTGCAGCAGTTGCGTCCGGCTTTGTCTTTATGGGAATGAACCGTTCCTCCACAGGCCAGATCTTAAACTACAGCATGGAGTTTAAGGGCGGAACCTCCACCAACGTGACCTTCAATGAGGAGATGAGCCAGGAGCGCATCGAGGCAGAGGTTGTTCCGTTAGTTGAGGAGATTACAAAGGACGCTGACGTTCAGACTCAGCGCGTAACAGGCACAAACGAGGTAATCATTAAGACGAGAACACTGAACGTGGAGGAGCGTCAGGCCTTCGAGAAGGCCATGCAGGAGAACTTCGGAGTGGAGGAAGGCAAGATTGCGGCGGAGAGTATTTCTGGAGCAGTCAGCCAGGAGATGAAGAGAGACGCCATGGAGGCTGTGATTATCGCCACAATCGGCATGCTGCTCTACATCTGGCTCCGGTTCCAGAATATCCGCTTTGCAGGCAGCTCTGTGCTGGCCCTGCTCCACGACGTATTAGTGGTTCTCGCCTGCTACGCAGCCTTTAAGTGGTCTGTGGGATCCACCTTTTTTTCCTGCATGCTTACCATATTGCCTGCATGCTTACCATCGTCGGCTATTCCATCAACGCCACCATCGTTATCTTTGACCGTATCAGAGAGAATCTGAAAGCGAGACGCAGAGACCAGAGCCTTGAGGAGATTGTGGATCTGAGTATTACCCAGACCTTTACACGAAGTATTAATACGTCCCTGACAACCTTTATCATGGTTTTAGTGCTTTACATTATGGGAGTTTCCTCCATCCGCGAGTTTGCCCTTCCGTTAATGGTAGGTATTGTGTGCGGAACCTACTCCTCCGTCTGCCTGACAGGTGCGATGTGGTATGAGATGAGCCGCAGAAAGGAAAAGAATGGAATATAAGATTCTGGCAAAGGACGGGCGTGCCAAACGAGCTGAGATGAAGACGGTTCACGGCACCATCCAGACGCCTGTTTTTATGAACGTGGGAACAGTGGCAGCCATTAAGGGAGCAGTTTCCACCGATGATTTAAAGACCATAGGAACCCAGGTGGAGCTTTCCAATACGTATCACCTCCATGTGAGAACCGGGGACAAGCTGATTAAGCAGTTTGGAGGACTTCACAAATTTATGCACTGGGATCGGCCGATTCTGACCGATTCCGGCGGCTTCCAGGTTTTTTCCCTGTCAGGCCTCAGAAAAATCAAGGAGGAGGGCGTGTATTTCAACTCCCATATTGACGGCAGGAAAATTTTCATGGGGCCGGAGGAGAGCATGCAGATTCAGTCCAATCTGGGTTCCACCATCGCTATGGCTTTTGATGAGTGTCCGCCCAGCAAGGCCAGCAGGGAGTACGTTCAGAACTCAGTAGAGCGCACCACCAGATGGCTGAAGCGCTGTAAGGCTGAGATGGAGCGGTTAAACAGCCTGCCTGATACAGTCAACAAAGAGCAGCTCCTCTTTGGAATCAACCAGGGAGCTGTCTATGAGGACATCAGAATCGCCCATGCAGAGGAGATCAGCAGGCTGGATTTAGACGGCTATGCAGTAGGCGGTCTGGCGGTAGGAGAGAGTCACGAGGAGATGTACCGGATTCTCGACGAGGTAGTTCCCCATCTGCCGGAGGAAAAGCCTACGTACCTGATGGGTGTGGGAACACCGGCCAATATCCTGGAGGCGGTAGACAGAGGCGTGGATTTCTTCGACTGCGTCTATCCGTCCAGAAACGGACGCCATGGCCATGTATACACAAATCATGGAAAGCTGAATATGTTTAATGCCAAGTATGAGCTGGATCCGAGACCGATTGAGGAAGGATGCCAGTGCCCGGCCTGCCGTTCTTACAGCAGAGCTTATATCCGCCATTTGATGAAGGCAAAAGAAATGCTCGGTATGAGATTATGCGTCTTGCATAATTTGTATTTTTATAATAAAATGATGGAAGAGATTCGCGACGCAATCGAACATCACCGCTACGCAGAGTACAAGGCTGAGAAGCTGGCCCGCATGGCGGAGGGAGAAAAAAATTAAGATTTCGCGGCGAGGCGCCGAATCTGGATGAAGGAGGAAATAACACATGAACGCAATGGGATGGATAGTGTACTTTGTATTCCTGATTGGACTTATGTACTTTATCGCTATCAGACCTCAGAAGAAAGAGAAAAAGAAAATGCAGGAGCTTTTAGCCAGCGTGGCTATCGGCGACAGCGTTTTAACATCCAGCGGAATGTATGGTGTTGTCATTGATATGACAGATGACACTGTAATCGTTGAGTTCGGCAGCAACAAGAACTGCCGTATTCCGATGCGTAAGGATGCCATTGTTCAGGTTGAGAAGCCGGAACTGTAGTGTTTGACAGATGAAGAGAGCCTGTTCCAGAATGAAGATTCTGGAGCAGGCTCTTTTAGTATCTGAAAGGCAGATTGTGCTGCAGTCCTGTGATATGATGGGGAGAAAAGCTAAAGATCAGATATGAGACAGAAATTTCGATAACCTGCGGTTATACAAAAAATTCCAAATTTATATAGAAGATTTCCTGTAAATCCCGGACGTGCAGTTGAAAAATACTGACAAATAGGATATGATGGAAAGAAACCGAAATGCGGAGGAGTGAGACAGGATGGATTACAGGATTGCAGTGATTCCGGGAGATGGAATCGGGCCGGAGATTGTCAGGGAGGCCTGCAAGGTTCTGGACCGGGTTGGAGCGGTCCATGGGCATAAATTTCAGTATACAGAGGTTTTGATGGGTGGAATTTCCATCGATACATACGGCGTTCCTTTAACCGAGGAAGCTCTGGAAACGGCGAAAAACAGTGATTCCGTCCTGCTGGGGGCAGTGGGCGGAAATGTGGGAAATTCCAGATGGTACGATGTGGCGCCGAATCTGAGGCCGGAGGCCGGTCTGCTTGCCATCAGAAAAGGCCTGGGGCTGTTTGCCAATATCCGTCCGGCTTACCTTTACAAAGAACTCTCCGAGGCCTGTCCGTTAAAGAAGGAGATTATCGGGGACGGATTCGATATGGTGATTATGCGGGAGCTGACCGGCGGTCTGTATTTTGGAGAACGCTATACCAAGGAAGTGGACGGCGTGGCGACAGCTGTGGACACTCTCACTTACAATGAAAACGAGATTCGAAGAATCGCAGTGAAGGCCTTCGACATTGCCATGAAGAGGAAAAAGCATGTGACCAGCGTGGATAAGGCCAATGTGCTGGATTCCTCCAGACTGTGGAGAAAGGTGGTGGAGGAGGTTGCCAGGGATTATCCCGAGGTGACTTTAACCCATATGCTGGTAGACAACTGCGCTATGCAGCTGGTCATGAATCCGGGACAGTTTGACGTGATTCTCACGGAAAATATGTTCGGCGATATTTTATCAGACGAGGCCAGCATGATCACCGGATCTATCGGAATGCTTTCCTCAGCCAGCATGAACGAGAGCAGGTTCGGCCTGTACGAGCCCAGCCACGGCTCCGCGCCGGATATTGCGGGAAAAGGAATTGCCAATCCTATCGCCACGATCTTGTCCGCAGCCATGATGCTCCGGTATTCTTTTGACCTGGATCAGGAAGCGGCCGCTGTGGAGACGGCTGTGCAGCAGGGGCATGAAGAGATGGGACGCCTGATCTGTGAGAGGATTAAGTAAAGTATCTGATCAAGCTGCCTGAGAGCCTGGCGCTTTCCGGCAGCATCTTCCATACATAGATTAAATTAAGAAGGAGAAAAAATTATGAAAAGTGACGCAGTAAGAAAGGGCCCCCAGGCGGCTCCCCATAGATCCCTGTTAAACGCCCTTGGCATGACGCCGGAGGAGATGAGAAAGCCGATGGTAGGCATTGTCAGCTCTTACAATGAGATTGTGCCGGGACATATGAACCTGGACAAGATTGTGGAGGCCGTGAAGCTGGGCGTAGCCATGGCTGGAGGAACTCCGGTGGTATTCCCGGCCATTGCCGTCTGCGATGGAATTGCCATGGGCCATGTGGGAATGAAATATTCCCTGGTAACGAGAGACCTGATCGCCGATTCTACTGAGTGTATGGCTCTGGCGCACCAGTTTGACGCCCTTGTCATGGTGCCAAACTGTGACAAAAACGTGCCGGGACTTCTCATGGCAGCAGCCAGAGTGAACGTTCCCACTGTATTTGTCAGCGGCGGACCTATGCTGGCCGGCCATGTAGGCGGCAGAAAGAGAAGCCTTTCCAGCATGTTCGAGGCAGTAGGCGCTTATGCGGCTGGGAACATCACAGAGGAGGAGCTGACAGAGTATGAGAACAAGGTCTGCCCGACCTGCGGATCCTGCTCCGGCATGTACACAGCCAACAGCATGAACTGCCTGACAGAGGCCCTGGGCATGGGGCTTCGCGGAAACGGAACCATTCCGGCTGTCTACTCTGAGAGAATTAAGCTGGCCAAGCACGCCGGTATGAAGGTGATGGAGGATGTATGAGAAAAATATCCGTCCGAGAGACATTATGACGGAGAAGGCCTTCTTAAACGCCCTGACTGTCGATATGGCTCTGGGCTGCTCCACCAACAGCATGCTTCACCTTCCGGCCATCGCTCACGAGGCGGGCGTGGATCTGAACATGGATCTGGTCAATGAAATCAGCGCTAAAACTCCGAATCTCTGCCACCTGGCCCCGGCAGGCCCTACCTATATCGAGGAGTTAAACGAGGCAGGCGGCGTTTACGCAGTGATGAACGAGCTGTCCAAGAAGAATCTTCTGAACCTGGACTGCATGACAGTTACAGGAAAGACGGTGGGAGAGAACATCGAGGGCTGCGTGAACCGGAATCCAGAGCTGATCCGTCCTATCGAGAATCCGTACAGCGCTACAGGCGGCATTGCGGTGCTCCGCGGAAACCTGGCTCCTGACACAGCCGGTGCTTGTAAAGAGATCCGCCGTTGCTCCAGAAATGTTAAAGCACCAGGGACCGGCCAGAGTCTTTGACTGCGAGGAGGACGCTATCGCTGCTATCAAGGGCGGAAAGATCGTTCCCGGAGACGTGGTGATCATCCGCTACGAGGGACCGAAGGGCGGCCCGGGCATGAGAGAGATGCTGAACCCGACTTCAGCTATCGCCGGCATGGGACTGGGAGAGAGCGTGGCCCTGATTACAGACGGACGCTTCTCCGGCGCGTCCAGAGGAGCTTCCATCGGACATGTGTCTCCTGAGGCGGCCGTGGGAGGAAATATTGCCCTGGTAGAGGAAGGCGATATGATTTCCATTGACATTGACAACCACTCCTTAAACGTGCTGGTATCAGACGAGGAGCTGGCAGAAAGGCGGGCAAAATGGCAGCCCAGAGAGCCGAAGGTGACGACAGGATATCTGGCCCGCTACGCGTCCATGGTGACCAGCGGAAACAGAGGAGCTGTACTGGAAATTCCGGGAAAGAAACAGGATTAGAAACAATTAAAAGATAAAACCGAACGATCAGGCGGAAAAAGCAAGGCAAAGCGAGGAACGCAGATGAAACGATTAAATGGAGCGGAAATAGTCATCGAGTGCCTGAAGGAGCAGGGGGTAGACACAGTATTCGGATACCCGGGAGGTTCGATTCTGAACATTTACGACGCCCTTTACAAGCACCAGGATGAGATTACACATATACTTACCTCCCACGAACAGGGAGCTTCCCACGCGGCGGAACGGATATGCCAGGGCTACCGGAAAAGTAGGCGTGTGCCTGGCCACCTCCGGCCCGGGCGCCACGAACCTGGTAACAGGAATTGCTACTGCCTATATGGATTCCATTCCAGTAGTAGCTATTACCTGTAATGTGGGGGTAAACCTGCTGGGAAAGGACAGCTTTCAGGAGATTGATATTTTAGGCGTAACCATGCCTATCACGAAATACAATTTTATTGTAAAGGATGTGACGAAGCTGGCGGACGTGATCCGGAGAGCCTTTAAAATTGCCGGAAGCGGCCGTCCCGGCCCGGTTCTGGTGGATATCACAAAGGATGTGACGGCGGCTGAGTGCGATTATGAATATAAGCAGCCAGATCCGGTGAAGCCCCTGTCTGACACGATCACAGAGGAGGACATGGAGCGGGCCCTGTCCCTGATTCACGCCTCTCAGAAGCCCTTTATCTTCGTAGGCGGTGGAGCTGTGTCAGCCAACGCTTCCGAGGAGCTGAAGGCCTTTGCCCACAAGATTCAGGCCCCTGTGGCTGACAGCTTAATGGGAAAGGGAGCCTTTGACGGCACTGACGAGCTGTATACAGGCATGATTGGAATGCACGGCACGAAGACCTCCAACTTCGGAGTAGCTGAGTGCGATCTGCTGATTGTGGCAGGCGCCAGATTCAGCGACCGGGTGGTGGGAGATTCCTCACGCTTTGCCAAGAACGCCAAGATTCTCCAGCTGGATGTGGATCCAGCGGAGATCAATAAAAACATCCACACCACGGCCAGCGTGATCGGCGATCTGAAGGTGATTTTAAGAAGGCTCAATGCAAGGCTGGATCCTATGAACCATGAGGAGTGGATTGCCCATATCGACAGAATGCGCGATATGTATCCGCTGCGCTATAACAAGGAGCAGCTGACCGGCCCGTATATCATGGAGAAAATCTATGAGCTGACAGACGGGGAGGCCATTATTACCACAGATGTGGGGCAGCACCAGATGTGGGCGGCTCAGTATTATAAATATAAAAAGCCAAGAACTTTTCTGTCCTCTGGCGGTCTGGGAACTATGGGCTACGGTCTGGGAGCCTGTATCGGAGCCAAGATGGGCTGCAAAGATAAGACAGTGGTGAATATTGGCGGAGACGGATGCTTCCGCATGAATATGAATGAGATCGCCACAGCAGCCAGATATAATATCCCGATTATCCAGGTTGTATTTAATAATCATGTGCTGGGTATGGTGCGCCAGTGGCAGAACCTGTTCTATGGAAAGCGTTATTCCCAGACTGTGCTGGATGACCAGGTAGACTTCGTCAAAGTGGCGGAGGGACTGGGGGCAAAGGCCTATCGGGTAACAGAGAAGGATGAGTTTGAACGGGTATTTAAGGAAGCGGTGGAGTTAAATATTCCGGTTGTCATTGACTGCCAGATTGGCTGTGATGACAAGGTATTTCCGATGGTTCCGGCAGGAAAGCCTATCGAGGACGCCTTTGACGAGATCGATCTGATGATAGAGGGTAAATAGAGCCGCGCAGATACAGGCGCTGACAGAGAGAAAGAGAGAATAGATAGAAGGAGGAGCAGTTATGAGCAGAGTCTACAATTTTTCGGCAGGTCCGGCCGTGATGCCTGAGGAGGTGCTCAGGGAAAGCGTCAGAAGAGATGATGGATTACAGGGGCTGCGGCATGTCAGTGATGGAGATGAGCCACCGCTCCAGGGACTTTCAGGATATTCTCAAAGAGGCGGAGCGGGATCTGCGGGATTTAATGGAGATCCCTGATAATTATAAGGTACTGTTTATCCAGGGCGGAGGACACATGCAGTTTGCCATGGTTCCCATGAATCTGATGAAAAACAGGGTGGGAGACTACATTATTACGGGCCAGTGGGCGAAGAAGGCATTTAAGGAAGCCCAGATGTATGGAACGGCCCATGCCATCGCTTCCAGCGAGGATAAAACCTTCAGCTATATTCCAGACTGCTCCGATCTTCCGGTGGACGAGGACGCAGACTATGTATACATCTGCCTGAATAATACAATTTACGGAACCAGGTTTCCAGAACTTCCAAACACCAAGGGAAAGATCCTAGTGGCAGACGTGTCCTCCTGCTTCCTGTCCGAACCGTTAGATGTGCCTAAATTCGGAATCATCTGGGGAGGCGTGCAGAAGAACGTAGGCCCTGCGGGAATGGCCATTGCCATTGTGAGGGAGGATCTGATCACAGAGGACGTGCTTCCGGGAACGCCTACCATGCTCCGCTACAAGACGTACGCTGACAACGATTCTCTCTACAACACGCCGCCCACCTACTGCATCTACATCTGCGGAAAGGTGTTTAAGTGGCTGAAAAATCAGGGTGGTCTGGCTGCCATGAAGGAGAAAAACGAGAGAAAGGCAAAGCTTCTCTATGATTTTCTGGATGAGAGCCAGCTGTTTAAGGGAACGGTTGAGAAACAGGATCGTTCTCTGATGAACGTGCCCTTTGTAACCGGATCGGAGGAGATGGACGCGAAATTTATAAAGGAAGCCAAGGAAGCGGGATTTGTAAACTTAAAGGGACACAGAACCGTGGGAGGAATGAGAGCCAGCATTTACAACGCCATGCCGGAAGAGGGAGTGGCAAAGCTGGTAGAATTTATGCGGGAATTTGAGAGAAAGAACAGCTGATTGGACATCCAGGGAGGAAATGAATATGAGAAAGATTCACTGCTTAAACCCGATTTCTGAGCACGGAACAGGGCTTTTCACAGAGGGATACGAGATGACGGAGAACGCCGGGGAGGCGGACGGAATTCTGGTGAGAAGCGCGTCCATGCACGGCATGGAATTTTCCGAGAATCTGCGGGCAGTAGCCAGGGCGGGAGCCGGAGTCAACAACATTCCGCTGGACGAGTGCGCCAGCCGCGGAATTGTAGTGTTCAACACGCCGGGAGCCAACGCCAACGGCGTGAAGGGAAGGAGCTGGTGTTAGCCGGAATGCTGCTGGCTGCCAGAGACGTGGCCGGAGGCATGAACTGGTGCAGGGAAAACGCTGGAAACGAGAATATTTCCAAGGATATGGAGAAGGCCAAGAAGGCCTTTGCCGGAAACGAGATCAAGGGCAAGAAGCTGGGCGTCATCGGCCTGGGCGCCATTGGGGCGGAGGTAGCCAACGCCGCCGCCGGCCTGGGCATGGAAGTGCTGGGCTACGATCCGTTTATCTCTGTAAACGCCGCCTGGATGCTTTCCCGGGACGTGCGCCACATCACCGACGTGGACACAATCTACAGTGAGTGCGACTACATTACCGTCCATGTGCCGCTTCTGGACTCTACCAGAGGCATGATTAACAGGGAAAGCATGGCAAAAATGAAGGACAAAGTGGTGATTTTAAACTTTGCCAGAGATCTGCTGGTGAACGACGCAGATATGAAGGCGGCCCTGGCTGAGGGAAAGGTAAAGAGGTATGTGACAGACTTCCCCAATCCGGCTGTCATGGAAATGGAACATGTAATTGCAACGCCTCATCTGGGCGCTTCTACAGAGGAGTCGGAGGACAACTGCGCTGTGATGGCGGTGAAGGAACTGATGGACTACCTGGAAAACGGAAATATCCGCCATTCTGTCAATTATCCGGACTGCGATATGGGAGTGTGCACCTCGGTGAACCGGGTGGCGCTGCTCCACATGAACGTGCCGAACATGATCGGACAGATCTCCGCCATTCTGGCCGCCACAGACATGAATATCGCCAACATGGTCAATAAGAGCCGGGAAAAATATGCCTATACCATGATTGATCTGGAGACAAAAGTGGATCAGGAGACTCTGGAGAAACTAAAGGGAATCAGGGGAATGATGCGGGTGCGGGTGATTCAGTAGCGCCCGCGGAAACAGACGCGTATACGGGAAACGGCAATAGGAAAACGCAGAGAAAGCAGCAGACAGGGCCTTACGGCCCGACTGCCGCTGGTTGCTGTCAGCT